>ERZ1643246.336-NODE-336-length-61840-cov-24.450935_pt1 | contig 61840 bp, 60 predicted proteins | sample MGYA00579265_ERZ1643246 | MGnify/ENA primary metagenome ERZ1643246 (study PRJEB29033, sample SAMEA4952261) | chicken gut metagenome | biome: Broiler Chicken; feature: Gastrointestinal Tract; material: Caecum | place: Ireland | collected 2018 | study: Broiler... | reverse complement strand
CGTTTTTCATGGCGTAGGCGTACAGCTGGTTGAACAGCCCCTTGAGTTTTTTCAGGGTGGGGTAATTCTTCCCGCAGGTGTCCACCACAAATTGAAGGTCCATCAGCCGAATGTCCCGAAACACCTTGTTGTAAAGTGTTCCGCACACCCGATAGGACGCCTCATAGCCTTTTACGTTTGACTTGGAGATGGTGGGGAATCTTGCTTATGTGATGGTGTTTTCTCTGTTTACTGGGTTGATTGTCAATTTAATTTTATAGGAATTCAGATATACATACGAAATACAGATTATGATATTCGCATAAGTTTTACTAATCGGCTTCGTTTGTGGAATGGCAGCATTAAAAATCTTTCCAGAGGAAATACTCCGTTCCCTGTTATATAAAAACGCTCCGCGTGATGTGCACTCGCGCGGAGCTGTTTCATAAACAAGAGGGCAATGTGGCGCTTTTGCCGCCAACTCCCGGGAGTTGGAGATCTGTATTACAGGGTATCGTCGGGAGCCTGTCCGTCATGCGCCGGCCATTTGCATTCTGTGAGCTCCATATGGGAAAAAGTAGCAAGAAAAGAAGAATTTTCCGGACTGCAGGCATAGATTCCGAATGCAATCTCCCCTTTCCCCTCTGCCAGATGACAGATACGGATCTGATGGTAGACGATACCGTCTTCCGAGCATTCGATCCGAAAATCATCTTCCCGTCGGCTCAATCGGTACCACATGGATTTTATGCCGGCATCAATTTCCGTTGTGGCCCAGTCTGAGTAGCCGTGATTGGTCACGACACTTCCAAGATGCTGAAACTGTTCGTTCTCATATTCGACAGAACCTTTGATCCAGTTTTCACTGTCCAGATAAACAACAACACCGCACTGATCAAATCGATGCTGGCTGGCAAATTCTGTCTTTACGGAAAAAGAAAAGAAAGGTTCGCTGGTTTTCATCTGAAGTACCGGGGCATTATCGTTGCGGAAATGGTAATAGGTTCTCTGCCACAGATCGGTATTCGGTTTTGTGACAATTTCAATTTTTTCCGGAAAAATCCGGCAGTTTTCCGGTTTTCTTGTCCATTGCAGCATTGCGGTATCAAATTTCATTTTGCACCTCTACTTATTTTTGATTCTATTATAGTCTTATAAATGCAGAAATACAAGTATGAACAGAAATGGAATATTTCCATTCGAACCGCCCGGGGTATTCTGTGCAGTCGTATACATTTCAGAGGGTGTATTAACCACTCAGCAACAAAACGCTAACAGCAGAGAAACAGTACCGTATTATATTTCTCTCATCAACGGAAAATACAACTGCAAGACAGGAAAGAGAGGAATAGTTATGAGCAGAACAATTTATTTGGTAACCGGAGCGGCAGGGTTTCTTGGGAGTCATGTCTGCGATGAACTTCTGGATCGCGGCGAACATGTGAGAGCGCTGGTGCTTCCGGGAGATAAATCTGTAAAATATGTGCCGAAGGAAGTGGAGATTGTGGAAGGTGATCTCTGTGATGTGAAATCTCTGGAATTGTTTTTGCGGTTCCGGAGGGATGCGAATCCATTGTCATTCACTGTGCCAGCATGGTGACGACCAACGCCGAGTTCAATCAGAAACTGATCGATGTGAATGTGGGAGGCACAAAAAATATGATTGACCAGTGTCTGAAACATCCGGAATGCAGGAAAATGGTCTATGTCAGCTCAACCGGCGCGATTCCGGAACAGCCAAAGGGAACAGTTATCCGGGAAACCAGTCATTTCCTTCCAATTGATGAAAAACGTCAGGTTGGATGCTACAGCCAGTCAAAAGCAATGGCTACGCAGGCGGTACTGGACGCATGCCGGGACAGGGGACTGAAGGCATGCGTCGTTCATCCCAGCGGTATTCTCGGACCGAAGGATTACGCGGTTGGTGAGACGACAGGTACTGTGATAAAGATCATGAACGGAAAAATGCCGGTGGGAATGGGCGGTTCTTTCAATCTCTGTGATGTGAGGGATCTGGCTCACGGCTGTATCGGTGCGGCAGACAGGGGAAAGATTGGAGAGTGTTATATACTGGGCAATAAAGAAGTGACGATGCAGGAAATGTGCCAGATGCTTCACGAAGCCAGCGGCTGTAAGACGCCGTATTTTTACGTCCCGATTCATATGGCTTATAAGCTTGCCGGACAGATGGAAAAAAAGGCAAAAAAGACGGGAGAAAAGCCCATGATGACAAATTTTGCCGTTTATAATCTGGCGAGAAATAATACCTTTGATTATTCCAAAGCGGAAAGCGAACTGGGCTACCATACGAGACCTTATGAAGAGACGCTGAAGGATGAGGCGGAATGGCTGGTTGCAGAGGGATTTATTGAAAAGTAATACAGGAATTAAGCGGATGATCGCAAAGTATGGGAATCGGCTGTCTCCCGTTGTATTCCCGGGGACAAGATGCTAAAATGAGAGTGTGTCCGGAGTCACAGGAATGAATGTTCCAATGCGTTCCCGGGCCGGGAATTTCAGAAGAAAAAGAGGCGGGAGGTTTGGGATGGAACCGAAAAACATAAAGAAAAAGGGAATCAACGGTGTAAAGACGATTATCTTCGGAAGAACTCTGATTGTCCTGTGCGCTTTTGTGATACAGTTTCTGTTTGTTTATCTTCTGTATCGGGCGTTGGAAGAGAGAAGCCTGGAGATTTACGGCTTGTTTCGGGTTTTGATGGCCGTGGTCCTGTTCCGTCTGCTCAGCAGCAGCGGGAATCCCGAGTTCCGTCTGGTGTGGATGCTGCCGATGGTGATCTTCCCTGTATTCGGCGCGGTATTTTATCTTTATATCAGGATTGATCCGGGCGCCGGAAAAATATACGAACGGCTTCAGAAACTGTCCGTTAAAACCAGGGAATTTCTGGATGAGGATGCAGCCGCAAGAGAAGCCCTGGAGCAGGAAGACATTCAGGTCGGAAGACTGGCTGAGTATATGAGAAAAAATGCAAACTGCCCGGTATACCACAGAACGCAGGCGACGTACTATTCTCTGGGAGATTACCAGTTTGAGGTGCTGATGGCGGATCTGAGGAGCGCCCAGAAATTTATTTTCATGGAATACTTTATTATCAAGGAAGGATATCTCTGGCATGAGGTCCTGGAAGTGCTGAAGGAAAAAGTAAAGCAGGGTGTAGAAGTGCGTGTAATGTATGACGGCATGTGCGCCCTGTCTCTTCTTCCGGATTTTTATCCGAAGGTGCTTGAAAAGTATGGGATCCGCTGCAAAATGTACGCTCCGATTCATCCGGTATTTTCCAGCCATTACAATAACCGGGATCACCGGAAGATCCTGGTTGTGGACGGAAGGATTGCTCATACGGGAGGCACGAATCTGGCGGACGAGTATATCAACCGGGAAATTCGGTTCGGACACTGGAAGGATACGGCAATCCGCCTGGAAGGAGACGCGGCGGAACGGTTTACGTTCATGTTTCTGGAAATGTGGAACATTACCGAGCCGAAGGAGGAATCCTACCTGAACTATAAGACAATGCCGGAGCATTACAGAGAGTCGGATGGTTTCTTTATTCCCTATGACGTCTGCCCGTACCGGAAAGCCAGAATCGGCCGGTGGGTCTATCTGGATCTTCTGAACACGGCACGAAACTATGTCCACATTATGACACCGTATCTGATTCTGGATCATGAAATGATCGGGGCGCTGACCTATGCGGCGGGACGTGGCGTTGAGGTCGTGATTCTGATGCCTCACATTCCGGATAAAAAATATGCGTTTATCGTTGCCAGAACCTACTATGAGGAGCTGATGGAAGCCGGCGTAAAAATTTACGAATACACGCCTGGATTTGTTCATGCAAAGATTTTTGTCGCAGATGATGAGAAGGCGGTGGTCGGGACAGTGAATCTGGATTTCCGCAGTCTGTACCACCACTTTGAGTGCGGCGTGTACCTGTACCGCAACTCCAGGATCCGGGAGATCGAACAGGATTTTGCCGCCACACTGGAAAAGAGTCAGGAGATTACCCCGGAAGACTGTCGGAGACTTCCCCTGTGGGAGAAGTTCGGAGGGAAGGCTCTGAGAATTCTGGCCCCTCTGATGTGACGGAATTCTCCCGGTATTCCCGGGGCGTACATCCGTAAGTTCTGCTGAAAAGTCCGGAAAAATAACTCATATGATGAAAGCCACAGGAGAGAGCAATCTCAGTGATGCTGTCGGAGGAGCGGCGCAGCAGGTCGTTGCTGATCTGCAGTCGGTAGGCGTTGAGAAACGCGATGGGGGTCTGCTGCATATAGCGGCGGAAAATCGCGCAGCATTTGCTTCTGCACACATTTCCGGCGGCAGCGATGTCGTCCAGCGTAAGTTTTTCCGGGTAATGGCGGTAAATATAGGAAACCATGTTCTTCTGGGCCAGTAGATCTCCGGATTCGTCGGCGGAGACAGAGGAAGCTGCCGGTGCCAGGAGCTGGCGCGTGTCTGCAAAGAGGCAGACGAGCCTGCCGATTGCCCTCAGCTCCCAGCCGGGAGCCTGTTCGCTGTGCAGCGCCGCGACAGTTTTCAGGATATGAGCAAATTCGTACCCGTCCGCTGTACCGGAGGAAACGTGAAGATAGTCGGATGGACAGTGCCGAAGGAGGGGCTGCAGGTATTTCCGGGACAGGATTCGGTTTTGGGTGATCAGATCCGGATGAAGAAGAATGCAGATAAACAGGCAGTCCTCATCCCTGCGGACAGAATAGCCATAGTGCATCTGACGGGGCGTCACCATCAGGCTGTCGCCTGCGCGGAGCACAATGCGCTGACCGTTAATGTAATAATTCATGGTTCCCTGGAGGATATGAACCCACTCCAGATCGTTATGCCAGTGGCAGAGCGCCCGTCCGTCCGGATAGCTGGACAGCCGGGCGGTTCTGATATAGAGGGGAACTCCCGGACAGTCGTAGTGAACGACTTCCGAATCTCCTTTCATAACAGTTGTCTGTATCATATCTCCGGCCTCACAAAAATACGATTTTTATAGTTGACAGTGAAAATAATGATAGAATCTCCGGGTTACAGATAATATTATTATATTGCATAGGAAAAGTCAATGGACGGATGCCGTAACAGTTCAGTCAGCTGAACTGCTGCAATTACTTTGCGGGGAGCAGATGAGATGAAACATACAAGGGAAGAAAAGAAAGAATTTTACAGAAAGTTGTTTGCGCTGGTTCTGCCTCTGGCGCTGCAGAATCTTATGACGGCGCTGGTAAGCGCGTCGGACGCGCTGATGCTGGGACTGCTGGATCAGAGTTCGCTTTCCTCCGTATCTCTCGCAACACAGGTGCAGTTCGTGCTGAACCTGTTTTATGCGGCGCTGACCATCGGAGCTACCGTTCTTGCCGCACAGTATTGGGGAAAAGGGGACAGGGAAGCGGTGGAACGGGTGCTGGCCATTGCGCTGAAAGGGTCCATGGCAGTTTCGCTGGTGTTTTTTCTGGCGGCGTTTTTCTGTCCGCAGTTTCTGATGCAGATTTTTACCGATGATCCGGAACTGATCCGTCTCGGCCTTCCTTATCTTAGAATTGTCAGCTGGTCGTATCTGTTCATGGGAGTTTCGCAGATTTATCTCTGCATTATGAAGAACAGCGGAAGAACCATGAGAAGTACGGCTTACGGATCCTCCGCCGTCGTGCTGAATCTTCTGCTGAATACGCTGCTGATCTTCGGTCTTCTGGGATTTCCGAAGATGGAGATAGCCGGGGCGGCGCTGGCGACCACTGTCTCCCGGGCAGTGGAGCTTGGACTGGTACTGCTGGAAAACAGGAAGAAAGACCAGGTGCGTATCCGGATGAAGTATCTTCGGGAGGGAAGTCCGGTACTCCGGAAGGATTTTGTCAGATATACATCGCCGGTGATGGCAAATGAACTGGTCTGGGGCTGCGGTTTCACCATGTTTTCCGTGATAATGGGACATCTGGGCAGCGATGCGGTAGCGGCGAACTCCATTGCGAACATTGTGAAAAACATTATCGCATGTATGTGTCTCGGAATCGGAACGGGAAGCGGAATTCTTGTGGGAAATGAGCTGGGCCGGGGAGCGCTGGACCGGGCGCGGGAGTACGGCGGGCGGCTCTGCCGGATTGCAGTGGCGGCAGGCGCGGTTTCGGGCGCTGTGCTCCTTGTCTGCAGCCCGCTGGTTCAACTTCTGGCGGTGAGTCTTTCGGAACAGGCACATGAATATCTTCGGGTGATGCTGATGATCTGCGCATATTATATGGTCGGAAAAGCGGTGAATTCCACGGTGGTTGCCGGTATTTTCTGCGCCGGGGGAGATACGAAATTCGGGCTTCTCTGTGATGCTGTGACCATGTGGGTGATTATTGTCCCGGTCGGAATGCTGGCGGCGTTCGTGTGGAAGCTGCCGGTGCTGACCGTTTATTTCCTGCTGAACCTGGACGAGTTTGTAAAACTTCCGGCGGTGTACCGGCATTATAAAAAATATCTGTGGGTCAGAAATCTGACCAAAGAATCCGGGGAACAGGATTCTGCCCCGGAAATGGAAAAAGAACAAGTTTGAAAAGGAGAAAACGATATGAATAATCTTGAAAGAAGAGACGCTCAGATGGCCTACATCTCAGATGAATCGGTGATGGAGGAGCAGAAGGTCTGCAGGAGAATTCTGCAGGAACTGAATACGGTGGACCGTTCGGATTTCGACAGGATCGGCCAGCTTGTGAAGCGGCTGTTCGGAAAATCTGAAGGTGCGTTTTTGAATCCTCCGTTTTACTGTGATTATGGTTCGCATATTGAGGTGGGAAAAAATTTTTTCGCCAATTACAACTGTACCATCATCGATGTGGCGAAGGTTAAAATCGGAGATAACTGTCAGATGGCGCCCAATGTGGCGATTTACACGGCGGGACATCCGGTGCATCCGGTTTCCAGGAATTCTGCGTATGAGTACGGAATCGAGGTGACCATCGGAGACAATGTATGGATCGGCGGAAATACGGTGATCCTTCCGGGAGTACATATCGGAAGCAATACGGTGATCGGCGCCGGAAGCGTTGTGACAAAGGATATCCCTGACTGGGTTGTAGCGGCGGGAAACCCATGTAAGGTGATCCGTCAGATTACGGAGGAAGACAAACGGTATTACTATAAAGACAGAGCCTTTGACCCGGAAGCGTGGGAGATAATTTCCAAACTGCATCTGTAATATCAGGCTTTGTGACAGAAAACACAAAATTATCCTATAATCCCTTAAAGAAGTAGTTTGCATAACCCTTTTCAGAAGCTTATAATGGTAGATAACAGCGGAGGTATGCAGCAGTTCAGCTGGCTGAACTGCTGCAGAAGTATGTCAGAAAAGGGGAAATGATATGGAAAAAACACAGAAAGAACGGTTATTTGAGGATTACCCGATACCTAAGGCGGTCGCGTCTCTCGCGATTCCGACGGTTCTCAGTTCGCTGGTTATGGTACTGTACAATCTGGCGGACACCTATTTTGTCGGAATGCTGAATGATCCGGTGGAAAACGCCGGAGTTGCTCTGGCTGCGCCGGTGCTGCTGGCGTTTAATGCTGTGAACAATCTTTTCGGTGTCGGAAGCTCCAGTCTTATGAGCCGATCGCTGGGATGTAAGGATTATGAGACAGTGCGCCGCAGTTCCGCATTTGGATTTTACGGCGCACTGTTTTTTGGCGTTGTTTTTTCTCTCTTATGTACTGTGCTTAAAAATCCGCTTCTTATGCTTCTTGGCGCGGACAGTACCACGTATGATGCCACAAACGACTATATGTTCTGGACCGTCACGCTTGGAGCGGCGCCTGCGATTCTGAACGTTGTTCTGGCCTATATGGTCCGATCGGAAGGTGCTTCGATGCATGCCAGCGTCGGAACGATGAGCGGATGTTTTCTGAATATTATTCTGGACCCGATTTTCGTACTCCCGTGGGGACTGGATATGGGAGCGGCAGGCGCAGGATGTGCGACGTTTCTTTCTAACTGTGTGGCATGCGCTTACTTTTTTGTTCTGCTGGCGGTGCGGAGAAAAAGCACGTTTATCAGTATTTCTCCCCGGAAATTTACGATGGAGAAGAGGATTGTCCTGTCTGTGTTCGCTGTTGGAATTCCCGCCTCGATTCAGAATCTGCTGAATGTCACCGGGATGACGATTCTGAATAATTTTACCGCCTCTTACGGCGCGAGCGCGATTGCGGCAATGGGAATCACACAGAAGGTGAACTCCGTTCCGACACAGGTCGCAATGGGACTTTCCCAGGGAATCATGCCCCTGGTCAGCTACAACTACGCCAGCGGAAACAGCAAACGAATGAAAAAGGCGATTCAGTTTTCCATGAAAATTTCTTTGAGTTTCCTGGTGGTTGTGGCGATATTTTTCTTTGTATTTCCAGGAATTGTCACTCGTCTGTTTATTGCGGATCCGGAGGTAATCGCCTATGGAGAAAGATTCCTGCGGGGCTTCTCGCTTGCGATGCCGTTCCTGGCAGTGGACTTTATGGCAGTGGGTATTTTTCAGGCTGTCGGAATGGGAAAACATGCACTTGTCTTTGCGCTTCTGCGTAAGCTTGCCCTGGAGATTCCGGCGCTGTTTATCCTGAATCTTCTGTTCCCTCTGTACGGACTTGCCTACGCACAGTTTGTTGCGGAGCTGATTCTTGCGACGGTGGCGGTGATTGAACTGAAAAAGCTGTTTGAACGTCTGAAAAAGAGGGACAGTGCGGCCGGAGCCGGCGGTCCGTCCTCAGATAAAACGTGACGATTGGCGGGAGAAATGTAAAGACGGAGAGTGGAATAGCATGGAACAGGTGATTGAACTGAAAAAGGGTCCGCTCACAGTGCGGATCCGGGATGACGGTACCGGAAAGGTAAAGCCGGTGCTCTGGCTTCCCGTTTCCGGGAAGGAGGAGAGGGCGCTGACAGACGTCTGGGGAAAAGCAGATGGCCGCTGTGCGCTGATTACTCTGACCGGCTTTGACTGGAACCGGGATCTCTCTCCGTGGCCCGCGCCGAAGGTGTTCTCCAGGGGAGAGGATTTTCAGGGACAGGCGGAAGCATTTCTGGAAGTCCTGACCCGGGAACTGCTGCCCGAGGCGGAGGCGTTTCTTGGATTCATGGTCGCTGACAGAGGAATCCTGGGATACTCCATGGCCGGACTGTTTGCGGTCTATGCGATGTATCAGACTCCGCTGTTCCGGCGGGTGGGCAGCGTCTCCGGATCGCTGTGGTTTGACGGATGGGTGGAATACGCGAAAACGCATCCGGTGCAGGGCCGGCCCTGCATTTACCTGTCCGTGGGAATGCAGGAGCGCAATGCCAGAAATCCGAGAATGGCGGCTGTACAGAAATGTACAGAAGAACTGGCGGAATGGTGGAGAAAAAGCTGTTCTTTGATTTATGAGAAGAATCCCGGCGGCCATTTTTCGGAGCCGGAAAAGAGAATGCGGCGGGCGATGGAAGCGCTGCTCGGGATGACATAACGGTGGATGAAATATGATGGAGGAGCTCCGGACTTTGCGGGAAAATGCAGAGTCCGGAGCTTTTATGTATGAAAGTTCAGGAAAAAGAATAGAATAAAAACGGAGAGAATGTAACAGTTCAGCTGGCTGAACTGTTGCGAGAGAATCGTTCTTTCTGACAGTAAATCGTCATTCAGAAGGGATGGATGACAGGAACACCTTATAAGAGGCAGGGAGTGAAGAAATGGAAGACAGATACCCCAACAGCAAACATGCAGAAATCTCCGCGGGATGGACAGGCGACAGGATCGCAGGATGGGAATCTCCGGATTACATCCAGCGGATCGACGACCGGGAACAGGAGAAATACCTTGCCGAGTGGTGCAGAAAGCATGACAGGAAGGGAAGGCGCCGAAAGGAGAAGAATTAACGCAACAGTTCAGCTGGCTGAACTATTACGAATTAACGTAGATTTTCCAGGAAAGACACATGGAAATTAACGTGACTCTGCTAAACTGTGAAATATACGTATAAAACAGGAGGCAGAGAATACATGAAAAAAACCTATGTTCTTGACACCAATGTCCTGATTCAGACGCCGGAAGCGCTGGAATGTTTTGAAGATAACGAGGTGGTTTTGCCGCTTGCGGTACTGGAAGAACTGGATAATCTGAAAAAGGCCGAGGGCGAAAAAGGAGAAAATGCCAGAAAAGCAATCCGGAGGCTGGAACAGTTCCGGACCAGAGGAAATCTTCTGGAAGGCGTCGCACTGCCTGGAGGAGGCGTTGTCAGAGTCGAGAGAAACTTTGTGGACGTCCCGCTGCCGGAGGAACTTCCGGAAGAAAAGATGGACAACCGGATTCTGAAGATCTGTCTGGGGCTGACGCAGAGAGGAGAAACGGAAACCATTCTTGTTACAAAGGATATTCTCCTTCGGCTGAAGGCCCAGATCACCGGGATCCGCGCGGAGGATTTCGAGAGAGAACAGGTGTCGGACAGGGAGGAACAGTACGAAGGCCGTACAGAGGTCTACGCACCGGAAGAGAAATTCCGGGAATTTAAGAAAAAAGGGATTCCTGTGGAGGATGTTTATACGGTGGATGAAAACGGAGAGAGAACCTGTCCGGAGCTGACGGAGAATGAGTTTGTGCTGATCCGGGCGGATCAGTCCAACCGCAAAACACAGCTTGGAAGAGTGGAACACGGAAAGCTTGTAAAGCTGGAGTACCGGAAGAGTATGCCCTATGGCGTCACGCCCCGGAACGCAGGGCAGTATTTTCTCCAGGAGGCGCTGATGCAGCCGGCAAAAAAAGCGCCTCTTGTCATTGTGAAAGGGATGGCCGGTACAAGCAAGACCTTCTATTCCCTTGCGGTCGGGCTGGAAAAGCTGGTGAATCATCCGGAAGGGGAGTACCGGAGAATTCTGATCTGCCGGCCCAATGCACAGTTCGATTCGGACATAGGATTTCTTCCGGGAGATGAAAAGGAAAAAATCTCCCCGTTGCTTCGTCCTGTCATTGACAATCTGGAGCAGCTGATCGACATGAACGAGGAAGAGCGATACCGGAACGAGAAGGAACTGCAGGATAAAATAGAGGAAATTTTTTCACGGGGCCTGATTCAGGCGGAAGCGATGAATTTTATCCGGGGCCGTTCCATCGTCAGAACCTATCTGATCATTGATGAGGCGCAGAATATGACGCCCGGACAGGTGAAAGGAATCATTACAAGGGCAGGGAAGGGGACCAAGATCATCCTTCTCGGAGATCCGGCGCAGATCGACCGGCCGTTTCTGGATGAGAGAACCAACGGGCTGTGCTATGCGTCAGAACATATGAAGGGGAGTCCTCTGTGCTGGCAGATTACGATGAAAGCAGAGGAGTGCGAACGGTCGGATCTGGCGACGGACGCCATCCGGAGATTATAGAAAAGGCAGGAAGTTATGGACATTCAGGAGATTATTTACGAAGAAGGTACACAGGAAAAAGAATTCCGGGAGAAAGGCTCCCGGGGGAAAAAGAACAAAAAGACAGAGAGTCAGCAGAAAGTGACTTATGACGGAATACGGAAAGATCCGGAAATTCATCTGCTGATCGAGAAGGGAAATGAAATGCTGGGGATTCTGGGCTATACGGAGCATTCCGTCAAGCATGCGGCTAAGGTGGCGAAAGCTTCCGGAGATATCCTGAAGAAGCTCGGGTATGGAAAGCGAGTCATCGAATTGAGCAGAATCGCCGGTTACATGCATGATATCGGGAACAGCATCAATCGAAATGACCATGCCCACAGCGGAGCGATTCTGGCTTATCAGCTTCTGAAAGAACGGGGAATGCCGCTGGAGGAGGCGATCAAAGTAGCGTCCGCCATCGGAAATCACGACGAGAAGACAGGCACCGCGGTAGATGCGATTTCGGCGGCCCTGATTATCGGAGATAAGACAGACGTGCGGCGAAACCGGGTGAGAAACCGTCAGATTTCCGGCTTCGACGCTCATGACCGGGTAAATTATGCGGTGCTGTCGTCGGAACTGACGGTATCGGCAGAGAAAAAAATTATCCAGATGGACATGGATCTGGACGACAGCATGTGTACGGTTATGGATTATTTTGAGATTTTTCTGGAACGGATGGTCATGTGCAGACGTGCGGCGGAACTCCTCGGCTGCCGCTTTAAACTGACCGCAAACGGCAGCAAGCTGTGCTAAGAGATTTTTGACAGCGAAAATAAAGTGTACTATAATAGGAAAAAATCATAACCGTAACTGTTCAGAAGGCTGAACTGTTACGGTTATAAAAATTGCGGAATGAGGAGAGGAGAACAAAAAAATGAAAAACAGTACGTCGGAAGCGGTCAGAGGGATTCATCTGTTTCCGCTGCGGCTGATCGGGGAAGGGCTGGCAGTGGGACTGGGAGCCGGGCTGGTGGTTACGGCTTATCGCTGGCTTTTGCAGAAAGCGGGAGAATGGCTGACAGCTGTGCTGGAGTTCACTGCCGGTTCCCCGCTGAAAATGGCGGGATGGTTTGCTGCACTGCTTTTGATGGCGTGGGCCGTCGGGAAACTTGTGACATGGGAGCCGATGATATCCGGCAGCGGAATTCCGCAGCTGGAGGGAGAGATGTCCGGGAAGCTGGATCAGACCTGGTGGAAGGTGCTGCCGGCCAAATTCTGCGGAGGGTTTCTCTGCCTGCTGGGCGGGCTTTCTCTTGGAAGGGAAGGCCCGTCCATTCAGCTTGGCGCGATGGCCGGGAAAGCTCTGTCCCGTCTGGCGTCTCTTGGAAAGTCAGAGGAGAAGTATCTGCTGACCTGCGGAGCCAGCGCCGGACTGGCGGCGGCGTTTCATGCACCTCTGGCGGGAGTTTTGTTTTCCCTGGAAGAGATACATAAAAATTTTTCGGTGTCAGTTCTTATTTCGGTAATGACGGCGTCGGTTACGGCAGACTGTGTGGCTTCGGCATTTCTTGGACGGGATCCTGTCTTTCAGTTTCAGATTCAGGGCGACCTGCCGATGCAATACTTCTGGATGGTGCTGCTTTTGGGATTGGTTCTCGGTGTGTTCGGGGCTTTCTATAACTGGTTTACACTGAAGGCGCAGGAACTGTATCAGAGAGCAGAGTTCCTGAACACAGTGACCCGTCTGTTTCTCCCGTTTCTGGCGGCGGGAGTGTTGGGCTATACGGTTCCGGCTCTGCTTGGCAGCGGAGGGAATCTGATCACAGCGGTTACGGCGGAACAGCTGAGCATCAGTACTGCGCTGCTTCTGCTGGCAGGAAAATTTCTGTTTTCGGCGGTCAGCTTCGGTTCCGGCGCGCCTGGAGGTATCTTTTTTCCGCTGCTCGTGCTGGGCGGGCTGACCGGAGGTGTGTTCGGAATGGCCTGTTCGCAATGGTTCGGTCTGCCTGCCGGGTACGTCAATAACTTTGTGCTTCTGGCGATGGCCGGATATTTTACTGCGATCGTGCGGGCTCCTCTGACAGGGATTATTCTGATTTTTGAGATGACGGGTTCTCTCAGTCAGCTGGAAACTCTGACTCTGTCGGCAGGCACGGCTTTTGTCACAGCAGAGCTCCTTCGCTCTGTGCCGATTTATGAAAGTCTTCTGATCCGGATTCTGAAACGGCAGGGCCAGGAGGTCCCGAAGGAATCTCAGGGGAAAGTGCTGAAAGAATACGTTATTATGCACAGTTCACAGCTGGAGGGCTGCAGGATAGCACAGATTTCGTGGCCGGAGCATGCGCTGATCGTTGCCGTCCGCCGGGGAACCGGGGAAATTCTTCCCCGGGGAGCTACACGTCTGATGGCCAGCGATACGCTGATGGTAATGGTGGACGTGGAATGCGAAGGGGAGGTAAATGACAGAATTTCCGAACTGTGCGCGGAACAGCCGGGCTCGCAGCCTCCTCCCGCAAGATAATACAAAAAGAAGGCAAGATAGTACATAAAATTCCTCCGAAAACCTCTTGAATCCCATCTTCGTCTATTATAAAATGTAACAGTTCGCCGGGTTGAAGGTTACGGAACGACGCAGTGAGTGCGTCGGGAAGGAGGAAAATATGGAAAAGACAAAAAGCAAAGCAGCAAAAGATCTGACGTCAGGTTCACCGTTCCGGCTGATTCTGGGATTTGCAGTGCCGCTGCTGTTCGGTATGCTGTTTCAGCAGTTTTATAATATGGTGGACACGATTATTGTAGGAAGAGCGCTTGGTTCCGGCGCGCTGGCTTCCGTTGGTTCCACAGGATCGATCAACTTTATGATTATCGGATTCTGTATGGGGGTCTGCAACGGATTTGCAATTCCGGTTTCGCAGATGTTCGGAGCAAAAGATTACCGTGCGCTGCGCAGGTATGTGACCAACAGCGTCTGGCTTTCAGCAGCTTTTGCCATCGTCATGACGGCGGTTACCTGCATTCTGTGCAGACAGATTCTGGTCTGGATGAATACCCCGGCGGATATCATTGACGGGGCCTACAGTTATATTGTCGTGATTTTTGCAGGAATTCCTGCGGTGTATCTCTATAATCTGCTGTCGGCGATTATCCGCAGTCTGGGAGACAGCAAGTCTCCGCTGATCTTCCTGGGAATCTCTTCTGCGCTTAACATTGTGCTGGATCTTCTGCTGGTCATGCCGATGGGAGTGGCAGGAACAGCGGTGGCGACAGTTGTATCGCAGGGAATTTCAGGCATTCTCTGTCTTTTCTATATGAGGAAAAAATTTGATATCCTTCATTTTGAGAGGGAAGACTGGAAACTGGAAAAGCGTTTTGTGCTTCGTCTTTGCGGCATGGGAATTCCGATGGGGCTCCAGTACTCCATCACGGCGATCGGAAGCGTAATTCTGCAGACTTCTGTAAATTCTCTGGGATCGCTGGCTGTGGCTTCTGTGACGTCCGCCTCAAAAATTTCGCAGTTTTTCTGCTGCATGTTTGACGCGCTGGGATCCACAATCGCAACGTTTACCGGACAGAATATAGGGGCCAGGAAACTGGACCGTGTCGACCGCGGAATTCTGTGCAGTTCCCTGATCGGAGCGGTCTATTCCGTGGCGGCCTTTCTGGCGCTGTTCTTTTTCGGAAATTATATCGTGCTGCTGTTTGTGGACGGATCCGAGATGGAGATCATTGGCAATGCAAGACAGATGCTGCTGGTGAACTCGGCGTTTTATATACCGCTGGTTTTTGTCAATGTCGTCCGCTTTGCTATTCAGGGGATGGGATACTCCAAGCTGGCGATTCTCGCAGGTGTGTGCGAGATGGCTGCCCGGTCGATTGTCGGATTCGTCTTCGTGCCGCTGTTCGGATACCAGGCGGTATGTTTCGCAAATCCCGTAGCGTGGATCATGGCGGATCTGTTTCTGATTCCGGCCTATCTGAAACTGTCGAAAACGATGAAACGCCAGTTTGGCATTTCCGAGGAAGAAATGCCGGATAACGGGAAATTTTTCCATAAATTGCGGAATCGTAAAAGAATGCATCAAAACGGCATGCAAACTCTTAAAAAAGTTTAACGGTATTCTAAACAATTTTTACTATTTGGGTCGAGCGCTAGACAGTTCCGGCTGACTTATATATAATAGAAGTCAGCCGGAACTGTCTGACTTTTGCGGGCAGAACAGTTTCTGTTAGGAAACGATGAGGAGGATACTGCAAAAGATGAAGCTGCAAACCATCGGCGCCTGCGCGGCCGTTCTGGAGGCAAAGGGGCTGCTCAAGAACAGAGTGACAGAGGAGACTGCGAAAAGGGCGGTTCTTCAGCTTTCCTGTTATTCCCGGGAAGTGAGAGAGGGAACGCTGTTTCTGTGCAAGGGAGCTGCCTTTCACGAAAAATATCTCTCGGAGGCGGTTCTGCGGGGTGCCTCTGCCTATGTCAGCGAACAGGAATATCCTGCGGGCCGCGAGATACCGTGTCTGCTGGTCCAGGATATCCGGTCTGCGATGGCGGCTCTGGCGGAAGCTTTTTATGATTATCCGGCCGACCGTCTCAGGATCATCGGGGTGACCGGAACGAAGGGAAAGACCACAACGGTCTATTACATACGGGCGATTCTGGACGCCTGGCTGTCCATGCAGGGAGAAAAGCCGTCGGCACTGCTGAGTTCCATTGAAACTTACGACGGGGTGAACCATGCGCCGGCTCAGCTTACGACGCCGGAACCGCTGGATCTGCAGCGTTATCTGAGAACAGCGGTGGACGCAGGCGTCTCCTGCCTGACCATGGAGGTTTCCTCCCAGGCCCTGAAACTTCAGCGGATCGGCGGGATGAAAATGGAGACGGGAGTTTTTCTGAATATCTCCAGAGATCACATCAGTCCGCTGGAACACAGAAATTTTGAGGATTATTTTCAGGCCAAACTGAAACTTTTTTCCCATTGCAGGAATGTCTGTGCCAATCTGGACGCCGACCATGCGTCCAGAGTACTGGCTGCGGCTGCCTGTGCGGAGCGTGTGATTTCTTTTGGAACGGACAGCAGAGCTCTGGTTCGCGGAAGCGACGTCCGGATGGAAAACGGCCATTTGTGTTTCCGCCTGCATCTGCCGGATTACGAGGGAGACGTAAGAATTCCCATGCATGGGATTTTTAATGCGGAAAATGCGCTGGCGGCTGCGGCTGCCTGTTACTCTATGAAGATTCCGCCGGAGGCGATTGTGAAAGGGCTCGCCGTGGCCAGAGTGAACGGAAGAATGGAAGAGTATGTGAGCCGGGACAGGAAACAGACCGTGATTGTTGATTACGCACATAATCGTCTGAGTTTTGAAAAACTTTTCGCGTCGGTACAGGTGGAATATCCGGAGCGTCCGGTGGCGGTGGTATTTGGATGTCCGGGCGGAAAGGCTTACAACAGAAGAAAGGATCTGGCCCAGGTGGCGGACCGATATGCGGACCGGATCTATCTCGCGCCGGATGACCCGGGACCAGAGGATCCACGGAAAATTGCCGGGGAGATCATGAGCTATCTTCAGGGAAAAAAACAGTCCTGCGTCTACGTGGATGACCGCCGGGAGGCGGTGCGGATGGCTCTTGCGGAAGCGGCGCCGCATTCGGTACTTCTTGTGCTCGGCAAGGGCTGTGAGGCGACGCAGCGGTATGCGGATGGAGTGCGTTCCTGCATGTCAGACGGCGAGATTGTCCGGAGGGCGCTGGAGGAATATGATAAAAAGCATGATGCCAGTGCATAATGGCAGTTAGCATGAAGTAACGCGTTAGTTAAATATCTATCAATCATGACAAAATGCACAAAAATAAGCATAAAAAACATGAATTAAAGAACAAAAAAACGAATACAATATTTCGGAAGGTGTATATTATTGTAAATATTGCAGAAAATCGGCGGGGAGCGCAAGGAATTTGCACTCCCCGCTTGTTAAGTAAATAACAAAATGCTATAATAAATACCATTGAACCAACCATTGCTGTTAAAAAACACAGCACAGACAAAAAAATGATGCGGCAGTTCAGCAGGGGTGAACTGCTGCAAAATGATTTCAAGGAGGATTGTTATGCGTTCAACAGAAGGTGGAAACAAGATTGTCGTAATTGGAGCGGGTAATGTGGGTGAAACCATCTGCTATACTCTTATGCTCAAAACCCAGGTGAGTGAAATTGTTCTGATTGATTTGAATGAAGACCGTGCGAAAGGCGTTGCGCTGGATATCTCTCACGGAACCGCATATTACAGCCAGGTAAAGATCCGCAAGGGCGGTTACGCGGAATGTGCGGATGCGGATATCATCATCGTTACCGCAGGCGTTGCCCGCAAAGAAGGTCAGACCCGTCTGGACCTGGCAAAGACGAATACAGGCGTGGCGCGCTCCATCGCCAAAAGCATTATGGAATATGCGGACAATCCGATTATTATCGTTGTGTCCAATCCGGTGGATGTGAATACCTACCTGATTCAGAAAGAGACGAAGCTGCCGGTGGGCCGTGTGATCGGTACCGGAACTTCTCTGGACACTGCACGTTTCCGTTATCTGCTGTCGAGACACTGCAAAGTGGATATTCGTGATATCCAGGGATACATCCTCGGCGAGCACGGGGACAGCCAGGTTCCGGTGTGGAGCACAGTCAATATCGCAGGCGAGCCGGTAGACCATTTCCTTCCGTCCGATTCGGGAGAAGCGGAGAAGAAAAAGGAAGAGATCGCTACAAAAGCACGTACCGCAGGCGCGGATGTTATCTCTCTGAAAGGTGCGACCTTTGACGGTATCGCGATGTCTGTACTGCGTATTGTTGAATCGATTCTGAAAGACCAGAATACGGTGCTTCCGGTTTCCCATGTGCTGGACGACAGCTTTGGCGCCATGTCCGGTGCTCCGATCAGCCTTCCGTGCGTGGTCAATGCCGAAGGTATCTCCAGAGTACTGAAAGTCACCATGACTCAGGAAGAGCTGGATGCAGTGGAACATTCCGCACAGGTGCTGAAAGACTTTATCGCACAGGTGGAAGCATAAAGAATAAGAAACCCGTTTGAACGAAAGGAGCAATCCCATGACTTACAGTTATTTTCCGGGCTGTACGCTGAAAAATAAGGCAAAGGATCTGGATAAATACGCGCGGGAGTGCGCGAAGGTGCTGGGCTTTGAGCTGGAGGAGATTCCGGAATGGCAGTGCTGCGGCGCTGTTTATCCGCTGGCCTCCGACGAGATCGCGACGAAGCTTTCCAGTGTCCGCGCCCTGAAGGACGCAAAGGCGAAGGGACAGGATCTTGTCACTGTCTGTTCCGCCTGTCATCACGTGATCAAGCGCGTGAACGACGATATGGCAAATGTGGAGGAGATCCGCACAAAGGTCAACAACTATATGGCGGACGAGGAGCCTTACCAGGGAGAGACAAAGGTTCTCCATTATCTGGAGGTTCTGCGCGATGTCGTTGGCTTTGACAAAATCAAAGAGAAAGTGGTTCATCCCCTCAAGGGAAGAAAAATCGGCGCCTATTACGGATGTATGCTGCTGCGTCCCAGCGTGACGATGCAGTTTGATGATCCTGAGAATCCGACGATCATAGAAGACTTTATCCGGGCAATCGGTGCGGAGCCGGTGGTGTACCCGATGCGAAACGAGTGCTGCGGCGGTTATATTTCCCTGAAGGATAAGCCGATGGCGGCAAATATGGTGGATCAGATTATGGATTCCGCTTCCTGGAAAGGCGCCGGGGAGCTGATCACCGCCTGTCCGCTCTGTATGTATAACCTGAGAAACAACGGCACGAAACAGGGACTGCCGGTTACATATTTTACCGAACTTCTGGCTGAGGCTCTCGGAATCAAAGAGGAGGTACAGGCATGAAAGCAGATGCAAAAATGGCACAGCGGATCAGAGAGATCAGCGGCGTCGACACGAGAAAATGCATGAAATGCGGAAAATGTTCGGCTTCCTGTCCCGCATACAACGAGATGGATATCCGCCCGCATCAGTTTGTTTCCTATGTCCAGAATGGAAATGTCGAGGCGCTGATGAATTCAAAATCGATCTGGAAATGTCTTTCCTGTTTTGCATGCGTGGAAAGATGTCCAAGAGACGTAAAACCTGCAAAGGTCATCGAAGCAGTGCGGCTCAGCGTAATCCGTCAGAGAGGCGAAACCTATCTGTCTCCGGACGAGGTTCCCGCACTTCTGGACGACGAGACGCCGCAGCAGCTGCTGGCAAGCGCATATCGCAAATACAGAAAGTAAGGAGAGAAAGAAAGTGCAAAGAATAGGAGTATTTGTCTGTCATTGCGGAACAAATATCGCGGGCACGGTGGATGTGAAACGGGTTGTGGAAGCCGTGAAAAAAGAGCCGGGCGTTGTATATGCGGAAGATTATCAGTATATGTGTTCCGAGGCCGGACAGCAGAAAATCGCAGACGCCGTTAAGAACGAGCATCTGACCGGAATCGTGATCTGTTCCTGTTCCCCACGTATGCACGAGGGAACCTTCCGCAAGGCAGCGGAAAAAGCCGGGCTGAACCCGTATCTGGTGGAAATCGCAAATATCCGTGAGCAGTGTTCCTGGATTCACAAGGACATCGAGGAAGGCACGGAGAAAGCGGTGATCCTGGCAAGAGCAGCTGTTGCGAAAGTTATGCTGAACGCGCCGCTGCAGCCGGGCGAGAGCCGTGTCGTAAAGCGTGCGCTGGTAATCGGCGGAGGAATCGCCGGCATCCAGACCGCTCTGGATATTGCGGACGCGGGCTATGAGGTGGATATCGTCGAGAAAACTCCGAGCATCGGCGGAAGAATGTCCCAGCTGGATAAAACCTTCCCGACGCTGGACTGTTCTTCCTGTATCCTGACTCCCAAAATGGGAGAGGTCAACGCCCATGAGAAAATCAATATCTATACATACACTGAGGTGGAGAAAGTTTCCGGTTTTGTCGGCGACTTTTCCGTGGAGATCCGCAAAAAAGCGAGATATGTGGATATGGACAAATGTACCGGCTGCGGCCTGTGTCAGGAGAAATGTCCATCCAGAAAGACACCCAATGAATTTAACCGGGGACTGGACACACGGTCAGCGATCTATACGCCGTTTGCGCAGGCGGTTCCCAACGTACCGGTGATCGATACGAATGCATGTATTAAATTTAAGACCGGAAAATGCGGAATCTGTTCCAAGGTCTGTGCGGCCGGAGCCATCGACTACACGCAGAAGGATGAGATTATCACCAGAGAATATGGTGCGATCGTCGTAGCCACCGGCTTTGACACCATCAGTCTTGACAAGTTTGATGAATATTACTACAACCAGAGCAAAGACGTCATCACGGCGCTGGAGCTGGAACGTCTGATGAATGCGGCTGGCCCGACCGGCGGCAACGTGGTGCGTCTGTCCAACGGAGAGCACCCGAAGAACATCGTGTTTATCCAGTGTGTGGGTTCCCGTGATGTGACCTGCCGCGGCAAGAGTTACTGCTCGAAGATCTGCTGCATGTACACGGCGAAACAGGCGATGCTGCTGAAAGATCATTATCCGGATGTGGATGTGCATGTATTCTATATCGATGTGCGTACTCCGGGCAAGAATTTTGATGAGTTTTATCGCCGTGCGGTGGAAGAGTACAACGTGGATTACATCAAAGGTCAGGTGGGAAAAGTATCCGAGGCGGAGAACGGACGTCTTCTCGTGCAGGGCGTCGATCTGCTCGACAACCGTCAGATTAAGATGGAAGCGGATCTGGTGGTGCTTGCAACTGCCATCGAACCGAACAAGGATGTGCGGAAGATTGCGACAATGCTGACTGCCAGCATCGACAACAATAACTTCCTGACAGAGGCGCATCCGAAACTTCGTCCGGTAGAGTCTCCTACGGCCGGAATTTTCCTGTCCGGCGTCTGCCAAGGACCGAAGGATATTCCGGAGACCGTTGCCCAGGCCGGCGCTGCGGCGATCAAGGTGGTAGGCCTTCTGGCGAAGGATAAGCTGGTGACCAATCCGTGTACCGCACAGTCCAATCCTCTGTTCTGCAACGGATGTTCCGCCTGTGAGAAGGTATGTCCGTACGGTGCGATCTCCTATGAGGAGCAGCAGGTGATGGACGGAGGCGTTCGTGAAAACCGCCGTGTGGCAGTGGTCAACAGCGCGTTGTGTCAGGGATGCGGCGCTTGTACCGTAGCCTGCCCGTCCGGAGCGATGGATCTGAAAGGATTCTCCAACCGACAAATTCTCGCGGAGGTAGATGCAATATGTCGATAGAAGCAAAGAATGAAAACAAAGAATTCAAGCCATTGATCGTGGCTTTCTGCTGCAACTGGTGCTCCTATGCAGGCGCGGATCTGGCTGGCTCCAGCCGTCTGACCTATCCGGCAGACGTGAAAATCATCCGTGTACCGTGTTCCTGCCGTGTCAATCCGCTGTTCATCCTTCGTGCTTTTCAGAGGGGCGCCGACGGTGTGATCCTGTGCGGCTGCCATCCGGGAGACTGTCACTATTCCACAGGAAATTATTATGCGAGACGCCGTATGACTCTGCTGTTCTCCATGCTGGATTATCTGGGCGTGGAAAACGGACGTACCCGCGTGGAATGGGTTTCCGCTGCGGAAGGCGTGAAGTTCTCTCAGACGATGAATGAATTTGTGGAGAAGATCCACAGCCTCGGTGAAAATGTCAGATTGGAGGATTTACGATGCAAGAAGAATTGATCAGACGTGCCAAAGAACTGCTCGGCGACGGCACCGTAGTCCGTGTGATGGGATGGAGAAAAGGCGATATGTCCTTCAATCCGGAACCGGCGCTGTTTGAGAGCGAGGACAGTCTTTCCGAATTTGTCTACGATGGATTCTGCGGAGCGAATCTGAGTAAATATATGATCAAACTGAGCAAGCTGGAAGGAAAAACGCTGGTATTCCTGAAACCCTGCGATACCTACAGCTTCAATCAGCTTGTGAAAGAGCACCGGGCAGACCGGGAAAAAGCATACATCATCGGCGTCGGATGCGACGGAAGCCTGGATGTGAATGCGATGAAAGAAAAAGGGGCGAAGGGCATTCAGGAGATTGCCGAAGACGGAGATACCGTGAAGGTAAGCGCGATCTACGGCGACAAGGAGTTTGCCCGCGAGGATGTGATTCTGGAACGCTGCCGTGCCTGCAAGGGCGGAAAACATATGGTGTACGATGAACTGGCGTCCAACGCGGACGAGGAGAAGCCGGCGAGAGACGGCCGTTTCTCTGTGGTTGAGAAGATTGAGGCGATGGATCCGAAAGAGCGTTTTGCGTTCTGGCAGAACGAGCTGTCCCGCTGCATCCGCTGCAATGCATGCCGGAATGTCTGTCCTGCCTGCAGCTGTATCAAATGTGTCTTTGACAATGACCGGTATGATACGGCCCAGAAAGCAAACTCCGACACCTTTGAGGAGCAGATGTTCCATATTATCCGTGCGTTCCATGTGGCCGGACGGTGTACAGACTGCGGCGAGTGTTCCCGCGTCTGCCCGGAACATATCCCGCTGCACCTTCTGAACCGGAAATTTATCAAGGATATCAATGAATTCTACGGCGAATATCAGGCCGGCGAGGACGCGGACAGCCCTGCGCCGCTGACAAGCTTCACCACAGAAGATGTGGAGCCTTCGATTGTTCAGGAAAGGGGTTAAGGGATGTATAAGATTAGAAAAGAACAGCTTTCCGCTCTGCTGGAGACCGTGGGCCGGAACATGGATCTGTATCTGCCGGTGAGCAGCAACGGAAAGACGAATTTCGGCATCTGGACCGAAGATGCGAAGGTCGATCTGGAGACCTTAAAAACTGTGAAATCCCCGAAGGATGCGTTCTTCCCTCAGAGCGAGGTTCTGTATTCCTGCTATAAGGATGCGAAGAAGATTGAGATTACTCCGCAGGAACTGGTCAATCAGGATTTCGTGATTTTCGGCGTCCGTCCCTGCGACGTGCGCGGATTTGAGGTTCTGGACCGGGTGTTCCTGGCAGAGCCGGCGGATACTTACTATGCGGCGAGAAGAAAACACGGTATCGTTGTTTCTCTGGCATGCCATGAGCCGGAAGAATCTTGCTTCTGCAAAGTCTTTGATATCGACGCGGCAGCGCCGGAAGGCGATGTGGCAATGTGGGCGGTGGATGACGTTTACTGCATGGAAGCAAGGACGGAAAAGGGAGAGAAATTCCTGGATCTGGTAAAGGAACATCTGGAGCCGGCCGTCGATGAGGACGGAGCCAGGGTTTCCGCAGAACAGGAAGCGATCCGCGAGATCATTGAAAAACTGCCGTACAGCCACCTGTCCCTGGAAGGGTGGGACGGAAACGCCACACAGGAAAAATTTGACGATCCCCGCTGGAAGGAACTGTCAGACGCCTGTCTGGCCTGCGGAACCTGTACGTTCTCCTGCCCGACCTGTCAGTGCTATGATATCAAAGATTTTAATACAGGCCACGGGGTACAGAGATACCGCTGCTGGGATTCCTGCATGTACTCCGATTTTACGCTGATGGCTCACGGCAACAACCGTACAACCCAGATGCAGAGATTCCGTCAGCGCTTCATGCACAAGCTGGTCTACTATCCGGCGAACAATGACGGAATGTATTCCTGCGTGGGCTGCGGCCGCTGCGTTGAGAAATGTCCGCAGGGACTGAACATCGTTAAGGTCATCAAACGGATGGGAGGCTCGAAGTAATGTGTAATTGTGGAAGCGAAGAGAAGAGGAATGCGCTGCTGCCTCAGGTGGGAGTGATTACGGATATCCGTCAGGAGACTCCGGACGTAAAGACGTTCCGGATCGTGAAGCCGGACGGCACAAAACTGTTTGAACATATGCCGGGACAGTGCGGAATGCTCTGTGTGCCGGGCGTCGGAGAGGGAATGTTCTCCATTACCTCATCACCGACCAACAAGGAATACCAGGAATTTTCCATTAAGGAATGCGGCGTCCTGACCACATATCTCCACAACATGGAGGTAGGCGACGAGATTCTGGTCCGCGGTCCTTACGGAAATCATTTCCCTGTGGAGACGGTTCTGAAAGGTCAGAATCTGCTGTTTATCGCCGGAGGTATCGGACTTGCGCCGCTGCGTTCTGTGATCAATTACGTGCTGGACAACCGCGACGATTACGGAACGGTAGATATCGTCTACGGATCCCGTTCTGCGGATGATCTGGTGCAGCTGAAAGAGATCCAGGAGAAGTGGATGAATGCAAAAGATACAAAAGTGCATCTGACCATCGACAGGGAGCAGGAAGGCTGGGACGGCCACGTAGGATTCGTCCCCAATTATGTGAAAGAACTGAATATGTCCACAGATAAGGTGGCGCTGATCTGCGGACCGCCGATCATGATCAAGTTTACGCTTCAGGGTCTGCAGGAAATCGGTTTCGACAAGACCCAGGTGTATACCACGCTGGAGCTCCGTATGAAATGCGGCGTCGGTAAATGCGGCCGCTGCAACATCGGAAGCAAATACGTCTGCAAGGACGGTCCGGTGTTCCGCTGTGATGAGATCGACGAATTACCGAACGAGTATTAAAACTACCGAATATAATTTGGAGGAAATAGAAAATGCAGGAAATGGTAAATATTTTCATCTTCGGCAAGAAGTATTCCGTGCCCGGAGACCTGACAATTATGACTGCGATGGAATATGCCGGCTACCAGCTGAAGCGCGGCTGCGGCTGCCGTCATGGATTCTGCGGCGCCTGCGCCACCATTTACAGAATCAAGGGAAAGAACGAGCTGAAAACCTGTCTGGCCTGTCAGACACAGGTGGAGGAGGGAATGTATATTGCAAGCCTTCCGTTCTACCCCATCGACAAGAGAACTTATAATATGGAAGAGATCCGTCCGGAACAGCGCGTGATGATGGATCTGTATCCGGAAATCTACAGCTGCATCGGCTGCAATGCCTGCACAAAGGGATGTCCGCAGAATCTGAACGTCATGCAGTATATAGCGTACGCACAGAGGGGCGATTTTGAGGCATGTGCGGAGGAATCCTTCGACTGTATCGGCTGCGGCATCTGTGCTTCCCGCTGCCCGGCAGGCATCTCTCATCCGATGGTCGGAGAACTGGCGAGACGTCTGACCGGAAAATATATCGCGCCGAAATGCGAGCATCTCCAGCATCGTGTGGATGAGATCCATGAAGGAAAATTTGACGATCTGATCGCTCAGGTGATGCAGAAGCCGATCGACGAGATGCAGGAACTTTACAATAACCGTGAGATTGAGAAATAAGGAGGGGAGCAAGGACATGTATACAGCCAAAATGCAGGAATCTATCAAGAAGGTAGAAGCCACAAGAGCGGCGAGAATGGCCACTGAGCCGAGAAGAATGACGGCAGAGGAAAAGGATACCCTTCTTGCAGCATATCATCCGGATTATAAGGAAGACGGTTTTGTAACCCTGAAGGTCGGACCGAACAAGGGCGAGAAGGTTCCGACGGAACTGGGCCGCCTGCTGGAATCCAACAGCCGGATCCTCAATGAAAAAATTGATCTGAACAAGATAGATTACGACGTGGATGTTCTGGTAATCGGCGCCGGCGGCGCCGGATCTTCCGCGGCTATTGAGGCCCATGAGGCAGGCGCGAATGTCATGATCGTTACGAAGCTTCGTATCGGAGACGCTAATACGATGATGGCAGAGGGCGGCATTCAGGCGGCGGACAAAGAGAACGACTCTCCGGCACAGCATTACCTGGACGCGTTCGGAGGCGGACATTTTGCGGCACGTCCGGAACTGCTGAAGAAGCTGGTCATGGAGGCGCCGGACGCCATCCACTGGCTGGAGAATCTGGGCGTTATGTTTGACAAGGATGCGGAAGGAAATATGATTACCACCCATGGCGGCGGAACCTCCCGCAAACGTATGCATGCGTGCCGTGATTATTCCGGTGCGGAGATCATGCGTACCCTGCGCGACGAAGTGATCAACCGCGGAATTCCGGTGGTTGAGTTCACATCCGCAGTGGAACTGATCAAAGACGACAAAGGACAGGTGGCAGGGGCCGTACTTCTGAATATGGAGACGGATGAATACCTGGTGGCGAGAGCAAAGACGGTAATTATTGCAACCGGAGGCGCAGGCCGTCTCCACTACAACAACTTCCCGACCTCCAATCACTACGGCGCAACAGCCGATGGACTGGTTCTCGGCTACCGCGTGGGCGCTCCGCTGCTGTACCAGGATACGATTCAGTACCATCCCACCGGAGCGGCATATCCGTCCCAGATTTTCGGCGCTCTGGTAACGGAGAAAGTACGTTCCCTCGGAGCGATGCTGGTGAATGTGGACGGCGAAGCGTTCATGCATCCGCTGGAGACCCGCGATGTCTCCGCCGCAAGCATTATCCGCGAGTGTTCTGACCGGGAAAAAGGTGTGGAGACTCCTCAGGGCAAGGCGGTATGGCTGGATACCCCTATGATCGAGATGATTCACGGAGAGGGCACCATCGAAAAGCGGATCCCGGCTATGCTCCGTATGTTCCTGAACTATGGCATCGATATGCGGAAAGAGCCGATTCTTGTTTACCCGACGCTGCACTATCAGAACGGCGGTCTGGAGATCAACGGAGAAGGCTTCACCAATGTGATCGACAATCTGCTGGTAGCCGGAGAGGCGGTAGGCGGAATTCACGGAAGAAACCGTCTGATGGGCAACTCCCTGCTTGACGTGATCGTTTTCGGACGTGACGCCGGAAAAGCGGCTGCAGCGAAAGCGAAGGATGTGACCCTCGGCACCATGAACCTTGACCATGTGAAAGAGTATGCAAAGACACTGGAAGAGGCCGGCCTGGATACGGGAATGGTTTCCCCGCAGCTTCTGCCGGATTACGTGGGAAAGAGACATTTATAAAAAGAAAGGCAGGAAAGGGAAATGCGTGAGATTCAGGCAAGTCAGATTACAGATGTTGTCGAAAAGCTTTGCATCGAAGCAAATTATTACCTTCCGGAAGATGTAAAATGCGCGATCAGAAACTGCCGTGCCTGCGAGGACGGCGAGATCGCTCAGGGTGTGCTGGACAACATCATTGAGAATTATGAGATCGCAGATGCGGAAGCAGTGCCGATCTGTCAGGATACAGGCATGGCCTGCGTTTTCCTGGAGATCGGACAGGATGTTCATATTGCCGGCGGAGATCTGACCGAGGCAGTGAACGAGGGCGTCCGCAGAGGTTATGACAAAGGATATCTGAGAAAATCCGTTGTGAAGGATCCTGTGCGCAGAGGCAACACCGGCGACAATACGCCGGCGATGCTCTACACGGAGATTGTCCCGGGGGATCAGATCAAGGTGACAGTGGGACCGAAAGGCTTCGGAAGCGAGAATATGAGCATGATCCGTATGTTCAAACCATCCGCCGGCCTTCAGGGCATCAAGGATTTTATCCTGGAAGTCGTGGAGACTGCGGGACCGAATCCCTGTCCGCCGATGGTGGTCGGCGTCGGGATCGGAGGAACCTTTGACAAATGTGCGCTTCTGGCAAAGAAAGCGCTGATGCGTCCCATCGACTCTTCCAATCCGGATCCGTTCTACGCGGACCTGGAAAAGGAAATGCTGGAAAAAATCAACCAGCTGGGGATCGGACCCCAGGGCTTCGGCGGAAAGACTACGGCCATCGGACTGAACATTGAGACTCTTCCGACTCATATTGCAGGTATGCCGTGCGCAGTCAATATCAACTGCCATGTCACCCGCCACAAAACGGAGGTGATTTAAATGGAGAAACATATTCAGCTTCCACTGACGGAAGAACTGGCAAAGACCCTTCATGCCGGAGACAGTGTTCTTTTGAGCGGCACGATTTATACCTCCCGGGACGCCGGACACAAGCGTATGTGCGAGGCGCTGGCGAGGGGAGAAGAGCTTCCGTTTGACCCCACTGACGCGACGATTTACTACGTAGGGCCGACTCCGGCAAAACCGGGTCAGGTCATCGGTTCCGCAGGACCGACCACCAGCGGAAGAATGGACGCCTATGCGCCCACGATGATGTCTGTGGGAGCAAGAGGAATGATCGGAAAGGGAGCCCGTCTTCCTGAAGTCGTTGAGGCGATGAAAAAATACCACGGCGTATATTTCGGGGCGATCGGCGGCGCCGGTGCGCTTCTGGCGAAGTGCATCAAGAAAGCTGAGCTGATTGCATACGAAGACCTCGGCGCGGAAGCTCTGCGCCGTCTGGAAGTGGAGAATATGCCGCTGGTAGTGATCATCGACAGCGAGGGCAACAATCTCTACGAAATGGGCCGGAAAGAATATCTGGAAAAGCACGGACAGAAATAATCGCAACAGTTCAGCCGGCTGAACTGTTACAAATAATCAGATACAGAATCAGAGCCGTTTTCGAAAAACGGCGGAATAAGAGGGGTAATAAAAAATGGACGTACAAATGATCAGCAGCCTTCTGGAAGCAGCCATGATACTTTGCTTCGGCCTTTCCTGGCCGATCTCCATCCGCAAGTCATGGGTGGCGAAAACCGCGAAAGGAAAGAGCCTTTTCTTTGAGGTATTTCTCTGGATCGGCTATGTTTTCGGAATCGCAAGAAAGATCATCGATTTTACCAACAATCCGGACCAGAACTGGCTGTTCTTCCTCGCATGGGCATTCTACATCCTGAACATTCTTGAGATCACTGTAGATATGCTCCTGTACATGCGCAATATTCGTCTGGACAAAAAGCGTGAGGCAGAGAACCGTTAATCCGGCGGAACGGAAGCTGAACAGAGCAGGTAAGTTTTAGCAAGGATGCAGGGCCTGGCGTGACGGGGACTGAAAGGAAGTCCCCCGCGTCAGGCCTGTTTTTCTGCTATAGAAAAAGTTGCGCTGTCCGGGAATCCTGTGATAAAATGTAAAAAGTGAAGCTTTTTTTCAGATACATGTAACAGTTCAGTCGTAACAGTTCAGCTCGCTGAGCTGTTACGTTCAGCCGGCTGGACTGTATAGATACGCGCCCGGAAATGGCGCAGAAAGGGACAGGAAGAACGAAGAATGATAAAAGCAGTCGTTTTCGATATGGACGGAACCCTGGTAGATACGGAGAAATATCTGGTAGAGTACTGGGAAAAGGCGGGAAAGCTCTGCGGATATCCGATGACCCGCAGCGATGCACTGTTTCTCCGCAGTCTGGCTGCCGAATACGCGGTTCCGGCGATGAAGCAGCGGTTGGGCGAGGAATTTGACTTCTATAAAGTGCGGAGTCTGCGGATCCGGCTGATGGACGAGGCAGATCTGCCGACGGAACGAAAACCGGGGGCCAGGGAAGTACTGGAACAGCTGAGAGAACGGAATATCCGCACAGCGGTAGCCACCGCCTCCGGAGAAGAAAAGGCCCGCAGGGTGCTGACGGAGACGGGATTGTACGACAGTTTTTCCTGCGTGATCTGTGCGCCGGATATGGAACACGGAAAACCGATGCCGGACGTCTATCTGCACGCCTGCCGGGTTCTGGGGGAAAAGCCGGAAGACTGTATGGCGGTGGAAGATTCGCCCAACGGAGTGCTGGCTGCGTACCGGGCGGGGCTGCGTACCGTGATGGTTCCGGATCTGACGCCGCCGGATGAGGAGATCAGGCACTGTCTGTATGGAGTCGCAGACAGTCTGACCGGAATTCTGGATTTTATCCGCTGACAGGCGCTGTGGGGACTGATACGTCGGCAGCGGAGAGGTTAGGATACAGCGGTCTGCAGCCGTCTGGAAAGCCAGACGGCTGCGCCAGGACAGAAGGAGTGAACAGGAATGCAGGAACAGAAGAGTACAGAGGCCCTGCAGGAAGAAAAGCGACAGGAAAAAACCAGGTACCATCTGGTGTTTTCCGGCAGGGTTCAGGCGGTGGGATTCCGTTACCGGGCCGTTCACGCGGCGGGCAGCCTGGGGCTGACCGGATGGGTGAAAAACTGCTGGGACGGGACGGTGGAGATGGAGGCGCAGGGGCGGCCGGAGGAGATCCGCCGGATGATCCATATGATTGCGGATTCCCGCTATATTGTCATTGAAAATATTCAGGCCAGGGAAATCGCAGTGGAAACGGAGAGCGGTTTTCATATCCGCTGACAGACGCCTTACGGTTTGTGGGGCTTCGGGGGAAGTTCCACGAGAATAATGTCGTCTCCGATCTGGCGGATACAGTTCCAGGGAATGATAATATCACTGTCTCTGCCGAATATGCCGCAGAACCTGGCGGGACCGGGGAGGATCAGCGCTGTGATCTGTCCTGTGGCACAGTTGAACTCCACATCGATCGGACAGCCCAGACTTTTGCAGGTACAGATGTTGATGACTTCCTTCTGGCGAAGATCTACAATGCGCATAAAAGCACTCCGTTTTTGACTGAGAGATTATTACAGTATATGAAAATGCCAGGAAAAGAAAGAACAGAGAAAAGAGGATGAAAAGACCATGAGATGTCCGTTTTGCAGTCAGGATAATACGAGGGTCGTGGATTCACGGCCGGTAGAAGACAACAATGCCATCCGCCGCCGCAGAATGTGCGACGCGTGCGGCCGCAGATTCACCACCTATGAGAAAGTGGAGACGATTCCTCTGATTGTCATCAAGAAGGATCAGAACCGCGAGCAGTATGACCGCAGAAAGATTGAGACAGGCATTCTCCGCGCCTGCCATAAACGCCCGATCTCTGCAGAGCAGATCACAGAGCTGGTCAACCGCGTGGAGACAGAGATTTTCAACCGGGAAGAACGTGAAATTCAGAGCTCTGAAATCGGAGAACTTGTGATGAACTTTCTGAAGGATCTTGATCAGGTCGCCTATGTGCGATTTGCGTCAATTTACCGCGAGTTTAAGGATGTCAATACATTTCTGGACGAACTGAAGAAAATGTTGAATTAGGTAATCGTTCAGTCCGCTGAACGGTTACTTGAATCAGAGCAGGGTTTCTGTTAACTATTGACGCAGGGGGCGAAAAGTAGTATAGTCATAAGTAAATTAACGCATTAACGCTTTTGCTTGCTAAAGTTTTAATGGCGTTGGAGAGTGAGGAGAGAACTATGAAAAAGAAAGTGATATCTTTGATGCTGACAGCGCTTATGGCCGGAACCGCACTGGCGGGATGCAGTTCTGACGGAGGAAGTACGTCAGGATCCTCTGCGTCGGGAAACAGCTCTGCTTCTGTGGCCGAGAGTGTGTCGGACAGCGGGGAGGGACAGACGTTTACGATCGGCGTCTGCCAGCAGCTGGAGCATGCGGCGCTGGATGCTGCGACACAGGGATTTCAGGATGCCTGTGAAGAACTGTTCGGTGAGGGAAACGTTACGGTTAACGTACAGAACGGACAGAATGAGCAGAGCAACTGTGCGACGATCGCCAATGATTTTGTCGCTCAGGATGTAGATCTGATTCTTGCCAACGGAACCACTGCTCTGCAGTGCGCGGCGGCGGCGACCAACACGATCCCGATTCTCGGAACCTCTATCACGGATTACGGAACTGCCCTTGACATTTCCGACTGGACCGGAACAACGGGAACCAATATCTCCGGAACCAGCGATCTGGCGCCCATTGACGAGCAGGAGGATATGCTGGTGGAACTGCTTCCGGATGTGAAGAAAGTAGGCATTCTTTACTGTTCTGCAGAACCGAACTCCGAGTATCAGGCAAATCTGTTTGCAGAGGCGCTTGAGGAAGACGGAATTGAGTACGCGGAGTATACAGCAGCGGATTCCAATGAGATTCAGTCGGTGGTTACAAATGCAGTTGCAGAGTGCGACGCGCTTTATATTCCGACAGACAATACGATGGCTTCCAGCACAGAGATTATCAATAATGTCTGCGAGCCGGCAGGTGTTCCGATCATCGCGGGAGAGCAGGGAATCTGCTCGGGATGCGGAATCGCCACCTTGTCCATCAGCTACTATGATATCGGATATAAAGCCGGTGAAATGGCTTACGATATCCTTGTAAACGGAGCGGATGTGGCGACAATGGAAATTGAGAGCGCTCCGAACGTAACGAAGATGTACAATCCTGATCTGTGCGAGGCGCTGAATATTACAGTGCCGGACGGTTATGAGGCGATTGAGGAATAAAGGATACCGGTTTTGAATGCAGGGCTGTCTTCTGAGCAGGAATGCTTGAAAACAGCCCTGTTTCTACGGCAGAAGATATCGGCTGCCGGCAGGCCCTGCGTTTTCATGCAGTCTGTGCAGGAAATGTACAGACCTGACTGAACGGTAACGCCGGCGAAGCGTACTGCCCTGGCAGCGGACGAAAACTGCTGAATAAAGCTTACATGCGAACAACAAAGAGAGGTATAGAATTATGATACTTGCATATTTTTCTTCCCTGGATCCGGCGGCGCTGGTGCGCGCCCTTCCCGGAAATGTCGCACAGGGAATTATCTGGGGAATTATGGCGCTGGGAGTATATATCACTTACCGGCTTCTGGATTTTGCGGATCTGACCGTGGACGGATCCCTGGCGACGGGAGGCGCAGTGGCGGTTATGCTGATCCGCGGCGGAATGCATCCGGTTGCGGCGCTTGTCTTTGCTTTCCTCGCCGGCATGGCGGCAGGATTTGTCACGGGCATCCTTCATACGGCTCTGGGAATTCCCGGAATTCTTGCCAGCATCCTGACGCAGATTTCCCTGTATTCTATCAATCTGGGAATTATGGGAAAGGCAAATCAGGCGATCAATGTGGACCAGTATGAGCTGGTGGCCTCCCTTCGCTATGTGACAGCGGAGACAGATGTAAAACTCGCCTTTTTCCTCCGGATGATTCTCGGGGCAATTCTGCTGATCGCGCTGCTCTACTGGTTTTTCGGAACAGAGCTTGGAGCGTCCATCCGTGCCACCGGCTGCAATCTCCAGATGGCGAGCGCACAGGGAATCAACACCAATTTCTGTAAAGTACTTGCGCTGATGCTGTCCAATGGCCTGGTGGGACTCTGCGGCGGAGTCTATGCCCAGTATCAGGGAAGCGCCGACGTCAACATGGGGCGAGGAGCCATCGTAATCGGTCTGGCGGCCGTGATCATCAGTGAAGTTCTGTTTGAAAAACTCTGTGCAGGCCGGAAAATGGCCTTTGCCTTCACTCTGGGCGCTGTCTTTATCGGCGCGATTCTGTATTATGTGGTCATTGCGTTTGTGCTCTGGCTGAAAATGCCGTCAGATTATATGAAACTGTTCTCGGCTGTAGTAGTTGCCTGCTTCCTGTCGGTGCCATACCTGAGACAGAAATATTCGAAAAAGAAGAAAGGGGCTGTGAAAGCATGAGAACGATGCTTGAGATTCAGGATCTGCATAAAACCTTCAATCCGGGGACGATCAATGAAAAGGTGGCTCTGGACGGTGTGAATCTTACGCTGGAGGAAGGCGACTTTGTAACGATTATCGGGGGAAACGGGGCCGGAAAATCCACGACGCTGAATGCGGTGGCCGGAGTATTCAGCGTAGACAGCGGTCGGATCCTTGTGGACGGGGATGATATTACCCGTCTGCCGGAATACAGACGCGCGGCTTTCCTGGGAAGAGTTTTTCAGGATCCCATGACCGGAACGGCGGCGACCATGTCTATTGAGGACAACATGGCGATTGCGGCGAGAAGAGGCACCCTGCGGGGGCTGCGCTGGGGAATTACAAAGAAAGAACGTGAGAATTTCAGAGAACAGCTGCGCATGCTGAATCTCGGGCTGGAGGACCGGCTGACCAGCAAGGTGGGGCTTCTGTCCGGAGGACAGCGCCAGGCGATCACCCTTCTGATGGCATCCCTGAAGAAACCGAAGCTTCTTCTCCTCGATGAACACACAGCGGCGCTGGATCCGAAAACGGCAGCCCGGGTGCTGGAAATTTCTGACAGAATTATTGAAGAACACCACTTGACAGCGATGATGGTAACGCATAATATGAAAGATGCGATCGCTCACGGAAACCGTCTGGTTATGATGCACAATGGCCGCATCATCTACGATGTTTCCGGGGAGGAGAAGAAAAATCTCAAGGTATCCCAGCTGCTCGAAAAATTTGAACAGGCAAGCGGTGAAGAGTTTGCCAACGACAGAATGATGCTGGCCTGACCTTCCGAAGAAAGAAGGAGTAATGAATATGCGAACGTTTGACAAATCTTCCAAGCTGGACAATGTGCTTTATGATGTGCGCGGACCGGTTGTGGAGGAAGCGGGAAGAATGGAGGCGCAGGGCAGACGCGTCCTGAAGCTGAACATTGGAAATCCGGCGCCGTTCGGTTTTTCCGCGCCTCAGGAAGTGATAGAGGATATGATGACCAATGTAAAGGATTCCCAGGGATACTCAGACTCCCGGGGAATCTTTGCCGCGCGCAAAGCGATTATGCAGTACTGTCAGACGAAAAAGATTCCCAACGTGTCCATGGATGGTATTTATACGGGGAACGGCGTCAGCGAACTGATCAATCTTGCGATGCAGGCTCTTCTGGATGACGGCGATGAGATCCTGATTCCGGCGCCGGATTATCCGCTGTGGACCGCCTGCGCGACGCTGGCGGGAGGAAAAGCAGTCCACTATATCTGTGACGAGGAATCCGAATGGTATCCGGATCTTCAGGATATGGAGCGGAAAATCACAGACCGCACGAAGGCGATTGTCATCATCAATCCGAACAATCCTACCGGCGCTCTTTATCCGGATGACGTTCTGGAAGGAATCGTCCGCCTGGCGAGAGAGCATGAACTGATGATTTTTTCCGATGAAATCTATGACCGCCTGGTGATGGACGGACTGAAACATACGTCGATTGCTTCGCTCGCTCCCGATGTGTTCTGTGTGACCTTTTCCGGGCTTTCCAAGTCTCATATGATCGCAGGATTCCGCATTGGCTGGATGGTGCTGAGCGGCGCAAAGGAGAAAGCGGCAGGCTATATAGAGGGGCTGAATATGCTCTCCAATATGCGCCTGTGTTCCAATGTCCCTGCGCAGTCGATCGTGCAGACGGCTCTGGGCGGATATCAGAGCGTCAACGAGTACATCATTCCCGGCGGGAGAATTTATGAGCAGAGAAATTATATTTATGAAGCGCTGAAGGAGATTCCCGGCATCACGGTGAAAAAGCCGAAGGCAGCCTTTTATATTTTCCCCAGACTGGACACTGCGAAGTTCAACATTCATGACGATGCCCAGTTTGCACTGGATTTCCTGCGCGAAAAGCAGGTTCTGGTGGTGCAGGGAAGTGGATTTAACTGGTTTGAGCCGGATCATTTCCGGATTGTCTATCTGCCGGATCTGAGGACGTTGAAGTCGGCGGTGGAAAAGCTGGGGGATTTCCTGGACGGTTATCATCAGCGGTAAAAACGGGCCGAAGTGGCGAATGTGAGAACCGACTGCCGCAGACACAGACAGAAGGGAGCAGATGCATGAAAAAAACAAGAGAAAAGGAAGATGACATTCAGGTATGTACAGAATGTCATCACCATCAGCACATTTCCAGAGAAGAGATTCCTTCGGATGAGATACTGTACCAGATGGCGGAGCTTTTCAAAACCTTTGGAGATCCGACGAGAATCCGGATCCTTTCGGCTCTGGCGCGTCAGGAGATGTGCGTCTGCGATATCGCAGATCTTCTTGGCATGAGTCAGAGCGCGATCTCCCACCAGCTGCGGGTGCTCAAGCAGATGGAGCTGGTGAAATTCCGCAGAGAAGGAAAAACAGTGTTCTATTCGCTTGCGGATTCCCATGTGTCGACAATTCTGGCGCAGGGTCTGGATCATGTATGCGAATAGAATCTGCCTCGAAAACAACATGGCAGGAAAAGAATGAAAAACTGGTATTCTGCGAGCCCCCGGGACTCATGCAGGGTGCCGTTTTTTTCCCTATGACAGGAACCTGTGTTTCCTGTTATAGAAAAATGTCCGCAGACTTTGAGTTTTCATCAGCCTGCGCAGCGGATACACAGACTTGGCGGAACTGTTACAATTGTTAAAATAATTAATAAAAATTTCAGTATACTTACGCCAGGATTAATGATATACTATATTTAATGAACTTTCAGCGATGATTTTTCGTAACTGTTCTTTTGCTGAACTGTTACGAGTTTCCGCATATGAACTGCCGGACAGGGTACCGGCGGGAAACGAATCGATGCGGAATGGGCCGCAGGTGAGAGGTGAAAGGTTTGAAACTGAACAAAAAGACAATGCGCAGCCTTGAGTTCCTGATTGTATTTACCGTTGCAGTAGTTATTGCGGGCATCAATATTAAATCTATCTGGCATGGGATTGTAACATTGCTTGGTCTGTTTGCTCCGTTCCTTGTAGGAGCTGCTCTGGCGTTTGCCATTAATATCATGATGAGTTTTCTGGAGCGCCATCTTTTCCGCAACCGTTATACGAGAAACAGCAGATTTCTGCAGGGCGTCCGGAGGCCTGTCAGCATGGTGCTGGCGATTCTGATCTGGATTGCGATTATTGTTCTGATTTTTTCCTTTGGAATTCCGCAGCTGGGAAACGCCACAGGAAAGCTTGTGAGCAATATTCAGGCCGGAATGCCGGTTCTGGCGGACTGGCTGGAGCACACGGCGCTGAAGGATTCGCCGGAGACCTGGAACCGGATTGAGCCGTTTTTCAGAAACGGCCTGGACCAGATGGACTGGAACGCTGTTCTTAACACAATTACAGAGTTTCTGAAGAACGGAATGACCTCTGTGATGTCGGACACGATGAATACGGTATGGTCCATTGCAGGGCGGCTGGTGTCCAGCGTGGCGGAGGCGATCATTGCACTGGTATTTGCCTGTTACCTGCTGGCAAAGAAAGAAAAGTATGCCCGTCAGGCGAGAAAGCTTCTGTATGCGTTTCTTCCGGAAGCTGCAGTGGGGAAAATTCTGAGCGTATCCAGACTGTGTTATACGACATTTTCCAGATTTGTAACAGGACAGTGTCTGGAGGCCTGCATTCTCGGTCTGATCTTTTTTGTAGTGCTGAGTATCGGTCGGTTTCCGTATGCGCCGCTGATTGCGGTCTTCATCGGATTTACGGCGCTGATTCCGATTTTCGGAGCGTTTATCGGCTGTGTTGTGGGAGCGTTTCTGATCCTGACGGAGAATCCGTTGAGAGCATTGGTATTTATTATTATTTTTTTGGTGGTTCAGCAGATTGAAGGCAATCTGATTTATCCGCGGGTGGTCGGCGGATCCATCGGACTTCCGGGGATTTGGACGCTGGTCGCTGTGACCGTGGGAGGAAGTCTTTTCGGAATTATCGGTATGCTGGTATTTATTCCGCTGTCATCGGTAGTCTACAAACTGCTGCGCGGCGAGGTCAACCGGCGTATCTGTAAGAGGGAAGAATTACTGAATCAAAAGAAAGCAAAGGAGGAACAATCAGATAAGGAAACTGTAGAGACAGAAAAAAGCTCAAAGGAATAAGAAAGGGGAATGAGCATATGGCATTTAATATGAAAGTTACACCGGAAATCGAGCAACTGACGGATGTATGTCTGGAACATTCCAAAATGGATCCCTCACTGTACAGCAAGTACGAAGTAAAACGTGGACTGCGCGATGTGAATGGTGTCGGAGTCCGGGCGGGTCTGACTCGGATTTCCAATATTATCGCTTATAAAGAGATTGACGGTGTAAAAACACCCTGTGACGGTGAACTGTATTACCGCGGAATCAATATTCTGGATCTGACCAGAGGATTCCTCAAAGAAAACCGTATGGGATTTGAGGAAACTGCCTATCTTCTTCTGTTTGGCACCCTGCCGACGAAAGAAGAGCTGGCCCATTTTGACGAGATTCTGAAAGCTCAGCAGTCATTGCCGAAAAACTTTGTCCGCGATGTGGTCATGAAAGCGCCGAGCCGTGATATGATGAACACACTGTCGCGAAGCGTTCTGACACTGTATGCTTATGATACTCACGCTGACGATACCAGTCTTCCCAATGTGCTGCGTCAGTGCATAACGCTGATTTCCGTTTTCCCAATGCTGTCGGTATATGGATATCAGGCGTATAATCATTACATAAAAGGGAAAAGTCTCTATATTCATAATCCTTCCAAAAAGCTTTCCACAGCAGAAAACATTTTAAGGATGCTTCGGCCGGATAAGACGTATACTGATCTGGAAGCAATGATCCTGGATCTGGCCCTGGTGCTTCATATGGAGCACGGCGGAGGAAATAACTCCACATTTACAACCCATGTGGTTTCTTCTTCCGGTACAGACACATACTCTACGATCGCAGCGGCGCTTGGTTCCCTGAAAGGACCGAAACATGGCGGCGCCAATATCAAGGTTGTACGTATGTTTGATGAGATGAAGAAGCAGGTGCATGACTGGGACGACAAAGATGAGGTCGGAAATTATCTGAGAAAGCTTCTGCACAAGGAAGCGTTTGATCAGAAGGGCCTGATCTACGGAATGGGTCATGCGGTATATTCGATTTCTGATCCGAGAGCGGAGATGTTCAAGAGCTTCGTGGAGAAGCTGGCGAAAGAGAAACACAGAGAAAAAGAATATCGTCTGTATGCGACAGTGGCAGACCTTGCGCCGAAGATTATCGGGGAAGAGCGCCATATCTACAAGGGCGTTGCGGCCAATGTGGATTTCTACAGCGGATTTGTTTACAGCATGCTGGATCTTCCGCTGGAACTGTATACGCCGATGTTTGCATGCGCGAGAATTGTCGGATGGAGCGCGCACCGTATGGAGGAACTGATTAATACGGACAAGATTATTCGTCCGGCGTACATGAATGTTCAGGAGAGAATGCCGTATATCCCGCTGGACGAGCGGTAAGAATCTCCGGACAGACAGCAGATATGATATGAAAAGAACCGGCGGATGGAAGAGATGCACAATCCGGCTGCTTCCATCTGCCGGGAAGCCGGATTATCGTTACAGTTCAGCCGCCTGCCTTCTCAGAGAGGCGGCTGAGCTGTAACGATAATTCTTTTGCGGCAGGCGTCTCGGGAGGAGGAAGAGATGAAGAGGCAAGGATTGATTCTGGAAGGCGGAGCGACCAGAGGAGTGTTTACAGCAGGGGTGCTGGATTATTTGATGGAGCAGGAGTATTATTTCCCCTACGTAGTGGGGGTTTCGGCAGGATCCTGCAATGCAATTGATTATGTTTCCCGGCAGAAGGGACGTACCAGGGAGTGCATGATCGTCCGGGAAAAACAGTACAGTTATCTGAATAAGGATCTGAAAAGAATGCTGCGTGAGCGGAGCCTGTTCGATATGGACATGATTTTCGACCGGTTTCCGCGGGAAATTTTCCCCTTTGACTTTGAGACATATTTTGCGTCTCCGATCAGGTGTGAGCTTGTGGTGACAAACTGTATCACGGGAAAGGCGGAGTATCTGGAAGAGAAACATGACAAAGAAAGGCTGCTGGCGCTTGCGCGGGCATCCAGCAGTATGCCCCTGGCAAGTCCGATGGTTTACGTGGACGGAGTCCCGTACCTGGACGGGGGAATCGCCGATTCCATTCCGATTTTCCACGCGCTGAAGACGGGACATCAGAAAAATGTGATTGTACTGACGAGAAATTACGGATACCGGAAAAAAATAAGAAGTCATACAAAAAGGCTGTATCTTGCAGTGTACCGCAAATATCCCAATCTGGCGAAGGCGCTGACTCACCGGGCAAGGGTTTACAATCATACGCTGGAACTGATTGAAAAGTGGGAGCTGGAGGGAAAGGTGTATGTGATCCGTCCTCAGATTCCTCCGGTCTCCCGGGTGGAGCAGAATTACGAGGTTCTGACCAATTTTTATCAACACGGATATGACAGGATGAAACAGCAGTATGAGGAGATGATGGAATTTCTGGCATAAGCCGCCTGAAATGCCGTTCTCCGGAAATGGTTATGAAGGAAGTCTGTGTACAGGAGAAAAGTATGAAGGATAGTAAGAAAAAATACCCCGTGTTTTCTCTGGAACGTTTCTATCCGGAACGGTGGGAAAACAACACATATCGGATTGATTTCGAGGAACTTTACCGGAAAGGATTCCGCGGAGTGATTTTTGACATCGACAATACGCTGGTGCCTCACGGAGCTCCGGCGACCAGGGAGGCGATCCGCCTGTTTCGGAAACTCCGGAGAATCGGGTTTAAAACCTGCCTGCTGTCCAATAACCGGAAAGCGAGAGTGGCGCCCTTTGCGGAGGCGGTGGGTTCGGACTACATTGAAAATGCCCGCAAACCCTCTGTGAAAAATTACAGGAAAGCCTGTGAGATTATGGGAATCACGGAAGATCAGGCTGTTTTTGTGGGAGATCAGTTGTTTACCGACGTATATGGCGCAAAGAAGGCGGGAATCTATCAGATCCTGGTGAAGCCGATCCATCCGAAGGAGGAAATTCAGATCGTCCTGAAACGGAAGCTGGAGAAGATCGTTCTGGATTCCTATACACGGAAGAAAAAAAGGTAACGGTTCAGCTGATGGATCGGTTATTAAAAAATGGGAACAGTTCAGCCAACTGAACTGTAACAAAAAAGGGAACGAAGCAAAAAAACAGTTGAAAAATCCGGAAAAATATTATATTATATAATAAGTTCATGCCGCGTATTTTCGTGGCGTTACAGTTGAAGGAGGAATATCGTATGATATCAGCAGGAGATTTTAGAAATGGCGTTACACTGGAGATTGACGGCCAGGTCGTTCAGATTCTGGAGTTCCAGCATGTAAAACCAGGAAAAGGCGCTGCATTCGTTAGAACAAAATTAAAAAATGTGATAAATGGAGGCGTTGTAGAGCGTACCTTCCGTCCCACTGAGAAGTTTCCGCAGGCACGTATCGAGCGTGTGGACATGCAGTATCTGTACTCAGACGGAGATCTGTATTACTTCATGAATGTGGAGAACTACGAGCAGATTGCACTGAACGAGGAGACGATCGGCGATGCTCTGAAGTTTGTCAAGGAAAACGAGATGGTAAAAGTATGTTCCTATAATGGAAACGTGTTCGCAGTAGAGCCGCCTCTGTTTGTGGAACTGGAGATTACGGATACCGAGCCGGGATTCAAAGGCGATACTGCCCAGGGCGCGACCAAACCGGCAGTGGTTGAAACCGGAGCAAGCGTACAGGTTCCGTTGTTCGTAAACCAGGGTGATGTGATTAAAATTGATACGAGAACCGGAGAATATCTGTCCAGAGTATAATTGTCCGGTCTCGAAAGTTGCGCAGCGGTTCCCTGATTGGAATTGTTGCAGAGTTCAGGTGCCAGTCCTGCAAACCGGACTGTTGCAGAATATGAGGATTTCCCGCAGTCAATCCGTTTGGCTGCGGGTTTTTTATATAACAGGAAAAATACAACTTGTAAAGAGGAACGTACAAGTTGTATACTTGTCTCAGATATTGAAGATCCGTGTAACATCCTGTTGTATCCGCAGAATATGAGGCCGGGACGGCAGTCAGCTTTTTGTACCTTTCTTCCGGCAGGCCGGTGAAGGCGGAGTGACCGTAGACGGCAGAAAGGAGCATGGCATGGACAAGGGGCGGGGAACATCCAAGTATTACAGTCTGATGCAGGAACTGAAAGAAAAAATCCTTTCCGGCAGAATCAGGGCGGGAGAGAAGCTTCCGTCTGAGAATCAGCTGTCTGCACAGTATGGTCTGAGCCGTCACACTGTGCGCAAAGCGCTTTCGATTCTGGAAAACGAAGGCTATGTCACAGCGTATCATGGCCGCGGAACTTTCTGCTCGGAACGGATGATACAGAGGCATAACTCAAAAAATATCGCGGTGGTTACGACTTATATTTCAGATTATATTTTTCCCAGGCTGATCCAGGGCATGGACCGGGTGCTCACTGCCAATGGTTACAGCATTATTCTGAAAAACACGGGGAACAGTCGGACCAACGAGGCAAAGGTTCTTCAGGAGTTGCTGGATAAGCCCATTGACGGACTGATCATAGAGCCAAGCAAGAGCCAGATCCTCTGCCGGCATCTGAATCTGTATCAGATGCTGGATCAGTATGAGATTCCGTATGTTTTTATTCAGGGCAGTTATCCGCAGATGATGGACCGGCCGCACATTCTGATGGATGACTGCAAAGGCGGATATCTGCTGACAAAGTATCTGCTTGGTACCGGACACAGGAAGATCGTCGGAGTCTTTAAGGCGGATGACAGTCAGGGAGCCCAGAGACATCTGGGATATGCCAGAGCGCTGAACGAGGCGGGAATCTCATACGATCCCGAGATGGTGATCTGGTTTCACACGGAGGACCGGAAACAGAAGCCGGGTCTTATGATGAAGCTGTTTCTGGAAGCAAAGAGGGAGTTTGATGCAGTTGTCTGCTACAACGACCAGATTGCCATTCTGGTGATACGGGCGCTGCGAGAACAGGGCGTGCGGATTCCGGAGGATGTATCTGTGACTGGATATGACAATTCTGCTATGGCCGGATCCGGAGAAATTGGACTGACAACCATCGCCCACCCCCAGGAAAAGCTGGGAGAGATGGCGGCGGAGCTGATCCTGGAGAAAATACGGAAAGTACCAGAGGAGGACAGCCGAGTCGGACGGCTGATTCAGCCGGAGCTGATCGTCAGGGAATCGGTTGCCGTCAGAAACTGACCGGTCAGAGTCCATCCGGGAGAGTTCCCGGTTCAGAAGGAAACAGAACCGGTATTCTGTCTGTTGCAGGCAGAGCAAAAACGATAATATGGAGGGAAACAATATGAGTATGGACAAAAATACTGTGGTACAGGCAATTGAAAGCGGAAAGACCGCTCTCGGCATCGAATTCGGGTCAACCAGAATCAAGGCGGTGCTGGTGGGAGAAGACAATGCACCTGTGGCGTCCGGATCCCATGATTGGGAAAACCGCTATGAAAACGGGATCTGGACGTATACCCTGGAGGATATCTGGGGCGGCCTGCAGGACTGTTATCAGAAACTGGCGGAGGATGTGAAAAGCCAGTATAGCGTCACGCTGAAAAAGATCGGAGCCATCGGTTTCAGCGCAATGATGCACGGATACATGGCTTTCGACAAGGATGGGAAACTGCTTGTGCCGTTCCGCACCTGGAGAAACAGCATTACAGAGGAAGCGTCAGAGAAGCTGACAGAACTGTTTCAGTATAATATTCCGCAGAGATGGAGCATCGCGCACCTGTACCAGGCGATTCTGAACGGGGAAGAACATGTTCCGCAGATCGATTTTCTCACAACGCTGGACGGATACGTTCACTGGAAGCTGACCGGGGAAAAGACCCTGGGAATCGGGGAGGCGTCAGGCATGTTTCCTATTGATTCGGAGACCAAAACGTATCGCCAGGACATGATGGACAAATTTGAGGCGCTGATCGCAGAGAAACATTATCCGTGGAAGCTGTCGGAGATCCTGCCGAAGGTTCTGGTGGCAGGCGAGCATGCCGGGACGCTGACCGCGGAAGGAGCCCAGCTTCTGGATGTGTCCGGAAATCTGGAAGCGGGAGTTCCGCTCTGTCCTTCCGAGGGCGACGCAGGGACAGGTATGGTTGCGACAAACAGCGTGACCAGGAGAACCGGAAATGTCTCCGCGGGAACTTCTGTGTTTGCAATGGTTGTTCTTGAGAAAGAACTGTCCAGAGTCTATCCGGAAATCGATATGGTGACAACGCCCACCGGCAATCCTGTGGCGATGGTTCATGCAAACAACTGTACCTCTGATCTGAATGCGTGGGTCGGTATCTTCAAAGAATTTGCGGAAGCATTCGGCATCAAAGTGGATATGAATGAACTGTTCAAAACCCTGTACAACAAAGCGCTGGAAGGTGACGCGGACTGTGGAGGACTGCTGTCCTACGGTTATTTTTCGGGAGAAAACATTACCCATATGGAAGAGGGACGTCCGCTCTTCGTCAGAACTCCGAAGAGCAGCTTCAATCTCGCGAACTTCATGCGGGTGCATCTGTTTACGGCGCTGGGTGCGCTGAAGGTGGGAATGGATCTCCTGTTTAAAGAGGAAAAGGTGGAAACGGATAAGATCCTTGGCCACGGAGGCCTGTTTAAAACGCAGGGTGTCGGCCAGCGGATTATGGCTGCCGCGCTGAATACTCCCGTGTCTGTCATGGAGACGGCAGGAGAGGGAGGCGCTTGGGGAATCGCGCTGCTGGCTTCCTATATGATTCACAGAGAAGAGGGGCAGAGTCTGGACGACTATCTGGACAGGAAGGTGTTCGCCGGAAACGAGGGAAGCTGTATGGAGCCGGATCCCAGAGATGTGGAAGGCTTTGAAACATTTATCGGGCGCTATAAGGCGGGGCTGTCTGTTGAGCGGGCAGCGATCGATGCGTTGAAATAAGGAGGAAGAATATGCTGGAAGAACTGAAACAAAGGGTGTATGAGGCAAACATGCTGCTCCCGAAATACGGACTGGTAACCTTTACCTGGGGAAATGTCAGCGAAATCGACCGGGAGAGCGGACTGTTCGTCATTAAACCGTCAGGGGTAGACTATGAAAAACTGACGCCGGAGGACATGGTGGTTATGGATCTGAACGGCAACAGGGTGGAAGGGCGTTACAAACCGTCCTCTGACACACCGACCCATCTGGAACTGTACAAGGCGTTTCCGGAAATCGGCGGAATTGTGCACACCCATTCTTCCTACGCGACCAGCTGGGCGCAGGCAGGAAGAAGCATCCCCTGCTACGGAACCACTCATGCAGACTATATTTACGGAGAAGTACCATGTCTGCGCTGCCTGACGAAAGAAGAGATCGAGGAAGCCTATGAGGAGAATACCGGGCATCTGATTGTCAATGAGTTTCGTCGCATGGGCAAAGATGTAACCGCTGTTCCGGCTGTCCTGTGCAAGAACCACGGACCTTTCGCATGGGGAAAAGATGCCTGGGAAGCGGTACATAACGCTGTCGTGCTGGAAGAAGTAGCCAAAATGGCATACCGGGCGGAAACCATTGAGCCAAGAATTCAGCCGGCTCCCCAGGAACTCCAGGATAAGCACTATTTCCGCAAACACGGTGCAAATGCCTATTACGGTCAGAACTGATGTTTTTCGTTACAGTTCAGCCAGGTTTGTGCATTTACTGAACAGACCGTAGGAAAGCATAGTGCCTGCGGGCATCCGGTCCATCGCGAAGCGATTTTCCATGGCTGGATGTCGTAATGGTTCAGCTGGCTGAACTGTTACTGTTTTTCAGGAAAAGTCTTGACGCACAGTAAAAATTACGGTACTATCTTAAAAAGATAGTGCCGGCTGGCCGGAATGCCGCCAAACCGGTGTAAATATACAAGCATAAGAGGAGATCAGTCTGGAAGTAAACTTCCAGATCTGCCTTGATGGCACAGCAAGTGCGTCGGGAGGAGGAAACGATGAAGAAAGTAGTGAAATTCGGCGGAAGCTCTCTGGCAAGCGCCGGTCAGTTTAAAAAAGTAGGTGACATTATCCATGCGGACTGCGCCCGCAGATACGTCGTACCGTCTGCCCCGGGAAAGCGTTTTCCGGCGGATACAAAGGTTACGGATATGCTGTATGACTGTTACCGCGCCGCTGTCACCGGCAAAGATTTTTCGCAGAAACTGAAAAATATCAAAGACCGTTATCAGGAAATTATCGACGGTCTTTCGCTTACGCTCTCCCTGGATTCGGAATTCGATAAAATTGAAGAGCAGTTCCGCGCGGGGGCAGGGGAAGACTATGCGGCTTCCAGGGGCGAATACCTGAACGGAATCGTAATGGCGGCCTATCTTGGCTGCACATACATTGACGCGGCGGAAGTCATCTTTTTTGACGAAAACGGAAACTTCCTTGCGGAGAAGACGGATCAGGTTCTCTCCGAGCGTCTGGAGAAAGAAGAGCGTGCGGTGATCCCGGGATTTTACGGCTCAAAACCGGACGGAAGCGTTAAGACTTTCTCTCGGGGAGGCTCCGATATCACCGGTTCCATCGTCGCAAAGGCGGTACATGCAGACGTGTACGAAAACTGGACCGATGTTTCCGGGTTCCTGGTGACGGATCCGCGGATTGTGGAAAATCCGGAAGTGATCTCGACCATTACCTACCGGGAACTGAGAGAACTTTCTTATATGGGAGCGACTGTTCTTCATGAGGACTGCATCTTCCCGCTGCGGAAAGAAGGAATCCCGATTCATGTGCTGAATACAAATGCTCCGCAGGATCCCGGAACACTGATTGTGGAGAGTACCTGCAGCAAACCACGCTTTACCATCACGGGAATTGCGGGAAAGAAAGGGTTCGCGGCGATTACCATTGAAAAGAGTATGATGAACTCCGAAGTAGGATTCGGGCGCAAGGTACTGCAGGTGTTTGAGGAAAATGATATTTCCTTTGAACATGTGCCGTCCGGCATCGATACAATGACTGTGTTTGTGCATCAGCAGGAATTTGAGGAAAAAGAGCAGCGGGTGATCGCAGGTCTGCACCGCGCCGTACAGCCGGATTCCATCGACCTGGAGTCGGATCTTGCCCTGGTGGCTATTGTGGGGAGAGGAATGCGCCGCACACGTGGAACCGCAGGCCGCATTTTCTCTGCTCTTGCGCACGCCCATGTAAACGTCAAGATGATCGATCAGGGTTCCAGTGAGCTGAATATTATCGTAGGAGTGGAGAACCGGGATTTCGAAACCACGATCCGGGCGATCTACGATATTTTCGTAAATGCGCAGCTGTGATCGGTGAGCAGACGGCAGAAAGCTGCCCGGACAGGCGGCGTGTGCAGAGAACAGCTTTGAAAAACAATATATTCAGAATGTTCAGAAGCCCCTCCGGATGGAAGCCGGAGGGGCTTCTGAACTGTAACCGTTTCGTTACAGTTCAGCCAGGTCTGTGCATTCACTGCACAGACCGTATGAAAACACAGAGCCTGCAGGCATCCGGCCCATCGCAAGCGATTTTCAATGGCCGGATGCCGTAACAGTTCAGCGAGCTGAACTGTTACACCGTTTCCACTGCGCTGCAACATTCCACTTGTGGTTTTAAAACAGTAATGTTATAATATACCTGCTAAGTTCGATAAAACGATGGAAAGTACGAGGAAATCTTACATGAAACGTGTATTGTTAAAGCTGAGCGGAGAGGCTCTTGCGGGTGAGAAAAAGACCGGTTTCGATGAAGCGACCGTGACCAGAGTGGCGAAACAGGTGAAGGTTCTGGTGGACGAAGGAATTCAGGTAGGTATCGTAATCGGCGGGGGAAATTTCTGGAGAGGCCGGAGTTCAGAGCATATCGACCGCACAAAAGCGGATCAGATCGGTATGCTGGCGACCGTGATGAACTGTATTTATGTGTCGGAGATCTTCCGTTCCCAGGGAATGATGACCTCGATTCTGACTCCGTTCCAGTGCGGAGAGTTTACAAAGCTGTTTTCCAAGGATCGTGTAAATAAATATTTCGACCACAATATGGTTATATTTTTCGCGGGAGGTACCGGACATCCTTATTTTTCTACAGATACGGCGACGGTGCTGCGCGCGGTTGAGATCGAGGCGGATACGATTCTGCTCGCGAAAGCGGTTGACGGCGTGTATGACAGCGATCCCAAGGAGAATCCGGATGCGAAGAAGTACAGCGAGGTAACGATCGGCGAGGTGATCGACAAAAAGCTTGGGGTTGTGGATCTGGCCGCATCGATTCTCTGTATGGAGAATAAAATGCCGATGATCGTCTTCGGCCTGAATGAAGAAAACAGTATTGTGAACGCTGCTCACGGAATTATCACAGGAACGAAAGTAACGGTATGACGCAGCATTCCGCTGCATAAAAGTTAAGAAACAGGAGGACAATAGTTATGGCAAAAACAGACGAGAGGATCGTACCTTTTGAGACAAAAATGGAGAAGACAATCAAGAACCTGGAATCAGAGCTGGGAACGATCCGTGCGGGACGTGCGAATCCTCATGTGCTGGACAGAATTACGGTGGATTACTATGGAGCGCCGACTCCGCTTCAGCAGGTGGCGAACATCTCTGTTCCGGAAGCACGTATGATTCAGATTCAGCCGTGGGAGGCTTCCATGGTGAAAGCGATCGAGAAAGCAATCCTGGTTTCCGATCTGGGAATCAATCCGACCAACGACGGAAAGACGATCCGTCTGGTATTCCCGGAGCTGACGGAAGAGCGCCGTAAAGAGCTGGTGAAGGATGTCAAGAAAAAAGGAGAAGGTGCGAAAGTTGCGATCCGCAATATCCGCCGTGACGCTAACGATGCGTTTAAAAAGCTGAAAGCGGAGGATGTTTCCGAAGACGAGATCAAGGAGCTGGAAGAGCAGACACAGAAGATGACCGACCGCTATATAAAGGAAATCGATCAGACTGTGGAAGTGAAATCCAAGGAAATCCTTACCGTATAATCTATAAAAAGGACAATTAAGGGGGCTGCCTGTCAGCGGCCGGCTGTGAGAGGGGAGAGAAAACAGTCTGCCCTCCGCATCCGGTTGCTTCCCGGCAGCCCGTTCTTGTGTGAAAGGAGAAAGCTTATGGGAGCGGAGTCAAAAGTGCCGCAGCATATTGCCATTATACTGGACGGCAACGGGCGCTGGGCAAAACAGCGCCGCATGCCGCGCGGATACGGCCATATCATCGGATGCCAGAATCTGGAGCATATGTGCAACGTGATCAAGGATAAGGGGGTCAAATATCTGACGGTATATGCGTTTTCAACGGAAAACTGGAAACGTTCAAGAGACGAGGTGGAGGGGCTGCTTAAGCTGTTCCGCCAGTACCTGAAACGCTGCATGAGAAGCGCTAAGAAAAACAAGATGAAAGTCAGAATTATCGGAGATCCGTCGGCCTTCCCCCAGGATATTCAGGACAGCATCCGTCTGCTGGAGGACTGTTCCAAAGATTATGACCAGATGTTCTTCCAGATTGCGATGAACTATGGAAGCAGAGATGAAATCCTCCGCGGTGTGACAGGAATGATTGAGGATGCGAGAGCGGGAAAACTTCCCCCGGAAGGTTTTGAGAACGGAAAACTGAAGGAGGAGCTGTTTGAGCGCTATCTGGACACGGCAGGGATCCCGGATCCGGATCTGCTGATCCGCACCAGCGGGGAGCAGCGGCTTTCCAATTTTCTTCTGTGGCAGCTTGCCTATACGGAATTCTGCTTTGTGGATGTCCCCTGGCCGGATTTTCATGAGGAGGAATTGGATAAAGCGATTGCGCAATATAATAGCAGAGACAGAAGATTCGGCGGCGTAAAGGAGGAATAACCGGAAATGTTTAAGACAAGACTGTTAAGTGGAATTGTCCTGGTGCTGGTGGCCTTCCTCACGATCAATTGCGGCGGTTATGTGCTGCTGGCGACGCTGCTGTGCGTGTCTCTGATCGGCATGCAGGAACTGTATCGGGCAATGAAGGTGCGCACAGACGGATTTCACGCGCTGGAGGCGGTCGGATATGTGGGAATTCTTCTGATTTATCTGCTGTTGATTCCGGAGAAGCCGGTTTATCCTCTGATGGGCGTGATCGTCTCTCTGGTACTGATTATGTTTGTCTATGTGTTTTCTTACCCCAGGTTTGAGGCCGGACAGGTGATGGCGGCGTTTTTCGGCGTCGTCTACGTGGGCGTGATGCTGTCCTATATTTATCAGACCAGGATGCTCCCGGGCGGACAGTTCCATGTGTGGCTGATTTTCCTGTGCTCCTGGGGGTGCGACACCTGTGCATACTGCGTTGGCATTCTGATCGGAAAACATAAGATGGCGCCGGTGCTGAGCCCGAAAAAGTCCGTGGAGGGAGCGGTCGGAGGCGTGGCGGGAGCTGTGCTTCTCGGCGTGCTCTATGCGTTTTTAACAAGCGGCGAAATGGCGGAGTACGGAATCATCTGCGGTATCGGCGCGCTGATTTCCATGGTGGGAGATCTTGCGGCGTCTGCCATTAAGAGAAATCAGGGAATCAAAGATTACGGTACGCTGATCCCGGGACACGGAGGAATCCTTGACCGGTTTGACAGCGTGATCTTTACCGCGCCGGTGATTTACTATCTGTCGCTGTTTCTGATTTCCTGACGGACAGCGCTACGGCTGAACGGAAAGAACGGGAGGAACTGATATGGAACGTTGCATAAAGAAAATAGGGGTGCTGGGATCCACCGGATCGATCGGCACACAGACTCTGGACGTCGTCCGGGCAAATGGAGATCTCCGGGTGGAAGCCCTCAGTGCCGGAAGCAATATTGAGCTTCTGGAACGGCAGATCCGGGAATTTCATCCGAAGCTGGCTGTGGTTTTTTATGAGGAAAAGGCTCTGGAGCTGAAACGCAGGATTCGTGATCTGGATGTAAGGGTTGCATCGGGAATGGAAGGGCTGCTGGAACTGGCGGTCATGCCGGAAACGGAGATTCTTGTGACTGCAATTGTCGGCATGATCGGAATCCGGCCGACGATCGCGGCCATTGAGGCGGGAAAGGATATTGCCCTGGCCAATAAGGAGACTCTGGTGACGGCAGGACATCTGATTATGCCGCTGGCACAGGAGAGAGGAGTGAAAATCCTGCCTGTGGACAGTGAACATTCGGCTATTTTCCAGTGCCTTGCCGGCAACGACGGACGTAGCATTGATAAGCTGCTGATTACTGCGTCGGGCGGACCGTTCCGGGGCAGAAAAAAGGAAGAACTGCGCAATGTGACGGTGGAGGATGCCCTGCGCCACCCCAACTGGTCGATGGGACATAAAATCACCATTGACTCCGCAACGCTGGTAAATAAAGGGCTTGAAGTCATGGAAGCGCGATGGCTGTTTGGCGTTGACTTGGAGAATATTCAGGTTGTGGTGCAGCCAAAAAGCATCATTCACTCGATGGTACAGTTCTGTGACGGCGCGGTAATGGCGCAGCTGGGAACGCCGGATATGAAGCTGCCGATTCAGTATGCGCTGTATTATCCGGAGCGAAGATATCTGGCGGGAGAGCGGCTGGATTTCCATACGCTGAAAGAAATTACGTTTGAAGAACCGGATATGGAGACCTTTGAGGGACTTCCGCTGGCGATCCGCGCGGCGAAGGAAGGCGGAACAATGCCGACGGTATTCAACGCGGCTAATGAAGCGCTGGTGGCAAAATTCCTGAAGAAGCAGATTGCGTTTCTGGATATTTACGATGGAATCCGGGGAGCGATGGAACACCACAGGACAAAGAAAAATCCGTCGCTGGATGAGATCCTTGCCGCAGAGCGGGAGGCTAGGGAGTGGGTAGAAGAATTCTTATGAAAGTCTGGAGGAAACTATGATAATTATCATCGCCATATTGATCTTCAGTCTGATTATCATATTTCATGAGCTGGGGCATTTTCTGCTGGCAAAAGCAAACCATATTACGGTGACGGAGTTTGCCGTAGGAATGGGTCCGATTTTGTTAAAGACAACCAGAGGGGAGACAACGTATGCATTGAAACTGCTGCCTTTCGGCGGTTCCTGTTCCATGCTCGGTGAGGATGAGGAGGAAGAGGGCGAAGGTTCTTTCAACAGCAAATCCGTGGGAGCGCGAATGGCGGTGATCGCCGCAGGGCCCCTGTTCAATCTGCTTCTGGCGTTTTTGCTGTCTGTCATTGTCATCAGCTATGCAGGCAGCGGTCCCGCCAGGGTGATTGAAGTAGCGGAGGGCTCTCCGGAAGCGGAAGCCGGACTGGAAGCCGGTGATGTGATCACTTCTTATAATGGCAGACATATTTCTCTTGGAAAAGAACTGAACACGACAGTTTCCATGCATGGAGTTCCCGCCGATCAGGTACGTCTGACGGTAGAGCGGGACGGGGAGACAAAGGAGATTGTCTATGCGCCCACGGTTACGGAGAGTTATCGGCTGGGATTCAGTTATGACGATGACGAGGACGGTGCACTGGTTGTCACCGTGGAGAAGGGCCTTCCGATGGATGAGGCAGGCATCCAGGTCGGGGATGTGGTGACAGGAATCAACGGCGTTTCCATTGGAAGCAGCCAGGACCTGATCGATTATCTGGCGGAAAATCCTCTGACCGGTGATTCCGTCACGGTGACCTACCTTCACAACGGGAATGAGCGGCAGGCGGCGCTCACCCCGGTGATGAGCAGTTACGCCAGCCTGAATTTCAGTTACAGTCTCCGGGAAGATCAGTTTTCGCTGGGAATTCTGAAGTACAGCGTGCTGGAAGTGAAATACTGGGTGGAAATGGTGATTGACAGCCTGGGAATGCTGTTTACCGGCCAGTATCAGCTCAGTGATCTTTCCGGACCGGTCGGCGTTGTGGATGCGATCGGAAAATCCATTGATTCGGCCAGTTCATACGGTATTGTGATGGAAATCATGACGGCGCTGAATATGGCGATTCTGCTGTCTGCCAATCTGGGCGTTATGAACCTGATTCCGTTTCCCGCGCTGGACGGCGGCCGTCTTGTCTTTCTGATTGTTGAGGCAGTCCGCAGGAAGCCTCTGAAGCGGGATGTGGAAGGCATGATCCATTTCGGCGGACTGATTCTTCTGATGGTGCTGATGGTATACGTCCTGATCAATGATGTGGGAAGGATTCTGTAGAAGAAAGACAGCGGTTCTGCAGAAAAAAGAGGGAAAAAGGCCCCGAAACGGTGCCCCTGGAGAGACAGGGAAAACGCTTTGGGGCAGTTTTTTGTGAAACCGTTCCGCTGGCTGAACTGTTATAGAAAAAGTAAGAAATCTTTAGTGGACAAGGAGTTTTTTCGGCGATATACTGAAAAAAGAAAACAGATTCACAAAGTAAAAGCGGGGACGGAATATGAAAAGAGGAATGGCGATACTGCTGGCTGCAGCGGTGCTTCTGGTAACGGGATGCCAGAGAGAAGACACAAAAGCGCAGAAGAATATGACGGCGACCCTGGAGCATCTGTTTGAGACGGCCACTGAGGATGAGTATGCAGCGCTGGCAGAACCAGTTTCTGCCAGCGGAAACGAACAGGCGGCGGAGTCGGAGGAGATGCCGGAATGGATGTATGAGCGTTTTGCTTCCTGTGTGTCGGATGCAGGATATGAAGATCTCTGGTCCGACGGTCTGCTGATGATTCCGGTGTATGCCTACGAGGCGGGGGAGACGCTGGAGGTTACCGATCTGAGTTTTCAGAAGAAACAGCAGCGGTATGAATTCTCCGGGACGGTTGGGATCCGGAAGGAAGAAAAGACGGAAACCTTAAAGATTTCCGGCACCATACAGACGGACGGGGAAGGAAAGGTTTCCGGGATGCAGCTGTCGGATGCCGCGTCCCTGTTGGAGAAAATCGGCGAAGGAAGGCCTGAAAGCTGATCGGTCACAAAAAATGGAAAGAAAACCTGAGAAGCTGCATATGGTAAAATAAATGCAGAGTGTGAGGTTTTCTTATGGCAGGAATACGGATGCAGCAGGATGTTCCGGACAGGGGCAGGCTGCAGGTATGGGTCAACACAAGACTTCAGGGTCGTCCGATTGCAGGGGCGAAAGTTTCGGTCTCCTATTCCGGAGATCCCGGGAATGTTCTGGAGGAAGTGAGGACAGACAGCGACGGGAGAAGTCCCGTGCTGGATCTGCCCACACCTCCGGTGGAGTACAGCCTGGAACCGAACGTGAATCAGCCGTACTCGGAATATACGGTAAAGGTCGAGGCGGAGGGCTACTCTCCGGTGGAGGTGACGGGATCGGAGCTTCTGTCCGGACAGTCTTCGGTTCAGCCGGTGGAGATGGATGAGCTGACTCCGGATGCATTTCAGGATATTGCGATTCCCGATCATACATTGTTTGGCGATTATCCGGAGAAGATTCCGGAGGCGGAGATCAAACCGGTGGATGAGACGGGGGAAATTGTCCTCAGCAGAGTCGTGGTTCCGGAGTATGTGGTGGTGCATGACGGCGCCCCGTCGGATTCCACGGCCAAAGATTATTATGTGAGATATCGGGATTATATTAAGAATGTTGCCTGCTCGGAAATCTACGCCACATGGACAGACGCGGCGATCCGGGCGAATGTTCTGGCGATTATGTCTTTTACATTGAACAGAGTGTATACAGAGTGGTACCGGAATCAGTACAAATTCGTGTCTGCAGGGTTCTGACGGTCCGGAAGACTGACCGGAAAGAACGACAGAAGCATACGCATGGCAGCAGGGAGGATGGATGAGATGAGCAAAAGAGAGAAGGCATATGCAGCTTGTTGTATTGCATTTTTTACGTTACTGACGATGCTGGGAAGCGCCCACAATTATATAGTGCAGCGCCCCTGTACGGATTCTACCTATTTTCTGTATATAGGAAAGGCAATCAAAGACGGGGCCGTCATGTACAAGGATGTATTTGACTCCAAAGGGCCCTTTCTGTTCTTCCTGAATTATCTGTCTATGATGATCCATGAAACCTATGGCATTGTTTTCATTCGTTTCCTTTTTCTCCTGCTTTTCTATGGGTTTGCCTATAAAACATTATATCTGTTCACGCAGAAAAAATACCAGATCTGGATCGTGTTATGGGTCGCAACGCTCATGCTGGCTGCAACGCTGCAGGGCGGGGACATGTCGGAGGAGTTTGCGCTTCCGCTGATTATGGGAGGCTTTTATTTTTTTCTGCAGTACGTAAAAAAAGGAACGCTTTCCGGCTGTAAAATTCTGCTGAGCGGAATGTTCTGCGGCCTGGCATTTTTGCTCAGGGCAAATCTGATTTCCATATGGCTGGTGTACTGTGCCGGAATTATGATCTGGCTGCTGTGGCAGAAGAAAATCAGGCTGCTGATCAAATATTGTCTGCTGTTTCTGGCTGGAGCGATTCTGGTGCACCTTCCGTTTCTTTTTTACTTCCTGATAAACGGAGCGCTTTTTGATGCGGTTTACGGTTCGTTTCTGTTTAATATGGCCTATTCCACAGAAAGTACCCTGACATTGGCTGAATTGTTGAAATGGAACCTGAAGTTTTTCTTCCGATATCATTTTGAGATATGGTTCCTGCTTTTTGCGTATGTGACTTACAGGGTATGGAGATCAGAAAAAAGCAATCGGAGGATCCGGTATTTTTCTCTCGTCTATTGGGCCTGTTTTTTCGTGACCCTCTGGTTTGTTAATTATTCTCGTTTTACCTATGAACACTATTTTATGGGAATCATCCCCATTTTGGTCCTTCCGCTGCTGGCGGCATTGGAGCTGATTGAGAAGTGGGTGAGGAAGCGTCTGTCTTTTGCTGCATCCGCAGTCTGCATTGTGCTGGTCATGCTTCTGATCAATTATCCCGGCAGTGTTTATCTGAAGGATAACGTGATGAAATATACGTTTGATGAAACGGAACGCAATGTTTATCAGGAGGTGGGCGATTATATCCGCCGGAATACGGAGGAAGGCGACGTGATTTATTCCCATCGTATGTGGGGAATTCTGTATCTGACTTCCGGACGTGATTCCGCAACGAAATATTTTGCGATGACCGCGGCGAACACAGACAACTTTCCGGATATGGAGGAAACATTGTTCCGCGACCTGGATGAAAAGAAACCTTCGTATATCATTATTCAGGACGGAAGAATGTTTGGCGAACAGCTGGAGAATCATCTTCTGGAATATCTGGCGGAAGAGTACCATCTGGAAAAAAGCTTTGAGAATGCCGCCGGCAATATTCATGTTTACCGCATCAACGCAGGGTAAAGAACAATGCATGTTGTGGCGGCGCCGGGAATAGAATTTCAGTGAGGAAGCGTGGATGGAGTCGCAGAATGAAAGAAAACGTTACCGGCAAAAAGAAAGAGGAAAGAAAGTCGGTCACAGTAACCTGTGTGTTTCCCGAAGAATCACTGGACAGCGATACGATAAAAGATGAGATAAAGAATATTTTGTCCACAGAGTTAAGCCGTCAGATGCAGCGCAGAGCGCAGATGATGTCGAAATGAGGCAGGCTGAATGAAAAGAATTCGAATGCTGCTGCGGGTGAGCTCGGATCAGCAGCTGGAGGCTGACGGAGATCTGTCCATTCAGAGGAAAATCCTGGTGGAATATATACGGAAACATGCGGACTGGATGCTCGACGAGAAGGAATATTTTGAGGGCAGTAAGAGTGCCTATAAGAACACATCATCGCAGCGGGAGGTGCTGCAGACGATTCTGCAGGATGCAAGAAACAAAGAGTTTGATATTCTTGTCCCGTATAAGGACGATCGTGTCGGCCGTCTGATGTGGGATACTCCTTTGTATATCATGACACTGAAAGGGCTTGGAGTGGATGTTTATACGGTCAGGGACGGATGCATTTCTCCGGAAGCGGACGATATCATGGGACAGATGATGCTCACCTTCCGGTATGCCAATGCACAGAAAAGCAGCGCGGATACGGGGATGCGGGTAAAGGACACGGCGCAGAAGCTGGCAGAACAGGGAAAGTTCATGGGCGGAAAGGCACCGTACGGGTACAGACTTGATTATTCCGGCGAGGTCAGCAAGCATGGAAGGGCGCTGAAGCATCTGGTGGTAATCCCGGAACAGGCGGAACTTGTTCGGCTGATCTACAGCCTCTCGCTGAACAGAGAATTCGGCTCTGCCAGAATTGCCAGGACCCTGAATGAAAACGACGCGTACCGGAATTCCGCGCCCGGCGGGCTGTGGAAATCCGGTACTGTTGCCAGCATTCTGACAAACCCTATCTATGCCGGATACACTGCATACAAAAGGCGTGAGAGAATCAACGGAAGGTACCGGAGGCTGGATGCCGATGACTGGATTCTTGCAAAACAGGCGGATCAAAGGATTCAGATCATAGAGCCGGATCTGTGGAACCGGGTGCAGGAAAAGAGAAATATGCGCCGGAAGGTATATGCAGGCAGCCCGGAGACGAAAGGCATCACGGTCATCAGGAAAAATGACGGTATGCTGCCGCTGATTGATGTCCTTTACTGCGGTTACTGCGGAAGCAAGTTTACGAACGGCAGCAAATACAATTACTGGGTGATTAAGGCCACCGGGGAGAAGCGGGCCAGCAAACAGCCGGTTTACAAATGCCAGCGGGCGCGGCAGGGAATTCTCCATGACGGGAGGTGCCAGTTCCGGGCGGATGAAATCGAGCCGGTGATTTTCGGAACGCTCGGGGCTTATATGGATAAACTGCAGGAACATGAGGATGTCTGTGAGGAGATTGAGAAAAGCAGAAACCGGGAAAGGCGTGAACGAAAAAAGGAACTGGAGAAGCAGCAGGAGGAGGCGGATAAGCTCAGAAGGAAAATTGAGATTATGGAAGGAAACCTTCCCGACGCCATGGCCGGCGAATATCCCCTGTCTCTGGGAGAACTGGCGGCGCTGATCAGGAAACAGAAGGAGGCACTGGAACGGCAGGAACTGCTGGTGCGGGAAAAAGAACAGGCATTGGGGAAAGCTTCCGGATCCGCAGCGGACTGGGAAGAAATAAAGAAGGAGATTCCTTCCTGGCGGGATGTTTTTTACAATGCGGATGGCGCTGCCAAAAGGGTGCTGGTCAACCGGCTGATTCGGAGAATCGAGGTAAAGAAGGATGAGATCACGGTCTATTTCAAAGTAAATCCGGAGAATTTTTCATAACCGTACAGCCAGCAGAGCGGTTTCTGTTTTCAGACACATTCCAGTCCCGGATTTCCGGTGGTTCCGGCGTACCGGAACAAAGGCTATGATTTCACGATTACTTCCTCCACTGCTTATGACCATAAATGGATTTACGGGAGGAATATTTTTGAAGACATCTCATTGATTGTTGACGAAATGTTTGCCAATTATCTTTCCCGGCCGAATGTGAAACAGCCGATTCTGACCCAGTACTGCGACGGGCGGCGCGTAAAATGCCCAGACTGGATGCGACAATGGGAAAGCCAGGAGCTGGGGGAACAGGGATATTCGGCGATCCAGATCCTCCGCCGGTTTTACGGCCAGGATATGTATATCAATACTGCCGAGGAGATTTCCGGAATCCCGGCTTCCTGGCCGGGATATGATCTGGATATCGGCGCTTCCGGACAGAAGGTGCGTCAGCTTCAGGAGCAGCTGAACACGATTGCCGATGTATACACTTCCCTGCCGCGGGTGGAAATCAACGGATACTACGATGAAGACACCAGGGAGGCTGTGATGGCATTTCAGCGGCTGTTCGGTCTGCCGGTCAGCGGAATCGTGGATTATCCGACCTGGTATAAGATCCAGGCCATCTATGTGGCTGTGACAAGGATTGCGGAACTGAATTAGCGCCGGGTCTGTATCTTTTCCGGATCATATGAAAGCATAGTGCCTTATAAACGCAGTATGCGCAACAGTTCAGCCAGCTGAACTGTTACGGCATCCGGCCATAAAAAATCGCTTCGCGATGGGCCGGATGCCCGCAGGCACTATACGTTCTGTCCTTTTCCGCTGACTGCCGGGAACATTCCGCGGAGATCTTTTTGCCGCGGATTCCGCGGTTTTCTTTTCCCGCTTTATGAAAAATAAAACAAAATCCCCTTTTATATAAAGCGATTTAAAAAGCCGAATTTTACATCAAATATAAAAAAACAAAATTCTCTGTAATATACAATGTATAGGATAATTATTTGTGAAATGAGTACAATTGATGCGGAATTTTCTGAATGATATAATCTAGTTATATTAAGAAACGGATTCATGTAGAAGAAATACCGGAAGGAGGTACCGACCAATGGGCAGAGTTAAATAAAAAACTCAATAAATCAGTAAAAAAGTCATGGAAGGGGGTAGCTTATTATGAAAAAGATAAAATATTATTTTATTATTCCGCTGCTTCTCTTATTGCTGCTTCTGGCAGATGTAGCTATTGTCTTTGGCTTTTTTTGCTACAATGTTTTTCGATATACAGATGACAGCAGTATTGCTGAGATAGATCCGGCCTATCAGAATGCTACTGTGCTGGATGAAACTCTGAACAGCGACAGCAACTGTAAATTTATCTTTTTTGAAACATCTTTGAAGGAGTCTTATATAGTTGCTTTGGAAAAAGCTAGATTTTATGACAGATATCGTTATCTTCCGGAAGCTACCACATATATTCCAGAGGAAAGACCTTTTTCAACATCGATTCATTTGCCGAACAATCTTGTAGAAGTTATCATTGCCGAAAATAATCAGGTGAGCTATTTCAACACGGTAAGCGCTTATACGCCGCTCAGCACACAGATTCAAGTGATTTGTATTGGTGTCTTATACGCGCTTGAGATTATACTTTTTTGCATCATTCGGTACTTTTACAAGAAACGTAAAAACAGGAGCGGCGATAGGGCTATTCAAAAATAGAAGTACAGTTAGCTTTCATGAAAGGCCTAATCCTACAACTATGTTGGGGAGAATAGAATAGTAAAAAACGGCAGGGCTATCGATAAACTCTTCCTATGCTACAATAAAATTGGTGTCGCAGGCCAATTATCAAGCATAGGAGGAGATCCAGATGGACAATAAAAGCTTATTGCATATCTTAGCACATATCCGGTGGAAATATCAGTACCATATCATTTCCATTCCGAATATCTGGATGATTGCTTACCATAGAATCCCATAGTAAAGGGGCTATGTCAATAATCGTTGATCTTTCGGTATAAAAGGTTGACGATTATTTTTCTATATATTGTTTTATTTGCCGCTTACGAATGAAGGGAAGTGATGGTGTTTCAGCGGCTGTTTGGTCAGCCGGATTTTACATGGCTGAAGCCTTTCGAGGAAAAGGTGTTCCGTCAGTATTTTATGCCATATAAAGCAGTGGGACAGGTGAAAAACGCCACAAAGGACGCGGCTGTCCATCTTTCCTGCGGACAGGGAACGGCAAAGGTTGTCGTATATGCCACCGGCGTATGGGAAAATGCGAGAATTGTTCTGACGGACGGGAGGAGAATCCTTCTGGATCAGGAGACGCGTCTGTCCCCCAACGATATTTTCCGGGCGGAAATTCCCTGGGAGGGAGAGAAGGAAGAGGATCTCTGGCTCCGTGTGCTCAGTCAGGGAGTCTGTCTTGCAGAATACCGGCCGGAGCCGGAAGAAATTCCACATATTCCGGATCCCGCAAAGGCTGCGGAGGATTCCTCCGAAATCATGACGAATGAAGAGCTGTTTCTGACCGGTCAGCATATTGAGCAGTACCGTCATGCGACTTATCTTCCGGATCCGTATTACCTGGAAGGACTGAAGAGAGATCCGGGGGATATCCGGATCAACCAGGCGTATGGACAGCTTCTGCTCCGTAGAGGCTGTATCTGTGAAGCGGAAGGATATTTCCGCAAGGCAATCGAGCGCCTGACGATGCGGAATCCTAATCCTTACGACAGTGAAAGCTATTACATGCTGGGCGTGGATCTGTTTCTGCAGGAGCGTACGGAAGAAGCGTATGACGCGTTTTTCAAGGCGACCTGGAGCAGTGAGCAGCAGGAGATGGCGTTTTATTATCTGGCGGCTATTGACGCCCGCAGGGGACGGCTGGATCAGGCAATGGAGCATATTGAGCGAAGCCTGGTGAAAAATGCGCATAATATCAAAGCCCGCGGGCTGAAGGCATATCTTCTCCGGAGAATGGGCAAAACGCAATTATGCCTTGCGTGGATCAAAGAGAATCAGGCTCTGGATCCGTTCGATTTTGTTTCTTCAAATGAGCAGATTCAGCTGGCGGAGATGGAAGGAGATCATAAACGGGCGAAAGCGCTCGGGGAACGTCTGAACCAATCCATGCGTGGCTTCCGGGAGCACTATCTGATGACGGCGCGCGACTATGCGGAAATGGGCGCTTTTCGGGAGGCGGAAGAGGTGCTGAACCGCTGCGGCGAGGAGTATCCGATGCTGTATTATTACCGGGCATGGTATACGGAAAAATGCGGCGGAGATGCAGATGAGCTTCTCAGAAAAGCAGAAGCATGCAGTCCGGATTACTGTTTCCCGAACAAGCTGGAGGATCTGGTTGTTCTCGAGCGTGCGGTCGAAAAGGGATGCTGCAGAAAAGCGCCGTATTATCTTGGAAATCTGTATTACGATAAGCTGCAGTGGGAAAAAGCGCAGAGACTCTGGGAGATTTCCGCATCGGAGGAACCGGAGCTTCTGCCTGTGTGGGGCCGGTATGTGGAGGCGACAGGCGAATTGTCGCGGATCGGATACCGGGAAGAAGTGGAGTCTGTTCTGCGCACCGGACAGATGTCAGGGATATCTCTGCTTGGGCTGCAGGATTTTCCGGGACAGGGCACGGCGCTTGTGGGAATGCTGAACTCTCATCTGGAGGCCAAGCCGTTTCCGTTTGCCGAACCGGAGGCCTTCCGTAGCTTTTTTGCCGACCGGCTGCCGCTGGTGCTGCTGGAAAAATATACGTATGAGAACACAGAAACGCTCACAGCGCCGGTGCGAATTGCGAATTACGGGAAGAGCGGACTGAGAGGCGACGTCTGCTGTGAACTTTCCGGAAAAGACTTCAGACGGCAGATCATACTGCCGGACGTATACTGCCCGCAGGGACAGCTGATCGATGACAGTCATCCGCTGTTCCGGAATTTTCCGACAGAATTTCACACAAACTGGCAGTGGTGGCCGATGGCCGTACAGCGCGCGGTAATCCTGCCGGAGGCGGTCTCCGCTATTATAACGGAAATGGACAGTTACGCATGGCTCAGGCCGATGGCGCAGCTGT
>ERZ1643246.335-NODE-335-length-61870-cov-7.040281_pt1 | contig 61870 bp, 49 predicted proteins | sample MGYA00579265_ERZ1643246 | MGnify/ENA primary metagenome ERZ1643246 (study PRJEB29033, sample SAMEA4952261) | chicken gut metagenome | biome: Broiler Chicken; feature: Gastrointestinal Tract; material: Caecum | place: Ireland | collected 2018 | study: Broiler... | reverse complement strand
AGAACTTGTTACTCTTTTTTTATGCTCTATGTCTCACATCTATTGTAATCCTACAAGTTTTTGATGCAAAATTTTCTTTTGACTATTGCAATTGCTCCCGGTTTGGTGTATAATCAACGTAACGCCGTGCATTTGCGCGCAACGCGCGCAGACGCGGCTCAAAGTTTTTTATTCGGAGTACTATGGAGAAAAAATTCACATTATCTACAGATTCAACTTGCGATCTGTACGCCTCGTTCGTAAAGGAGCACGACATAAAGTTCGTAAGCCTCTGCTATACTATGGAGGATTCGAAGGGCAACATCACCGAGGGGACCGACAACTTTACCGACTATTCGCAGTATAAGGATTTCTATGCGCAGTTGCGTACGGGCAGTTTTTCGCGCACGTCCATGCTCAACTACGAAAGCCACCTTTCGCACTTCACCCGCCTCGCGGAAGAAGGGGCGGAGGACGTCGTTCATTTCACTATATCCAGCGGTCTTTCGCCTACCGTCGATGTGGCGAACAAGGCTGCTGCGGACGTAAAGAAGAAGTTTCCCGGGTTCAACGTCTATGCCGTCGATTCGCTCGCGGCGACAATAGGTCAGGGCGCGCTCGTAAGGGCGGCGTTGCGCATGCGCGACGAGGGCAGGACCGCCGAAGAGACGGTGGCCTATGTCAGTGACCTGCGCTTCAGGATTCAGTACATGATAGCCGTCAACGACCTCTATTACTTGAAGCGCGGCGGCAGAGTGTCCTCCATGACGGCGATAGCGGGCACCGTGCTGGGCATAAAGCCCATACTTTCGTTCACGCGCGAAGGTAAGCTCGAGGTGGTGGACAAGGTGCGCGGCATGAAGCGCGCGTTCGCGCTGGCGCTCGACAAAATGGAGCGCTTCCCGCCCGTAAAGGAAAACGAGCTGATCTGGATAGTACATACCGACGCCGAGGCTGAGGCGGCGGAGCTTGCCGACCTTATAGAGCGCAAGACGGGCTTTAAGCCCGACGTCAGCATAATGGGGCCGGTGATAGGCTCGCACGTCGGCCCTGGCGCCGTGGCGGTGCTGTGGAAGTCTGCCGAAGAGAGGAACGACGGCTGATCGGATGCCCGTTAAATCGGGCATATACGCAGTGCAATTAATGATTTTCAGGTAGGGTAAAGCCCGCCGCGCAGCTTTCGCTGCGCGGCGGGCTTGCCGTTTTTTTATTGCCGGTTTACTTTATTTCAAGCAGCCTGTCGATAAGGGTATAGCCGTTTTCTATGAATATGCCCGTTCTCTCAGCCTCGTCCTCGGTATATCGCCGCGCGCCGTTGCCGAGGTCGCGCGTGTTTGTGTATATCATGTAGGGAACGGGGTCGGAGACGTGCGTCTTTATCGCGCAGGGGGTGGGGTGATCGGGGCAGATCAGCAGACAGTATTCCTCACCCGCCCTTTCAAGCTCCTCTTTCAGCGTCTTTATTACCACGCCGTCGATCTGTTCGATCGAGTATATCTTGTGTGCAACGTCGCCGTGGTGCCCGCATTCGTCGGGCGCCTCCATGTGTATGTAAACATAGTCCAGTCCGCCGCCCGTAAGCGCGTCGGCGGCGGCCAGCGCCTTGCCGCGGAAGTTGGTGTCGTAGTTGCCCGTGGCGCCTTCGACGGGTATGAACTTCATCCCCGCAAGCAGCGCGATGCCCTTCACCAGGTCTACCGCCGATATCACGCCGCCCTTCAGTCCCGTCTTTTGCGTAAAACCGGCAAGCGCGGGCTTCGTACCCTCGCCCCACAGCCACAGGCTGTTTGCGGGGTTTTTGCCCTCGGCTATGCGCCTTCTGTTCACGGGGTGGTCTTTGAGCAGCTCGTAGCTGCGCTTCATCATCGCAAGATATGTTGCGCCGTTTTTGCCCTTGGGCAGGTAGACAGCTATCTTTTTATCGGAGATGTCGTGCGGGGGCGTAAGGTCGTGCCCCGTTGCGCCGTCCTTTACCACAAGGCAGTGGCGGTACGATATCCCCGGGTAAAGGGTGAACCCGTCGCCGTCCAGCTCTTTTTTGAGGTACTCTATCAGTTCGCGCGCCTCTTCGGTGGAGATCTCCCCCGCCGAATAGTCGGCCATCGTCAGCTGCTCGAAGCTGCCTCCGCCCGAAAGCGTAACAAGGTTGGCGCGCAGCGTCACATCGGTTTCATTAAGGGGTATTCCCATGGCAACCGCCTCGAGCGGCGAACGCCCGGTGTAGTATTTTGCAGGGTCGAAGCCGAGCACCGACATGTTGGCTACGTCGCTCCCGGGCTTGAACCCTTCCGGCACTGTGCGGAACCTGCCCAGCTCCGCTTTGGGCGCAAGTGCGTCCATCACGGGAGTGCGGGCGCTTTCAAGGCAGGTCTTGCCGCCGAGGGCGGGTATCTTCCAATCGGCTATTCCGTCGCCGAGTATCACTGCATATTTCATATCTCCTCCGTAAGCAGATGCCGTTAGTTTCGGCATATCATGCGGTCGTTCAATCGTTTAAGTCCCAGTCAACGGGCGGCTTGCCGTGCTTTTCGAGGTACGCGTTGCATTTGGAAAAGCATCTGCTGCCGAAAAACCCGTTGTATGCCGAAAGCGGCGAGGGATGCGCGCTCTCCAGAATATAGTGTTCGCCATCTATAAGCCCGCGTTTGGAGCGGGCGTTGCCTCCCCACAGTATGAACACGGTGTTGCGCGTGTGCTGCGATATCAGCTTTATCACGCCGTCGGTGAACCACTGCCAGCCGCAACCCGCGTGCGAATTTGCTCTGTGCTCGCGCACGGTGAGCGTGGTGTTCAGAAGAAGTACGCCCTGTTTTGCCCACTTGGTGAGGTCGCCGCAGTTCGGCTCGGTTATCCCCAGGTCGCTCTTAATCTCCTTGAATATGTTCTGCAGGGATGGCGGCAGCGGCACCCCGGGCTTTACCGAAAAGCACAGCCCGTGCGCCTGCCCCGGCTCGTGATAGGGATCCTGCCCAAGGATCACAACTTTCAGCTTATCAAGCGGCGTAAAGCGGAAGCAGTTGTACAGGTCGTACATGTCGGGGTAGACTATGTAGTGGCTGTATTCGTACTTTAAGAACTCGCGTATCTTTTTATATCTCTCGTCGGCAAACAGCGGCGCGAGCAGTTCGTCCCATCCCCCGCCCAGCGCTATCATATCGCCTCCAGCACGGCAAGGTAGGCTGCGCACTCGCGCTTCGCACCCTCCAGGTCGTGTTCAAGGTAGTTGCCGCACTCCTCGCGGCGGCTTCCGGGCACCTCGGAAAATTCAAGCGCTTCGGCAAACGCGCTGCGCAGCATGGGCAGCACGTCGCCGTCTGCAATGCCGTAAGTCAGCAGGTAAAAGCCTGTGCGGCAGCCCATCGGGCCGAAGTATATTATGCCGTCGGTAAACTTTCCGTTGCGAAGCACGGTAGCAAGCACGTGCTCTATGGTGTGCAACGCGCGCTGCTCTATGTAGTCGCCCGCGTTCGGCTTTTTGAAGCGCAGGTCCCAGGTGGTCACGCCGTGGCTTACGCCGCACTTGTGCAGCCCGGGCCTGAGCTTGTCGTGATCTTTGGAAAACGATGGTATCCTCTTCATAAATTACCTCAGCGCCCTGCGCACCGCCCTGAAAATCGCGGGGATCTCTCCCTTCAGGTTGTCGGCGCACAGCCCGGTATTTTTTATAAATTGTTCGGTGGTGCTGCCGCTGCCCGCTATGTCGGAGATGACTTTGAACGAAAAGCAGGGTATGCCTGCACGAGCGCACACGTGCGCTATCGCCGCGCCCTCCATGTCGCGTATGTCCGCTCCGAAGTCGCCCGTCAGCATATCGAAGTCTGCGGCGCTGTCGTTGAAGCGGTCGCCGGTGGCAAGTTTTTTCTCATCGTAGCCTTCGGCGCGGGCAAGGGGCAGCCATCTGTCCTCATATTCATTCAGCGTGCCCATCGGCGTGCCGTTTATCTGCCTCAGGTCAAAGTCGTACTCCGCCGCATGCGATATGGCGTAGATGCCGCCCACACGCATGCCGTCGTTCAGCGCGCCCGCAAGTCCTGCGTTTATTACCGCCTCGGCGCCGAGCACGTCTGCCGCCAGCTGCGCGCCCGCCGCGGCGTTTACCTTACCCACGTCCGTGACTATCACGGCGGTCTCTTCTCCGCACAACCTGCCCGAATAAATTTTTCTGCCTGCCCTTACGGAAAGTTCTGCCCCTTGCAGATTTGCAACTACGGGCACAGCCTCGCTCTCCATGGCTATCACAAAACAAATCATGCTTCAATTATAGCATCACGCGCGCAATAACGCAAATTTTTGATGCGTTTGCAACAAAAAATAACTTCCCTTCGGCATATCCGCCGAAAGAAAGCTGTCGTTGCGTAAACTATTCGTGAAAAGTTTTAATTACAAAATCGGTGTTTTCTGCGCATACCGCGGTGACCGCACCGCGTTCAAAACAGAACGCTATCTTTTCGGGGACGGCTTTTCCGTCCAGCCGCATACTGCCGCTCGCATACATCAGCCTGCGGTGCAGTGCAAATATCGGGATCCCGCGCAGTTTGGCATAGGCCTCGCGCGCAGTCCAGTGCATAAAAAAGCTCCTGTCGCCGGCTATCTCGCGTTGCTCCTCCGCGGGGAGGGAGGCGAGTATGCTTTTATAATGTTTTGTTTGCAACAATTCGGTATCTACGCCAACATTTATTGGCGATACTGCTATTACGCACAGTCCGCCCGAGTGCGAGAGGTTGAAAAAGATCTCTCCGTTCTTTGCGCGCGGCTTGCCTTCGCCGTAAATTATCTGCACGGGCGCGCCGTACTCTGCCCGCAAAATCTCAGGCAAAAGCTGCCGCCTTTTTTCTGTTTTGCAGAAGTAGAGCGCTATCATAGCATCAGCGACTCGATGTATTCTATCTGTTCCCTGGTGGCGAGGTGTTGCGTAAAGGCGCACGCGCTGCCGGCCGCCGTGGCAAAGTTCAGCGAAGAGAAGTAGTTGCCCGACTTCAGGTATTCGTGAATGAAGCCGGCTATCATGCTGTCGCCCGCGCCCACGGAATTTACCAGCTGTCCGCGCGCGGCGCGCACGTACAGCGCCTGATCGGTCTCCGTCACCATCACGGCCCCGTCGCCTCCCATCGAAACTATCACGTTGCGCGCACCCTGTTTTTGCAGCGAGCGTGCGCAAGCGGCTATCTGTTTGGTGTCGGGCAGGGTCTTCAGCCCGAATATCTCGCTCAGCTCGAATATGTTCGGCTTTATCAGAAAGGGTCTGTATTTAAGGGTGTTGGTAAGCAGCGCCCCGCAGGCGTCCACTACTATGTTTATGTCCTTTGCGGGCTTTATTTTTTTAAGCAGGTTTTCGTAAGTCCTGTCGTCGAGCGGCGCGGGCACGCTGCCGCAGATTATCAGCCAGTCGCCCGCCTTCAGCCTTTCGCGCAGTTTTTCGGTCAGCCTGTCCACGTCCCGCTCGCTAACCTTTGCGCCCGTGCCGTTTATGTCCGTTTCGGTGGTGGACTTTATCTTCACGTTTATGCGGCTCTGGCCCTCCACCTCGATAAACTCGTGTTCAAGCCCCATCCGGGTGATTTTGTCGTCTATCGTCCTGCCGGTAAAGCCCGCAACGAATCCGAACGCAAACGAGCTGTCGCCCAGCTCTTTCAGCGCAAGCGAAACGTTCAGCCCCTTTCCGCCCACCGAAATGTATTCGCTGACGGTGCGGTTGACTATGCCGCTGCGCAGATTATTCACTTTGACGTAGTAATCCAGCGAGGGATTGAACGTAACGGTGTAGATCATACTGAATAAATACCCTGGCCCGCGTAAAAGCCGGACCGATCTATTAAACTTTATAATATTTGCGCAAAAAAGTCAATGAAAACTTAAAAAGTCGGAAATGAAATTTGTTCCGCGGCGCTAAAACGCACCCGTGCGGAAAATTTTTGCGCCAAAGTATTGCATTTTTTTGCGCCGGGTAATATAATAATAATCCGCGGGGCGTTCCCGCGCGTCTTCGGGCCTGACTCAGTTTCGATTGCGGGCGGAGGGCGATGTAAGCATACCGGAGGCACGGCTCCGTAAAAACGGAACTTAAACTTAAACGCAGAATCGAAAGATTCCAAAGTTGTTGCGTTCCCTGTAAACAGGGCCGCAATGGCTTGCGCCGCTTAAATAAGCGGTCCGTCCTTCGCGCAGTTCCGCCGCGCGCGCGGGGCGTCATTCAGGCGGATAACGGTTCGGGCGCTTTTGCCGCGGTGCCCGTTCCGTAATTTTGCGGCATGCCTGCACGTGCTCCCGTTTACCGGGGCGTGAGCAGTAAGTTCAAAGGTAAACTAAGTATGTAGAAAGCTCGTCCGAACCCCGTAAGACCAGAGTGCAACTCTCTGCAGGTCCACCAGATCTTCAGCCCCCGCGTTGCCGCGGGGCTGAATTTTTAATGCAAAAACGCCGCATACTATGCCGTATCCAAGGCGTTTTTTAATTTTGGAGTGTGTGAAAATTTAATGAATATTTTCCCGGAGTTTTTCAGATGCTTGTATTATCGTAAGATTTGTTGTAAACTTTAATCAGTTTTACCCAAGGAGGTTACATTTATGGGTGGAAATAAGGGAAACGGCGGCTTTGCGCTGTTCTGTTGCTTCATCGCGCTCGGCGTGTCGGCAGTTATTGCCTTCATAACCTATCTGCTCCCGCTGGTGAGCGACAGCATAGTCATAGGCGGCGACGTCATGAACGTTCTCGACATCGTGCTCAAGGTATCTTCGCTCGTCGGCCTCGGCTTCGGCGCGTTCGCCTTTTCGGCAAGGAGCGGCAAGCTCGTCAAATTCCTGACGGCGATATTCGTGCTCGTGTTCGTGGTGGCAATCGTGCTCGCCATCGTGGGCATAATCTGAATGTGAAAATGCCTTTTTGCGGGGCGGACTTCAGGTCCGCCCCGCTTTACGTTTACTTTTGCGCTTCGCTCTGTTATAATGTACTTAGTAATGCAAAAGGGGCAGGATATGCAACGGATACTCGTTATCGAAGACGACGGATCGGGCATATTGCCGCACGAATTGCCAAAAATTTTCAACCGCGGGTATGTGGGTTCCAACGGCAGCGGGGGCACGGGCATGGGGCTTTACCTGGTAAAGCAGACGTGCGCCGCCCTCGGCATATCACTTACGGCGCAGTCGCAGGCGGGCAGCTTTACGCGGTTTACCTTTGTGTTTCCAAAATAGCAACATTACAAAACTGTAAGGCGGGCGCACGGTCGTTTTTGGTGACTTTGCGCCTTTTTTGTGTTAAAATAAAAGCAAGGAAAGCATAAGGGGGATAGTATGCAACAGGAAATTCTTAAAGTAACCAATGCGGTGAAGTACTTCGGCAACGGCAGCGTGGTCACGCGTGCGCTCGACGGCATCTCGTTTGCCGTGAACAAGGGCGAATTTGTGGCGGTCATGGGCGCGTCCGGCTCCGGCAAGACAACGCTGCTCAACGTCATAGCCACCATCGAACCTTTAAGCTCGGGCGAGATAGCGGTGGACGGCACTGTGCTTTCGCAGCTCAAAGAGGATCACCTCGCCGCATTCCGCCGCGACAAGCTGGGCTTTATATTCCAGGAATATAACCTGCTCGACACGCTCACCGTCGAGGAAAATATCGTGCTTCCGCTCAACCTCCGCAGGACGGATACCGAAACGACGAGGATGGAGCTTGAAAGGGTGAGCGGCGCGCTGGGCGTAACCGACCAGCTTAAAAAGTTCCCGCGCGAACTTTCCGGCGGCCAGCGGCAGCGCGTGGCGTGTGCGCGCGCCGTGATAACGTCGCCCGCGGTCATCCTCGCCGACGAACCTACGGGCGCGCTCGATTCCAAAAATTCGCGCAACCTTATGGAGCTGTTCAGGCTTATGAACGGCTCGCTCGGCTCCACCATACTCATGGTGACCCACGACGCGGGCGTGGCGTCATATTCCGACCGCGTGATATTCCTGCGCGACGGCAAGATATTCACCGAGATCTATTGCGGCGGCAGGGAGCGCGGCGAATTTTACGGCGATATACTCGCCGGCATGGCGGCTTCGGGAGGTGAGGGTGATGCTGTTTAAGCTCGCGGCGCGCAACGTGCGCAGGCAGATAGGCAGCTATCTCATCTACTTTATTACGGTGTCGCTGACTATCGCGCTGATATTTGCGGTGAACAACATGATCTACAGCGACGTGATTGATACTCTCGTCGATCAGATGGGTGACTTCATCCGTCCCATTCTTGTGATCATTTCGTGCATAATGTGCATCATAATGGCGTTCGTCATAGGCTACGCCACAAACTTCCTGTTGCGCCGCAGGAAAAAGGAGTTCGGCCTGTACCTTACGCTCGGCATGACGAGGGACAATATTTTAAGCATATTCGCGGGTGAAACGGTGATCACATTCCTCGTTTCGCTCGTCGCGGGCATGCTCGTCGGGCTGGGGCTGTACCAGGGCTTCATGGTGATCTTCACCAACTTCATCGATTACGTATATACCCCGGGCGGCTACACATTCTCCGGTTTCGGCATAACGCTTGCAATGGTGGTGGCGATATTCTTTATAGCGTTTGCGGCTTCGCTCGGCTACCTGCGCTATGCAAAGATAGCAACACTGTTGCACGGTGAAAAGACGTCTGAAAAGAAGGTGCGCGCCCCCGCAATGTGGATAGGGTTACTTGTAGTGGCGGTGGCGCTGTTCATAATCGCAAGCTGCTCGCTTATAGGCTGGATGCGGCAGGGCAACTTCTTCTGGCATATCGGCGAACTCACTCTGATCGTGCTTGCGCTGCTCGCCTCGGTATTCATGTTTCCGCTCTGCCTTGCCAAGGTGGTGTTCTGGGCGCTGCTCAAACGCAGCTGCTGCTCCTCGCGCGGGGCGGGCAGGTTCACCGTGCGCCAGCTTTCCGGCAAGCTGACGTCGAACGGGCTGATGATGGGCACGCTAAGCCTGCTGCTCGCGGTCGCCATAGTCGGGCCGAATATCTTCCTTTCGATGACGGGCACGGTGAACGAACAGCTCGACAGCGAGTATACCTACGACATAACGGCGAGCAATAACGCCGATATACACGGCAGCCAGATGGACAAGGTAGACGACGTGCTGGAGATCATCGAAGAGTATGCAGATATAGAAAGTTATGTTGCGTATTCGTGCTATTTCGACGGCGGCTATAATAATGAATTATTCCTGGTAGTGCTCGAAAGCGACTTTATAAAGTTGTGCGCGCTTTGGGGCTATTCCCCGCCCGACTTCGGCGGAAAACTTGTGCGGTGCGCCCTCTCGGAGGACGGCGGGTTCTCGTTCACGCCCTCTTCGGAGAGCGGATATGCCGGCACTATGTACATCCCCGACGACCTTTTTGTGAGCGGGAATTCGCCCGATGAGTTTACCGTTGCACCCGACGAATGGGCGGAGCAACTGACGCTGAGCTACGAAATTCTGGCGGTAAACCTCGTGAGCAACGACTACGACGCCCGCGCGCTCTATGCCGAACTCATGCTGTTTGCCACCGGCTCTACAGACGGCAATAATTACTTTTTTAATCTGCGCGAATGGCACAGGCTGTACGATATAAGCCAGATAGGGCTGTTCCTGCTGGGCGATCTGTATATCTCGGCGGTGTTCGTGCTGCTGTCCGTGGCGCTGCTCGCGCTCAAGGTGCTCTCCATGATAACGGAAGACAGGCCGCGCTACCGCGCGCTGTGGCGGCTGGGCGCTTCGGAAGGCACTATGGCGCGCTCGCTGTTCGTGCAGATGCTCGTGCTGTTCTTTCTGCCGTTCTTCGCGCCGCTGCTTCTGAACATACCGCTTTATGTGGCGGTCAACACGCTCGCCAAAATCTCTGCCATGCCGATAGCTACGGCGTCGCTGCCTGGGCAGCTGCTGGGCCTGTCGGGTGCCGTTCTCGCAGTGTTCGCAGTATATTTCCTCGCCTCGTTCCTTGTCGCCTGGCGCGACGTTAAGTCCAATATCCGCGTAGAGGTCAGGGACTGAAGTAATCGGGCCGAGCTGCAATAACTGCGCCCGCGGCAATCTGCCGCGGGCGCAGTTCTTTATCGTTCAAATATCGACTGTGTGCACATATGCCTCAAACAACGCATATGTTATGTGCTCATTCGTCGAGCGCTTCTATATAAAAACTTACCGGGCGGAAACCGTCGTTGCAGGAGATCATTGCCGATCTCCTGTTTTTCATCCAGCCGTCGTAGATGTCCTCGCCGCCGCATGCAAGCGCCAGCACGAACTGCTTCATGCTCTCCCACGCGCTCTCGCACATGCCGTCGGGCATACGCGCGCCTTCGCTTATAAACGTCATGCCCTCGCGCATGCCGCAGGCGTGTTCCATCGGGTTTTCGTATTCTTCCATAAGGTCGGCGTGGCGCACTATGCGCATCACCGTTATTCTGCACTTTTTCATGTCATATATTGTATCATGCCGCCGTCCGCAAGTAAAGCGGTTTTTTTGTTGCCGAGGGCGCTTTAGGTACGCGGATTTGCTTGCATTTAACAAAAACCGCGTGCAGAAATTTTCAAATATTCACCCTGCGGTCAATTTGCTCACATAGTTTGACAACTAACTGTTTTTTTGCTAAAATCTGCACATATTTCATGCGCGCACGCGCAGCACGTTACTGATGTTTGTAATTTCAGACTTACAGGAGGTCTTATGATAAAAGAGATAGGCCACAGCCTGAGGGAATTCAAGAAGCCTTCGATAATCACGCCCGTGCTCGTCACGTTCGAAGTGCTGTTCGAATGCCTCATCCCCGCGGTGATAGCCGACCTTGTCAACAAGATTCAGCGCGACTACGAACTCAACGAGATACTCATCTACGGCGCCGTGCTCATCGTAATGGCGGGGCTTTCGCTGGTGTTCGGCGTTTCGTCGGGCGCGATGTGCGCGTCGGCGTCGAGCGGGCTTGCAAAAAACCTGCGCAAGGATATGTTCTATAAGATCCAGTCCTATTCCTTCCAGAATATCGACAAATTCTACGTATCCTCGCTCATCACCCGCATGACCACCGACGTGACCAACGTGCAGATGGCTTACATGCTGATAATCCGCCTTGTCGTGCGTTCGCCGCTGATGCTCATATTCAGCTTCATCATGGCGTTTGTAATGGGCGGCAGCCTTGCGTGGGTGTTCGTCGCGCTCGTGCCCCTTCTCGGCGTGTGCCTCACAATCATCGTGGTAAAGACGGTGCCTCTCTTTCACCGCGCGTTCCGCAAGTACGATAACCTCAACAGCTCCATACAGGAGAACGTGAAGGCCGCCCGCGAGGTAAAGTCTTATGTGCGCGAAGATTACGAACAGAAGAAGTTCGGCGCGGCCTCGCACGATCTGCGCAAGGATTTTCAGAGGGCCGAACGCATACTTGCCTTCAACCACCCCATAATGCAGTTCTGCATGTACGTGCTCATGAGCGTGGTGCTCTCGTTCGGCCCTTATATGGTCATCGACTCTGCGGGGCTGGACATAAACGTCGGCGACCTCTCTTCCATGCTCACCTACGGATTCATGATACTCAACAGCCTGATGATGCTCTCCATGGCGTTCACCATGATAGCCATGGCGGGCGAATCGGGCAGGCGAATAGTGGAGGTGCTCACCGAAGAGAGCACCCTCAAAAATCCCGAAAACCCCGTCACCGATGTAAAAGACGGCTCGGTAGACTTCGACGGCGTAAGTTTCAAGTACTCCGCCGCGGCAGAAAAGAACGCCCTTTCAAACATCGACCTGCACATTAAGTCGGGCGAAACGATAGGCATAATAGGCGGCACGGGCTCTTCGAAGTCTACGCTCGTGCAGCTTATCTCACGCCTGTACGACGCCACCGAGGGCATAGTAAAGGTGGGCGGCGTGGACGTGCGGCAGTACGACATGGAGGTGCTGCGCAACTCCGTGGCGATGGTGCTGCAAAAGAACGTGCTCTTTTCGGGCACGATAGCCGAAAACCTGCGCTGGGGCGACCCGAACGCCACCGACGAACAGCTGCGCGAGGCCTGCCGCATGGCGTGCGCCGACGAATTCATCGAGCGCTTCCCCGAAAAGTACGATACATATATCGAACAGGGCGGCGCCAACGTCTCGGGCGGGCAGAAGCAGAGGCTGTGCATAGCGCGCGCCCTGCTCAAAAGGCCCAAGATACTCATCCTGGACGACAGCACTTCGGCGGTGGACACTCACACCGACGCCAGGATACGCAAGGCCTTCAGGGAATACATCCCCGAGACAACAAAGATAATAATAGCCCAGCGCACCGCTTCGGTGGAGGACGCCGACAGGATAATAGTCATGGACGGCGGCAGGATAAACGACGTCGGCACCCATGCCGAGCTGCTCAGGCGCAACGCCATCTACCGCGAAGTCTATACTTCTCAGAACAAGGAGGGGCACGATCTTGAAGACTGAAAAGAAAAAGGGCGTACTTTGGCGCCTGTTCAAAACTGTGCTCTCCTTTTACCCCGCGCTGCTGCCCGTGGCGCTCGCCTGCATAACGCTTACCGCGATAGTTGGCGCCGTGCCCGCCATATTCATGCAGAGGGTAATAGCGCTCATAGACGACATGCTGCGCTCGGGCGCCACCTGGGAACAGGCCGGCGGCGAGATCCTAAGCAACGTCTATATCCTCATCGCGCTGTACGTTGCCTCCGTCATCACCGGCTTCGCCTTCGGCCAGCTGATGGTGATAATCACGCAGGGCACGCTTGAAAAGCTGCGCGATAAGATGTTCAACGGCATGCAGCGCCTGCCCATCAGGTTCTTCGACACCATGGGCCACGGCGACATAATGAGCTACTACACCAACGATATAGACACCCTCCGTCAGCTCATCTCGCAGTCCTTCCCGCAGATACTCATCTCGGCAATAACCGTGCTTTCGGTGTTCATCATAATGCTGTATTACTGCCTGTGGCTCACGCTTATCGTGCTTGCAGGCACGGCGGTGATGCTTATCGTCACAAAAAAGATAGGCGGCGGCTCGGCGCGCTACTTCGTAAAGCAGCAGCAGGCCATCGCCGAAGAGGAGGGATATGTCGAAGAGATGCTCGTCGGCCAGAAGGTGATAAAGACCTTCTGCCACGAGGAGGCGGCAGAGAAGGGCTTCGACGAGGTCAACGAAAAACTTTACGATGCAAGCCGCCGCGCCAACAGGTATGCAAACATGCTCGCGCCCGCGCTGTTCAACATAGGCAACGTGCTCTACGTAGTGCTCGCTGTCGTGGGCGGCGTGTTGCTGCTGCCCGGCCTCAATGTATTCAACGTAAGTTTTTCGGGGCTTCCCCTCACCATAAGCGTGGTGGTGCCCTTCCTCAACATGGCAAAGCAGTTCACCGGCAACATAAACCAGGTATCCCAGCAGGTAAACTCGGTGGTAATGGGCGTTGCGGGCACGGAGCGCGTGTTCTCGCTCATAGATATGCCTCCCGAGGTCGACGAGGGCTACGTCACCCTCGTGCGTGCGCGCGAAGTGAACGGCGAGATAGTCGAATGCGAAGAACGTACCGGCATGTGGGCGTGGAAGCATCCCCACCAGGCCGACGGCTCCGTCACCTACACGAAGTTGCAGGGCGACGTGCGCATGTTCGACGTAGACTTCGAATACGAGCCGGGCAAACCCGTGCTGCACAACATCTCGCTGTATGCCAAGCCCGGGCAGAAGGTGGCTTTCGTCGGAGCGACGGGCGCGGGCAAGACCACCATAACCAACCTTTTGAACAGGTTCTACGATATCGCCGACGGCAAAATCCGCTACGACGGCATCAACATCAATAAGATAAAGAAGGACGACCTGCGCCGCTCGCTGGGCATGGTATTGCAGGACACCAACCTGTTCACCGGCACGGTTATGGACAATATCCGCTACGGCAGGCTGGACGCCACCGACGAGGAGTGCATCGCGGCCGCCAAGCTCGCGGGCGCCGACGACTACATCACCCGCCTGCCCGAAGGTTACAACACCTTCATCACCGGCAACGGCGCCAGCCTTTCGCAGGGCCAGCGCCAGCTGCTCTCGATAGCGCGCGTGGCGGTCGCCGACCCTCCCGTAATGATCCTCGACGAGGCCACTTCCTCGATAGATACCCGAACGGAGGCCATAGTCCAGCGCGGCATGGACGCCCTCATGAAGGGCCGCACCGTGTTCGTCATCGCACACCGCCTCTCCACGGTAAAGAATTCCGACGTAATAATCGTGCTCGACCACGGCCGCATCATAGAGCGCGGCACTCACGAGCAGCTGCTCGAACAGAAGGGGCAGTATTATCAGCTGTACACCGGCGCATTCGAGCTTGAATAAAAAACTGCTCACAAAAATGCCGCGCAGACCGTGCGCGGCATTTTTTGTGATGAATGTAATCTTTCATACCCGCGGCAATATGCCGCAGATATTATCTTTTAACGGGCTTGTAGTCGGCAGCGTTTTCAATGTCGTCGAAGTCGATTATCTCGAAGTCGGTGGCGTTGTTGTTAGTGTCGGTCTCGTCCTTTCTGATTATTATGCTGTGCTTGTTTATGCCGCTTGCAAGCGTGCCCTCGCCCTGTTCTGCCTCGCCCTCGTCCGTCACGCCGAGCGCGTCCACCACGTTGCCTTTGCCGTCGGTCAGCTGCAGCGAGTAGTGTTTGTTGTCTATTTCAAGGGTGTCGACCTTCTGGTCGTAGTCGCCTGCGGCAAAACTTATCAAAGCGGCGGTATTCCCGGTGTCTTTGCCTATTATTATGTAGTTGCATCCCGCTTCCAGCGTGCCCGAAAGCGCGATCTCCGTCCAGTTGAGCGTGCCGTCGTCCTCCGCTGCGGCGTAGCGCACCTTCCAGCCGTCAAGCGCGACCGCGCTGTCCGTGGGGTTGTGTATGGTTATGAAGTCGTTGGTGGTGGAGCCGTCGTCCTTGCCTCCGTTGCCGAATACCGACCATATCAGCAGGTGGTCGGCATTCTGCTGCTCTGCGGGCACAAATACGGAGTGCATCTCGTAGGTCTTTTCTTCGTCCTCCATGGCGTATACAGCCACCGTGCCGCTGTTTTCGTTGGCGACCACCATCAGGTCTTTACCGTTGGGCGAGATTGCCGCGGGAATGAAGTCGATGCTCTCGGGCGCCACGTCGCCGAGCATGTCGCCGCTGTAATCGCGGCTGTTCGCGTAGGCGACTATCTCCACGGCTTCAAGGTCGGTTATGTCGAATGTGAGCGCGCCGCCCTGCCTTTCAAGCGCCACAAAGGCGTAAGTCCTGCCGCCTATCGTCTGCACGTTCACGGCCTCGGGTTCGGGGCCCTTCTTCTTGCTGCGGCTGTCAAGCTCCACGTCGTCGTTGTTGCAGTTGAAGTACGCCTTGTAATCGTCGCTCGCCGCGATGTAGCTCTCTATCATGTCGCCGCTGTCGAACACAAGGCTCATGTCGTCTGCGTCCCACACCGAAAACGACCTGGCGCCCAAAAGGTAGTGCTTGCCCTCTTCAAGGCCGTCCGTCTCGGAATTTATAAGCACCTCTACCTTGGTGTCGCCCACTTCATATTTTTCGATGTTTTCGTATCCGTTCCATTCGCGCGCGTCGCCCTCGTTGGCGGTCACAAGGTAGGTCTTGCCGCCCTGCTCGTAAGTCGCCATGCCGTCGGGCATGTATACGCCCAGCACGTCCTGCGCGGCTATCTCCGCCTTGCCGTCTTCCAGCAGGTCAAGCCCGTTCCCGGCTGCGCTGTGATCCTTGAAGCCCAGCCCCTTCACGGAGGTGAAGGTCATGCTCTCAAGGTCGAGCGTGGCAACGGCGTTGGCCTCCTGCAGAGCAACGAAAGCCCTGTTCCCGCTCACCGCTATGTATTCGGGTTCGAGATCGGCGGAAGGTGCAGTGTCCTTTTTGAGCAGTACCTTGTCGGCCACAAGCTCGTCGCGCTTTGCGTCGAAACTTTCAAAGGTTATCGTCCGCGCCTCGGGGGAGGAGGCGGAAAGGTCTACCGCCGTCACGCTGCCCAGAGGGTCGGTGCCGCTCTCGTAGCCCATCCTCGGTTCGCCCTCGTTGGCGGAGAGCGCTATGTTGCCTGCAAAGGTCACCATGTCTGGCTGAACGCCCGCGGGGTATGCCGCCCTGAAAGTGCCGTCGTAGCCGAGTATGACTATCGCGCCGTTCTTTTCGTAGTCGGTGTGCTGCACCGCGCAGGCTATCACGTCGAGCTCGGTGTTCACCGCCACGCTGGTTATGTCGCCCACTTCAAACCCGTCCTCAAAACTTTCGGGGTGGGCGGCGGGCATGCCGCTCAGGTCTATCCTGTCGTTATTGGCGTCGAAAGTCGTTTCAAGCTCGTCTTCGCCGTACTCGCCGAGCGTAACTATGTCCACTGTTCTTGTCAGCCCGTTCACAAGGTACAGTTTGCCGTTGTCCTCGTTGTACTGCACTATCTCTGCCACGCCGCCGTCGGCGCTGCTGTACCCGGTATAGTAAGAGGCAACTTTGTTCCAGTAAAAGTCCTTTGCTGCGGGCGTGTTGCCCTCGTTGCCTTCGTTACCGTCGTTGCCATCGTTGTTGTCGCCGCCGGGCGTCTGTTCGGTGCCGTTGCCGTTTCCGCTGTCGTCAGAGCCGTTGTTGCCGCCGTCTGCGCACGCCGCGAGCATGGTTGCCGAAAGCGCGGCCGCCGCCATGAATGCGGCAAAGATCTTTTTTAAGTTTCTCTTGTCCATTTTTTACCTCTCATGATTTGGATTGTAAAACGCTATGTAAAGCATACCGCACAGATGTAATAAATTCTTACACGCTCGGGTAAAAAATTTGTAATAAATTGCGCGGCGCACAGGCACAATTTTACTTTTGAATAATGTTGACCGCGCCCCGCCGTTGTGATATAATCATATCGTAATTATAGGAGTTGAATATATGTTAAAGGAAATGCAGCAGGAGATAATGCGCCTTAAACGGGAGCGCGACGTGTGCATACTTGCGCACAGCTACATGAGCGAGGACATCTGCGAAGTGGCAGATTTTACGGGCGACAGCTACGCTCTTTCCGTAAGGGCAAAGACGGCGCCGCAGTCCGTCGTGGTGATGTGCGGCGTGCGCTTCATGGCCGAGACGGTCAAGATGCTTTCCCCGCAGAAGAAGGTGCTGCTCGCAAACCCCGACGCGGGCTGCCCGATGGCGGAACAGTTCGATAAGGAGATGATAGCGCAGCTCAAAGAGAGCATGCCGGGCTACGCCGTGGTGGCGTATGTGAACACCACCGCCGAACTCAAAACGGTGTGCGACGTGTGCGTCACCTCGTCGAGCGCGCTGAAGATCTGCCGCGCCATTCCGCAGAAGGACATAATCTTCATTCCCGACATAAACCTCGGCACATATGTGGCGAAGAACATTCCCGAAAAGAACTTCAAACTGCTGCACGGCGGCTGCCCCACGCACGCCCGCATGACAAAGGCGGACGCGCTCAAAGCAAAGGCGGCGCACCCCGGGGCGCTCTTCCTTGTCCACCCCGAGTGCAGGCCGGAGGTGGTGGAGCTTGCCGATTACGTCGGTTCCACCACGGGCATAATGGACTACGCCGAGCATTCGGACGGCAAGGAATTTATAATCGGCACGGAAAACGCCATAGTGCAGCACCTTCAGTTCCGCTGTCCCGACAAAAAGTTCTATCCCCTCTCCAAGGACCTCGTGTGCCACAACATGAAGGTAACCACGCTTGCGGACGTATACAACGCCGTTCGCGGCGAAGGCGGGGAGGAGATCGCCATGGACGAGGCGACGCGCCTTGCGGCGGTGAAGTGCATAGAAAAGATGATCGAATACGGCGGTTGACACATTATGATGATAACTACGAAGGGTCGCAACGCCCTTAAAGTGATGATAGACCTTGCCCAGCATGCGGGCGAGGGCAACGTTTCTCTCACCGACATAGCCGAGCGCCAGCACGAGAGCGTCAAGTATCTCGAAGCGGTCATGGGCCCGCTGTCTGCGGCGGGGCTGGTTTTGAGCGCGCGCGGCAAGAGCGGCGGTTACAGGCTCGCGCGCAGTGCGGAGGAGTGCACCGTCGGCGAAATAATAGTGGCGGCGGAGGGTTCGCTTGCGCCCGTCTCCTGTCTCGACAGCGACACCCCGTGCGAAAACGCAGCCAACTGCCTCTCGCTTCCGCTCTGGCGCGAACTCGATGAAGTGATAATGAACTTCCTCAACTCCAAAAAGCTTTCAGACATGTTGAAGTAAAGGCGCTTCGCAGTCAAAAGGGCGGCATATATGCCGCAAATATTTGATATTCTGCAATAAAAGGCTCCCCCGTGCTTTCGCGGGAGAGCCTTTTTCGGTATGCGGATATATTATTTTATGCATGATCGTGCGGCAGGCTTATGTTTATTCGGCTATATGCAGTATGTAACGGTAGTTCATAGTCTGCCCTGCGGCATCCTTTATGTTTATGTTCACACTGTAATAATCGGCGCGTTGCGGCGTTCCGCACAGCATTCCGTCTTCCAGCGAAAGCCCCGCGGGCAGCGACTGCGCGGAAGATGATGCAGATAATTAAATCTCAGATAAAACTTCCCCGTTTCCGGTTGCAGGTTGCAGCGTTGATCCTGTGCATAGTCCCGATCGCATATATGTTCGGCAAAACCGAAAGCTGCCCCGAATATTTGCCAGCAATAGTGTTTGTCTTCCTTGCCGTTGCTGCCGAAGTTGCGCTGTTCATATTTCCGGGCAAAAAGTTTTCCGGCTTCATAGCGCTGGGCTGTGTGATATTCCTTGCACTCTCGCTGTGCTACTTCATGTGCGGCGGCGTGCTCTCGGTAGTGGACTACATCTACGGCATAAAGCTGTTCGGCGATTCCACGCAGTTCGGCGCCATAGTGGGCTACTCAGTGGTGCTCGGCTTAGCCGTTATTTCGGGCATAGTATGCTGCTTTTTCGTAAAAGAACAGGCAGAACAAATCAAATAAAAACATAAAATCATCTTAAATATGAAAGAGGAGTAAAATCATGAAAAAATTTCTTAAATCCATAATGATGCTTACAGTTGCCGTTGTCGGCGCAAGCCTTGCGTTTGCGTTTGCGGGCTGCGGAGAAAGCGGCCCCGAGCGTATCGAAGGCACCGAAGGCCTCAAATATGAACTCAGCGAAGACGGCACCTATTACATAATGACTGACGCCTCTGAATGCACCGAGCCCGACGTTATAGTGGGCAACTGGTACGACGGCAAGCCCGTAAAGGCCATCGGCGACATGGCGTTCAAGTTCCAGGAGGAGCTCAACTCCGTCACCGTTGCCGAGGGCGTCACCGAATACGGCGAGTGCTGGCTGGATAACGGCACGGCAACGCGCGTAGTGCTTCCCGACGGCGTAAAGTCCATGGGCACCGCGGCGTTCCTCATCTGCTTCAACCTCAAAGAGGTGGTGATAGGCACAGGGCTCGAGACCATCGAAGTAGACACCTTCGAAAAGGCGGGCGACAACTACAACGACCCCAAGGAGTTCACCATCTATTTCCGCGGCACCGAAGCCGAATGGAACGAGGTCGAAGTGGCTGCAAACAACGACCTGCTCGAAGAGTGCACGATAGTGTTCAACTATACGGGCGACTAAATCATCTCTGACCGCCGCAAGGCGCAAGGGGCTGCAACCTTAACGGGGGCCACCCGCCGCAGTACTGCGGCGGGTGGCCTTTTAATAAACAGGGCCCGCGCGGTATCCGCGCGGGCCCTGTTCTCTTGATTGCGATATATATGTATGTCAGGTCGTTGCCGCGGCAACTATGGCCTCGCCTATTCCCCAGCAGATGAGGAAGGTCACCGCCACGCCTATTATGGCTATTATTATCTTCAGCCACAGTTTGTTTGCCCGCTTTATGGCAAAGAAGGTGAGAACCGCCAGAACTGCGCTTATGCCGCCGCCTATGGCTCCGCCCACTACGGGCAGTATGCTGCACAGCGCCACGCTGTTGCCCCAGACAAGTATGAGAATGAAGCCGGGCAGCGCAAGCAGGATTTCATACCACTTCAGCTTCGGCGTGAGTTGTATCGTCCTGCTCTCCGTAAGCAGCTTTGCGCCCGTCATGCTGTTTCCGCTTACGGTGACGCTGATATACTTTTCTCCGTCGTGCAGCGAAAAAGTGTTCTTGGAAAGCTTTTCCAGCTTTTCGCCGTTTACCGTCAGTTGTTTGCTCCCCGTCCAGAAACTCTCTTCGTACAAGATCTCCCCATACTGTTCGTCGTTGACCGCAGTCTTCAAATTTACTTTTCCTCCTTATTTTTTGTGCGTTGCGCACTTATATGTGTAGTATACACCCGTTAGCGTATATTGTCAATAGTTTTCTGCGCAAAGGCCTTCGCCGTCATGTCAGCCTGCCGCGCCCAGACTGCGTTTTTACGGATAAAATTGCGGTTCATTCGGGTATATATTCATGTCAATGCCCTGCTTCATCGGCAGTTTTGCCGCGCTTGGCCAAGGCAATATTTTGCCGTATGCAGCCGCAAAAAACGGCGGTTCCTGCGCATTGCCTGCACCGCCGTGCCCTTCACGTCGGTCAATGCGCTCGTCATGTACTTCTTTCAGGCGATGGGCAAGGGCACGCAGGCGACAATCCTTGCCGTCTGCCGCCAGGGCGTGCTCAACATACCAATGCTGTTTTTAATGAACTGGCTGGTGGGGCTGTACGGCATGATCCGGGTACAGCTTATCATCGAAGTGATAATGTTGCCATTCATGCTCGGAATGTATTTTTATACCATCTGCAATTATCTGAAAAGCCACGCAAACGGGCTAGCGCATTTTTTATGACTTTGCAGCGATGAGAAAAAGGCTGCAGACCCGAGTTTTGAGGATGAAGCTGTTCTTCTTCCGCGGCGAAAGAAATGTACTGTTTGACGCGACTTGTGCGGATTGCGGCAGGCGCAGCGAGTCGCGCACTTGTCCATTCCAAGCGCCCGTCACGGTGCAGAATGATGTTCAGATTGCAGCGCCCAACCGTTTGCTTGACCTTAAAGACGGCAGAATTACTATCTCATCTGTAAGCACGGGCATAGAGTTCTGCAACATCACGGTTGATGCAGCCGAGCTTGACATAACTGTAAGCGGAGAAGGCTGGGGCGTTGCCGACAGTACGGGCAGGGATCTTATATTCAGTACGGTCAGCGGCGACCCGGGCATTGGCAACGTCAGCATCAGAGTAGCTTACTTCAATCAATGGAACGATCAGTATTTTGCCATGCGGGCAAAGACGATAGACGTCAACGGCGGAAATCTGTATTTCAGTTCGATGTGTCGCGGCGGCGTGCTATATACGGTAAGCGGATCGGATTTCACGTTCGATAACTGCGACATCGTCATAGAGGGCGGTCAGGACATCGGAGTGAGCGACGGCACCAATCCTTCCGCCATAAACGCCCAAAGCGGCAATGAGCATATAACTGTGACCGACACCACCATTGCGGTATTCAAAAACTTTGTAATAGGTATCGCCGGTTGGAGCGGTTTTACAAGCGAGGAGCGTGTGACGCTCACTGTTGAAGGTCTGCTCATAAACGACGGGTATGTTACTACAATAGATTCGTGGGATAACACCTATCAATATTGTCGGCGGCGACCATATACGCTATACCAATCCCATAACAAGGAAGTAACCTTATAACGGTAAAATAATTCCTCCCCTCAACATGGGGGGAGGAATGCGGCTTCACATGTTCAGCACGTGCGCGCCCGAGGCTTTAAGCGCTGATATGCGTTCGTCGGGGGCGTCGGTTATCACCGCATCGACGTCCTCGGGCCCGGCGATGCGGTAGGTCGCGGAAGCATTCAGCTTGCTCTCGTCGGCTATGAGTATCCGGCAGCGGCACTGCTCGGCCGCCACCTGTTTGAGCTGCGTGGTCTCGAGCGAGCGCTCAAAGATGCCCCTCTCGCTCAGCGCCGCGCATGAAAACAACATCAGGTCGGGCTCGAACGTGCGCATCATGCGCGTGGCCATGCTGCCCGTAAGCGCGTTGGTGTTGAAGTGCACGCTGCCGCCCGGCATCACCAGCTGCACGTCCTTGCGGCGCGAAAGCTGCAGCGCAAGCTGCAACCCGTTGGTTATCACCAGCTTGCCGGCAAGGTCAAGTTTCTGCGCAAGCGCAAGGCAGGTGGTGGAGTTGTCTATGAACACGCTGTAAAACTCGGGTATGTGCCGCACGGCTGTATCCGCCACCCGCTGCTTGCGTTCGGCGTCCTTCTCCAGCCGCGTGAATATCGAAAGCTCGTCCGCCCCGTCGCGCAGCATGGCGCCGCCGTGGTAGCGGGCTATCATACCCAGCTGCTGCATCTCTGCCAGGTCGCGCCTTATGGTCGACTGGCTCATGTAAAGCGCCTTCGCCAGTTCCTCAATAGAGGCGCGCCTGTGCTTTTTCAGGTATTCATAGATGCTGTCTATACGCTTGTTTATGAACTGGTTGTCGGACATATCCCGTCTCCGTGCGCGTTTCTGCGCATATAGCGTTACTTCTGATTACATTGTAGCACAAAACGGGCGGATGTCAATAAATCTGCGTGCCTGCGTGCGTATTCTTTGCGCATTTGTGCATAATTTTGGCGGTTTCCTGCTCATATATCAAGTTTATGAGCAATCTTTGCGCCGATATGGACAAACGCCCGCATATTTAGTATAATATAACCGTATCCGACAGTGCAGGGGGAATACATGCAGATAACCGAATTTTCCGTAGAAAATCTGAAAGAAGGGTGCGTGACCGACAATCCCGCGCCCCGCTTTTCCTTTGCCTTCGCCTCTGAAGGGAGGAACGTCGCGTTAAAGGAGGCTATCATCGAGGTGAACGGCGAGCGCATGGTAACAGGCGAGCAGGTGCTCGTACCATACTCGGGCAAGCCGCTCAAACCTTTCACGCGCTACACTGCAACGCTCACCGCAACGCTGACCGACGGAGAAAGCGCCTCCGCGCAGGTAAATTTCGGCACGGGCAGGCTGGGCGAAAAGTGGCATGGCAGCTGGATAACAGACGGCTCGTATAAGTTCACCGCAAAAAAGGTCTCACCCGTGCCTATGAATTTCCGCAGGCGCGTCGAGGTGCAAAAGCCGCTCGCGCGGGCAGAGGTGTATGCCACCGCGATGGGCATATTCGAACTGGAGATAGACGGCAGGCGCGTGGGCGACAGGTACTTCGCGCCCGGCTTCACGTCCTATAAGCATACGCTGCAATACTGCGTGTACGACGTCACAGAACAGCTCAAATCGGGCGGCGAACTGCTGTTCATCGTTGCGGGCGGCTGGGCGGTAGGCTCGTTCGTGTTCACGCGCAAAAACAGGATAACGGCAAAGCGGCAGGCCCTGCTCGCCGAGGTGCGGCTGTGGTATGCCGACGGCTCGTGCGAGGTGATAGCCACCGACGAAAGCTGGCAGGCGGCGATGGGCGGCAGATACCTTTTTGCCGACTTTTACGACGGCGAAACGTGCGACGGCACCGCCGATATGAGCATGCTCGGCTGGCATGCCGCCTCGCGTGAAAAACTTGCCATACACCCTATAATATGCGCCGAATACGGCGCCCCCGTAAGGGTACAGCGCGTCATGAAGCCGGTATCTTGCACGGTTCGCGGCCGCGAGCTGATATATGATTTCGGGCAGAATTTTGCGGGAGTCGCATGCGCAAAGATAAACGGCAGGGCGGGGCAGGAGGTAACCTTCCGCCATGCCGAGGTGCCGGAGAAGGACGGCAGCCTTGCCACCCGCCTGCTGCGTTCGGCAAAGGCTACGGCAAGGTACATATGCAGGGAGGGCGCCCAGAGCTATTCCCCCCGCTTCACCTACATGGGCTTCCGCTATGTCTCCGTCGCGGGAATTGACAGGGAGGACATAGAGCTTTCGGCATATGCGCTGTGGTCCGACGTGGAGCAGACGGGCGAGTTTGAATGCTCGGACGGGCGCATAAACAGGCTTCAGTCGAATATAGTGTGGAGCGCGCGCTCCAACTTCGTGGATATCCCCACCGACTGCCCCCAGCGCGACGAGCGCATGGGCTGGACGGGCGATATAGGGCTGTTCGCGCCCACGGCGTGCTTCAATTTCAACATGTCGCGCTTTTTGGGAAAGTGGCTTGCCGACGTAAAGTCAGAACAGCTGAAAACGGGCGGCATACCCAACACCGTGCCGGCGCAAGGCTACGGTTTTCCCGCCACCATGCCCGCAATGGCTATGGATTTCTGGGGGGACGCGTGCATACTCGTGCCCTGGGCGATGTACCTTGCCTACGGCGACAGGGGCGTGCTTGAAAGGATGTACCCCGTAATGCAGAGGTACGTAAGGGCCTGCCGTTTCTGGGCGGGCTTCGGCGCGGGCAACGGGCGCTACATATGGCATACCCCCGCCGTGCTGCACTTCGGCGACTGGGTTGCGCCCGACGTCGACAAAATGAGCGACTGGCAGAAGCGCAGCAAGTGGACTGCCACGGCCAGTCTGTGCAACACGAGCGGGCTGCTGGCAAAGATCGCGCGCGTGCTCGGCAAAGAGGACGAAGCCGGGCGATATAAAAAGTTTTCGCGGCGCGTGGCGAGGGCATATACCGAGGTGTTTACCGACGGCAACGGCAAGCTCAAAAAAGAGTTCCAGACCGCCTACGTGCTTCCGCTCGCGTTCGGGATGTTCCCCGAAGGCGTGCGCGAAAGGGCGGCGGAAAACCTTGCGCGGCTGGCAGAGCGCAACGGCTGGCGCATAGGCACTGGCTTCCCCGGCACGCCGTTTTTGCTGTTCGCGCTCGCCGACAACGGGCAGCGCGGCGCGGCGTTCAACATGCTCATGAACGAAAAATGCCCCTCGTGGCTGTACGAGGTAAAGGCGGGCGGCACCACCATATGGGAGCGCTGGAACGCCCTTAAAGAGGACGGCACGCTCAACGGCTGCGAAGACGACGGCACGGGCGGCATGGTCTCCTTCAATCACTACGCAAGCGGCGCCGTGGGCAACTTTTTATACAGCCGCGTGGCGGGCATATTTCCCAAGGAAGCCGGTTACAAAAAATTTGCGGTTAGACCGTTGCCGGGCGGCGGACTGACGTGGGCAAGAGTATCCGTCCGAACGCCATATGGTATGGCGGCTGCAGGCTGGAAAGCGGAGAGCGGCAGATTTATCCTCGATGTAGAGGTACCCGTATCCGCGGAATGTGAAATAACCATGCCGGACGGCACCGTCTGCACAGTCGGCAGCGGAAAATATACTTTCGGGTGCGAACTTCAATGAGATTTCTTGCGATAGATATAGGTGCGTCGAGCGGTCGTCACATTGTTGGCGCGCTTGAAGATGGACGAATAAAATTAAAGGAAGTCTACCGTTTTGCAAACGGCATTGAACGCCGTTCAGGACATTTGGTTTGGGATGAAAAGAGGCTGGTAAACGAAGTGTTGCTCGGGCTGAAAGCTGCTGGCGAACAGGGGCTTGTTCCTGACTTCGTTGGCATAGATACCTGGGCGGTTGACTATGCCCTGCTCGACGAAGAAGGCAACGCCGTTGGCGACGTATTTTCCTACAGAGACGGTAGGACGGAGACGGCTGCGGAGCTGGTTCACTGCATAATATCTTTTAATACGCTCTACTCGCGCACGGGCATACAGTTCCAGCCGTTCAACACTGTGTATCAGCTTTACGAAGATAAGATGAGCGGCAGACTAAAAAAAGCGAAGCACTTTCTCATGTTGCCCGATTACCTGGATTATCGGCTCACGGGAGAGATGCGCCAAGAATATACCAACGCTACGTCCACGGGTATGGTTAATGCGGTAACCCACAAATGGGACGACGACATCATCGGAACACTCGGGTTCGACGGAAGCCTGTTCTGCGAGCTTTCGCAGCCCGGAACTGTAGTGGGCAGGTTTTCTAAGCAGGTGCGCGATTTTGTAGGGTATGATGCGGCTGTTATCCTTCCCGCCACGCACGACACTGCTTCGGCAGTGCTTGCGGCGCCCATAAAATTCGGTGATATGTATATCTCTTCCGGCACATGGTCGCTGCTCGGTACCGAACAGTACGGTGCTCACACCGAAGAGGCCGCGATGCGTGTGAATTATTCCAATGAAGGCAGCATAGGTTATACTTTCCGTCTGCAGAAGAACATAATGGGGCTGTGGATGTTGCAGAATATCCGGCGGGAACTTGGCGGAACTTTTCCCGAAATGATTGCCATGGCGCGCTCGCAGGAGAAGGGTTGCATTGTAGATGTAAACGATGCCCGCTTTCTTGCTCCGTCCGATATGATGCAAGAAATACGTTCCACAGTCGGTAGACCACTTTCAGACGCACAGGTAGTGCGCACCGTTTACGACAGTCTTGCGCTTGGCTATAAGCATGCGGTGGAGGAACTGGAAGGTATCACGGGCAGTCGTGCGGAAAGTATCAGTATCATAGGCGGCGGTTGCCGTGACGGTTTGTTGAATGAGCTTACTGCAAAAGTTACGGGCAAGCGTATTCTTACCGGCCCAGTCGAGGCCACTTCCATAGGCAACATAATAATGCAGATGATAAGCGCTGGCGAGATACAGGATATAGCTACGGCGCGTAAAATAGTAAAAAATTCGTTCAATATAGGAGAGACAATGGCATGAATATGTATGATTTGGCAAAAAAAGAATACGCCGAAAAGGGCGTGGATACCGAAAATGCAATAAATTGTTTAAGGGATATCCCCGTGTCAATACACTGCTGGCAGGGCGACGATGTAATAGGATTGGACGGCGGCGGAGCTCTTTCGGGCGGCATACAGACTACGGGCAACTACCCCGGCAGGGCGAGAAATTTTGAGGAGTTAAAGGCCGACATAAAAGAGGCGTTTTCCTTAATGCCCGGCAAAAAGAGATTGAACCTTCACGCCAGCTATGCCGTTTTGAACGGCGAACAGGTAGACCGCAACGCCTACCGCCCCGAACACTTCAAGCCTTGGGTTGACTTTGCAAAGGGGCTCGGGCTGGACGGCATAGACTTCAACCCCACAATGTTCTCGCACAAAAACGTAAAGGACGGGCTTACCCTCTCTTCGCCCGACGAAGATATAAGAAAGTTCTGGGTAGACCACTGCATTGCCTGCCTTAAAATAGCCGAATATTTTGCGGACGAATTCGGCTCGCACTGCCTGGTAAATATATGGATACCCGACGGCTTCAAGGATGTCCCCGCCGACAGGCTCACGCCGAGATTGAGGCTCAAAGACAGCCTGGATAAGATATTGGCGTGCGGATATGATAAAAGCAAAGTTATCGTCGCCGTCGAAAGCAAGGTTTTCGGCATAGGTGTGGAGAGTTACACGGTAGGCTCCAACGAGTTCTATCAGAATTACGCGGCAAAGAACGATATCTGCTGTCTTCTGGACAACGGTCACTATCACCCGCTGGAATACGTTTCGGATAAAATTCCCGCGCTTTTGGCCTTCTACGATAAGCTCGCACTGCACGTGACGCGCGGCGTAAGGTGGGATTCCGACCACGTAGTTTTATTCGAAGACGAACTCAAAGAAATCGCAAAGGAAATCGTGCGCAACAACGCGATAGATAAGGTGATGATAGGTCTGGACTACTTCGACGCAAGCATAAACAGGTTGTCGGCGTGGGTAACGGGACAGCGGTCTATGGAAAAGGCTCTGCTGTATGCCCTGCTCATTCCACACGACAAGCTGAAAAAGTTGCAGGACGAGAGCAACTTCACCGAACTTATGGTTGCGCAGGAAGAGGTCAAGGATATGCCCTTCGGCGCGGTGTGGAAGGAGTATCTCTCCCGCGAGGGGCTTAAAGAGGACTACCTCGCCCCTATACGGGCATATGAAAAAAATGTATTAAAGGAAAGGAAGTGAATTATGGGATTTTTAGACGATATCAAAAAGGCGGGTAAAGACCTCGCCCGCTCGCTCAAAGACGTAAAAGAAGCGCCTTTCGTGCGCGAGATGTGCAAAACGGCATCGAATATGTATCGTCTTGGCTGGGACGAGCGCAACGGCGGCAACATCAGCTATCTTCTTAAAGAGGAAGAAGTGGCGCAGTATCTTGACCTGAACGAAGTCATCCGCACCATACCCCTTATGGGCGTGAACGAAGTGGACTTCGACGCAAGCCCTCTTGAAGGCAAGATATTCATAGTCACGGGCACGGGCAAGTACTTCAAAAATGTGGAGGACGACCCCGAAACCAACCTTGGTATTGTCCGCATAGGCAAGGGCGGCAAGGAAGTAGAGCTGTTGTGGGGCTTTGCCGACGGCGGCAGGCCCACGAGCGAGTTTCCCGCACATATGATGAGCCACATGGCGCGCCTTTCGGTAGATCCGGAAAACAGGGTGGTAATGCATTCCCACCCCACAAACACGCTTGCAATGAATTTCGTGCACGAGCTTGACGAAAAGAAGTTCACTCATTCCCTCTGGGAGATGTGCACTGAGTGCATAGTAGTCTTTCCCGAAGGCGTGGGCGTGCTGCCATGGATGCTGTGCGGCACTGCCGAAATAGGCAAGGCGACTGCCGAAAAGATGAAGGAATTCCGCCTTGTGGTATGGGCGATGCACGGCATATATGGCGCGGGCAAAACGCCGGACGAAACTTTCGGCCTCATCGAAACGGTTGAGAAGGCGGCGCAGATCTATATGCTCACCGCGCACCTGCCGAGGGTTAACACAATAAAGGACGAGGACATGCTCAAACTTTTAGAGCTGTTCGGGGTCAAGAACTACCGCAAGGATTTTCTTGACCTCTGACGGGCGGGTGAGCTATACTTAAAAAGGGATTTGCCCAATAAAGTTCAGGCGGTCAACGCGTGTTTGGTCTTCTTGTCGCGGTCATATATTTAAGTTTCATAAGCCTGGGCCTTCCCGATTCCCTGCTCGGCGCGGCATGGCCGGTAATGAGCGGCGAGCTGGGCGCGCCCATAGGGCTTGCGGGCGTAATTTCGCTGATAATAAGCGCCGGCACGATAGTTTCCAGCCTGCTTAGCGACAGGCTTACAAAGCGCTTCGGTGCGGGAACGGTAACAGCGGTAAGCACTATGCTCACCGCTGCCGCGCTGCTGTTGTTCTCCTTTGCTTCTGAGTTCTGGCAGCTCGCGCTGTTCGCCATACCTTACGGCCTTGGTGCGGGCGGCGTAGACGCGGCGCTCAACAATTATGTGGCGCTGCACCTTAAAAGCCGCCACATGAGCTGGCTGCACTGCATGTGGGGCGTCGGCGCTTCGGTCAGTCCGTACATAATGAGCTATGCGCTTGCCGGCGCGGGCGGGTGGAGCCGCGGCTACCTGATAGTGGCTATAATGCAGGGCTGCATAACGCTGCTGCTGTTTTTAAGCCTGCCTCTTTGGAAAAGGCCGGCAACGTCAGACATCGTCCCTGCGGCAGAGGGCGGGAGGAATTATTCGCGCCGTCCTGTTCCTCTGAAGGAGGTTTTCCGCGTGCCGGGCGCAGCCATGTGCTTTTTGTGCTTCTTTTGCTACTGCGCCCTCGAATCGAGCACTTCGCTGTGGGCAAGCAGTTACATGGTAGTGCACAGCGGCTTTTCCGAAGAGCGCGCCGCAATGTTTGCCAGTCTGTTCTTCATCGGCATCACTGCGGGCAGGGGCATAAACGGTTTTCTCACGTTCAGGTTTTCCGACCGCACGCTCATCCGCGCGGGCTGTGTGCTGATGGCCGCGGGCGTGGCGCTTATTATTCCCTCTGTATCATGGCTTACCATAGCGGGATTTGTAGTGCTCGGGCTTGGCTGCGCTCCTGTGTATCCGGGCATAATCCATTCCACTCCGTCGCTGTTCGGCGCGGATAAGTCGCAGGCGATAATAGGCATGCAGATGGCGTTTGCCTACATAGGCAGCCAGGCCTCTCCGCTGTTCGGTGCAATAGCCCAGGCGGCGTCCCCCGCCGTGTTGCCGGCGTATCTCGCGTTTTTCCTTGTGCTTGTGGTCGTATTCCATGAACTTACGGTGCGCGGGGCAAGGCGCGCAAAGCTTCAAAAATCGGAATGATTGTCGCATATGTGCGGTTCAATTATAAAAATGATATTCAGGAGGAATCATATGTCTAATCGTATCGTACTCAATGAAACAAGCTATCACGGCGCAGGCGCCATAAGGGAAATTCCGGGCGAGGTAAACAGGCGCGGCCTTCATAAGGCTTTCGTCTGCTCCGACCCCGATCTGGTAAAATTCAAGGTGACCGATAAGGTGCTGGACGTGTTGCAGGAAAATAACCTTGCTTACGAACTTTACTCGGATATCAAGCCCAACCCCACTATAGAAAACGTGCAGACGGGCGTCGCGGCATTCAGGGCGAGCGGCGCAGATTATATAATAGCAATCGGCGGCGGCTCCTCCATGGACACCGCCAAGGCAATAGGCATAATAATCGCCAACCCCGAGTTCGGGGACGTGCGCTCTCTCGAGGGCGTGGCTCCCACAAAAAAGCCTTGCGTTCCCATAATCGCCGTACCCACCACGGCTGGCACCGCGGCGGAAGTTACCATAAACTACGTAATAACCGACGTGCAGAAGAAGCGCAAGTTCGTGTGCGTTGACGTGCATGACATCCCCGTCGTCGCCGTAGTCGATTCCGACATGATGAGCACTATGCCCAAGGGTCTGACCGCCGCGACGGGCATGGACGCGCTCACTCATGCAATAGAGGGTTACATAACCAAAGGCGCGTGGGAGATGACCGACATGTTCCACTTAAAGGCGATAGAAATAATTTCCCGCTCTCTTCGCTCTGCCGTAAAGGGTGAAAAGGAGGGCAGAGAGGGGATGGCGCTCGGCCAGTATATCGCAGGCATGGGTTTTTCCAACGTCGGTCTCGGCATAGTTCACTCCATGGCGCACGCGCTCGGCGCGGTATATGATACACCCCACGGTGTGGCAAACGCCATTCTTCTGCCCACGGTAATGCGCTACAATGCGGAGGCCACGGGCGAAAAATACCGCGATATAGCCAAAGCAATGGGTGTTGAGGGCGTGGATGATATGAGCCTTGAAGATGCAAGAAAGGCCGCCTGCGACGCGGTGGCGCAGCTTTCAAAGGACGTCGGCATACCCGAAAACCTTAAGGGCATCGTAAAGGAGGAGGACATAGACTTCCTCGCACAGTCTGCCATGGACGACGCCTGCCGCCCCGGCAACCCCAAAGACCCCACCAAGGAAGACATAGCCGCTCTTTACAGGTCGCTGCTGTAAGCGGCCAAGCCGGCGCCATAAGGTGCGCGGATGTATATACAAAAACATACAAAAGAAACATATTTCCCGCCGTTTTTGCGGCGGGAGTTTTTTTGTATAAAGAAAACCCCCGGATAGTCCGGGGGGGGGTCAAAAAAGGCTACGCCGTTGAGTAAAGAAAAATTTCTTGATGTGATGCTGAAATTGTGTAAAAGAAAGGGGAGAGATAATAGAAGCATGATTTTATGTCCGGGTCATATACACATGTTGGTGAATATCCCCGCCGAAGCACAGTATAGCAACATTTATCCGGATACTTGAAATAGAGGAACGCGTTAATGATGTTTGACTTGCGTTACTTAAGCGGAGCGGGTAGCGCAGGCGGCGCAGCCGCCCCGCACGGGTGTTTGCCGCGGCATTCCTTATAAAGATCATAAAAACCGAAGGCGTCCCCGCAGAGACGCTTTTTTCGTCAGGCTGTACATCCTTGAATAAGTCCGCGAAAAAACCGACGACGGGGCGATCCGGTCGGGCAAAACGCCCGATACTATGCGCGAAACAACGCATAGCATATGCATGCATAATGCATAAAAATTCATGCCGCTGTATTTGTCGGCTGTCGTTTTGCGGCGGCGGGGCTGTGCGCTTTTTGGTAAAATATGCCGAAAATCGCAAAAAAAGTATGTCAGAAATTGGCATACGAATGAAATTTATAGTTAATGTTACAAAATTACATAATATTGCTATTTGCAGAAACGTCGGCCCTGTCCTTGTATTTTTTTGAATAATATGCTACTATATACGCGCATAAGAAGGAATTGAATTTTTCGGCGGCGAAGCGTGAGAGAGTTGTTTTGCCCGCCGTGTCCGTGGCGGCGCGCCTACGCGCCGCGACATGGTTTTAGGAGGTCATTATGAAGAAATTCTGGCTCTTGGCCATTCCCGCCGCGTTGTGTGCGGCGGCGGTAGTTTCGGCGTGCGCTTCCGACGATGCCGTCGAAGCCGAAACTTACAGGGTCGTCTACATGAACGGCGATAAAGTGTTTTTCAGAGCAGATGTAAAGCATGGCGAAAAGCTGCCCGTGCCTAAAAACGACCCCGAAAGGAAGGACGAAGGCAACGTGGTCTACACGTTCGCCGGCTGGACGGACGAGGCCGAAGGCGGCGTCGACGACATAGTGGATCCGGGCGAAGTGACTTCGGTCACCTCCGACCTTACATATTACGCCGTTTTCAACGCCACCAGCTATTACACCGTCACTTTTATGGACGGTGTTACCGGCCTTCCCATAGACGAACAGAAAGTTCCCGCGGGCGGCGATGCGGTGGCGCCCGAAAAAGTTCCCGAACACGAGGGCTATGAATTTGCGGAGTGGGACGGTTCGTTTACCGATATCTCAGCCAGAACTACTGTCACCGCCGTGTATAAAAAACTCTCGTATACTCTTTCGCTCGACGTGCTCGGCGTCATAACCGAAACGCCCGTGGAATACGGCGCCGCGCTTGCGCCCGCCGCACCCGCAACGGTTGCGGGCCTGAAATTCGACGGCTGGTATATAAAGGGCGAAGAGGGCGAGCCTGTGCCCCTTTCCGAGGCGTATGAAAGCATGCCTGCGCATGCCGTTGAAGCCTATGCGGAATTTTCTGTCGACTGGACGGGCGTGGGCATCGCTTTGCCCGCAAACGCCGTATACGGCGGCGAGGGCGCAACGATAGCGCATCCCGCATACGGCAATATGACTTATACGCACATCTGGGGCGACGAGTCGCGCGGCGACAGTTATGTGTTCGGCGGCGCGGGGCTGCAGACGGTGTCGGCCACCATCATAGCTGTCTTCGAAAATGAAAACGGCGCTTACATATCCGAAAGAAGGTCGTTTGAAAAGACGGTAAATGTGGGCAAAGCCGAGCTTGAAATAACAGCGTCTGTCGCCAACCTTTCGAACGGCTCGGTAGTGTACGGCACTGCGCCCGCGGCGGAGTTTACGTTCAGCGGATTCGTGGGCGAGGACGACAGTTCCGACCTCGGCTCCGTCTCCGCGGTTTATACATTTGAAAACGGTCAGCCCGCCGACGCGGAAAAGCTGGAGGCAGGCGCGTATATAATTTCCGCTTCGCTCGAAGACGACAACTATATTGCAAACGTAAGAACTTCACTATTTCTTGTTAAGCCCAGGGATATAACGCTCACGCTCACCGCAGGCGACATAACTTACGGCGCGCAGCCCGAATTTACTGTTTCGGCGGATAAGTCGCAGTTCGCATACGGCGAAGACATCAGCGTGCTCAGGCAGGGCACCGTCGTCATAAAGAAGGACGGCGCCGTTGTAAGCGGAAATCTTGCCGCAGGCAGCTACACTGCCGAAACGGACGGCTATAAAAACGCCAACTATAACGTAATTCCCGGCACGGCGCAGTTCACCGTAAAAAAGGCGGCGCTCACCGCAACGGTAAGCGTGGAAGACAGCTACGAATACGGCACCGAGGTAACCCCCGTGCTCGAATATGCGGGCTTTGTGTTCGGCGACGACGAAAAAGTGCTCACCGCACAGACCGTCGTATCGTTCGCTGGTGCGCCCGCCGTTTCGGGGCTGCTCACCGCAGGTGATTACACCGTTACCGCAAACGGCGCCACTGCAGACAACTATACCATAGAGTATAAATATACAAACGAAAAGTTCACCGTAAAGCCCCTCGGGCTCAGGGTCACCATTTCCGCGACTGGCGTCAGCGGCGTAAAGTGGAGGGGCGCGGTAACCAATGCGGCGCTTGAGCTTGACGGCAGGTTCATTGTGAGCGGCGAGATCGCACTCAAAGACGAATATACAAAGGCGGCAATATATGCCGGATTAGGTAACGGCATGGGCGAATATTTCGAGTGGTCGCAGGCGCTTAAAATAACGCTCAACGGCATCGACGTGACCGACAACTTTGTAGTGAACAGCTATTCGCTGTATGTGGAGCTTAAAAACAGCGCTTTCAAAGTCACCTCCACCGGCGAGGTGAACACTCCTTATACTGGATCGCCTATAACCCTCGGCACGGGCGTTGATGTGGAAGGCGCCCCCGCCGGCATGAAGATTGAATATTCCCTCGACGGCAACAGCTGGTCGGAGGATATCCCCACTGCTACCGAAGCCGGTACTTACAATGTGCATTACAGACTTTCGGCAGATAATTACGACGAGTTCACGGGAACATTCACTTCCGTCATTTCAAACGCGAACAACCATATCGAACAGATAGCGCAATACGACTCCGTAATTTACGATGGGCAGGCGCACACCTTTGCCGACTTCGGAACATATTTCAAGGCGGATTTCGGTACGGTAACGCTCAAAACCGCAGGTTCCAATGTGTTCACGGATGCGGGCACATACACTTTTGTCGTGTGTGTCGATGGCAATGACAACTATGCGTATGCCGAATTAAAAGTCACCGTGACCATAAACAAGGCAAAATATACCGACGGGCAGATCCCCGGAAAGGTGCTCAGGGCCGACACCCTCTACTGCGTGCCCGGCGAAGAAAACATCATAACGGCGGAAGATCTTGCGGCGGGCTTCAGCTTCCCTGCGGGCACAAGCTCGGTCGAATACACTAACGGCGAAAACAAGCTCACCCTCGTATACAACGCGGACGGCTCTGTAAACAAGAATTACGAGCCCGCGCAGACTGACAGGTTCGTCACGGCATGGTATAAGGTTCAGGTCGTCTTAAATGATAACGCCGCCTTCACCGCCCGGGTGAACACCTTGTCGCAGTTCAACGGCAACATATCCGAACTTATCCGGGCAGTCGAAGCTCCCGAAGGCCTCGACCCCGCAATAAATAAAGACAATATCGCAACTTATCTCAGCTGCGATTCGCAGGCCGTCGTCTTCAATGCGGGCGGTACATACCCCGTCATATATACGGCAGCTGACACCCTTGCCGACAGCTATATCAAAATAGTGTTCGGCCGCGAAGAATCCGATTCCGCCGTCGTTCCTTTCAAGGTGACTTCGGTAAAGGTAGGCGAGGAGCTTTACACTATAGAGGACGCATTGCTCAACGCAAAGGCCAACGATACGTTTATCGTCACGGCGAATACCTCTTTTGCCGACAGCAGCGTGATAGATATCTATGGCGTGAATGCAACCGTTGCCGACGGCAAATCGGTATATGGCTTCACGCTCGGCAGCAACGTGACCCTGCTGCTGCCCTATGACCAATCCAAGATCGCAGCCGCGGACGCAAATTGCGAGGACAATACTGCAAGCGCTCAGGCATATGCAGATACTAATCCCTCGTTCTTGAAGCTCACGCTCACCGTGCCTGACTATATTTCGCTCGATGTAAACGGCACTGTAAGTATCGGCGCGGTACTGGGTTCTACAGGTCAAGGTTTGTCGGGCCATACCTCGGGTGCTTATGCACAGATAACGCTCAACGGCACGCTCGACCTTAACTCCGGTTCCAAGCTCTATTCCTACGGCTATATCAAGGGCACAGGCAAAGTCAACGCATACTCCGGTTCGGAGATGACATCTCCGTTTGTGGTGCGCGACTTCAGAGGCGGTACATATACGGCTGCGTCGTATAATAGCAGTATCGCGCCATTCAGTCAGTATGAACTGCCCAATATCCAAACACATATGCATATTGTATATGGCGCAAAATATTATGCCAGGGCGAGCCTTTATGCCAGCGGCGGGCATAATACGACTATTGCTACCATCATAGGCGACGGTGGTCTTATACAGCTGAAAGAAAACGGGTATATTGAAACGAGCTTTGAACATATAACCGATACAACCAAATACGGAAATACCACTGCCGCGGGAATTACCACGCTTGAACTTTTTGGCGGAGCTAAGGACAATACTTTGTCGCTGGATGTTGGTGTGTCGGTAACGACGTCCAGTTGCTTGTTGGGCATTCCTTATAATTTTAATCTTATATTTGTAGAGGGTACGTATGAAATCGATATGCAGTATAAGCTCATGCCGGGAGCCTCGATAGAAATCGGAGAAGAGGCTTCGGTGATTTTCAACAATACGCTGATAGTTTATACGAATGATTTTGTTGATAAAGAGGAGATAGGCTATTTATACCCTACAAATGTAGATGATGCAACATTGAAAGTGAGCGGCTCCGCTACTTTCAATAAGGGTTTTGGCGGTAATATTTCAGCTCAAAGCGGTGCCACCGTTACATTTGGGGCAGGAGTTGCTTTAACTATTGAATCTGAAGAAGCGATCAAGCATTCAGGGTTTTTGATCTTTTCATTTATCAGTGAAAAGCAGACTATAGAAAAGTCTGCGCAGCTGGCGGGATATACAGGCAGCATTGCGGCCGGAAAGACTTACAAGTATGACGGAAGCGGCTGGGCAGAACAGCCGGCACAGCAGGCTTAAAAAACTTAATTGCACCGCGGCGCGCGTTGCGCGCCGCGGTGCATACAAAATTTACGGAAAAAACATAAAAGGAAATACTGACATGGCGCAACAGATAGCGGCGGCGGACGAAGTTGTCCGCGTGGAAGGGCTCTGTAAAAAATATTCAAAAAAGGCAGATTGGGCGGTGGAAGACGTCTCGTTTTCCGTGCGCGCGGGCGAAATAGTCGGGCTTTTGGGTCACAACGGCGCCGGCAAATCTACAACGCTGCGCTGCCTTGAAGGCATGCTGCCGTTCGAAAGGGGCAGCATATCCGTCTGCGGCAAAGATATCGTCCGCGACCCCGTGGGCGCAAAGAGCAACATGGGCTTCGTCACCGACGACCACGCCGTGTTCGTAAAGATGACGGGCATACAATACCTCGAATTCATGTCGGACATATATAAGGTGCCCCGTGCCGAGCGCGAGGGCCGCATAGCCGACCTCGAGGGGGTGTTCCGCCTCGGCGACAGCATATATAACCTTATCGCTTCGTATTCGCACGGCATGCGCCAGAAGATCTGCATGATGGGTTCGCTCGTCCACAGGCCCCGCCTGTGGATACTCGACGAGCCGATGACCGGCCTCGACCCCCGCACGATGCGTGCCGTGCAGGACTTCATGGTAGAATACGCCGCGCAGGGCAACGGCATACTCTTTTCGTCGCACGCCCTCGGCACGGTTGCAAAGCTGTGCGACAGGGTGGTGCTCATCCGCAGGGGCAAACAGGTCTCCGACATAAACGTAAAGGAGATAACCGCGCGCGACCCCGACTTTGACTTCGAGGAGTATTTTTTGAAAAATGAAAGACAGGCTTGATTTTAACCTCCTTTCGGCTCTCCTTAAAAAGCAGAGGCGGGAGGGGCTTGCTTCGTTCAGGAAGGGCAACTTCAACGCCGTGGGCTTTATCTTCCGCGTCTTGCTCACGCTTGCGCTCGTGGCGGTGTTCGTCGTGTTTTTCGGCAACTTCCTTGAAATCTACCTCGGCGTCATGTCCGGCGGCGCGACCGACCCGCAGGAGAGGCTGTACGAAGTCCTCTCCGTAGCCTACGCCGTGGTGCTGCTCGCAATGATAGTCGGCGGCGTGGCGCAGATAAACGGCGCGCTGTTCGGCGACGACATAAAAATAATGTCCGCCCTGCCGGTAGGCGCAAATACGCTGTTTGCATCCAAGCTCATAACCATATATCTCCGGCAGGCAGTGTTCGCTTGCGTGTGCGTGCTCGCCATAAACCTCACCGCAGCCGCGCACCTTGCGCAGGGTGCGGGATATTACGCGGTCACCGTTCTCTCCTGTCTGCTGCTGCCGCTTTTGTCCGTTGGCATAGCCTCTGTGCTCGCGCTGCCGCTGCACGCCTTCAAACAGCTGCTCAAAGACAGGTTCGTGCTCACTTTCATAGTAATAATAGCGGTAACGGCCGCGCTGCTCGCGCTGTATGCATGGGTGCTCGGCGGCGTAAAGGCGCTGCTGTTCGGCGACGACCTGCGCTACTTTTTCAGCCAGCGCGTCATGGACGGCATAGCTGCGTTTGCCGCGGCGGCGTACCCTGCCAATCTCGTCGCGGGGCTGCTTACGGGCCGCAACGTGCTCGTGTGCGCGCTCGTCATGGCAGCCGTTCTTATTGTGTGCGCCGCGCTCTCGGCAGTGTTCATAAGGCTGATACTCGGCCGCGCCCTCCGCAACGAAAATTCGGGTTCGACTACTTCGTTCCGCGTACGCAGGCGCAGGCTGAGACCCGCGCACACGCAGCTGTTCGCGCTCGTCAAAAAGGAATTTCTTACCATATTCCGCACCCCGGACTATGCGTTTTCATACTTCGCGGTGGCGCTCGTCGTGCCGCTCATGGTGTATTTCTGCATATCCATAGGTTCGTCGCTGGCGGTACGGCTCATCGCGGTGGACTGCGACTTCGAACTTGCCGTGTTCCTCACTTTGCTGTTCGGCAGTCTTTCGAACGTGTTCTGCACTACCAATATCAGCCGCGACGGCAGGATGTTCTATTCGGTAAAGGCCATGCCGATAGCTCCGGGAACGGTCATCTTTTCCAAGGTGCTGCTCTGCCTGTTCGTAACGGTGCTGTCGCAGCTGCTGAGCGCTGCGCTGCTGGCCGCCACCGGCTATGTAAGCGTGCCCTGCGCGCTCTTCCTGCTTGCGGCGGGCGTGCTGTTCGGCTTTGCGCAGATCTGCGTTGCTACGCGCGTAGATTTCGATCATGCCCGCTTCTCTTCCGAACCCGACGGCGAAATAAAGGAATCGGGCAACACCGTAAGCATAATAATGGTGGCGGGGCTTGCGCTCTCTTTCATCGTGGGCGGCGCTGTGGTGCTCGCGCGCATGTATGCCGCGCTGCGCGGACTTGCGGCGCAGTATGCGTGGGTCACTTTTGCCGTTGCGGGCGCCGTTGCCGTCATAGCCGCTGCGGGCGGATTCGCCCTGCTTGCCTGCGGACTTAAAAAGCGATACTATCGTTTCAGCGGAGGTATCATATGAGAAAAAATGTGATCGCGCTTATGCTCGTGCTGCCGCTGCTGTTCGTGTTTGCGGTGTTTACCTCGGGCAATGCCGCAAGTCTCGGCGTGTCCGTCTCGGTCAGCGGGATAGAGATACTCAACGCCCCCGAAGGCGGGCTGAACATCGACCTCGCCGAATATGACGGCGATTTTAAGGTGGAGGCGCAGGTGCTTCCCGAAAACGCCTCCGACAAGGGCTATTCCTTCCGTGTGGAGGAGGCGGAGGGCTCCGCTCCCGCCGATATCTCCGTTGCCGACGACGGTACGGTCACGGCAAACGGCGCGGGTTCTGCGCGCATAGTCGTGGAGAGCAACGACGGCGGCTATACCGACAGCATGCTCGTCGTGGTGTCCTCGTCGAAGCCCTACGGAATGAACATTTCGCTGTACTCCGCGGCCGGCGGCGAAGATCTGCTCGAAGAGAGCGGCGGTGACTACCGTGCAGAGATCTCCACGGGCAGGTACGATTATTCGGTGCGGCTTCTGCCCACAGGCTTCGACGAGCCGGAGACAGAGGTTGAAGAGGGCTTTGCCGAGATCGCGGGCGGCAGCCTGCTCGTCCCCTTCGGCGGCAGAACGGTCGTTAAGTTCACGGTGCGCGGCGGCGCCTTCGGCGATATCGTCCGCCGCGTCGTTATAGACGCGGAGCGCCCGCAAACGGTGTCGGGCATAACGGTCAACGGCGAGGCCGAAGCCTCGCTCGCCGTGGAGGAAGGCAGCCTTTCGGCGTCCTTCTATATCCAGTCGGACGAGCGCCCCGAAATAGAGCATAACGCCAATATATCGGGCGCGCAGATAACCTCGGTACGGGACGCCGGCGCGGGATGCTACCTTGCGGAAGTCACGTTTGCCGAAAACCACTCCTCGGGCTTTGTTGCAACCATAGCGGCGGGCGGCGGGAAGGCCGAAGTCTCGTTTACCTTCGGCGCGTTTGCGTTCACCGTAAATTCCACGCTGCCCGTGCAGGGAGGGGACGTCTCCATGCTCACGGACAGTCCCGTCACCTTCTACGCCGTTCCATCCGTCTCGGCGGAAGGCGTATCCTTTGAATGGAGGACGGGCGGCGATATCGCCGGATATGTGGAATTGCAGGCATCCGGTTCCTCATGCCGCGTCTCTGCGGGGCGCAAGGGCACGTTCACGCTCACGGCGACTCCCGTCCGCGGCGGCTTCGCGCTCGACGTGCAGCCCGTCACGATAGAAATAACCGTGATAGACGAAGTCACATCCGTCGGCATACAGAACGGCGCGGGCACGGGACTTGCCGGCGACTTCACCGTAGCAGGCAGAAGGTACGAAAACGGCAGGCTCGCAGCAAACAGCTTTGCGCTCGGCGTGGCGGTATATAACGGCACGCAGCGGCTTGATACTCTTTCGGATATGGAGATCGTCGTTTCGGATCCCTCGCTTGCAAGGGTGGACGAGGCGGACGGCGACCTCGTGCTCACGCCTCTCGGCACGGGCGAGGTCACTGTCAGCATAAGCTGGGCGGGCAACCAGTCGTTCGGCAGGAACGTGGCGGCGTCGCTCACGGTGAATGCGGTCGCCGACGGCGTGCTCTGCAATACGAGCGGCGAAGTGTTTGCCGCGGCAGACTCCTCGCTCCCGATAGTCCTCGGCGCCGACGTAATGCTCGGCGAGGATATAAAGGGCGACGAATCGGCGCTGCGCGCGCGCCTGGGCACCATGAAGACCACTTACAACTCGGAATTTTACAAAAATACGGACAACGCGCAGAACGCCGTCGTGAACTACGTCATAGAGTTCAGCAACGACGTCTACGGCAACGGCCACTTCATCAACGCCGAATACTTCACCAACCTTCAGGACGGCACCGGCAGGCCGCTGCTGTTCCGCGGCCCGCTCGACTTCGTAAGTTTCGGCGAAATGGCGGCCGTGGCCGCGCAGGACAACATCTCGTACCTCGTGCGCACCGACGGCGTAACGCTCTACAACGTCTCGCTCCTCGGCTGCAGCGACAGCTCGCTCGAAGAGGACGGGCAGTATAAGCTGGAAAAACTCAACAACACGGGCACCGTCCTGGAGATAAATGCCGACTGCGACGTCATAAACTGCCGCGTGCGCAACGGCAGGACGGTGGTGCGCGCCTACGGCGGCAACCGCGACGGCAACGGGTACTTTATAGAAAGCCTTTCACAGAACACCGGCTGCGAGGGCGAGCGCGCCGATATACGCATAGAGGGCTGCATACTCTCGCAGGGCAGGGAATTCCTGCTCAAAACGGGCGCCAACCGTGCATTGCGCGCCAACAGCGCCAACGGTGCGGAACCTTATCTTACGGCCGCCGACGGCACTCCTTACGCTTCCCGGACAAACGACTATTTAAGCGACGAATACTTCTACCGCATGTATGTGCTCACCGACGTCACGTTAAAGGACAGCGTGCTCGAAACCAGCGGGCTGTTCTCAGTGGGCGTGGAGTGCAACTTTTCGGGTGCGGTGCTCGCGCAGAACTCCGGCGAGAGCGGCGTCAACTTCGAAGGCTGGGCGGGCGCGGGCGGCACCTCGTTCGCCTCGGTGCTCAGGATCGCGGGCGACGTGCGCATGTACGACTGGAAGGACATCTCGCTCATAGACAGCAGCACGCTCATCGAAGTGGCGCCGGGTGCGGACGCGGCGCAGCGCTTCAGGCTGGATATCGGCGGCATGCTCGATTTTGCCACCGCCTACGACCCCGAACGTTACGGCAGCGTGCTCGCGGAATATCAGGGGCAGAAGGTGGTGCACGGCGGCATCGCCGCTTACGGCGGCGGACGGAACTATGCTCAGATAGATCTCGGCGGCATGGAGGCATCGCGCTCAGACCTCTCGCGGTATATGGTCAACATATCCATATTGCAGCAATCGGACGATGAGGTGATGAAGGACCAGGGCACCTTCCTGCCGCTGGCGGCCGGCAATCAGGATTTCCGCTTCTATATGTACGGCGCGGGCAGCAAAAACAGCTACGCCGCACAGCTTGCCGATGCCGCCTCGGGCGTAAAGTATGCGGGCATATCCCGCCCCGGCGCGTTCAGGATGTAAGCCGGCATATCTTATCTGCACAGACGTTCATTTGCGGATATGTGCGGCTCAATTTCAAAAAAGCGGCCCGTTAAGCCGCTTTTTGCACACATCGGATCAGTGAGAGGTGAGTGTGATACAGAATAAAATAGACGCCCTGCGCGCGGGACGCGCCATGAAGGCCGTCACGGATTTTTTTGAAAGTATATATTACCCGGTTGCCTATGCTCTGCTTGCGCTCGCGTGCTCGTTTGCCGGCTTCGAAATAGCCTTCTTTGCGGTCACGGCGGCCCTCGCCGTATTCACGCTCGTATTCTGCAGCGACACCAAAAGCCTGTTCGTCCCGCTCGTGCTCGCCGTATACGGTGTAAGTCAGCGGCATACCCCGCAGCCGCCCTACGGCAGCGACTATCTGTACGGCACGGGCTTCCTTGTCACCATGGGTTGCCTGCTTGCCGTAGTGTTCGCCGCAATGGTATTCCGCATGGTCGCGTACCGCGGCACGGGCAACGTGTTCAGAACGCGCGCAAAGCTCAGGTGGGGGCTGTTCGCGCTTGCCGCGGCGCTCGTCCTCAATGGCATATTCAGCGAGGGATATACCGCAATGAATCTGGTGTTCGGCATAGTCATGGCGCTCTCGTTCGTGTGGTTTTACATATTCTTTTATAACACCGCGCAGTGGAACGGCGGTACCGCCGTATATATCGCCCGCGTGCTTGCCATAGCGGCGGCGGTCATCTTTATCCAGCTTACCGAGGTCTACATCTTCGATGGCGCGGTGACAGACGGGGCCATAAACAAAGGCAGTCTCGTCGTGGGCTGGGGCATGAGCAACAACATCGGCGGCATGCTCGCCATGTTCATGCCCGCGTTCTTCTACCTTGCGTACAGGCAAAGGTTCGGCTGGCTGTGGTACCTGGGCGGGTTTGCGTGCTTCGGCGGCGTGGTGCTCACGCTCAGCCGCACATCCGTTCTGGTTGCCGCGGCGGCGCTCGTCGTCGTGATGGTGCTGCTCAGCATAAAGGGCAGGCACAGAAAGTTTGTGCGCATATTCAATATCGCGCTCGTTGCGGCGCTTGCCGTGCTCTGCATCATATTTTCCGATAAGCTCGCAGAGATCTTCCGTTATTATCTCGACCGCGGGTTCGACGACTCGGGCAGGTTCGAGATCTGGGAAAACGGCTGGAAGAACTTTTTGCGCGCCCCCGTGTTCGGCGCGGGATTTCTCACCCCCATAGCGCCCGGCTGGTCGTACAACATCGAAAACTGGCTGTTTCCCGACATGTACCACAATACATACGTGCAGCTGTTCGCGTGCTGCGGCGTTGTGGGCGTGGCGGCGTACACATTCCACATCGTTCAGGGCTTCATACTCATATTCAGACATCCCACGCCCGAGCGTATCTTCTTTTTCTTCGTCATCGCCGTTTTAAGCGGCATCAGCATGGCCGACAATCACCTCTTCCACGTATTTCCCGCGCTCGTGTATTCTGCGCTGCTCGCGGCATGCGAAAAGGATTCCGGGGCGGAGGAGGCCCGCAGGGCCGCTTCAAAGGCGCAGCGTCCGGACGGCGGGCTGTGCATACGGGAATATACCTCCGCAGACCTTTCGGCCGTGTCTGCGCTCTTTTACGAAACGGTGCATTCGGTGAACGCCGCGCACTATACCTCCCGCCAGCTCGATGCCTGGGCGCCGGGCAGGGACGCGCTCGAAGCAAGGAAGAGCGACTTTTCCGCGCAGTTTGCGCTCGTGGCGGTGGACGGCGACAGGATAGTCGGCTTTGGCAGCATAGACGGCTCGGGCTGCCTCGATATGCTGTATGTGGATAAAGATTTCCAGCGCCGCGGCATAGCTACGGCGCTGTGCGACAGGCTTGAAGAGGGGTTCGGGCAGGTCACGGCGTACGCCTCGGTGACGGCGCGCCCCTTCTTCGAAAAGCGCGGTTATGCCGTCGTAAGGCGCAATACCGCCGTGCGGCGGGGCGTGCCGCTCACAAATTTCGAAATGCGCAAAGTGGTGCGCGGCGCGTAAACGCCGCGCTTTTTTTCTGCGCGGCATTTGGAATTTGGCTATTGATTTTGCCGTATCTCCATGTTATAATGGTGCCGTAAAAGGGGGACGGATCATGAAAGCAAGGTTGTTATGTTTGGCGGCAGCGGCGGCGTGCCTGTCAGTCGCGGTGTGCGCGGGGCCGGTCACCGTGTCGGCCAATTCCGCGCAGACACATTGGCAGGGCGTGGACGTGTCCGGCGCCGTCGTGCAGGGCGGGGATTGCCCCGTAGAGGTCGGGCACGAGACGCTCACTTTCAACCTGGGCGAATTTCCCTCCAACTATTACGAGCGGGCGGAGGACTTTCTCGCCTACGGCGGCAGCGTAAGTGCGGAATACACCTTTTACAACCCTGCGGACTATGCGGTCAGCGTTGCGCTCGCCTTCCCGTTCGGGCTGCTTCCCTCCTACGGGTATATGTACAGCGAAGAGGAGGAGCTGCTGTATTCGCAACTGCCGTCGCGATTCGGCGTCACCGTCAACGGCGAGGCCGTATCCTGCGCTGTGCGCCATACCTACCATCCCGAATATTCGCAGTTCAGCGTGGAGAGCGACATTCCCCGCCTGCGCGACGGCCTTGACGGCGACGGGCTGTTTTTGCCCGGGACGGAAGTAAAATTGTACACGTTCGAAGCGTACGGCGTAGACGATAAGACGTATCCCTCGGCGTGCGCGGCGTTCGACATCTCTCCGGAGGGGCCGTGCGGCGTGGTCTGCGGCGATGTCCGAGGGGCTTCGTTTGAAGACGGAAAATATCGTATAAGCATGTTTGCAGACAGTGGCGACACGTTCGAGGTTTACATGATAGGCGCGCATGCACGGCCGCAGCTTACCTTCTACCGCGACGGCGGCTGCGGAAACGGAACGGAGATAGAGGGCTCCGCGAGGCTGCTTTCGGAAACTTCGCTCAGCTTTGAAGAGTTTGCCCTCGCGCAGTGGAGCGAAGACTCGGGCATATCCCGCACCGACTACTACAACGCGTACGCCGACAAGCTGGCTTCTTCGCTCGTAAACGATGAGGTTGCCGTCTGCAGCGAAAGGGCGCTGCGCCCGGGCGAGCTCATGCGCTGGTACGAATACGAGCTGGATTTTGCGCCGGGCGAAACGCTCGTGAACCGCGTCGAAGCACCCATATATCCCGAGATCGATATGGGCTATAAGCCCGCGCTCCACACCTATACCTATCTGCTCTCGCCCGCGTCCACGTGGAAGAGCTTCGGTTCGCTCGACGTAATAATAAATACGCCCTTCTACGTCATCGGCGGCGAGGGGTTCACCGAAACGGAGAACGGCTATGCAAAGTCGTTCGACGGCCTGCCCGAGGGCGAGCTCGTCTTTTCGCTGGCTTCGTCGCCAGAGGTGGAGGGGCCTTCGCCGTTCGGGGGCCTTGGGTATTTTCTTGCCATGTTCGGCGTGCCGATACTCATCGCGCTCTTCGTTATAACGGGCGTCGTCATTGTTGCGGCGCTGCTGCTTTACAGGAGCGAAAACAGAAAGAAATAAAAAATTGCCCCGCACATATGCGCAGACAACGCGCAACGTGCGGGGCATTTTTTTGTTTAGTTTTTTGTTGTGTTCTCTGTTTTGCCGTCGCCGTCGGCGTCGTGTGCGGGGCAGGCCGCCGCGCAGCCGCCGCACTGTCTGCCGCAGCCGCCGCACCTGCCCTTGTTTTTGACTTTGCGCACGATGAGGTACACCGCCGCGGCTATCGCGCACGCGCCCACTATGCATGAAATTATAATAGTTGCAACCATATTGCCGCTCCCTATCTGATATACTATCAGCGTAACTATATACGCCACAACGAGCTGGAACAGCGCCGTGAAGCCCGTCCACAGCCAGCTTTTGGATTCCTTTTTAATGGTGGCAAGCGTAGCCACGCAGGGTATGTACAGCAGGCAGAATACCATCAGGCACACGGCGTTCAGCGGGCCGAAGCCTATCGCCGTCAGAGCCTCGGTGAACGCCTCGGAGCCCTGCGCCGCGCCCAGCAGCACCGCACAGCTTGAAACGACCACTTCCTTGGCGGAGATGCCCGCTATCAGCGCCACGACTATCTGCCAGAAGCCCAGCCCTATCACGGCGAACGCCGGCGAAAGGAACCTGCCTATGTATCCGGCAAAGCCGTATTCCATCTGCTCGCCGTCCACGTAACCCGTGGGGCCGACGTGCAGCAGCGCCCAGATTATCAGCGTGGCTATGAATATCGTCGTGCCCGCCTTTACAAGGTAGTCCTTTACCTTTTCCCAGACGTATATGCCCACCGTGCGCGCGTCGGGCAGCTTGTATTCGGGCAGCTCTATCAGCAGGTAATTGACCTCGCGCTTCCTGTCTATAAGGTGCATGACTGCCGCCACGCCTATTGCCACGAGTATGCCCAGGATATACATGGAAAACGCCGCAAGGAAGGCGTACTCGGCAAAGAACATCTCGGCGAACAGTATGTATATGGTGAGGCGTGCGCTGCAGCTCATGAACGGGGTGACGAGCATCACCTTGAACCTGTCGCGCCTGTTTTCCAGCGCGCGCGAGGCCATTATTGCGGGCACCGTGCAGCCGAAGCCCAGCAGCATGGGTATGAATGCCCTGCCCGAAAGCCCCAGCCTGCTCATTATTCCCTCCATGACATACGCCACCCTCGCCATGTATCCGCTGTCTTCGAGGAAGGCGAGCGCGAGGAAGAGTATGCATATGTTGGGCAAAAAGGTTATGATCGTGCCCACGCCGCTTATTATGCCGTCCACCAGCAGCGAGGTTATCACGGGGCTGGCGTTTGCCGACTCCAGCCCGCCCGAAACGGCGCCGGTAAGCGCATCTATGCCCATCTCCAAAAGCGACTTTATAAGGTCGCCCACAAAGAAGGTGAGGAAAAAAACCACCGCCATGATGCCCAGGAATATCGGTATTCCCCATATCTTATGGGTGAACGCCCTGTCCAGCCTGTCGGTAAGCCTGTCCTGCCGCTGTTTGTGCACCATCACTTCGTCGATTATCTCGCCGATGAAGTCGTATTTTTCGTTGATTATCTCCGCCTCGTAGTTGCCGCCTTCAAGGCAGGGCGCCTTTACGGGGTATTTCTCGCATATCTCCCTGTCGCCTTCAAGCGTCTTTATCGCGTGCCAGCGCACGTTCTTCATATCGGGATATGCCGCAACGAGCGCCGTTTCCACCTCGTCTATCCTGTCCTCCATGGCATCGGAATACACCATGGTGTATTCATCGTGGTGGTCGTGCGCGTGGTGCGAAATTTCCTTGTGCTCGTGTATCAGCCTGTCGGGGCCTTTGCTGCCCTTGTGGTGTATGGCGGCGTGGATGAGTATGTCCAGCCCCGTGCGTTTGCGCGCGGATACGGGAATGACGGGCACGCCCAGCATCTCGGGCAGGCGGTGCAGGTCTATCTCCATGCCGCGCTTCAACACTATGTCCATCATGTTCAGCGCGACCACCACGGGCTTGCCCAGCTCCAGAAGCTGCAGCGTAAGGTACAGTCCGCGCTCGAGCGCGGAGGCGTCTACGACGTTTATCACCACGTCCACCTCGTCGCTCAGAATAAAGTTGCGCGCCACCGTTTCCTCCATGGTGTAGGAGGTAAGGCTGTAAGTGCCCGGCAGATCCACCAGTCTTATCTTTTCGCCGTGGTCCTTATAGGTGCCCTCAACCTTTTCAACTGTGACGCCCGGCCAGTTGGCAACTTTAAGGTTGGCGCCCGTATATGCGTTGAACAGCGTGGTCTTGCCGCAGTTGGGGTTGCCTATAAAGCCTATCGTCATCTGCGCGCCGGAGGTGTCCTGCACGGCCGCGGGCGGGGTGCAGCATTTTCTCTTAAACAGTCCCATCTTCCGTGTCGCTCCTTTCCGACGCCTCTTCTACCTGTATGTTCTTTGTTATGTTGTAACCGAGCGCGAACCGCGTGCCGCGCAGCTTTATGATGAGTATGCCCCTGCCCTTGCGGCTCAGGACGCTTACGGGCGCGTCGCTCGTCATGCCCAGCGCCTCCAGCCTGCGCTCCGTTTCAAACGGCAGGTCTATGCGCTTTACTGTGTAGTGCCTGCCGGTCTGTGCTTCGCATAAGTACATAAAAAACTCCGAACTCCGGGTGCGGCGGGCCGCGCCCATGCTGAATCTACGCTGATATTTTAATATGTATGCGCCGAACAAGTCAAACAACTTTATAAATTTTTTTTGTCTGCCCGTAAATGAAAACTGTTTTCAGGCAGCTAAAAAGTTTACATCTTTTTTGCGCGGCGGCGCATTGACAGTCACGCCGCGGCGGTGATATAATACACGGGTATCATGAAGAGTACTCAAGGCAAAAAATTCACAAAGGGCGGCATGCTTGCTTACTTTTTAAGGGGCTGCCGCCTGCTGTTTGCGGCAAGCATAATCTCGGGGCTGATAGTCACGTTCATAAACGTGGTCATCCCGCAGGTGATCAGCTTCACCGTAGACAGCGTAATAGGCGAGGAGCAGCCGCAGGGCGTGGCGGGCTGGCTTGCGGGGCTGTTCGGCGGCGTGCAGGCGGTGCGCGGCAGGCTGTGGGTGCCGGCCGTCGCCGTGCTCGCGCTGGCGCTGGTCATGGCGGTATTCCAATACTGCGCGCTCTATTTCAACCACCGTGCCAACCAGTCGCTCATGCGCGGCATGCGCAACGGGCTTTTCCGCCACATCCAGCGCCTGCCCGCGGGCTGGCACTCAAAGCACAGCACGGGCGACATAATCCAGCGCTGCACCTCCGATGCCGACGTCATCTCAAATTTCGTGTCCAATCAGCTGTATCAGCTCGTGCGCATAATAATACTGCTCGTGCTCTCGCTCGCGCTGATGTTCGCCATGGACGTCGAGCTCGCGCTCATCGCCGCCGCGTTCATTCCGCTGCTCGTGGGCTATTCGCTGTTCTTTTACGCAAGGGCGGGCAAATCGTTCAGAAAGTGCGACGAGGAGGAGGGCGTGCTCTCTTCGATAGCGCAGGAAAACCTCACGGGCGTGCGCGTGGTGCGCGCCTTCGGCAGGGAGCGCTGCGAGCGCGACAAGTTCGAAAAACAGAACGTCTACTACACGGGCCTCTGGGTGCGCATAGAGCGCTTTCTTGCGGCATACTGGACTACAAACGACTTCCTTTCGGCGCTGCAGTGCATGCTGCTTATAGTCGTGGGCACGGTCTTTTGCCTGCGCGGGCAGATCACCGCGGGCGACCTTGTGGCGTTCATCTCATACAACACCATGCTCATGGGCCCCGTGCGCCAGCTGGGAAGGATAATCTCCGGCATGAGCCGCGCGGGCGTATCCATAGGCAGGATAGCCGAAATTATGAACGCCGAGGAGGAGAGTTACGGCGAGGCCGGCGAACTTTCGGGCGATATATGCTTTAACGACGTGAGTTTTGAATACGAGGCGGGCAAGCCCGTTTTGAGCGGCGTAAGTTTCACCGTTCCGCAGGGCGGCACGCTGGGCATAATAGGCGGCACGGGCAGCGGCAAGTCCACGCTGATGTATCTTCTGGACGGCCTGTATGCGCCCACTGGCGGGCACATAACCATAGGCGGCAGGGACATATCGGAAATACCCAACGCCACGCTGCGCGCCAACATAGGCTTCGTGTTGCAGGAAGGTTACCTGTACACGGGCACCGTGCGCGAAAATATCGCGGCGGCAAGCCCTTCGGACGACCTGCAGTCGGTGCGCCGCGCCGCCTCGGCGGCGTGCGTGGACGAGAATGTCTCGTCGTTTCCCTCGGGCTACGAAACGGTGGTGGGCGAAAGGGGCGTCACGCTCTCGGGCGGGCAGAAACAGCGCGTGTCCATCGCGCGCACGCTGCTGAGAAAAACGCCCTATCTGATATTTGACGACTCGCTCTCTGCGGTAGACAGCGAAACGGACGCCGAAATACGCTCCCGCCTCGCGCGCGAATACGGCAGTTCCACCGTGATAATGATCTCGCACCGCATAACCACCGTCATGAACGCCGACAACATAATAGTCATGGACGAAGGCAGGGTGGCCGAACAGGGCACGAGCGAACAGCTGCTCGCGCTCGGCGGCATATATAAGCGCATCTACGATCTGCAGATGAGCCTGCCCGACGAGCTGAAGGAGGGGGTAAATGAAGGGTAAGCGCGACTTTTCCGGGCTTAAAAAGCTCGCCCCGTTCTTAAAGACCTACCGCGGCATGTTCGCCGCCATGATAGTATGCACCGTGCTCGTGGGCGTGTTCAACACCATACTGCCGCTCTTCCAGCAGTACGCGTTCGATAACTTCATCGCAAACGACACCCTCGAAGGGCTGGCGCCCTTCATAGTCCTGTACATACTCTGCCTGCTCGTCACCATGGTGCTCGACTATGTTGCGTCCTTCGACTGCTGCAAGCTGGAGATGTATCTCCTGCGCGACATGCGCCGCGCTGCGTTCAACCACCTGCAGACGCTCTCGGTGTCCTATTTCAGCGCCAACAGCGTGGGCAGGGTGCACGCGAGGGTGATGAGCGATACCTCCGCCATAGGCTCCATTATCTCGTGGGACGTATATCAGGGCGGCTGGAACGTCACATATGTGATAAGCGCGGTGATAATAATGCTCGCGCTCGACCCTTTGCTCGCGCTGTGCGTCATAGTCGTTGTGCCGCTCGTGGCGGTAGCTTCCTGCTACTTCCAGCGCAGGCTCACCGTGCTCAACCGCAGGGTCAGGGAGATAAATTCCGAGATCACCGGCGGCTTCAACGAGGGCATAACGGGCGTGCAGACGGCAAAGACGCTCGCCATAGAGGACAGGCTCGACGCCCGCTTTTCGCACAATACCGCGCGCATGCACAGGCAGGGCACAAAGCTCGGTCACAACCGCGCGCTCTTCTATTCGATAATAGCTTTCGCCTCCTCGGCGGCGCTCGCGCTCGTGCTGTGGTACGGCGGCGTGCTCACTGCCGAAAACGCCGTAAAGCTGGGCACGCTCACGGTGTTCATGACCTACGCGCAGGGCATAATGTCGCCCGTGCAGTGGTCGGTGGACGCCATCGCCGACCTGATAGCGGTAAAGGTGAACGCCGAGCGCCTCTCCGCGCTGCTCTCCACCGAGAGCGACGTCAAGGACACCCCCGAGGTGACGGCAAAGTACGGCGACACGTTCGATCCAAAGCGGGAGAACTGGGAGCCGCTCTACGGCGACGTGGAGTTCAGGGACGTCACCTTCCGCTATCCCGACGGCGAAGAGAACGTGCTCGAACACTTCAACCTGAAAGTCCCCAAGGGCACGCTCGTAGCCATAGTCGGCGAGACGGGCGCTGGCAAGTCTACCCTGGTAAATCTCGTGTGCAGGTTCTACGAACCGACGGAGGGACAGGTGCTCATCGACGGCCGCGACGCGCGCGAACGCTCGGTGGGCTGGCTGCACAGCCACATAGGCTACGTGTTGCAGACGCCGCACCTGTTCTCGGGCACAGTGCGCGAAAATCTTCTGTACGGCAACGAGACCGCCACGCAGGCGCAGCTCGAAGAGGCGTGCGCAAGCGTAAATGCCGACAAGGTGATAGCCCGCCTTGAAAACGGCTACGACAGCTGCATCGGCGAAGACGGCTGTTCGCTCTCCACGGGCGAAAAGCAGCTGCTGTCCTTTGCGCGCGCGATACTCGCCGACCCCGCAATCTTCGTGCTCGACGAGGCGACCTCCTCGATAGACACCATCACCGAAAAACTGATACAGCAGGCCATCGAAAAACTTATGCGCGGCAGGACGAGCTTCGTGATCGCCCACCGCCTGTCCACCATCCGTTCGGCAGACGTCATCCTCGCCGTGCACGGCGGAAAGATAGTCGAAAGCGGCACGCACGAGGAGCTGATAAAAAGGCGCGGCTACTATTACGGGCTGTATATAAAGCAGTTCCGAGAAGAGAAGCTGCGGCGGCAGGAAATAATTCCCTGAAAAATTTTTCGATCGGGTATTGACAAGTAAACTATGCCGTAGTACAATATAAAGGCAGTTGGTTGCAAATATAACTTGTGGCGCATAGGCGCAGGAGGCATTTACATATGGCGGCAAAATTCAAACTCGAACTCATGAACGGCGTAAAGGCGGCGCGCAAAGAGCGCGGCTGGTCGCAGTCCGACCTTGCGCAGATGGTGGGCGTTTCGCGCAACACCATCAGCAGCATCGAAACGGGCGCGTTCAACCCCACGGCGAAACTTGCGCTCATACTGTGCATAGCCCTCGGCAAAAAGTTCGAGGAATTGTTCTGGTTTGCAGAATAAATTTTATCGGCAAAAAATTCCCGCGCGTTGTCCGCGCGGGAATTTTACTTTTGCAGCGTTTTATTTTGCGGGGTAAACAAGTTTTCCGCCGCTGTATATCTCGGCGCCCACCCTGCGCCTGGAATCTTTGGTGATGACTATCTCGCCTATGCTGTCGGCGGCTATCCTGCCGCTTTCGGGGTTCTTTACCGAAACTATCCCGCCCTTTATGGTGGCGTTCACGTCGCTGTATTCGAAGGTCAGGTCGCAGTCCTCGGTGGTGCAGTCGATAAGGGTGAGGTTTTTGCAGTAGCACAGCGGCTGCGTGCCCTTGATGTGGCAGCGCACGAGCGTAAGCCCCTTTGAGTACCAGCCCAGGTACTCGCCGCCCACAAAGCTGTCGTAAACGGTCACGTTCTCCGAATGCCAGAAGGCGTCCTTGGTCTGGAAGCGGCAGTTGCGGAACGTGGCGTTCTTTATGTACTGAAAGGTGTATTTCCCCTCAAGCTCCAGCCCGTCGGCCTCTATGTCCTTCGCCTCGAAGAAGGCGTACATCGAATCTATTTTAGTGTCTTTGATTCGTATCCTGCTGCTGCGCCAGCCGAACTCGGGCGAGATTATCTCGTCGTCTTCAAGCGTCACTCCGCGGCACTCGCGCACGGCCTTTATGCCGCTCAGCCTGCTTGCGGTTATGGTGATGTTTCTGTCGTACCACAGCGCGGCGCGGCAGTTCTCCGTCTGCGTGCAGCCGTGCATCTCAAGGCCGGTGCAGTGCCACATGGGATAGCGCAGGTCAAAGTATCCGTTCTCTATCCGCACGTTCCTGCACTCCTTCAGCGCCGACGCGCCGTCGGCGGGGCCCTCGATGCGGCAGTCCTTCAGCTCTATACCGTTCTGCGCGTACAGCGCGCGCTCTTCGTCGTAAGTTTTTCCTTCAATTATCTTCATACCGCATATTTTATAACCGTGCGCGCGTTCAGTCAAACCATTTTGCCCCGCCGTGCGATACTTATTTCGCATATTCGGCCATGCGTGCGGCGCGCCGTTAAAAACTTATGTAATCGGCGCCGGGCGCCCGACTTTGCTTGCCAAAAGCGGGCATATGTTTTATAATCTTTGGTAAATACGCGCGCGGAGGTGCAGGGTGATCATACGTTACGGCTCGTTTGCCTATTTTCTCCCCATAGTCATTCTGGCGGCGGCCGTCGTGCTGATGTACTTTGCGCTGCGGAAGGCAAGCCGCCGGGCAAAGTCTGCTGCGGTGTTCGTGCTCGCCGTGCTCAACATAATCCAGCACATTTTCAAACAGTTCATATGGCCGCACTACTTCGGCGATCCGTATCCCGCAACCATAAACACCGCCTACAACATGTGCGCCACGCTCATACTCATCACTCCGTTCGTGCTGCTCTCGCGCAGCTCTGCGTGGAAGCAGTTCATGACCTACGTGGGCACCGCAGCCGGCGCTCTCACGTTTGTCGTGCCATACTGGTATATAGGCGGCACCCTGTTTCAGTGGGACGTGCTGCGCTATTATGCGTGCCACGGTCTGCTGCTCGCAACGTCGCTGCTGCCCGCGCTGTGGGGGCTGCACAAAATAAACTGGCGCGATTTTTACAAGCTGCCGTTCATGTTCTTTTCCCTGCTGATATTCATCGCCTTCAATTACATGGTATGCTGGGCGGTGGGTATAAACGGCGGCGGGGAGGGCGACTTTTTCGAAATCCTCTATAATTCCAATCCGCTGTGGATGATGCATCCCGGCGACAATTTCACCTTCATAGTCCCCGTCATAGACCTGTTTACGCCCGACATATTCTTCGGCGACGGCGCCCGCCCGTATACTCCGATACTGTGGTATGCCATACCGCTCACGCTGGCGATGTGGATCCTCGCGTTTGCATTCGACGCGATCATAGACAGGCGCCGTTTTGTCGCCGATTGTTCCGCGTCCGCGCGCGCGTTAAAGGATATGTTTTTCGGAGTAACGCCCGTGCTGCCGCTTTCAAGAAGGGTGAAATACCGCGCGCCGAAGTTCCGCTATAAGCGGTACAGACGCCGTTGAACGCGGCATATATGCGGTGCGATTAAAGGAGGGGCCGATGTTGTTCAAAAATTTCAAACGCGATCCCGGGCCGTATGTCTTTGCCATGTTCGCTCTCACGGGCGGATTTTTGGAGGCGTTCACTTTTCTGCTGCACGGCGGCGTGTTCTGCAACGCGCAGACCGGCAACCTCGTGATGCTGGTGATAAATTTTGTCGGCGGCGACTTCCCGTCGGGACTGCGCTATCTGTATTCCATACTCGCATACGTGTTCGGCATACTGCTCTCCGTCGTCATACCGCTCTGTTTAAGGCGGGTCAACCTGCCGCTGGCAGTCACCGCCGCCGAGATAACCGTGCTCGCCGCCCTGGCGTTCATCCCCGAAAGCGTGCCCGACTGGGTGACCTATGCCACGGTGTCGTTTGTGTGCGCCGTACAGTACAACACGTTCACAACCCTGCGCGGGCAGAAGCTCGCCACCACGTTCTGCACCAACAACCTCCGCCAGACGGTCATGCATTTTGCGCACGGCGTTGCGGAAAAGAGCGTTGCCGAGTTCAAAAAGAGCGGCATATATGCCTTTATCATCCTGTGTTTTGCCGCCGGCGCGGCGGCTGGTGTGTTTGCCTCGCGCGGGCTGGGCAACTACTGCATACTCATCTGCGCGGCTTTGCTTTTGCCCGTGCTCGCGCTGTTCATAGCCGACAGCTGCATAAACGTCCGCCGCGCAAAGCGTGACGGCGCGGACGCAAAAACCCGGCAGTGAACATGTGCCGATTTGCGCATATGCGCGCGCCAATTTATATAATGCGCGGCATCGCGTTCACTCTTTTGTATGTGCAACCTGCTAAAATATTTGTTTCTGCGCAAAAAATTTCCGCCGCGCCGTTGACAAACGCCCGCGGCGGGGTTATAATGATGGCAATTTAATAGACTAAATCGTTGAGGTAAAAAGTAACCTGCGTATGGTCGGCTTTCAAGAGAGTCCCGGACGGTGGAAGCGGGGCGGCGGCCGCGGGTGAATGGGTTACCGAGAGCGGGTGTGAAGGGGTGCGCCGCACTCTGCGTAGCGTCCGACGGGGCTTTCCCGTTACAGGAAGAGGGCATTGGCTGATGCCCGTAAAGAGGCCGTTTTTATACGGCGAAATTGGGTGGCAACACGGATATATTCGTCCCAAGCGAATGTATCCGTGCGTTTTTTTATACCCGAGAATTCAGGTTTGGGCTATTAAAGAATTTTTCCGCCGCCAACGTGCGGCAAACAGACAAATTTTATGGAGGTAAACCGCAATGTCTGAAAAAATTCCCTACAAGATGTATCTTTCCGAAGAGGAGATGCCCAAAACCTGGCTCAATCTTAAAGCGTTCATGAAGAACGGGCACCCGCCCTTCCTCAATCCCGCAACGGGCAAGCCGTGCACGGCGGAGGAGCTGGAGCAGGTGTTCTGCAAGGAGTGCGTGGAACAGGAGCTGAACACCGCGGATAAGGAGATAGAGATCCCCGAAGGCATCCGCAATTTCTACACCAACTTCCGTCCCTCGCCGCTCGTGCGCGCCTACTTCCTCGAAAAATTGCTCGATACCCCCGCGCAGATATACTACAAGTTCGAAGGCAACAACACCTCTGGCTCGCACAAGCTCAATTCCGCGGCGGCGCAGGCATACTATGCAAAGCGGCAGGGACTCGCATCCGTCACCACCGAAACGGGCGCGGGGCAGTGGGGCACGGCGCTGGCAATGGCGTGCGCGTTCTACGGGCTCGACCTTAAAGTGTTCATGGTCAAGACTTCTTACGAACAGAAGCCCTACCGCAAGGAAGTAATAAAGACTTACGGCGGCGAAGTGATCGCTTCGCCTTCCGGCACCACCGAAGCGGGCAGGAAGATCCTTGCCGAATTCCCCGGCACGGGCGGCTCGCTGGGCTGCGCCATAGCCGAGGCGGTGGAGACCGCCGTAAAGACTCCCGGCTGCCGCTATGTGCTCGGTTCGGTGCTTGACCACGTGCTGTTGCACCAGTCGGTGATCGGGCTCGAAAGCAAGACGGCGCTGGATAAATACGGCGTGCAGCCCGACATCGTGATAGGCTGCATGGGCGGCGGCTCCAACTACGGCGGACTTATAGCGCCCTACATGGCGGAAAAGCTGCAGGGCAAAAACGACATCGACTTCATCGGCGCAGAACCCGCTAGCTGCCCCTCGATGTCGCGCGGCAGGTATGCCTACGACTTCTGCGACAGCGCAAAGATAACGCCGCTCGCAAAGATGTATACCCTCGGCTGCGAATTCATGCCCTCGCCCGACCACGCAGGCGGGCTGAGGTACCACGGGATGAGCCCCGTGCTCTCGCAGCTCTATCACGACGGCTACATGCGCGTGCGCGCCGTAAAACAGACAGAAGTGTTCGAAGCCGCAGAAAAATTTGCCCGCTGCGAGGGCATACTGCCCGCGCCCGAAAGCTCGCACGCCATAAAGGTGGCGATGGACGAGGCGCTCAGGTGCAGGGAGACGGGCGAAAAGAAGGTCATTCTCTTCGGGCTCACCGGCACGGGCTATTTCGATATGGCGGCGTACAAGTCGTTCAACGAGGGCATGATGAAGGACTATATCCCCACCGACGAAGACCTCGCACGCGGCTTTGCCAGCCTTCCCAAGGTAAAATAAGGTAAATTTTCCCGCCTTCTGCGGCGCGGTGCGCGGCAACGGCCGCGTCCGCGCCGCAGATGTTTGCATTTTTTCGCGCGGGGTGGTATAATTATAAAAATAAACTGCAATGCGGGGGTGACGGTATGTATTCGTCCAAACTCGATCTGATGGAGACTGAGCGCGCCATAAAGCTGCTCAAAACCGAGTTCGAAGGCGAGCTCGCCTCGGCTCTCAACCTGACGCGCATAAGCGCGCCGCTGTTCGTCACGCGCGAAAGCGGCCTCAACGACAATCTCAACGGCGTAGAACGCCCCGTCGCGTTCGACGTAAAGGCCACCGGCAAGACGGTGGAGGTGGTGCACAGCCTTGCAAAGTGGAAGCGCTATGCGCTGGCAAAGTACGGCTTCGCCCCCTACAGCGGACTGTATACCGACATGAACGCCATCCGCCGCGACGAGGACATGGACAATCTTCACTCCATATATGTCGACCAGTGGGACTGGGAGGTGGTCATAAACCGTGAAGACAGGAACCTCGGCTACTTAAAGGAGACCGTGCGCAAGATATACGCGGCGCTGCGCGCCACTGCGGCAAAGCTGAAGGCTGCGTATCCCGCTCTCTCTCCCTCGCTGCCCTCCGACATCGTGTTCGTTTCCTCGCAGCAACTCGAAGACGAATACCCGCGCCTTTCGCCCAAGCAGCGCGAGCGCGAGCTGGTAAAGCGGGTGGGCGCGGCATTCGTGACGGGCATAGGCGCGCCGCTTAAATCGGGCAAAAAGCACGACGGCCGCGCGCCCGACTACGACGACTGGTCGTTAAACGGCGACATCATCTTATACTACGCCCCGCTCGACTGCGCTTTCGAGATCTCCTCCATGGGCATCCGCGTGGACGAGAAGTCGCTCGTCGAACAGCTGCGCGCCGAAAACTGCATCGAAAGGCTTTCGCTCGACTTCCACAGGGCGCTCGTCGAAGGCAGGCTGCCGCTTACGATGGGCGGCGGCATAGGCCAGTCCCGCCTTTCGATGTACCTTCTGGAAAAGCTGCACATAGGCGAAGTGCAGGTCTCCGTGTGGGACGAAAAAACTTATTCCTACTGCCGCGCAAACGGTATTCAGCTCATGTAACAAGTTTTATTGTTGCAAAATGCGTGTTTTACGGTGATTATGTATAGTTATATTTGCAAAATTATAAAAGCGCAGTTTTGCGGCAAACTCATGCGGTCAAAAAAAGTGCGTTCAAATTGTTGTAAATTTGTCGCGGCGGTGGTATAATACCGTCGTAAAAACAAAAAGTAATTACAGGAGAAAGTTATGGCCAAGATAACCAAGGACACATTGATCGTCGATTGCCTCAAACTCAACCCCAACAGCGCCGAGATCCTTCAGTCCGTCGGCATGCACTGCATAGGCTGCGCGATGGCGCACGGCGAAACCATCGAAGAGGCGGTTTTCGTTCACGGCAACGACCTCGACAAGTTGCTTGAAAAGCTCAACGAAGGCATCGAATAAACTTTCAGGAAAGCGGCGCTGTGCCGCTTTTCGTTTTTTCAGGTGGGAATATGTACACGCAGGAACAGCTTGAAGAATTCAGGCGTATAATAAATTCTTCCCGCCGCGCGGTGTTCTTCGGCGGCGCGGGGGTAAGCACCGAGAGCGGCATTCCCGACTTCCGCTCGCAGGACGGGCTGTATAACATCAGGTATTCCTACCCGCCCGAATACATACTCTCCGCCACCTTCTTCCGCTCGCATACGGAGGAGTTCTTTTCGTTCTACCGCGAAAAGATGGTCTTTCCCAAGGCAAAGCCCAACGCCGCGCACATACGCCTTGCCGGGTGGGAGAGGGAGGGCAGGCTCGCCGCCGTCGTCACGCAGAATATCGACGGCCTTCACCAAAAGGCGGGCAGCGTAAACGTGTTCGAACTGCACGGCAGCGTGTGGCGCAACCGCTGCACGAAGTGCGGCAAGTGCTACCCCGCCGAGGCCGTGCTCGAAAGTCCTGGCGTTCCGCGCTGTGCCTGCGGCGGAATAATAAAGCCTGACGTAGTGCTGTACGAAGAGCCGCTCGACCCCGCCACGCTCGATGGCGCCGTGCGGTGCATATCGGAGGCCGACACGCTCATCGTGGGCGGCACCTCGCTCAACGTCTATCCCGCGGCGGGGCTGGTGGACTTTTTCCGCGGCGAAAATCTCGTCGTCATAAACAAGGGCGAAACGGGCAAAAAACTTACGGGCGCGCTCGTAATAGACAGCCCCATCGCCCGCTTCTTATCCGAAGTATAGCCGCCCTTAAAACTTAATTGCACCGCACATATGCCGCAGCGAATGCATTTTCGCCGCGGCTTTTGCCTATTTTTCCGGGTTTGCGCAAGTGCACGCGTGGATATGTGAATTGCCCTGCACATATGCCGCAAACAACCGCTGTATGCCGTTGCCTCCGCTGGAAAAATCTTTGCATTGACGCGCCGTACCCGTTCATGTATAATTTCCGTGTAAAACCAAAACACGGAGGAACTCAAATGAAAAAGATATTTGTAATACTTGCGGCGCTCGCCGCGCTCACAATGGCAGGTTGCGCGGCCTCGGGCGGGGAGAGCCTCTCTCCCCCTTCCCAGGATGTAGTCGTGCCCGGAACGGGCTCGGACGGCGGCGAAAGCGACAGGCCAGACCTGCCGGAAGAGGACATTCAGCCCGAGCCCGAACCCGAGCCCGAACCGCAGCCGCAGTACAAGCAGTACGTCATGCTCACGGCGGACGGGGTAAACATCCGCAAGGGCGCGGGTACCTCGTATTCCGCGCTCGGCTCGGCGGAAAAGGATACCGGCTACATATATCTCGGCGAAGAGAACGGCTGGTACAAGATCTATTACCTCAACAGGATAGCTTACATATCCAAGAAATACGCAAAGCTCAGCAGCATGCAGGCCAGCCCCGACGAGGATGTGGAGAGCGTCATCTACGAGGGCGGCAAGCTGCTCGGCACCACCTATGTATACGGCGCCACGCGCTATCACGACGGCAAGGGCAACAAGCTGAAGGGCTTCACGCTATCGGCGTTCGACTGCTCCTCGCTCATGCAGTACATGTTCTATATGGGCGCGGACGGGCACCTGCTCGGGCTTACGACGCGCAACCAGGTTCTGCAGGGCGCGACCGTGGCGGACGGCGACCTGCAGCGCGGCGACCTGATGTTCTTCACAAACGCCCAGCGCTACAACAAAAAGGGGGTCGAGCGCATAGGCCACGTCGCGCTGTATCTCGGCGACAATCTCATCCTGCACACGGCTTCGGACTATGCCAAGATAGAGCAGATCTCCGCCACGCGCTGGAAGTACTTCATTCAGGCCCAGCGCATGATCTGAACGGTCTGAATTATCCTTATGAACAGAGAAAAACGGCGGCTGCCCGTGGAAGGGCAGCCGCCGCATGTAAATCCGCAATTAAGTTATACGTTACATATAATACCATATTATATATGGGTGCGTTCGGGCGTGTTTAAGCATTGCCGCCGCCCTCCGTGTCGTTGCTCTCTTCATTGCCGTCGCCGGCCGCATCGTCCGGCGTAATGTCGCCTTTATCGTTTTTCAAAGGCACTTTGCCGGTGATGAAGTCGCCGACGGGAGGGGGAGGATTCTCCTTCAGTTCTTTCTCCTCCTGCTTGCGCTTGAACAGCAGGGTGAGCATAAAAAATACCGCCGCCCCCGCAACGCACAAAAAGCCCCAGCCTATGTGCGGCGCATATACAAACACAAACACGGCTGCCGCGGCGCATATCGCCGCCAGAATACTGAACGCTATCCTCAAATTCCTGAACATGATATGATTATACATTACCCGCGTCCAAAAGGCAAGCGTTTGCGTACAGGGGCGGCACGTTCCGCGGCGGCGCGGTAAATTTTGTTAAAAAGTAACAAATTGTTGCAATAACATACATTGTAACAAAAAATCGAAAAATGTCGGAATTGTTTTTGACAAACATCCGCCCTTCGTGGTATCTTAGTTGAGCTGTCGCAGAGAGATACCTGCGGAAAGCAAGGAACAAGGCTGAAAGTGCGGCGATAATGCCGCGCAAAGCCTTTGAAAATTCCTTAAAAACTTTCCGCAAAACAGTTGACAAAATATGTTCAAGTGTGTTATCTTAGACAAGCTGTCCGAAAGGAACGACCCGTCCGGAGCTATCCTGAAGAGTAACAACAAAATGTGAAAATCTTCCCGAAAAACTCCGAAAAATCGCTTGACAAAACATAGCGGTCATGATAGTATAGACGGGCTGTCTGAAAGAGAGTAAGTCCTGAGCAAAAGGCATTCGGAAAGAGTTTAGGTCTGTAAAGACTTAAAAATTCCTGAAAAAACTTTTGCAAAACGCTTGACAAATATAAGTCAAATGTGATAAGATAGAAAAGCTCTCACGAAGGGCGCCGCGCTTTCGCAGCGGCTGATGCAGATTAAAAATTGAATAGAAGGAAATGAATTTTCTTAAAATTCTTATGGATTCTAAGAAGAAAGTTTCTGTCAATAACTTTGAAGTACATTAGTACCACAAAGCTAAAGTCAGCAAAGATAATGACTAAATTTAGTCGAGATAGAGCCTCGGTTTCCCGTTAAGGGGAATCGGTTTTATACCAATCAACTCAAGAGTTTGATTCTGGCTCAGGATGAACGCTGGCGGCGTGCTTAACACATGCAAGTCGAATGTAGTTTACTACATGGCGGACGGGTGAGTAACGCGTGAGCAATCTGCCCATATCTGGGGGATAACAGTTGGAAACGACTGATAATACCGCATGCTATCGTTCGGGGGCATCCCCTTACGATGAAAGATTTATCGGATATGGATGAGCTCGCGTCTGATTAGGTAGTTGGTGAGGTAACGGCCCACCAAGCCGACGATCAGTAG
>ERZ1643246.334-NODE-334-length-62220-cov-29.018869_pt1 | contig 62220 bp, 52 predicted proteins | sample MGYA00579265_ERZ1643246 | MGnify/ENA primary metagenome ERZ1643246 (study PRJEB29033, sample SAMEA4952261) | chicken gut metagenome | biome: Broiler Chicken; feature: Gastrointestinal Tract; material: Caecum | place: Ireland | collected 2018 | study: Broiler... | reverse complement strand
ACTTTTTTATTTGCTTTTACTTGCTCTGCTGTCCAATTTGTATTGTAGCTCTACACGACAAACGTATGAATTTTCGCCCCGGCGCTTGTGTACAGGCGCCGGGGCGTGCTATAATTTAATCTGTATTTCTTTGCTTATTTTTGCCTGCCGGCAATGCCGGGGCGCGGGGCATTCCTGTTATGGCGGGCTGCCCGCCGCTTTGCGCGGCCTGCCGCGGCGCACGCGCCGAAACCCATTTGAAAACGAGGCCATCCACCATGCGTACCGACCCCCACCTGCATTATCTGGACAACGCCGCCACCACCCTGGTGGACCCGGCGGTGGCCGACGCCGTCAACGCCGCCATGCGCAGCTGCTGGGCCAACCCTTCCAGCCTGTACGAGCCGGCTATCCTAGCCGAGAACAAACTCTCGGCCGCCCGCGGCAAGATCGCCAAAACGCTTGGCTGCGCCAAAGACGAGATCTACTTTACCGCCTGCGGCAGCGAGAGCAACAATCTGGCGATTTTGGGCGCGGCCATCCCCCGGCAGAGCTGGGGCAATAAGATCGTCACCACCGGGTTTGAGCACCCCAGCGTCCAGCGGCCCATCCGGGCGCTGAAAGACCGGGGCTTTACTGTGGTGGAGATCCCGCCGGAGCCGGACGGCAGCCTTGACGTGCAGAAGCTGATCGACGCGGTGGACAAAAACACCGTGCTGGCGGCCTGCATGGCCGTCAATAACGAGACCGGCGCGGTGCAGGACATCGCCCGGCTGGCGGCGGGGGTCAAGGCCAAAAACAGCCGCACCGCCGTGCACATCGACGCGGTGCAGGCCTGGCTGCGCATCCCGCTGGACATGAAAAAGCTGCCCGGCGTGGACACGCTGGCGGTCTCCGGCCACAAGGTGCACGCCCCCAAGGGCATCGGCGCGCTGTACCTCTGCGACAACCAGCGCCAGCACCTGCGCCCGCCCTACCTGGGCGGCCATCAGGAGCGGGGCATCCGCCCCGGCACCGAAAACCTGCCCTACGCCGTCGGCCTGGGGCTGGCGGCCGAGCAGGGGGCAAAGCGGATGAAAGCCAGCGCCCGCAATGCCGCCGCCCTCAACGCACGGCTGCGGGCGGGGCTGGCCGGGCTGCCCGGCATCACCATCCACTCGCCGGCGGACGCGGTGCCGGAGGTGCTCAACTTTTCCACAAACTGTGTCAACAGCCAGACCTTCATCAGCTATTTGAGCGACCGGCAGATCTATGTCTCCGGCGGCAGCGCCTGCGACAAGGGCGAACCCAGCCACACGCTGCTGGCTATGGGCTGCGACGGGAAAGCCGTGGCCACCGCCCTGCGGGTCAGCTTCTGCGCCGACAACGACGAGGCCGACGTGGACGCCCTGCTGGACGCCCTGCGCGCTGGCCTGGACGAGCTGCAGCACATCTGAGGCGGCAGCCGGAAAAATCATCGGCAAGGCGGCGGATTTGCAAAAATAAATGACTTAACGTATAATGCTTTGAAAAAAATACATATCGTAAATGGAAAGGGGCCGGCGGGCCACAAAAACGGCAAAAATGTCCGGCGCATCGCAGAAAAGCGGCCTGCGCCGGCCTGCGGCTTCCCGAACAAATCCAACAGAAAAGGTTGAAACAAATGAGAGAGATCATCATGGCCTTCCAGGGCGAAATGGCCCTCAAGGGTCTGAACCGCGGCACCTTCGAGGCAAAAATGACCAAGGCGGTCCGCACCCGTCTGGCCGACCTGGGCGAGTTCAAGCTGCGCACCGCCCAAAGCACCCTGTACATCCAGCCTTTGGACGAGGACATCGACATGGACGAGGCATTCCGCCGCGTCTCCAAGGTGTTCGGCATCGCGCGGCTCAGCCGTGCCGCCGTCTGCGAAAAGGACTTTGCCGCCATCTGCCAGACCGCCGAGGATTACCTGGGCCAGACGCTGCGGGGCGTCAAGACCTTTAAGGTGGAGGCCAAGCGGTCGGACAAGACCTTCCCGATGAAAAGCCCGGAACTCTGCCGGGAGCTGGGGGCCTTTCTGCTGTCCAAGCACCCCCACCTGCGGGTGGACGTGCACAACCCCCAGCTGGAGGTCATGGTGGAGATCCGGGACTTTGGCGCCTACATCCACGGCCCCAAGGTGCCCGGCCCCGGCGGCCTGCCGGTGGGCACCAGCGGCCGTGCGCTGAATCTGCTGTCCGGCGGCATCGACAGCCCGGTGGCCGCCTGGTACATGGCGCGGCGCGGCCTGGCTTTGCACCACATCCATTTTGCCTCGCCGCCCTACACCAGCCTGCGCGCCAAGCTCAAGGTGGTGGCGCTGGCGCGGGAGGTCAGCGAGTACACCGGCAACTGCATGCTGTTTGTGGTGCCCTACACCAAACCGCAAGAGTATATCCGGGACAACGCCCCCGACGTGCTGTTCACCGTGCTGATGCGCCGCAGCATGCTGCGCATCGCCAACCTGGTGGCCGCCACCACCGACATGCAGGCGCTGGTCACCGGCGAAAGCCTGGCCCAGGTGGCCAGCCAGACGCTGGCGGCGCTGGCCTGCACCGACGCCGCCCAGGACCTGCCGGTGCTGCGCCCGCTGATCGGCATGGACAAGACCGAGATCGTCGCCAGATCCCGCGAGATCGGCACCTTTGAGACCTCCATCGAGCCGTACGAGGACTGCTGCACCATCTTCACCCCGCCCCACCCCAAGACCAGGCCCACCCTGGCCGAGATCGAGGCCGCCGAGGCCGCCATGCCCGGCCTGGCCGCGCTGGAGCGGGAAGCCGCCGCCAATGTGGAAAAGATCCCTATCCATATTGGCGACGACCCGGAAATGTGAGCGGCGCGCAGGCTGCCTGCCTTTTGAACTGTTTTCCCAAGGAGGGAATATCCCCATGACCGCCGAGATCATCTGCGTTGGCACCGAGCTTTTGCTGGGGGACATCGTCAACACCAACGCCCAGTTTTTGAGCCGGGAACTGGCCGAGCTGGGCATCACCGTGCTGCACCAGCATGTGGTGGGGGACAACGCCGCCCGCCTGAAAGAGCTGGTGGCCACCGCCCGCGCCCGCAGCGACCTGCTGGTGTTTTCCGGCGGGCTTGGCCCCACCGCCGACGACCTGACCAAAGAGACGGTGGCCGACGCCTTTGGCGATACGCTGGCCTTCGACCCGGAAGAATGGCAGAAGATCGTGGACTTTTTTGCCCGCACCGGCCGCACCCCCACCGAAAACAACCGCAAACAGGCCATGGTGCCGGTGCGGGGGCACAAGCTGCCCAACGCCCACGGCACCGCCCCCGGCGCCTGGTTCGAGGATGAAAACGGCCATTGCGCCGCCCTGATGCCCGGCGTCCCGCGGGAGATGAAGGCCATGTGGGCCGAGCAGGTGCGCCCCCTTTTGGAGCGGCGGCAGAACTGCACCATCCACAGCAAGACGCTGCATGTGCTGGGGGGCGAGAGCCGCATTGCTGAGAAGGTGGGCGACCTGTTTGACAGCGCCAACCCCACCGTCGCCATCTACTGCAAGACCGGCGAGAGCGAGATCCGCGTCACCGCACGGGCCGCAACCGCCGCCCAGGCGGAAGCCGACTGCGGCGCCATGCTGGACAGGCTCCGCGCCCGGCTGGGCGACGCTGCCTACGACGTGGACGTGCCCGCGCTGGAATACACCGTTGTCCGCACGCTGAAAGAGCGTGGGCTGCACGCCGCCGCGGCGGAAAGCTGCACCGGCGGCCTGGTGGCAGAAAAGCTGACCAATGTGCCCGGCGCCAGCGAGGTGTTCGGCTACGGCTTTGTCACCTATGCCGAGGCCGCCAAGGCAAAGCTGCTGGGCGTGGACCCGGCGCTGATCGAAACTTACAACGTCGTTTCCGGCCCGGTGGCGGCGGCCATGGCGCTGGGGGCGCAGCGGGTCTCCGGCGCCGAGCTGGCCGTGGCGCTGACCGGCATTGCCGGCCCCGGCGGCGCGCTGCCGGGCAAGCCGGTGGGCACCGTCTACCTGGGCGGCTGCGACGCCCGCAAAAACAGCGTGTACCTGATGCGCCTGACGCTGGGCGGCTACCGCGAGCGGGACATCATCCGCACGCGGGCAGCGCTGTACGCGCTGGACCTGCTGCGCCGCATGGCGCTGGACCTGCCCCTGCCGGATGCCCTGGCCGCGCCGGCGGATCGCTGCCTGGCCGACCCGGCCGCGCTGGACATCTGACAGCCCGGCGGAATGCGGCATTCTGCCGGCGCACGCACTTGATCCTTTTCTGAACTGCCCGCCCCCCGCGCCGGCGGGGCGGCCCCAACCACAACCACCCGGAGGTGTTCCCATGGTGTCCACACAGCTGCGCATCCTGCGCGTGTTCGGCCTGACATCGGCCGAGGTCACCGCCATCCTGCGCCAGGCGCAGGCGGACGGCTGTACCGGCCTGCGCCTGCTGGAGCGGGACGGCGAGTTTGCCGTCTGCGTGCAGGCGTCCGCCCCCACGCAGGCAATGGCCGACGAACACTGCGACAAGTGGGCGCAGAAACTGGCCGCCCGCTTTGGCGACGCCCTGTATGCCACCGGCGAGACCAGCCTGGCCCAGGCTGCGCTGGACGCCCTGCTGAAAAAGCGCCGCCTGCTGGTGGCCACTGACGAGACGACCGGCCGGCTGGTGGGGGCGCTGCTGCGGCCGCTGAAGCACAGCGAGGCCGCCTTTGACTTTGGCACCCAGACCTACGCCGACCCGGTCAGCGCCCGCAAGATCATCACGCCGCCCGGCCTGCTCAACCGCTTTCCCGGCGATGTGGTGCAGGCGGCTGCCGGCCGCGCCCAGCTGGCGCTGTCGGTGGGGCAGGCGGACTATGCGGTCTGTTACATGCCGGCCACCGTGGGCCAGGCCCCCTTTGTGCTGCTGTGCGACCGCCGCGGCGCGGTGGCCTGCGCCGTCAGCCCTGAGCTGACCGACGCCGCCATCGGCAACAATCTGCTGGATCTGGTGCGCCGCCGCGCCCTGGGACTGAAAAACACCGCCGGGACCATCCAGTTCCGCCCCGGACACGAGCATCCGCTGCTGCTGGTCTCGCGGGCGGGGCAGCCGAAACCGGGGGATACCTCCCGCTTTTCGCTACGGCGCCGGCGCAAGGGCGGCAGGGCCGATTTTGAGCCGATGCTGGACTTTGACACCGCCCAGATCCCCAAGGCGGCTGCGGAAGCCGCCGCAGCGGCGGTGGCGGCCTCGGTGGGGGAGGAACAGCCCCCCAAAAAGGCCGCCCGCCCCACGCCGGACAACGCCGCCACGGTGGCTGCCTCCGCCTGGGCCGCCGCCGAGCGGGACTGGGACACCGACGCGCAGCCGCCCGCCCGCGGCGGTTCCCCGCTGACTGGCAGCATCACCTTTGAACCCGACGCAGAGCCCGGCGCCGCCCCGCAAAAGGGCACCCCGCCCCGGGCCGAGCCGCCCATGGACTTTGAGACCGCCGGCGCGCCCAACGCCGCGGCCCACCGCGCGGTGCGCACCGGCAGCGGACGCCGCCCCGCCGAGCCCCCGGCCCGGCAGGAGCCGCCCCACTCGATCCTGGACGACGACCTGCCGGACCTGACCACCGGCCTGGACCCGGAGGCGGTGCGCGCCGCCCGCCAGGCCGACGACGCGGCCCCGCCCCGCAGCCTGGAAGATTTCCAAAGCGCGGCCCGCCGCCTGTATGACAGCGACGACCCCGACGACGTGACCGACCCGACCAAAAACCGCAGCCTGGCCCGCATCGAAAAGACCGAGCGCCGCCAGCAGCGCACCATGGTGGCCATGTTCGTGGCCTTTTTGCTGCTGGTGGCGGTGGGCGGTGCGGCGCTGTACTGGTATTTCAGCAGCAGCCTGGGCGCCAAGCCCGCCGCCCGCGGCTACGGCACCGCGCAGTTTGACGAGAGTGCGCAGGCCTACCTGACCAACGCCGCCGCCAAGCGGGAGGGCGTGGCGGGCTACCTGGCCTTCCCCGGCTTTGAGGGGCAGCTGGTCTACACCGACGGCGCCACCTCGGAGGACGCCGCCTCCGCCGTGCCGCAGCTTTCCGGCGGGAACTGGCTTTCCGGCGGCGCCGGCAACACGGTGCTTGTGATGAACAGCACCCTGCTGGACGGCCTGACCGACCTGGAGACCATGCGGGACAACGCTGGCTTTACCCTCTACCTGGCCGACGGCACCTACCGCTGCAAGACGATGGCGGTCTATTACAGCGACCCCGACGAGGCGGGCGGCAGCTACTTTGTGCCCGCCGGCGGCGCGCTTGCGGCCTATGACGATTACCTGGACTTTGTGCTGGGCGCGCGGATGCGCTCGCTGTACGACACCGACATTACCGTCACCGACGGCTCCCGCTTCCTGACGCTGGTCTCGGCCCCTGACGCCGACGGCATCAGCCTGTGCGTCACCGGCCGTGTGATCGAGGACAACGAGGACGCCCAGCTGGCCACCGCGACCATCACCCAGCGGGAGGACCCGCTGCTGCCCGCCGCCCGCTGCCAGGACGGTAGCCAGCGGCCGGACACGGCCAGCCTGCTGGCCGCCCAGCTGGAATGGTACGCCACCGCCAGCGCCGCCCAGCCCGCCGCCGCCCCCGGCAGCGAGGCCGAGGAGGCCCAGGGGGAGGAAACATCCTCCGGCGACCTGAGCCAGGACATCGCCGAACTGCAGGACCAGACCGACGCGCTGATGGACGACGTGGACGCGCTGCTGGCCGGCCTGACCGACAAGGCCGGCGAGGCCGGCGCGGCGGAGTCCGACCTGAACCAGGGCGCCGAGGGCACCCTGCCGGAGCAGGATGTGCCGCTGGACCAGGTGGTGGCGACGCCCGCGCCCACCCCCACGCCGGATCCTTCCGCGGACGGCGGGACGGACAGCGGCAGCTCGGCCCCGCCGTCGGACAACGGCGGCTCCACCGGCGAGACCATCAACGTGACGATGAACGGCAGCCAGCAGACGCTGGACCTGGTGACCTGCCTGGCCATGATCGCCCAGAACGAGCTGGGCTCCAACGCCCCCGCCGAGGCCTACAAGGCCCAGTGCGTGGCCGCCCACTGCTGGATCCTCAGCCAGGGGGGCTACCCCTCGGTGGCGGGCGCGACCCCCGGCGCGGCCGCGCTGGCCGCCGCCCAGGAGGCGGCCCATGTGCTGATCACCTATAACGGCAACGTCTGCTTTACCCCCTACTTTGCGTCGGCCTCCACCGGCACCGCGTCGGCGGCGGACGTGTGGGGCAACGACCGCGCCTGGCTGCAGGCGGTGGAAAGCCCCTACGACCAGAGCACCGCCACCCACTGGAACACCAACGGCGCCACCTCCGGCACCGCCCGGTTCTCCCGCGCCACCCTGCAGCAGCGCATCCTGGATGTGCTGGGCATTGACCTGAGCGGCGCGGACCCCAACAGCTGGTTCAAGATTTTGTCCGCCAACCAGTACGGCTGGGTCAGCCAGATGCAGATCGGCCCCGACGGCGGCCCCAACACCACCTGCCGCGGCAGCTGGTTCCGCGAAACGCTGCTGGCCGGCCAGAGCGTGGACGGCCGCAGCCTGCGCAGCCAGTGCTTTACCGTCACCTACGACGCCGGCAGCGACTGCTTCATCTTTGACGTGTACGGCTACGGCCACGGCGTTGGCATGAGCCAGTGGGGCGCGGTGGGCTACGCCAACAACGGCTGGAGCTACCAGCAGATCCTGCAGCACTACTACCCCGGCACTACGCTGACCACCTATTGAGTTTCCTCCCGCCCCGGCCTGCCTTTCCCGGCAGGCCGGGGCGGGATTTTTGCTGCCCGCCGGGATTAAACCGCCCCCCTTGCGCATACAATACAAGGGCGGCCCCTCTGCGCATGTGCGCCGGGGCCGTACTGCAAAGGGGGCGCCGCTATGGAAAAAACCGTCTACCGTCAGCCCCGGCGCGGTCCCGGCCGTGCGCTGGCCGGCCTGCGCCGCCGGCTGCGCGCCGCTCCGGCGCTGGATCTGCCGTTTCTGGCCATACTGCTGGCGCTGGTCTGCCTGGGGCTGGTGGTGCTGTTCTCGGCCGGGTATGCGGTGGCGCTGTACCGCCGGGGCGACGCCTACACCTACATCCGCCCCCAGCTGCTGTTTGCGGCGCTGGGGGTGGCGGCCATGTACGCGGCCTCCTTTGTGGATTACCACGTCTGGCACAGGCTGGCCTGGCCGCTGATGGGGCTTTCGCTGCTGCTTTTGGCGGTGGTGCTGTTCATGCCGGAATACAACGGCTGCAAGCGGTGGATCGTGCTGCCCGGCCTGGGCACGCTGCAGCCCAGCGAGATCGCCAAATTCTCGGTGGTGCTGGTGTTTTCGCATATCATCTCGCTCAACCATGACAGGATGAAAACCTTTACCACCGGGGTGCTGCCCTTTGCGGTCATTTTGGCCGCGGTCACGGTGCTGATGCTGCTGGAGCCGCACCTGTCCGGCACGCTGCTGATCTTGGGCATCGGGGCGGTATTGATGTTTGTGGGCGGCACCGGGCTCAAGTGGTTCGGGCTGGCGGGGGCGGCGGCTGCGGCGGCCATTGCGGCGGCGGTCATTTTGCTGCCGGAGCTGGTGCCCTACGCCGCCGACCGCCTGGCCAGCTGGCAGGACCCCTTTGCCGACCCCCTGGGCGAGGGCCACCAGACCATCCAAAGCCTGTACGCCATCGCGTCGGGCGGCATTGCCGGGCTGGGACTGGGCAACAGCCGGCAGAAATACCTCTACGTCCCCGAACCGCAGAACGACTTTATCTTCTCGATTTTGTGCGAGGAACTGGGCTTTGTGGGGGCGGCGGTGGTCATCGGGCTGTTTCTGCTGCTGCTTTTGCGGGGCATGTCCATTGCGGTGCGGGCAAAGGACCGGTTCGGCGCGCTGCTGGTGGTGGGCTTTGTGGTGCAGGTGATCCTGCAGGCGGTGCTGAACATCGCGGTGGTCACCAACACCATCCCCAACACCGGCATCAGCCTGCCGTTTTTCTCTTCCGGCGGCACCAGCCTGATGATGCTGCTGGGCGAGATGGGCATTGTGCTGTCGGTCTCCCGCCAGGCGGACGCGGCCTAGCGGCGCGCCGGGCCATGGCGGTTGAAGCCGCCGGCCGGTTTTAGTATAATGGGAGGGCAGGGGAGCCTGCCCTCCCGTTTGTCTGCCCGGCCGCCGTTTGCGCTGCCGCGTTTCGGCCCGGCCGGGCAGAAAGGCCCGCCGCGCCGGAAAAGACCGGCCCCTGCCGCTGTTGCCGCCAAATCCCGCCCCTCTGCGGCCGCCCCGCAGCCGGGACAACAAAGGAGCTTTTGCCATGCCCAGGCCCGACCACGCCGAACATCCATCCACCCCCGCCCGCCGCGCCGCCCGCTTTGCCGGCCGCGCCGCGGCGGTGTTTGCCGTCACGCTGGCGGTGCTGTTTTTGCTGCTGCTGGCGGCCTTTGCGCTGCCCGGCGGGCCGGTGCGGGCAAACATCGCCCGCTCGGTGCCGCTTTTGCAGCAGGAGGGGCTGTACCCGGAACTCTTCGGCTTCAAGCTGTTCCAGATGGACAACTACACCGACACCATCATGCTGTTTGAGGCTGCCGCCGCCGACGAGGCCGACCCCCTGACCGCCATGATGACCGCCACCGCCTACAACGTGGACAATTTTGAGACACTGCCCGACGACCTGCAGACCTATCTGGACGCCCGCGACCGGGGGCTTGCCGGCGCGGACACCGGGCTGGAGCCGTTCTCCTACGCGCGGTACTGGCACGGCTACCTGATCTGGCTGCGCCCGCTTTTGCTGGTTTTGACCTACGGGCAGGTGCGGGTGGTCAACTACATCGTGTTCTTTGCGCTGGCTGGCGCGCTGCTTTGGCGGCTGTGGAAGGTCTGCGGCCGCTGGCCGGCGGTGTGGTTCGCCGTCAGCCAGCTGGCGGTGTCGGCCTTTTTTGCGCCCCGCCAGGTGCAGTTTTTTACCTGCTTTGCCATCGGCTACGCCGCCTGCCTGTGGGTGCTGGCAAAGCCCCGCGCCGCCGGCACGCTGGCCGTGGGGCTGGTGGCGGTGGGGGTATGCACCTCCTTTTTGGACCTGCTGGTCACCCCCATCCTGACCCTGGGCCTGCCGCTGACCGTCTGGCTTTTGGACCCCCGCGTGCCCGGCAGCCGGGCGCCGCTGCGCCGCTGCGGCGCGGTGGCAGGCGGCGCGGTCTGCTGGGGCGCCGGCTACGCGCTGTGCTGGGCGTCCAAATGGGTGCTGGCCGGGCTGGTCACCGGGCAGAACATTGTGGGCGACGCGCTGCACCAGGCGGCGGTGCGCACCTCGGCGGATACCTGGCACGGCATGGAGCTGACCTGGGGCAATATCTTCCGCTTTGTCTACGATACATTGAACAGCCGCGGGCTGTTCTGGCCGCTGATCACCGCGGTGCTGGCGTGCGCGGCGCTGTTTGCGCTGTGCCTGCGCAGCCGGCAGGCGCTTTGCGCGGCGCTGCCGCTGCTGCTGGCGGCGCTGTCCGCCCCGGCCTGGCTGGCGCTGCTGCGCACCCATTCCATCCAGCACGGGTGGTTCACCTGGCGCAGCCTGGGCGTCACGGTGTTCGCAGGGCTGGCGTTTGTGCACCGGGCGTGCAGCCTGTCCGCCGCCCGGCAGCGGCTGCGCCGAAAAAGGGACTGACCGCGGGCGGCCGGCGGCGCGAAAGTACGGCGGCGCTGCGGCAAAGGGCCTTGCATCCTTTCCGAGAATATGATAATATTCGTTATCAGATGTGAAAAGCATGGGATGAAATGCGGATGCCGCTGCCGGCGCATGTGCCCGGCAGCGGGGAAAACGGGGAGGAAGAAACGCCATGGAAGCATACGAGTTCTACCGGGATGTGTTGAAGATACAGGACGAGGCGCTGATCCGGAGCCTGCTGCCCGTAACCAGGGTCCGCCGCCTGGCCCGGCGGGAGATACTGGCGCGCGAGGGCGAGGTGCCCAGGGAGATCGGCTTTGTGCTCGGCGGCTGCCTGTGCGGTTTCTCGCAGAATTCCGAGGGCGAGGAAGTCGTCACCTGTTTTTGCTGCCATACGGGCGATACGACCATGCCGTCTTTCTCGCTGACTGAGCCGGCCGTCGCCTCGGTGATGGCCCTGACCGACAGCGAGGTGCTCTGCCTGCCCACCGACCTGGTGGCGCAGCTGGTGCAAAGCTCCTTTGTCTGTTTGCGGCTGTACAACACCCTGCTGGAACAGTCTCTGCGGCGGGCCGTCAAGATGCAGATGGTCATTTACCGGGGCAGCGCCATGGAGCGGTACCGCTGGTTCCTGCAGGAATACCCCGGCCTGGTGGAGACCATCAACAACAAATACATCGCATCCTTCCTGCAGATGACCAACGTCACCCTCAGCCGCCTGCGCCGCACCGTGCGGGAGCAGGACACGGTCCGGCCGCAGCCGGACGCCGGCCGGACTGCGGCAGAGTAAAAACGCAAAAAACGCAGCAGCCCGCTGCTCCCGAAATTCCGGGGGCAGCGGGCTGCTGCGTTTCTGTTTGGGGCGTCACAGCGCCAGCGGGGCGCCGTCCAGCACGGCGCGGGTCAGCGTGTCGCCGTCGTAGTACAGTTCCAGGTGGAAAAACGGCGCCTCCTCCGCCAGCAGGCGGAAAAACAGCTTGTCGCCGGTCCAGATGGGCAGGTCCTGGATCTTGTCCTTGGGCACCCAGGCCAGCTCGCCCTCGTCGCAGGGGCAGGGCGTGCCGGAAAACTCGGCGCAGGTGAACAGGTGGATCTGCTCCGGCGGCCAGGGCGGGCAGGTAAAATCCAGCACGCCCCGGTACCGCGGCCTGTCCATCGTGTAGCCGGTCTCCTCCCGCACCTCGCGCAAAACGCAGGCCAGGGCGTCCTCGCCGGGCTCAAACTTGCCGCCCACGCCGATCCACTTGTCCCGGTTCACGTCCTTCTTTTTCTTGATGCGGTGCAGCATCAGGTAGCAGCCGTCCCGTTCCAGGTAGCACAGCGTCGTCTGCAAAAGTTCTGCCATGTTTGTGCGTTCCCTCCTGCCGCCCGGCCGCGCCGGGGGCTGTGGTTTTGTCTTTTATAGTATACCGCCTGTGCGGGCGATTGAAAAGCCCCGGCTCCCCGGCAGGTATATTTTGCCTTGCCCGGCGGAACAATAACCCCGGATTGTCAAAAAAAGGCACCGCGCGGCGCCGGGCCGCAGCCGACCCGCGCCGCGCGGCCACCATCTGGGAGGGTAAATCTATGAAAGCAACAGGCATCGTGCGCCGCATCGACGAGCTGGGCCGGGTGGTCATCCCCAAGGAGATCCGCCGCACCCAGCGCATCCGCCAGGGTGACGCGCTGGAAATTTTTACCGCGCCCGACGGCGAGGTCATCTTCAAAAAATACTCGCCCCTTTTGGAGCTGAACGAGCTGGCCGGCGTTTACGCCGAGGTCCTGGCCAAAAGCCTGGGCGTGCCGGTGCTGGTCTGCGACCGGGAGGCGGTGGTGGCGGCGGCCGGCAGCCCCAAAGCCGCCAAGGAGGGCATGCTGGGCCGGCCCATCACCCGCGAGCTGGAAAAGCTGCTGGCGTCCCGCAGCGTCTACACCGCACCCGCCGACCCCGGCCGTCGGGTGCAGGCGGTCAGCGGTGCGGGCGGCCAGGTGCTGGGCTGCGCCGCGCCCATCGTGGTCAGCGGCGACATCGAGGGCGGCGTCTGCCTGCTCAGCCCCGACCGGGCCGACCCGCCCGACGACGCCGAGACCGGCGCCGTGCGCATTGCCGCCAGCTTTCTGGCGCGCTGGATGGAAGAGTGACAGCAAACGCCGCCGCAGAATGGCTTTGCCTGCGGCGGCGCTTTGCGTCTGCCCCGCGGCGCAGACGGCCTGCCCGGCGGGGTTTGTGACGAAACTGTTAAACTTTCAAAAGTTTTTGCCAACCCCCTTGACAGAATCCGAGGTTGGAATATAATAGATTTAGCACTCAGGAACATAGAGTGCTAAAACCAAACCCGAAACAAAAACCCATGGACAGGAGGCGGCACAGATGGCAATGGACGCACGCAAACAGCGTATCCTGGAAGCTATCGTCGCCCTGTATGCGCTGGACGGCGAACCGGTGGGTTCCGGCCTGCTGGCCAGCTATTTCGACATGGCGGTGTCCAGCGCCACGCTGCGCAACGAGATGGCGGCGCTGACCCGGCTGGGCCTTCTGGAACAGCCCCACACCAGCGCCGGCCGCGTGCCCAGCGCCAAAGGGTACCGCTATTACCTGGATCACCTGCTGCAGGGCCCCGACGCCATGGCCCTGGCGGACGAGGACCGGCGGAAAGTTGACGCACTGTTTGACGCCATGGACGCCGAGCCCGAAAAGCTGGCCCCTGCCGCCGCCCGTGCGCTGGCCGATTACACCGGCTGCGCCGCGGCGGCCAGCACCCCCCGCGCCGACGACCTGTGCATCGCCCATTTTGAGGTGGTGCAGGTGGGCCGGTACTCGGCGGCGGTGCTGGCGGTCACCAGCGCCGGCGGGGTCCGCACCCGCGTGGCCAGGGTGGACACCGGGCTTTCCCGCAGCGACGCGGCCCAGCTGGCCCAGCTGCTGAACCAGAACCTGACCTTTGTCTCGCCGGAGGACCTTACCCCCATGCTTTCCGCCAGCCTGCGCATGGCGGCGGGGGCAAGGCTGTGGCCGGTGGTGGCGGCGGCCGAGGCGCTGGTCCGCACCGGCCCCCAGGTCTACCTGGAAGGCGCCCAGTACCTGGCACAAAAGCAGGACGTCCGCCAAAACCTGGGCGAGCTGCTGGAGATCTTCTCCGACACCGAAGCCGCCACCGAGCTGATCGAGCCGGAGGGCGGCCGCGTTACCGCCAAGCTGGGGGACGATTTTGACCCCGCCATGCCCAACCTGTGCGTTGTCTGCAAGCGTTACCTTGCGGGCGGCGGCCTGACCGGCAGCATGGCGCTGATCGGCTCCAGCCGGATGGATTTCCGCAGGCTGATCCCCATTCTGGATTATTTTGCCGCCAGGCTCGGCCAGAGCATGTCCGGCAAACGACAGGAGGAACAAACATGAGCGAAGAAACCAAGGTCCCCGGCACGCAGGCCGGGGAAACGGAGGCTGACCCCCAGGCCGAGACGGCCGAGGCGCCGCAGCCGGACGCAGCGCCTGAGACCTCCGCACAGGCAGAACCTGCAGCCGAGGCGCCCCAGCCCGACGGCAAAAAGCCGGAGCAGGGCAAGCAGAAAAAGGACTGGTTCGGCGGCAAGACCGCCAAGGAACTGGAGGCCACCAAGGCAAAGCTGGAGGCGGCCGAGAAAAAGGCCGGCGACCTGCGCGACCAGCTGCTGCGCACCGCTGCCGAGTACGACAACTACCGCAAGCGTTCGGCGCGGGAGGCTGACCAGAAATTCAACGACGGCGTCTCCCACGCGGTCAGCCAGATCCTGGGCATCCTGGACACGCTGGATATGGCCGCCAACGCCGCCTGCACCGACGACAACTACAAAAAAGGCGTCGTGATGACGCTGGACACCGCCGCCAAGGCGCTGGAAAAGCTGCATGTGACCGAGATCGAGGCGCTGGGCAAGCCCTTTGACCCCAACTTTATGAACGCCGTGCAGCAGGTGCCCCCCGCCGAAGGGCAGGAGAGCGGCAGCGTGGTGCAGGTCTACCAGAAAGGCTACATGATCGGCGACAAGGTCATCCGCCACGCCACCGTTGTGGTAGCCGAATAAAGCAGAACACCCCAAAGGCATGACGGGCCGCGACCTCCGCGAATAAAGAAAGAACGCGGAAGCAACAGCCCGATCACATAAATCAAAAAATCAACCACATGTTTTCAATAGGGAGCCGGGCGCCGGGCCAGTACCCGCCGCGCCCCCATAGAGAGGAGATCATCTATTATGAGCAAGATCATTGGTATCGACCTTGGTACTACCAACAGCTGCGTCGCCGTGATGGAAGGCGGCGAGCCTGTCGTCATCGCCAACGCTGAGGGCGCGCGCACCACGCCTTCCGTCGTCGGCTTCACCAAGAACGGCGAGCGCCTGGTGGGCCAGGTGGCAAAGCGCCAGGCCATCACCAACCCCGAAAACACCATCTCGTCCATCAAGCGCAAGATGGGCACCGCCGAGAAGGTCCATGCCGGCGGCAAGGACTACACCCCCGAAGAGATCAGCGCCATGATCCTGTCCAAGCTGAAGGCGGACGCCGAGGCTTATCTGGGCGAGCCTGTCACCGAGGCGGTCATCACCGTGCCCGCCTACTTTAACGACAGCCAGCGCCAGGCCACCAAGAACGCCGGCACCATCGCCGGCCTGAACGTCAAGCGCATCATCAACGAGCCCACCGCCGCTTCGCTGGCTTACGGCATCGACAAGGAGTCCGACCAGAAGATCATGGTCTACGACCTGGGCGGCGGCACCTTCGACGTCTCCATCATCGAGATGGGCGACGGCGTCACCGAGGTCCTGGCCACCAACGGCGACACCCACCTGGGCGGCGACGACTTCGACCAGCGCATCATCGACTGGATGGCCGACGCCTTCCAGAAGGAGAACGGCATCGACCTGCGCAAGGACAAGATGGCTGCCCAGCGCCTGAAGGAGGCCGCTGAGAAGGCCAAGATCGAGCTGTCCAGCGCCATGACCAGCCAGATCAACCTGCCCTTCATCACCGCCGACGCCACCGGCCCCAAGCACCTGGATATGACCCTGACCCGCGCCAAGTTCAACGAGCTGACCGTGGATCTGGTCGACCGCACCATGACCCCTGTCCGCAAGGCTCTGGCCGACGCCGGCCTGCGCGCCTCCGACCTGAAGAAGGTCCTGATGGTGGGCGGCTCCACCCGTATCCCCGCCGTCTACGACGCGGTCAAGAAGGAACTGAACTGCGAGCCCTTCAAGGGCATCAACCCCGATGAGTGCGTGGCCGTCGGCGCCGCCATCCAGGGCGGCGTGCTGCAGGGCGACGTCAAGGGCCTGCTGCTGCTGGACGTCACCCCGCTGAGCCTGGGCATCGAGACCCTGGGCGGCGTGTGCACCAAGATCATCGAGCGCAACACCACCATCCCCACCCACAAGAGCCAGGTGTTCTCCACCGCGGCCGACAACCAGCCCTCCGTCGAGGTCAACGTCCTGCAGGGCGAGCGTGAGTTTGCCCGCGACAACAAGAGCCTGGGCACCTTCCATCTGGACGGCATCGCTCCGGCCCCGCGCGGCGTGCCGCAGATCGAGGTCACCTTCGACATCGACGCCAACGGCATCGTCCATGTCAGCGCCAAGGACCTGGGCACCGGCAAGGAGCAGAGCATTACCATCACCGCCTCCACCAACATGAGCAAGGAGGACATCGACAAGGCCGTCAAGGACGCCGAGCAGTATGCTGCCGAGGACAAGAAGCGCCGCGAGGAGATCGACATCCGCAACAATGCCGACCAGCTGGTGTTCCAGACCGAGAAGGCGATGGGCGAGTTTGGCGACAAAGTCTCCGCTTCCGAGAAGAGCGACATCGAGACCAAGGTCAGCGCGCTGAAAGAGGCGCTGAAGTCCGGCACCATCGATGACATCAAGGCAAAGCAGGACGAACTGCAGAAGGCCTTCTACGCCGTCAGCGAGAAGATCTACCAGCAGGCTGCCCAGGCCCAGCAGGGCCAGGCCGGCGCCAACCCCGGCGCGGGCGCGCAGCCGAACGCCGGCGAGAGCAAGACCGACGACGGCGCCGTTGACGCCGACTTCCACGAGGTGTGATGCACGGCCCCATCATGGCGGCGCGCAGCACCTGAGGATACGGGCGGGCCTGCAGCCTGACCCATAAGCAAAACGACCCACTGGCCGCCGCCGGAATCTTTCCCGACGGCGGCCGTTGTGGGGTTATATAGAGAGGGCGCGGGGCGGCCGCTGCGGCCATCCGGGCGCGCCCCAGCCAGTCACTGGGCCTGCTTTGTGGGGCGCGGCAGCGCGCCGGTGGGAACAGCGAATGGAAAGGTGTGATACTATGGCAGAAAAACGTGATTACTACGAGGTCCTGGGCGTTGGCAAAAATGCCAGCGACAACGAGATCAAAAGCGCATACCGCAAGCTTGCCAAAAAATACCACCCTGACCTGAACCCCGGCGACAAAGAGGCCGAGGAAAAGTTCAAGGAGGTCAACGAGGCCAACGACGTATTGTCTGACCCCGAAAAGCGCAAGCGGTACGACCAGTTCGGCTTTGCCGGCGTAGACCCCAACTACGCAGCCCAGCAGGGCGGCGGGGCCGGCGGCTTTGGCGGCGGGTTCGGCGGTGTGGACCTGGGGGATCTTTTCGGCGATATCTTTGGCAGCGGCGGTTTTGGCGGCTTTGGCGGGTTCGGCGGTTCCAGCCGGGCCAACCCCAATGCGCCGCGCAAGGGCCACGACATCCAGGCCAGCGTGATCCTGACCTTTGAGGAAGCCGCCCACGGCTGCAGCAAGACCGTCACCATCAACCGGCAGGAGACCTGCCGCGACTGCGGCGGTTCCGGCGCAGAGCACGGCACCAGCCCCGAAACCTGCCCCCACTGCGGCGGCCGGGGCTACGTGGTCACCCAGCAGCGCACCCCCTTTGGCGTGATGCAGAGCCAGCAGCCTTGCAGCTACTGCGGCGGCCGGGGCACCATCATCAAAAATCCCTGCCGCACCTGCCGCGGCACCGGCAAGACCGGCGCCCGCAAAACGCTGGAGGTGCGCATCCCCGCCGGCATTGACGACGACCAGAACATCGCGCTGCGCGGCCAGGGCGACGCCGGAAGCAACGGCGGCCCCGCCGGCGATGTGATCGTCCATGTCACCGTCAAGCCCGACCCGGTGTTTGAGCGCGACGGCTTTGACGTGTGGGTACATGAGCCCATCACCTTCAGCCAGGCGGTGCTGGGGGCCGAGATCACGGTGCCCACCGTGGACGGCAAGGTGGCCTACACCATCCCCGAAGGCACCCAGAGCGGCACCAGGTTCCGCCTGCGCGGCAAGGGCATCCAGTACCTGAACGGCCGCGGCCGCGGCGACCAGTATGTGGTGGTCGATGTGGAGATCCCCAAAAAGCTGACCAAGGCCCAGCGCGATGCGCTGAAAGCCTTTGAGGATACCCTCAAGGACGACAACTACGAAAAACGCAAGGGCTTCTTCAAGAATTTGAAGGACCGGTTCCTGTAACAGAAAGCAGCCTGCCTCCCGCGGCGTCATGCCGGGAAGCAGGCTGCTTTTTTGCTTCGATTTTATATAAGGGAAAGGGAGATCCGCGTTACCCCCACAGCCCCCGCGGGTAGGTGCCCGCCTGGGTCATGGCCTCCAGCGCGGCGGTCAGGGCGGGCTTGTCCTCCCGGTAGGTGATGCCGTACCATTTGTCGGGGCTGGTCAGCACCTTGACCTCGGCTTTGCCGGCCTCCAGCGCGGCGGTGACCACGCTGGGCAGGTAATACTCGCACTTCAGCGGGTCGGCCGGCAGGCTGGCCGCCAAAAACTCGGCAAAGCCCTGCCGGGCTTGCTCCACAAAGCTGGGGGTAAAGCCCCACAGGTTCATGCTGACAATGGCGTCCCCCGGCAGCTCCACCCAGGTCTTTCCGTCGTCCTCGGTGTAGGCGATGGCGCCGCCCCGCGGCTCGATGCGGGTGCGCTCGGTCACGGATACCAGGTTGCCCGCCTGGTCGGTGACGCAGACGCCCCGGCTGACCGAGCCGTTCTCGCTGACGGTGTTTTTCAGGTGGAAGCCTGCCATCGCCCAGGCCAGCTTATCGCCGTCGGCATGGGTGGACAGGTAGTCGAAGATCAGCCGGAAACAGGCGGGGCCGTAGTAGTCGTCGGCATTGATGACCGCAAAGGGTGCGTCGATGCACCCGGCGGCGGACAGCACCGCGTGGGCGGTGCCCCAGGGCTTGACGCGGCCTTCCGGCACCGCAAAGCCCTCCGGCAGCATGTCCAGCTGCTGGAAGGCGTAGCGCACCTCCAGGCCGGCCTTCCCGGCGCGGGCGCCCACCGTCCGCTTGAACTCGGCCTCGATCTCGTGCTTGATGATGAACACCACGGTGGAAAATCCCGCCCGGCGGGCGTCGTACAGGCTGTAATCCAGGATGGCCTCGCCGCAGGGGCCCACCGGGTCGATCTGCTTCAGCCCGCCGTAGCGGCTGCCCATGCCGGCAGCCATCACAACAAGAATCGGTTTTTTCATATGGCAAACGCTCCTTCGCTTCAAAAGCCTTTCTGCTTCTATCATACACATTCCGGCGGGCCCTGGCAAGGGCGGCCAAACGCAAAGCGGGGCAAAACCGGGGGACGCGCCTGTTGATCTGCATCAATAATCTGCATTTTGCATAAAATGTGCCGACGGATACTGGAAGTGATTGCGGCAAAATGCTATAATATACTATCCGGAAGTCTCCGCTGCCGCAGCCGGCACAAGCCGGCGCAGTTCTTGCGGCGTCTGCCAATAATAAAATAAACAAATTTTCTAAAAATGTACAATTTTCGCGCTGCGGTATGCTATAATAGAGCCGATCCGCCGTGTTCCTGCACGGCATAAGGAGGGAGAACAGGATGCACACCAACACAAAGGCGCTGGTGCTGGCCGGCGGCGGCGCCAAGGGCAGCTATCAGGTGGGGGTGTTCCGCGGCCTGCGGGAAGTGGGCTGGCGGCCGGGCATCGTGACCGGGACCAGCGTGGGCAGCCTGAACGGCGCCCTGCTGGTGATGGACCGCCTGGAGGAAGCCGAACAGCTTTGGCTGACGCTGGACGTCCACGGCGTGCTGGAGACCCCCAAAAGCAGCAAGCCGGAGGAGCTGCGGGCCTTCCTGCTGAAAGTTCTGCGGAGCGGCGGGCTGAACATCGACCCGCTGGGCGGCACCATCGACGAGTACCTGGACGAGGAGCGGATGCGCGCCGCCCCCACCCGCTACGGCCTGGTCATGACCGAGATGAACACCCTGAAAAGCCACCAGTATACGCTGGAGGAGATCCCCCGCGGCCGCCTGAAAGAGTACATGATGGCCTCCAGCGCCTGCTTCCCGGCGCTGCGTCCCCAGGAGATCGACGGCGTCAAGTACATTGACGGCGGCTGGAGCGACAATATCCCCATGGCGCTGGCCGCCCGCATGGGCGCCAGTGAGCTGCTGGCGGTGGATATCGACGGGGTGGGCATCAACCGCCCCAACACCACCGGCCTGCCCGCCCGCACGCTGCACAGCCACTGGGACCTGGGCCCCCTGTTCGACTTTGACGGCGAGCGGGCCGCCCGCAACATGCAGCTGGGCTATCTGGACACGCTGCGGCTGTTTGGCCGGGTGGGGGGCACCGCCTATGCCATCCTGCCCGCGGACGACGGCTTTGCCGCCGATTTTGCCGCCACCTACCGCGCCGCCCTGGCGGATGCCGCCGGCCGCGCGCCCACCCTCTGGCTGACCGAGAGCATGGCCCGCCAGGTGGCAGGCTACCCGGCCGTGTACGAGAAAGACCCCGCCGCGCCCACCGCCGCCGGAATCGCCCCTCTGGAGCTGGCCGCCGAGCGGATGCAGGTGCCGCCGGAGACCCCCATGACCGCCAAAATGCTGGCGCTGACCTTTTTGGGCAGCTTTGACCGGGACCCCGGTGAACGCTACCCGGTACTGCTGGGGCGGCAGGAGGGCAGCGTGGTGGGGGAGGCCGCTTTGGCCGCCGCCCACCCGGAGGAATTTGTCACCGCGCTGGTGGCCCGCACGCTGGCCAACATGGGCACCGAGATCTTTTGGTGAGCGGAGAAGCAAAAACAAAGGAGGGACCCCAATGCCTGTACTGAAGGGAACCAAGGTTTCGCCCGGCGTCGCGTCCGGCCCGGTGGTGCGGCTGGACCGCGGCATCGTGGGTCTGCACCGCATCGTCAGCGACCCCTTCCGGGAGCGCGCGCTGTACGAGGCGGCCATCGTGCTGGCCAAGGACGAGCTGCGCCGCCTGCAGCAGCACGCCCAGGGGGCCGACGCCGATATTTTGATGTTCCAGATCGCGCTGCTGGAGGACGAGTCCTTCACCAACGAGATCGGCGATTACATAGCCGCCGGCGCCGGCAGCGCCGCCGCGGTGGAGCGGGCCGAGCAGATCTTTGCCGCGCGGCTGAACAATGTGGACAACGACTACATCCGCCAGCGCAGCGTGGATGTGCGGGACGCCTGCCGCCGGGTGGTGGATATCCTGGACGGCCGCCCGCGGCAGAAGCTGCACCTGACCCGGCCTTCCATCCTGGCGGCGGACCTGTTTTTCCCCAGCGATATCTTTTCCATCGACCGCGGCATGATCCTGGGCCTGGCCGCCGACGGCGACAGCGACACCAGCCACGCCGCCATCATGGCCCGGACCATGGGCATCCCGGCGGTGTTCGGGCTGGGCAAGGGCGCGGCTGCCGCGCTGGAAGGCCACGAGGTGCTGCTGGACGGTTTGGCCGGCGCGGTAACGCCCGACCCCACCCCCGACGACATCGTGGCGGCCCACCACAAGCTGGCGCTGCACCAGCGCAAAAGCCGCAAACAGCACGAGCTGGCCGGCAGGCCCTGCGTCACGCGGGACGGCACCCGGGTCCGGCTGGGGGCCAGCGCCTCCACACCGGAGGATATCGAGAATGCCATGCATGCCGGCGCCGACGACATCGGCCTGGTGCGCACCGAGCAGCTGCTTTTGGACCACGCCACCGAGCAGCAGCAGTATTTCCGCTATATCAGCTGCCTGGCGGCGGCCGCCGGCAGCGCCGTTGTGGTGCGCACCGGCGACGTGGGTGCCGACGATGCCGCCCCCTGGGTGGAGGACGTGCGCCGCGCCACCGAGAACCGCCGCCTGCTGCGCACCCAGATCACGGCGCTGCTGCGGGCGGGCACCCGCGGCGACCTGCGGGTGCTGCTGCCCATGATCACCGGCCCGGAGGAATGGGACGACGTGATGCAGGAGGTGGAGCGATGCAAGCAGCGGCTGGACGGCCGCGGTGTGGAGTACGACCGGGACCTGCCTTTTGGCTGCCTGATCGAGATCCCCGGCGCCGCGCTGGCCGCCGACCAGATCATGGACCACGGGGCGCGTTTTTTGGCCATTGACATCGACGACCTGACCCGCTACACCCTGGCCGCCGGCACCAAAGAGGACGCCAAGCGGTACGAGCATGCCGACACCCCCGCTGTGCGCCGCCTGGTCAACATGGTCTGCCGCATGGCGGCCGACCGGCAGGTGCCGGTGTATATGTGCGGCGTAAAGGCCAACGTGCTGCCTGCCATGGAGACCTACCTGCGGGACGGCGTCCGCGCGTTCTGCATGGAGTCTGCGATTTTGAACGAACTCAAGGCCGGTTTCCTGGAGGTGGACCTGACCGAAGCACCGGCGGAGCCGCCGGCCGGGAAGGCCCTGCCGCTGCCCGTACCCGCCGCGGAGTAAAGCCGCCGGCAGCGGGCAGGGAACCGCCCGCCGCAGGCCGCTGCAAAAAATGCCCAAAAAGTGTTGACAAATCTGCCGGAATGTGCTTAAATGACTTTAAACCAATGAAGCGAAAGTAAAACTGCAGGCGCACGCAAAGAGAGCCCCCGTTGCTGAGAGTGGGGCCGGAAGCGGGGCAGACAAATGGTTCGCCGAGGGCACAGGGAAAGGCCGAAAGCCGAGTATCTGCTGACGGAAGCCTCCGTTACAGGGCAGGGGAATGCTGGTTCCCCGCAAAGGGGCTGCGCCAAAACGCAGCAAGCAAGGTGGCACCGCAGGTCACTGGATCTTTTCAAGATTTTGTCCTGTCCTTGCACAACACCCGTCCGGGGTTGTGCAGGGGCAGTTTTTTTGTACCCGCGCCCCGGCCCTGTTGGACCCGAAAGGAGCACACCCATGAAACCAAACAAAAATCTCCCCGGCCGGCGATGGCGGACGGCAGCCCAGTTTTGATCCCCGCCGTACCGTGAGCCATCCCCAAACAAACGCCAAGAAAAGGAGAATTTCCATGAAAAAACTGCTTGCTGTTCTGACCGCTTCCGCCCTTGCCCTGTCCCTGGCCGCCTGCTCCGGCGCAGATTCCTCCGGCAGCTCCGCCGCCGCGTCCGGGTCCGCCAGCCAGTCGGAGGCCGCCTCGGATCCGGCCTCCGCCGAGGGCGCGTCCTACCGCATCGCCATCGTCCAGCAGATGGATCATTCCAGCCTGGACGAGATCCGCGCCGCCATTGAGGCCGAGCTGGACGCCCGTGCCGCCGCCGACGGCATCACCATTGAATACCAGGAGTTCAACGGCCAGAACGACGCCACCATGCTCAACCAGATCGGCACCCAGGTGGTCTCGGACGGCTACGACGCCATCATCCCCATCGCATCGCTGGCGGCCCAGTGCATGGTCACCGCCGCCGACGGCGATATCCCCGTCGTCTACGCCGCCATCTCGGACCCGGCGACCGCCGGCCTTACCGACCTGCCCAACGTCACCGGCACCTCCGATGCTTTGAACACCGCCTTTATCATGGATATGATGTTCGCCATTGACCCGGACATCCAGACTGTCGGCCTGCTCTACTCCAACTCCGAGCCCAACTCCGAGACCCCCATCGCCGATGCCAAAGCCTACCTGGAGGAGAAGGGCATCGCCTACGTGGAAGCCACCGGCAACACCACCGACGAGGTGCTGACCGCCGTTTCCACCCTGACCGACCGGGTGGACGCCGTCTTTACCCCCACCGATAACGTCATCATGGGCGCGGCCGGCGCAGTGGCCGAAACGCTGACCGACGCGGGCATCCCCTTCTACGCCGGCGCCGATTCCTTTGTCACCTCCGGCGCGTTTGCCACCTGCGGCGTCAACTACACCGACCTGGGCAGCTACACCGCCGATATGGCCTTGGACGCCCTGCTCAGCGGCGAAGTCCCTGCCGACTACCATGTGATGGACGACGGCATCATCACCGTCAACACCGAGACCGCCGCGGCGCTGGACCTGTCCTACAACGCCTTCACCAACATGGTGGACAACGTGGTCGAAGTCACCACCGCCGCCGAGTGACCCATATCCCCCCATAACACACAAAAAGCAAGCCGCGCCGCGGGGCAGGGGAGACCCTGCCCCGCCCGCCGCGCGATCCCCGATCCTGTAAAGGAGCTGAACCGCATTGATAACCACCGCAATCGTGCTGAGCGCGCTGGAGCTGGGCTGCATCTACGCCCTGGTCGCCATGGCGCTGTTTTTGAGCTTCCGGGTGCTGAACATCGCGGACATGACCACCGACGGAGCCTTTACCCTGGGCTGCGCGGTCTCGGCCACCATGGCCGTGGCGGGGCACCCTGTCCTGGGGCTGTTTGCCGCCATGCTGGCGGGGTCAGCCGCTGGCTTTGTCACCTCGCTGCTGCAGACCCGGCTGGGGGTGCCCTCCATCCTGGCGGGCATCATCACCAACACGGGGCTGTACACCGTCAACCTGGCGGTGATGGGCTTTTCCTCCAACGTGCCCATGCTCAAGACCAACACCATCTTTACCATGCTGGAGGACGCTTTGGGCGAGGATCTCCCCACCAAGCTGTTGCTGGCGGCGCTGATCGCGGCCATCGCCTGCGCGCTGCTGATCCTGTTTTTGGGCACCCGGCTGGGCCTGTCCATCCGCGCCACCGGCGACAACCCGGACATGGTGCGGGCCAGCTCCATCAACACCGCCTTCACCATCACGGTGGGGCTGTGCATCGCCAACGCCCTTACCGCCCTGTCCGGCGCGGTGCTGGCCCAGTACCAGCGTTCGGCGGACATCAACCTGGGCACCGGCATGGTGGTCATCGGCCTGGCGTCGCTGATCATTGGCGAGACGCTGTTTGGCCGGGGCGGCCTGTGGACCAGGGCGGTGGCCGCGGTGGCGGGCAGCATCATCTACCGCTTTATCATTGCGCTGGCCATGCGGGCCAACCTGCCGTCGGAGGCGCTCAAGCTGATCTCGGCCATCATCGTGGTGCTGGCCATCTCGGCACCCGCCATCAAGAAAGGCGTCGCCTTCCAGCGCCGCCGCCACGCCGCCATGCACCGGAAGGGAGGCGCCCGCCATGATGCTTGAACTCCACGGGGTGCAAAAGACCTTCAACCCCGGCACCGTCAACGAGAAAAAGGCGCTGACCGGCATTGACCTTGCGCTGGAACAGGGGGACTTTGTCACCATCGTTGGCTCCAACGGCGCGGGCAAGTCCACGCTGTTCAACGCCATTGCGGGCAGCTTTGTCCCGGACGAAGGCTCCATCGTGCTGGACGGTCAGGACATCACCTTCCAGCCCGACTACCGCCGCTCCAAGACCATCGGCCGGCTGTTCCAGGACCCGCTCAAGGGCACCGCCCCCAGCATGACCATCGAGGAAAATTTGGCGCTGGCCTACCTGCGGGCGTCGGGGCATACCTCGCCCTTTTCCCGCATCACCAAAGCCGAGCGGGCGCTGTTCCGCCAGCGGCTGGCCGACCTGGACCTGGGGCTGGAGGACCGGATGAAACACCCGGTGGGGCTGCTTTCCGGCGGCCAGCGCCAGGCACTGACGCTGCTGATGGCCACGCTGGTCACCCCCAAACTGCTGCTGCTGGACGAGCACACCGCCGCCCTGGACCCCGCCACCGCCGACAAGGTGCTGGAGCTGACCAAAAAGATCGTGGCGGAAAACAACATCACCTGCCTGATGATCACCCACAACATGCACGCCGCGCTGGAGCTGGGCAACCGCACCCTGATGATGGACGGCGGCCGCATCGTGCTGGACGTGGGCGGCGCCGAGCGCGCCGGCATGACGGTGGACGACCTGCTGGACCGCTTTGCCAAGGGCACCGGCCATATGCTGGACAACGACCGCATCCTGCTGAGCAAAGAGCAGAGCGCGGCGGACTGAGCAGCCTGGCGGCGGCCGCCCTGCCGCGCCCCGGAAGTTCCGGCAAAAAACGCGCCCCATCTCTACACGGGATGGGGCGCGTTTTGCATATACAGGCGTCCGCCGCGGCCGGAAAGGGGCGTGGACAGGCCGGGGTCACGGCCGGCGGTCGTCCCGCACAAAGGGCGGGCGGATGACGGCGTCGGTCAGCGCGCCGTACAGTTCCGGCCGGCGGTAGGCGTTGCCGTGGACCTCCCCGGCGCGGTAGGCGCGCAGCTGGTCCAGGTCCAGCCGGGCCAGATAGACGCCCGGTCCCTCGCCGGTCTCCAGCAGGCAGAAATCACGGGAGCCTTCCAGATCGGGCAGGTAGGCCACGCCGTCGAACAGGGTGGAGTGCCCGTTGCAGCCGGGCCGGCCGGCGGGATAGTTGCAGGTGGCAATGGCCGTCATGTTCTCAAAGGCGCGGGCGCGCAGCTGGGCCAGCCGGTTCTGCTCCATGGGGCAGGCGTTGGGCACCAGGATCAGCTCGGCGCCGTTCAGCATCAGCAGGCGGGCGCTTTCGGGAAACTCCCGGTCATAGCAGATCATGGCGCCCACCTGCACCGGGCCTGCGGCGGTGTCCAGCGCGGCCACCGGGAAACTTTCGCCGCGGGTCAGCACCCGCTCGTCGCCAAAATCGCAGGTGTGCACCTTGGCGTAGGTCAGCGCCAGCCGGCCGCGGCGGTCAAACAGCAGCAGCGTGTTGCGCGGCGCGGGGGCGTACTGCTCCAGCAGCGTCACGCCGATGGCCATGTCCAGCTCGGCGGCCAGCCGGGCGAACGCCCCGGCAAAACCGCCGTCCGCCGGCAGGGCCAGCGCCCGCAGGGCGGCGGGGTCCTGCGGAATGGTATACCCGGTGTTCCACAGTTCCGGGAACAGCGCAATGTCCGCGCCGCAGGCTTTGGCTTGCCGGCAGGCGGCAAGCCCGCGCTCCAGCGCGGTGTCCGCCGTGGGGCCGGGCAGCAGCTGGAGCAGGGCGATGGTCAAAGCTGCCATAACAAACGACCTTCCTTCCAGGTGTGCGGTGCGGCGCTTTGGGGCCGCCGCGCAGGCGGCGTTCCCCGGTGCGCGGACCGCTGGGTCAGGGGCGGGATGCCGGTGCGCGGCCCGGCGCGGCAAATTACTGCGGGAAGCCGTCCGTCCGGGTCACCGTCTCGCCGTCGGCGCCGTACCAGACGGCCTCCACGCCGTCCAGGCTGTCCACCAGGGCCAGGCCCTCGTTCAGCGGCATGCAGTACAGCCCGGTGGAAAGCGCATCCCCCACGCCGCTGTCTCCGCACAGGACCGAGACCTGGCGGAAATACCGGGCCGGGTACAGCGTTTCCAGATCGATCAGGTGGGCGTAGCGCACGCCGTCCACCTCAAAATACCGCTGGGTGTCGGCGCTGGTCACCAGCGACTGGCCGTCGGCCAGCTCCACCTCAATCAGTGTGCTGCCGTCCTCGTCCCAGGGGGCGGTGACGCCCGCCACCCAGGGGCTGCCGTCGGCGTGGGCGCCGATGGCCCGGATGTTGCTGCCCGCGTCGATCAAGGCGCTGTCCAGCCCGCGGGCTTCGGCGGCCCGGGCGGCGGCCTCAATGGCCCAGCCCTTGGCGATGCTGCCCGCGTCGATGCGCAGTTCCGGGTCGGTCAGCTGCACGGTGCCGGCGGCCTCGTCCAGCACCAGGCCGTCGATGCCGCAGTGCCCGGCGGCGGCCTGCAGGGCCGCATCGCCGGGCAGCGTTTCGGTCTCCCGCGCGTCGTGCCACAGCGAAAGCACCGCCCCGGCGGCGATGTTGCAGCGGCCGCCGGTCTCGGCATACATCGTTTTGCCCAGCGCAAGCAGGTCCAGCAGGGCGTCCTCCACCGCCACCGGCGCGCCGCCCGCCGCGTCGTTCACGTCGGCCAGGTTGGTCACGCCGTCGTAGTGGCTGTAGATGTCAAACAGCTGGTGGTAGCGCAGCAGATCGGCGTGCAGCGCCTCTGACTGCCGCTGCCACTCCTCGTCGCTGTCGCAGTAAGCGGTCACCCGGATGACCGAGTCGAACACGTCGAACCAGGTGGCCTGGTATCGCTGCTGCCGGGAACAGCCGGGCAGCAGCGCGGCCAGCAGCAGGGCCGCAGCCAGCAGGCAGGCGCGGCGGGGCAGGCGGGCCGCCCTCATTGCGGCTGCCCGCCGCCCAGGGCGCGGTGCTCGGCCGAAAGTTCCTCCAGCAGCCGGGCCAGCGTCCAGCCCTCGCTGGTGGGGGTCACGGCCGCCCGGATGGGAAAGTCCGCCCCGCCTTTTTTCACGGCGTCCAAAAAGGCGTTCAGGTCGCCGTTGTCGTGCCGCAGGCCGCTGACCACCATGGCGGGGGTCTGCCATTGGGCGGCGTCGGCGGGGGCGGGCGCGGGGGCCGCCCTGCCGGCGCACAGGTCGCCGATGCGGCAGCCCAGGTGGGCCTCGTCCACAAAGACGGGATCCAGCCGGAAAGCCGCCGCCTGCCGCATCAGCGCGTCATAGCCGGCGCTCTGCGGGCCAAAGCGCCACAAAAGCAGCGCGCGGGGCTGGGTACGGATGTGAGCTTTCATGGAAAAATCCTCCGTTTGGATGTTGTTGAAGTATGGCCGCGCCGTCACAGCAGCCGCAGCAGGATCATGTACACGGCGGTACCGCCGGCGATGCTCAAAAGCGTGTTGCGCCGCCACAGGTGCAAAAGTACCACCACCGCCACCGCCGCCAGCTGGGGCGCAAAGTCCGCCGCCGCGGCAAAACCGGTGGAGCGCAGGCAGTAGACCACCAAAATGGCCATCACCGCCGGGGGCAGCACCCTGCCCAGGTACAGCACGCCCCGGCCGGGGCTGCCGCTGCGGCCAAACAGCACAAAGGGCAGCGCCCGCGTCAGCACGGTGCAGGCGCATGCCACCAGCACGATGGCCAGGTCCGAGAGGAATGCCTCGTTGAAGATCGTCCCCATCAGCGGCGCACCTCCTTTCGGCCGGCGGTATCGGCGTCGGCGGCTTGCGGCGCCGGCGGCGCAGCGGCGTCCAGCCGGCCGCGGCAGGCGGCCAGCGCCAGCACGGTGCAGACCAGTGCCGGAAGCAAAAAGCGGTCCGGCCCCAGAACCGCCAGCCAGACCAGCCCGAACACAAGCCCCGCCACTGCCGGCAGATGGCTTTTGGCGTCCCGCCACTGGTCCACAAAAATGACCACGAACAGCGCGGTCATGGCAAAGTCGATGCCGGTCAGATCAAAGGGCAGCACGCTGCCCAGCGCCGCGCCGGCCACGCTGCCCGCCACCCAGTAGCCCTGGTCCAGCGCCGAGATCCACAGCCGCGTCCGGTTGGCGTTGAGCTGCTCCGGGATCTGCACGCTGCACTGGAGCGAGTAGGTCTCGTCCGAAAGCGAAAAGATCATGTAGGGCTTGGCCCGGCCCATCTGCCGGAAGGTGTCCAGAAAGGACAGCCCGTAAAACAGATGCCGGCTGTTGACCGAAAGGGTGGTCAGCGCCACCGAGGCCAGCGACGCAAACCCGCCGCCCAAAAGCCCCACCAGCACAAACTGCATCGACCCGGCGTAGACGATGCCGCTGATCAAAAGCGCCCAGGGCCAGCCGTAGCCGGCCTGCTGCAGCAGCAGCCCGAAGGCCAGCCCCAAAAACAGGTAGCCGCACAAAACCGGCGCCGTCTGCCGCAGCGCAAAGCGAAATTCCGCCATATTCCTTCCCGTTCCCTCTTTTCTTTCCGGGCGCATCTGAAAGATCCCCGGCATTTTGCACCTGCCCCGATATGCCGCCAAAACACAGCGGCGCAGCCGCGGCTCCAAAGCCACCGACTGCGCCGCTGTCTGCGTGTTTGTCAGGCCCTTACTTCAGGTCGGGGTGATACTCCTTGCAGGTGCACTTTTTCCATTTCAGGCCGCTGCCGCAGGGGCAGGGATCGTTGCGGCCGATCTTGGTTACCCGGATGGGCGCGCTGCCCTTGGCCCCGGCGCGGGCGGGGGCGCCCTCGCCGGTGGGCTGGGCGACCTGCTGCCGCTGGGGCTGGACGCCCGGCTGGCGCACCTCGATGGTCAGCAGCATGTGGACGGTGTCCTCCCGGATGGAAGCCACCATCTCGTCAAACATGTTGAAGCCCTCGATGCGGTACTCGACGATGGGGTCGTGCTGGCCGTAGCTGCGCAGGCTCATGCCCTGTTTCAGCTGGTCCATGTTGTCGATGTGGTCCATCCACTTGGCGTCGACGTTTTTCAGCAGGCAGATGCGCTCCAGCTCGCGCATGATCTTGCTGCCGTACTTTTTCTCCTTGGCCTCCAGCACGCTCATGCCGCGGTCGTACAGCATCTTGCTGACGTCCTCGACCTTGAGGCTGTTTTTCTCCTCGGCGGTGTACTGGAAATCGGTGGGCAGGCACAGCCAGTTCATGTAATGGCGGCGCAGGGCGGAGAAATCCCAGTCGTCCACGCTCTCGCCGTTCAAAAAGCTCTTGCAGGACTCGTCGATGCTCTCTTTCAGCATGCTGTGCAGCGTGCCGGACATATCCTCGCCGTCCAGCACCTGGCGGCGCTCCTTGTAGATGATCTCGCGCTGCTGGTTCATCACGTCGTCGTACTGCAGCACCTGCTTGCGGATGGCAAAGTTGCTGGCTTCCAGCTTTTTCTGGGCGCTCTCGATGGTGGAGGTGATCAGCTTGGTCTCGATGGGGGTATCCTCGTCCAGGCCCATGGTGGTCATCAGCTTCTGCACCCGCTCGCCGCCGAAAATGCGCATCAGGTCATCCTCCAGCGAGAGGAAGAACCGGGAGCAGCCGGGGTCGCCCTGGCGGCCGGCACGGCCGCGCAGCTGGTTGTCGATCCGGCGGGACTCGTGGCGCTCGGTGCCCACGATGAACAGGCCGCCGGCGGCGCGCACCGCCTCGGCCTCCTCCTTGACGCCGGGCTCGTACTCGGCGCACAGCTCGTCAAAGCGGCGGCGGGCCTCCAGCACTTCGGCATCGTCGGTGTCGGCGTGGCCGTCCGACTCGGTCATCAAAAAGTCCAGCCGTGCCTCGGTGTCCAGCTCCGGCGGCAGTTCCGGGGCGGGCTGGCCGGCCGCCTTGGCGGCAGCTTTGGCCGCCTTGCGGGCGGCCTCCTCGGCGTCTTTGGCGGCGGCCAGCTTTTTCTGCAGCTCCTTGCGCAGCGTGGCTTTGGCCATGTAGGGCACGTTGCCGCCCAGCGTGATGTCGGTGCCGCGGCCGGCCATGTTGGTGGCGATGGTCACGGCGCCCTTGCGGCCGGCCTGGGCCACGATCTCGGCCTCGCGCTCGTGCTGCTTGGCGTTCAATACGTTATGGGGGATGCCTTTGGCCTTCAGCATGCGGGAAAGAGCCTCGCTCTTTTCAACGCTGATGGTGCCCACCAGCACCGGCTGGCCCTTGGCGTGGCATTCCTCCACCTGGGCCACCACGGCGCGCAGCTTGCCGTTGACGCTCTTGTAAACGCAGTCGGGCAGGTCCTGGCGGGCGCGGGGCTTGTTGGTGGGGATGCTGACGATCTGCAGGCCGTAGATCTCGTTGAACTCGTCCGACTCGGTGGAGGCGGTACCGGTCATGCCGGCCAGCTTTTTGTACATGCGGAAGTAGTTCTGGAAGGTGATGGTGGCCAGCGTCTTGCTCTCGGCGGCCACGTTGACGCCTTCCTTGGCCTCGATGGCCTGGTGCAGGCCGTCGTTGTAGCGGCGGCCGTACATCAAACGGCCGGTGAACTCGTCGACGATGATGACCTCGCCGTCCTTGACGATGTAGTCGGTGTCGCGGTGCATGACGCCGCGGGCCTTGATGGCCTGGTCGATGTAGTGGCGCAGGCTCATGTTGTCGGCGTCGGAAAGGTTGTCCACCTGGAACCAGGCTTCCGCCTTCTGGATGCCGCTCTCGGTCAGGGTGGCGGTCTTGCGCTTTTCGTCCACCACGTAGTCGCCGTCCACCTGCTCCTCGGCCTGGACCTTGTCCTCCAGCTCGACGATCACGCTCTTTTTCAGCGTCTTGGCAAAGTCGTCGGCGCGCTTGTACATCACGCTGGAATCCTCGCCCTTGCCGGAGATGATCAGCGGGGTGCGGGCCTCGTCAATCAAAATGGAGTCCACCTCGTCCACGATGGCGTAGGCGTGGCCGCGCTGGACCATGTTCTGTTTGTAGACCACCATGTTGTCGCGCAGGTAGTCAAAGCCGAACTCGTTGTTGGTGCCGTAGGTCACGTCGGCGGCGTAGGCGGCCTTGCGCTCGGCGGCGGGCACGTCGTGGATGACCAGGCCGACGGTCAGGCCCAGGTAGCGGTAGACCTTGCCCATCCACTCGCTGTCGCGCTTGGCCAGATAGTCGTTGACGGTGACCACGTGCACGCCCTCGCCGGTCAGGGCGTTTAAGTAGACGGGCATGGTGGCCACCAGGGTCTTGCCTTCACCGGTCTGCATCTCGGCGATGCAGGCGCGGTGCAGCACGATGCCGCCGATGATCTGCACCGGGTAGGGCTTCAGGCCCAGCACGCGCCAGTCGGCCTCGCGGCAGACGGCAAAGGCTTCGGGCAGCAGGTCGTCCAGGCTCTCGCCGTTTTTCAGGCGCTCGCGGAATTCCGCGGTCTTGCCGCGCAGCTCCTCGTCGGACAGTTTCTGCATCTGGGGTTCCAGGTCCTCGACCTTTTTGGCGATGGGCCGGATGCGTTTGAGTTCCTTGTCCGAGAAATTCCCGAACAGCTTTTCGATCAGAGACATAAGCACACCCCTGTGGTTTGGATTTTGGGTCGGTCTTGCGGTTGTCTATCGCAAAGGCGGCCAAACGCCGCGCGAATCGCTGAAAATCAGCGCAGGATACACACTTTAATATAATACACCCGCGCAGGGTTTGCTGTCAAACCCGCGCGGGTGTATTTGAAAATCTTTTTGATCTGCGCCGCGGCGCGTTGTGCGGGATGGTCAGCTGTGCGCCCGGGCCGCCGGCCGCCCGACGGCGGGAACGTCGGCCCTGCCGCCCACGCGGGAGAGCAGCACCAGCATGACAAAGATGCAGCCAAAGCCCAGCGCGTCCCACAGCGTAAAGGGGGAACCCAGCACCAGCGTTGAGATCAGGGCGGCGGAGGCAGGCTCGGCAAAGCTGTACAGGCTGCTTTTCTGGGGGCCGATCAGCTTGACGCCCTGCATGTAGCAGCAGAACGCCAGCAGGTTGCCCACGCACACCACCGTGGCGATGCCCACATAGCCCATGGGGCCGGGCACACACCCCTGCTCCCAGGGGCGGAACAGCAGGCAGAACAGCACGCCGCCCATCAAAAACGCCCAGCCCTGCAGCATGGGGGTGGGGTACTTGCTTTGCAGACGCTTGGGCCACATGGTGTAGATCACCACGCACACCGCGCACAGCAGCCCGGCGGCCAGCGCCGCCGGCGACACTGCCAGGTCGGTCAGGCTGCCGTGGGTGGTCAGCAGGAACACGCCGATCATCGCCATCAGGATGGAAACGACCTCGAACGCCCTTGGCGCCCGCCGCCCCACCACGCAGGTGACGACCAGGATCATGGCGGGGGAAACGTCCTGCAAAATGGTGGCGATGCCCGCCGAGGACAGGTCGATGGTCAGAAAATAGAGGAACTGGCAGCAGCTGACGCCGGCGATGCCGTAGATCAGCAGGTCCACGGCGTCCCGCGGGCTTTTCCAGGGCGCGACCAGAAGCTTGGGGCTGCGGATGGCGTAGTAGGCGCACAGGATCAGCCCCGCCAAAAACAGCCGGATGGGCGTCAGCCAGGTGGGGCTCATGCCCTCGGTGGTGAACAGGTACTGCCCCATACAGCCTGAAATGCCCCAGCAGGCGGCCCCGCCCATGGCCAGGATGGAACCTTTTACACGGTCGTTCATCGTTTGGAACCCCCTCAATGTTTATCCGGGCGCGGGACCGCACTGCGCGGCCCGCACAAATGGCGCGGCGAAGTTCCGCCGCGCCGCACAGCGCAAAAATCAGTCCTGCCGCAAGATCCAGTCCGCCGCGGCGGAAAGGCTTTGCACCACCGGCGCGCCGGTGGCCGCCAATGCCTCAGGCGGCTGATGCCCGCCCGAATACAGGACGCAGCGCACCCCCAGCGCCCGGCTGACCTCGAAATCGTGGACCGAATCGCCCACCATCACGGTGGCGTCCGGGTCAAAGCGTTCCTCGGCCAGGTAGCTAAGCCCCAGCTCCACCTTGCTTTTGGCGTAGATGTCGCCCAGGCCCAAAAGCCGGTCAAAGTAGGGCAGCAGCCCGCGCTGGCCGGCCTGCTGCCGCAGGGTGCCGATGGGCGACGCCGACAGGATGACCTGCTTTTTCCCGGCGGCCTGCAGGCGGAAAAGCGTCTGCTCTGCGCCCGGCATCAGCGGGCAGGCCGCAGAGGCGGGGACATAGTCCTGCATGTAGCTTTGGGCCAGCGCGTCAAAGCTGTGGCGGTCAAAATCGAAGCCCGCCCGCAGGTAATAATCCCGGATGGGGAAGCCGAAGATCTTCCGGTAGCCGTCCAGGTCATACTGCCGGTCATAGCCGTAGCGCGTCAGCAGACGGTTGAGCGCGTCCACGCACAGCGTCACGTCGTCCAGCAGGGTGCCGTTCCAGTCCCAAAGGACCAGCTGCAGTTTCATCCGGGTCACCGTCCTTTCCGTTTCAGCCGGTGGTTTTGTGTGGTGGCGTTATGCCGATATAACGATCCTCTGGATCTTGGTCTCAGAGAGAGCCTCTATACATAGATAACAGAATAAGAAACAGGGGGGCGGCGGATCGTTCAGGCCCGCACCAGCTTGTTCAGCGCCGGGGTGGACTCGATCAGCTTGGCAAACAGCACGCCCAGCACCATGCAGCTGATCACCTCGCCCACACCCACGGTGAAGGCGTTCCACGCCACCAGCGGCACCGTGGCCGGCGAGTCCGAGAAGAAAAAGGCGATCTCCGGCCCGACGATCAGCGCGTTGAATACCACCGGCGGGATGGCGGCCGGGATGGCCAGGCCCTTCCAGCGGATGCCGCGCAGCCGGTAGGTGACCAGGCAGGCCAGCACCGTGGCCAGCGTGCCGAACAGGATGTCCGGCGCGGCGGTCATGCCTATGGACACGCCCAGCAGGTTGGAAAGAAAACAACCCACCGAGACAGCCGCGATGTACTCCGGCCCGAAAATGGGCATCAGCGTCAGGATCTCGGCCACGCGGATCTGGACGGCGCCAAAGGAAAACGGCGCCAGACCCAGGCAGAGAGCGACGTACACAGCGGCCACCAGGGCGCAGCGCGCCACACGGCGGGTGTTGAAAGCGGACGAATGATTCTGGTTCATGGTTACACTCCGGCGGATAGATTTTGACCGGCGCAAGACCGCCAGCCTTGCGCCGGTTTGCATCCCGCCCTTTCCAGAAAAGGGGAGGGGATGGAGCCTAAAATCCTAAGTTGCTCAACGATTCTGTATTATAGCAAAGGGGATGCCTGTGCGCAAGCCCTTTTCGGGCGGATGCCCCGCCTGCGCGGGGCTTTGCCTTTGCGGAAGGCGGCCGGTGCGCCGGGCGATGGAAGATCTGCCGTACTTTGTGGAAAAAGTGCTACAAAAACAGGCGGCGGCAGGGTATAATGGGGGCAAAACCGGCCGGGGCCGCCAGACCGGCTCCGGCACGCCGGTGAAAGGAGAATGTTGTATGAACCACATCCAGCGCCGCGACGCCGAACTGCCCTACATTTCGGACGAGGCCGTCATGCAGCAGCAGCGGGTCTGCCGCGAGATCCTGCAGCGGCTGAATTTTGCCGACCGCTCCGATTTTGCCGGCATCGCCGCCATCGTGAAGGAGCTGTTCGGCCGGTCGGAGGGGGCCATGGTCAACCCGCCTTTTTACTGCGACTACGGCAGCCACATCGAGGTCGGCAAAAACTTTTTTGCCAACTACAACTGCACCATCCTGGACGTGGCCAAGGTCACCATTGGCGACAATGTGCTGTTCGGGCCCAACGTGGCCGTTTATACCGCCGGCCATCCCCTCCACCCGGAGGCCCGCGCCACCATGTACGAGTACGGCGTCGGCGTGACCATCGGGGACAATGTGTGGATCGGCGGCAACTGCGTGGTGATGCCTGGCGTGCACATCGGCGAGGGCAGCGTCATCGGGGCGGGCAGCGTGGTCACCCGCGACATCCCCGCCCGGTCGGTGGCCGCCGGCAACCCCTGCCGGGTGATCCGCGCCATCACCGACGCCGACCGCGTCTTTTATTACCGCGACCGGAAGTTTGACCCCGAAGCCTGGGCCGATGTCTGCCGCAGGACCGGCTGGGACCCGGCCGAGCTGGACGGGTGACCCCGCCGGAAGGCCAAAAACAACGTATCCCACCGGGCGCACGCCGGACCGGAAACCGGCAGGGCGGGCGCACGGTGGGATTTTTTTGCGTTGCGGCGGCGTTACAGGCAGGCTTTGGCGGCAGCCGCCAGCGCCGCGGCGTCGGCGTCATCGGGATGCGACAGCGCCCGGTCAAAGTTTTGCAGCATCGGCGCGGCCTGCTCCGGCGGCATGGCCTCGAACCGGCGGCGGACGGCCTGGGGCATGCGGCCCTGGCACATGAACTGCCCCGCCACGGTGTTGGAGGCGTCCAGGTGGGCGCGCACCCGGCCCAGGATCTCGGCAAAATACTGCTGGCTGCCGCCAAAGCCGGCGGTGCCGAACAAAAACACCCGCTTGCCCCGCAGCCGCGCCAAAAACGCTGCGGCGTCGGGCGGGCAGTCGCCCTTGTCGGTCCAGAAACCCACAAAGATCAGGTCGGCGTCGGGCAGCGTCTGGCCGGGTGCGCCGGCAAACACGCAGTCCTGCGCGGGCAGAGCCTCGGCCAGCTTCTGCGCCAAAAACGCGGTGTTGCCGGTCCGGCTGCTGGTGACGATGGCATAGTTCATGGCAAAACCTCCCTTTGCCCGGCGGCGGAATGGCCGCCCTGTGCAGGCGGAAAAGCCGGGCCTTACCTGGTAGGGTACACCCGGCGGCCGGCTTTGTCAAACCCGCGGCGAGCCGGGCGCAGGCGGAAAGCACAGGCCCGATGGGCAAATGCGGCCGTTTTGGCGGGGCCCGGTCCTGCGGTCTGAATACGGGACCTTGTGTATCGGCCCGCAGCGTGAAGCCCCCTTGCGCGCCGGGGCAGGGCGTGCTATACTGAAATTGCTGATTAGCGGCAGCTAACAACCGCGGCCCGCACGCAGCGGAAAAATCCGGGCCGCAGAAAAGGAGGCACTTGAATATGGTACAGATCACAGTCAAAGTGGACGGCATGCAGTGCAGTATGTGCGAGGCCCACGTCAACGAGGCGGTGCGCAGGGCGCTGCCGGTCAAAAAGGTAACATCCTCCCACAGCAAGGGGCAGACGGTCATCCTGGCGGAGCAGCCGCTGGACGAGCAGGCGATCCGCGCCGCCATCGAGCCGACCGGCTACCGGGTGCTGGGCATCGAGAGCGGACCCTGCCGCAAAAAGGGGCTTTTCGGCCTGTTTGGCTGACCGCCGCCCGGGGTGGGGATTGACAGCGACTTTGTAAATAGATTAAACTAAATAAGAAATATCCGCCCCGCCCACGCCGTGACAGAACGTATCCCCAAAAGGGCTGCCGCACAGCCGGCAGCGGCTTTGGCGGGGCGCGCTTGCCGGCTTTTCCGGAACGGGGCAGGGCAGCCTGCCCAAGGGCGGAAACGGGCCGGCACCTGCAGAAAAGAAAAAGGAGCGTTTGGTGTGAAGGGAAGTCTGCGCAGTGGTCCGCGCTGGTTCTTTTATCTGCTGGGGATGCTGGTGCTTGCCATGGGGATCACCCTCAACTCCATGACGGGGCTGGGGGCTTCGGCCATCGTGTCGGTGCCGTTTACTATCAGCCAGGGCACCGGGCTGAACTTCGGCGATTTGACGCTGCTGGTCTATGTGCTGTTTGTGGCGGCGCAGTTCGTCATTATGGGCAAAGCCCGCAGCTGGACGTTTCTGCTGCAGATCCCCCTCAGCATCGTTTTTACCCGTATCATGAACCTGATCCAGGCGTTCATCCCTTACCAAAGCGGCAGCCTGCCCGCCGACCTGGCCATGCTGATGCTGGCCATTGTGCTGACCGGCGTGGGCGCCGCCATGACGGTGGATATGGCGCTGATCCCCAACCCCGGCGACGGCATTGTCAGCTGCATTGCCCGGCGGTCGGGGCGGGAGCTGGGGCTGTGCAAAAATCTGTTCGATTTGGGGTGCCTGGCGGTGTCGCTGGTGCTGGGGGCCTGCTTCGGCGACCTGCTGACCGGCGTGGGGCTGGGCACCGTGATCTCGATGGTGGGCGTCGGCCGGGTGATCGCGGTGTTCAACCACTGGTTCCGCCGCCCGATGCAGCGTCTGGCCGGGCTGGAACCCGCCTGACGCCGGGGCCGTTTGCCGCCGGCCGACCAAAACGACCCCATCCGCCCCGCCGGGCCGGCCATGCGCCGCCGGCGGGGCTTTTTTGCGCCCGGGGCGGCAGGGGCGCGTCCCCTCTTGCGCGGGGGCGGCTTTCCCGCTATGATAGAGGGGATATCGAAAAGACGGAGGGACCGCTGTGGAACAGCAAAACAAAACAGGGCAGGGCGCCGCAGCCCGCAGCCTGACCGCAGGCCCCATCACCGGCACGCTTTTGCGGTTTGCGGTGCCGATGATCCTGGGCGACCTGCTGCAGCAGATGTACAATGTGGCCGACACCCTGATCGTCGGCCAGTTTGTGGGCGCCGACGCGCTGGCGGCGGTGGGGTCGGCCTACACGCTGATGACCTTTCTCACCTCCATCCTGCTGGGCCTGTCGATGGGCGCAGGGGTGGCGGTGTCCATCTCCTTCGGCAGGCACGACGCCGACCGCATGCGCAGCGAGGTGTTTTTGTCCTTTGTCATGATCGCCGCCGTGGCGGCCGTCATCAACATCGGGGTGTTTGCGGGCATTGACCCCATCCTCTCGCTGCTGCAGGTGCCGCCGGAAGTGTGGGACCTGATGCGGGAATACCTGTGGGCCATCTTTTTTGGCATTGGCGGTACCTTTTTGTACAATTATTATGCCTCGATGCTGCGGGCAGTGGGGGACTCGGTGCGGCCGCTGTTCTTTTTGGGCTTTGCGGCGGTGCTCAACGTCGTGCTGGACCTGGCCTTTGTGCTGGGGCTGAACGCCGGCGTGGCGGGTGCGGCCTGGGCCACCGTCATCTCCCAGTGGCTGTCCGGCATCGGCCTGTGCATCTACGCCCTGGCCACCCGCCTCGACCTGCGCCTGCGCCGGCAGGACCTGCGCTGGGACGGCGCGCGGGCGGGCCATGTGTTCAGGCTGGCCTTTATCACCGGGGCGCAGCAGTCCATTATGAACTTTGGCATTTTGATGGTGCAGGGGCGGGTCAACAGCTTTGGCCCGGCGGTCATGGCTGCCTTTGCGGCGGCGGTCAAGATCGACAGCTTTGCCTATATGCCGGTGCAGGATTTCGGCAACGCCTACTCCACCTTTATCGCCCAGAACTACGGCGCGGGGCAGGGCGGCCGCATCCGCCGCGGCACCCGCAGCGCCATCCTGACCAGCATGCTGTTCGGCGCGGCTATCAGCGCGGCGGTGTTTGTGCTGGCCCGGCCGCTGATGCTGATCTTTGTGCAGCCCACCGAGACCGAGGTCCTGGCCATCGGCGTGCAGTACCTGCGCATCGAGGGCGCTTTCTACTGCCTGATCGGCCTTTTGTTCCTGCTGTACGGCTTCTACCGCGCCATCGAGCGCCCCGGTATGTCGGTGGTGCTTACCGTCATCTCGCTGGGGCTGCGGGTGGTGCTGGCCTACGGGCTGTCGGCCATCCCGGCGCTGGGCGTGGCGGGCATCTGGGCGTCCATCCCCATCGGCTGGGCCATCGCCGACCTGGTGGGCTGTGTGCCGCTGGCCGGTTTCCTGCGCCGGCTGAAACAGGCCCCGGCCGATCCGAAATGATAAGCACAGACCCTGCCGGGCAGCAGCTCCGGCAGGGTCATTTTTGCACAAAATGTCCACAAATGTCACGTTTTGGGTAAAGACAAGCAGAAAACAGCATGATATAATATCAATTTAGCTTTGAGAGAAGGCAGGAGCCTTTCTCTTTGAGCGGAACGGAGCTTTTTCAAACCGCATGAATTGATACAGAAAGGGAGGCATACCGTGAGGATCGGCATCCCCCGCGCGCTGTACTATTACCGCTACGGCGCGCTTTGGAAAACCTTCTTCTCCTCGCTGGGCTGCGAGGTCGTCGTCAGCCCCCGGACCGACCGCGCCATCCTGAACCAGGGCACCCACTACGCCATCGACGAGAGCTGCCTTTCGGCCAAGATCTACCTGGGGCATGTGGCCTGGCTGCTGGACAAGTGCGATTTTGTGTTTGTGCCCCGCATGGCCGACATGGGCCGCGACAAAGAGTTCTGCCTGAAATTCCGCGCCCTGCCCGACGTGGTGTACAACACCTTCCGCAGCGAGGGCGTGCGCCTGGTGACCTGCGACATCGCGGTGCGCCGCGGCGACAGCGAGATGGAAGCCTTTGCCAAGCTGGGCAAAAAGCTGGGCTTCAAAAAGCAGCAGACCTTCAACGCCTATCTGCTGGCCAAGCAGGCTGAACAGCAGGCGGCGGCCGAAAACGCCCGCAAGCTGGACGCCGCGCTGGCCCGGCCGGAACTGAAGGTGCTGGTCTGCGGCCACGCTTACAACATCTACGACCGCTACATCGGCAGGCCGGTGGTGGACGCCATCGAGGCAAACCATGCCATTGCCATCCCCGCCGACTGGGTGGACCGGGACGCCGCCTGGCAGGCCGGCTGCGAGCTGACCGACACCATGCCCTGGATGGTCAACCGGGAGCTGGCCGGCGCCGCCGTGCAGCTGCACGACAAGGTGGACGGCATCGTGCTGCTGTCCAGTTTTTCCTGCGGGCCGGACTCGATGACCGACGAGATCCTGACCCGGCGGCTGAAAAACATCCCCATCCTGTCCATGACGCTGGACGGGCAGGACGCCACCGCCGGCATGGAGACCCGCATCGAGAGCTTTATCGACATCCTGCATCTGAGAAAGGACGGTACGGTATGCCTGTGACCAATGTACAAGCGCCGCTGCCCCGCGATGCAAAGATCACCTTCCCGCAGTTTGCCAGCTACGGCATCGCCATGGAGCACCTGATCCAAAAGGGCCTGGGCATGACCTTTGTCATGCCGCCGCGGATGACCCGCCGCACGCTGGAGGTGGGCGCCCGCTACTCGCCCGACTCGGTCTGCGCGCCCTTCAAGCTGAACCTGGGGTGCTTTCTTGAGTGCATCGAGCTGGGGGCCGACACGCTGATCCAGACCGGCGGCACCTGCCGCCTGGGCTATTACGGCGAGCTGCACGAGCAGCTGCTGCGGGATCTGGGCAAGGACATCCGCTTTATCAACTTTGCCGCCTGCGATTTCAGCGATCCCAAAACCTTTGTGGACGAGTTCCGCCAGCTTAAGCCCGACCTGGACATGAAACGCTTTACCACCGCGGCGCTGGAGACGGTGCGCATGGTCAACGCCATCGACGAGATCGACGCGATGGTGCGCCGCCGCATCGGCTTTGCCGGCGACCCGCGCCTGCTGGAAAACATCCGCACCTCCTGGCTGGAGCAGCTGCGCAAGGCCGACACCATCCGGGATATCGGCCGCCTGCGCAAGGCCACCATCAAAGCCATCGAGGCGCAGCAAATCGACATGCCCAAGCACCCCATCCGCGTGGGCGTGGTGGGGGAGTTCTTTACCGTCATGGACCCCTTTTCCAACCACGACATCGAGCGTGAGCTGGCCCGCATGGGGGTGCTGGTGGACCGGTGGATGGACATTTCCAACTGCCTGTACCACTACCGCAGCCGCAAGATGCTGCCCCGCATCAAGGACTACGCCCACTACGACATGGGCGCCACCGCCATGGGCACCATCGACGCGGCGCTGCGCTATGCAAGATCCGGCTTTGACGGCATCATCCACGTCAAGTCGTCCGGCTGCACGCCGGAGATCGACGCCATCCCGGCGCTGCAGAACATCAGCGCCGACTACCACATCCCCATCCTGTACCTGAGCTTTGACACGCAGACCAGCGAGACCGGCCTGAACACCCGGCTGGAGGCCTTTTACGACATGATCTCGATGCGCAAACAGCAGCGCAGGTAAAAGCGGACGACATCACCAAAAGACACGCAAAAAGAGGGAACTGCAAACCATGGAGAAAGCATATCTGGGCGTTGACATCGGCTCCATCTCGACCAAGGGCGTGGTGCTCGACGCAGACAATAACATTCTGGCCAGCGACTACCTGTGGACCGAGGGCGACCCCATCGGCGCCACCAAGCGGCTGGCAAAATCGCTGGAAAGCCAGCTGGACGCCGGCAGATACCAGATCGTGGCCGCCGGCACTACCGGCAGCGCCCGCAAGCTGGTGGGCACCATGCTGGGCGCCGTGGTGGTCAAAAACGAGATCACCGCCCATGCGGTGGGCACCACCACGCTGTACCCCGACGTGCGCACCATCTTTGAGATCGGCGGCCAGGACTCCAAGATCATCCTGATCGAGAACGGCGTGGTGGTGGACTACGCCATGAACACGCTGTGCGCAGCCGGCACTGGCAGCTTTTTGTCCAGCCAGGCCCGCCGCCTGGGCGTGGAGGTGGAGGAATTTGGCGAGATCGCGCTGCAAAGTAAGAACCCCGCCGCCATCGCCGCCCGCTGCACCGTCTTTGCCGAGAGCGACCTGGTCCACAAGGCGCAGATCGGCTATTCCAAGACCGACATCATCGCGGGGCTGTGCCGCGCCGTCGTCGTCAACTACCTGAACAACGTGGGCAAGGGCAAAAAGATCGTGGGGCCCATCGTGTTCCAGGGCGGCGTGTCCAAAAACGCCGGCGTCCGCGCCGCCTTTGAGAAGGAGACCGGCCTGCCGGTCACCGTGGACCCCAACGGCCACCTGATGGGCGCGTTCGGCGTGGCGATCCTGGCGCGCCGCAGCGGGCAGGAGGCGCCCTTCGACGCCGACGTGGCGGACATGGAGTTCGTCACCCGCGCCAGCAACTGCGGCCAGTGCGCCAACAACTGCGAGCGTATCCTGGTCTACCGGGACGGCAGGCTGATCGACGCCTGGGGCAACCGCTGCGAGCGCGGCGCCATCAAGGTGAAATAAATCGGCCAGGCAAGGCGGCCGGCAGGGCAGGGGAGGCCCCGCGGCCGCACAGCACAAAACAAAGGGGGCCGCTGCCAAATGGCAGCGGCCCCCTTTGCGATTGGGAAACAGAAAGCGAAAGGATCACTTCTTCTGGACGTATTTCAGGCAGTCGAGCATGACGGCGACCAGGATGATGATGCCGGAGAAGACGAACTGCAGGTTGGTGTCGATGCCCAGGGTGGTCAGGGAGTAGGTCAGGGCGGTGAAGATGAACACGCCCACGACCACGCCGGAGATCTTGCCGATGCCGCCGGTGAAGGAAACGCCGCCGACCACGCAGGCCGCGATGGCGTCCATCTCCCAGCCCTGGCCGTAAGCGGCGGAGCCGGAGCCCACCATGCGGATGCATTCCAGCCAGGAACCGAAGCCGTACAGGATGCCGGCCAGGATAAAGGCGCCCACGGTGACGCGGAAGACCGAGATGCCGGAAACGGCAGCCGCCTCAGCGTTGCCGCCGACCGCGAACAGGTTCTTGCCGAAGGTGGTCTTGTTCCAGATGAACCAGACGATGACGACAGCCGCCACGGCCCACAGGATGATGGTGGGGAAGCCGCCGAGCTTGGGGATGATCATATTGGGGATGGTGGTTTCGATCGCGCCGAAGGAGACACCCTTGGTGGAGTAGGTGACCAGGCCGAAGATGACCAGCATGTTGGCCATGGTGGAGATGAAGGGGTGCATCTTGAACTTGGCGGTGAAGAAACCGGCGATGGTGGTAAAGATGGTACACAGGACCACGCAGACGATCAGCGCCAGGAACACACGGACGATGACCGGCAGGCCGGTGAAGTCGAAGGTGACGCCGAACACCGAGCCGGTGTTGATGCCCTGGTGCATGACGATGGTTGCGGCGGTCATGCCCATGCCGACCATACGGCCGATGGACAGGTCAGTGCCGGCCAGCAGGATCAGGCCGGCGACGCCCAGCGCCAGGAACATGCGCGGCGAAGCCTGCTGCAGGATGTTCAGGATGTTGTTGACCGTCAGCAGCTGCACGCCCTTGACGATGGGGGTGATGATGCACAGCGCGATGAAGATGATCAGGATGGCGATGTACAGGCCGTTTTTCAGCAGGAAGTCGCGGGTGTTGAAGGTGTACTTGTAGTTTTCCCACTTCTGTGCCATCGACTCGGCAACGGTGAACTTGGACAGCCGCAGCATGTCGATCAGGTGGTACTTGTACTCAAACGCCGCGTGCTGCCGATCCTTGACGGCCTGCAGGTCCTTGTCCCGCTGCATCTTGGCGTCGAACAGGCGGTTTTTGTGGACGTATTTCTCGTCCTTGATCTCCTGCGGGTCAGAAAGCTTGGCCAGGGTGGTCTGGTGCTCTTTTTTCAGCTGCTCCACAGCGGCCTGGTATTTCTGCAGGGCAGCCGCCTTTTCTTCCTTGCAGCTGGCCGCCACATGCTGGTAATACTCGGTGTTGTAGTGGGCTTTCAGGTAGCTTTCCGCGTCGGCGATCAGCTTGGAGACCTGGTCCTTGTTCTTGGTCTCGACGGCCTTGGCCTGCTCCAGCTGCTTTTTCAGCTCCGCCTCGCGGGCGGCCTTTTCCTGGGCAGTGTAAATGCGGTCGCGCTTGAGGTTGTCCAGGCTGTTCTGGAGGCTGACGACCTTGTCGGTGCCGTCGACCCGCAGCTCGTTGATCTGGGCCTGGATCTTGCCCACGTATTCCTCAATCGGTTTGCGGAGCTCCATCTCGCGCTCCGCAGTAAGAATCGTACTATTTGCCATTTGTGTATCCCCCACTCACAGGTATTTCGCACTCAGCCGTAAAAGTTCTTCCTGGTTCGTCTCCTTGGTGTTGACGATGCCGGAAAGATGCCCGTTGGACATGACGCCGATGCGGTTGGTAATGCCGAGGATCTCCGGCATTTCCGAGGAGACGACGATGATGGTCTTGCCCTGCTTGGCCATCTGGATGATCAGCTCGTAGATCTCGTACTTGGCGCCGACGTCGATGCCGCGGGTGGGCTCGTCCATCATAAAGACCTGCGGCTCGCGCTCCAGCCATTTGCCAAAGATGACCTTCTGCTGGTTGCCGCCGGACAGGCTGCTGATCATATCATCCGGGCCCATGCACTTGGTGTGCATGATCTTGATCTCCTTGCTGGTGGCCTTGACCATCTTGGGCTTGGACAGTGCGATGCCCGTTTTGTACTGGTCCAGGCTGGCAATGGTGGTGTTGAAGGTCAGGTCGCCTTTCAGGAACAGGCCGTTGGCCTTGCGTTCCTCGGTGATCAGGGCAAAGCCGTGCTCGATGGCTTCGTGGGCATTGTCGAAGTTCATCAGCCGGTCCCGGAAATAGACGCGGCCCGCCGCGCGGGTGCGCACGCCGAAGATGGTCTCCAGCAGCTCGGTACGGCCGGCGCCCACCAGGCCGTACAGGCCGAAGATCTCGCCCTCGCGCACATCAAAGGTGATGTCCTGCAGGTGGGGCGCGTACTTGGTGGACAGGTGCTGGATGGACAGGATGGGGTCGCCGGGGGTGTTGTCCACCGGCGGGAACCGGCTTTCCAGCGAACGGCCGACCATGGCGGCGATCAGCTCGTTCATGTTGGTCTCTTTGGTGGGCTTGGTCATGACCAGGTTGCCGTCGCGCAGCACCGAGACCTCGTCGCAGATCTCGAAGATCTCGTCCATCTTGTGGGAAATGTAGATCAGCGCAATGCCCTGCGACTTGAGCATCCGCATCATTTCAAACAGTTTGTCAACTTCCTGTACGGTCAGCGAGGAAGTGGGCTCGTCCAGAACGATCACCTGGGCGTCGTAGCTGATCGCCTTGGCGATCTCGCACATCTGCCGCTGCGACACCGACATGTTGCGCATGGGCTGGGTCAGGTTGACGGTCATGCCCAGCTTGCGGAACAGGTCGGCGGCCTGGCGCTTCATCTGCCCCTCGTCCACAACGCCCATTGAGTTGACCGGGTATCGGCCCAGGAACAGATTGTCGATGACGCTGCGCTCCAGGCACTGGTTCAGTTCCTGGTGGACCATTGCAATGCCGTTTTCCAATGCGTCCTTGGGACCGGAGAAACTGATCTCCTTGCCGTTGAGGTAGATCTTGCCCTCGTCCTTCTGGTAGGTGCCGAACAGGCACTTCATCATCGTCGACTTACCGGCGCCGTTTTCGCCCATAAGTCCCATGACAGTACCGCGCTTTACGTCCAGGTTGATATGGTCAAGCACCCGGTTGCGTCCGAACGACTTGCACATACCGCGAATGGACAAGACGGTATCACCTTTCGCTTCTGCCATTCTCGTTACTCCCGTTTCTGCATATTGACAGCCCCGCAAAGGCCGGGCTGCCTGTTTTTACAAAAAGGCGCTATTAGGGAGAAGTGCCTTCTCCCCAATGGAGAATCCCTTCTCCCTAATAGCGTTGTGGTTACTCAGCGGTCAATTTCAAAGCCGGGATGATCCGGTGGATCACTGGCTCAGCAGAGCAGTGTAGGAAGCCGCGTTGTCGGTCTTGACCATGTTGATGGCAAAGGCATCGTACTGGTCGGGGTTGCTCAGACGGTTGGTGATGTTGGCCTCGGTCTGGCCGTCGCCGCCGATGTAGTCGACGTTCAGGTTCAGCAGGTCGTCATAGTTCTCCAGCAGCGGCTGGTAGGTGGCGCTGAGGAAGTTATCGGCAGCGTTGTAGATGTCGAGCCAGACGTTCTTGGTGGGATGCGCAGAGGCGTCGAGCTGGTTGGAAACAGGCTCGTAAACCTTGGTGGAGTCGGTGAAATCGGTGTAGTTCTCGGCGGTGACAGCCACGTTCAGAGCGTAGTAGGAACGGGAAGCCTCGTCGTAGTAGTAGACATCCTCGCTCAGCACGTTGCCGGCGTCGTCCTCGACGCTGATGCCGGTGTTGATGTCAACGCCGTCCAGCGCGTTGCGGATCAGGCGCAGGGTCAGGTAAGCCTGGACGTCGGCGTGCTGGCTGATGGTTCCGCCGTAGCCGTTGGCGATGGCGGCGACTGCGTCAGCGTTGGCGTCGTAACCGAAGGTGGGAACGCCCTCGGCCTGGGACCAGGAGTTGAACATGGCCATGCCCATGCCGTCGTTGTTGGAAACGACAACGTCGATGGAATCGCCGAAGGAGGCGGCCCAGGTGCTGATGGCGTTGCCGGCGGTGGAAGCGTCCCAGGTGGCGCCGGCGGAGTTCTTCATCTCCTGCGAAGCCAGCTCACGGACGGTGTAGGTGGTGCCGTTGATCTCCAGGGTGCCGTCCTGAACGGCGGTGGCGGTGCCGTCGGTGTTGGTGCCGACAGGATCGCTGACGATGCCGTTGTCGCCCTCGACAGCGGTGCCCAGCGCGCTGCGGACGCCGCGGGTACGGGCGATGGAGTCGTTGTGGCCGATGTCGCCGATGGCCAGGACGTAGCCGATGACGCCGTCGCCGTTGCGGTCGATCTCGTCAATGTGGTTGGTGATGTAATCCAGAACCATCTCGCCCTGCAGCTCGGCGCCCTGGTTGGCGTCGAAGCCGACGTAATAAGTATTGTCGTTGAAGCTCAGGGCGGCCATGTCCAACTCGCCGGTGGTGGAGTTGGAAGGCTGACGGTTGAACCAGATCAGCGGCTTCTCGCTGTTGGAAACGGCGGCGCCGTCGGTGCTGGCCTCAGAGGAAGCCTCCTCCGAGGTGTCGGCAGAGCTGGAGCTGTCCGCCGCGGCGGAGCTGCTCTCCGAGGTGGTGCTGCCGGTGCAGGCGGCCAGGCTCAGGGCCATGGCGGCTGCCAGGGTCAGTGCAAGTGCTTTTCTCATATGTGTTCCCTCCTGTGTGCGGCGGCAGGACCCGTCCTCGCGCCGAAGGGAAGTTCCCTTCGGCGCAGCAGGCGCGCCTGCTGCGCACAATGATGAAGTATGGTCGGGACAGCAGCACGGCGGCTGCCGGCCGGCAGCGCCCGCTGTCCCTCGTCGTATATTATGCTACCGGAAAACTCGTGTAAAAACAAGGTGAAATTTCACCGAAAGATGGGCAAAATTTTATCCAAACATGACAATATGACGAAATCAACAGGGAACAATTTGTTCAAAGCACACAAAAAATCGGCTATTCAAAGGCAAAAAGGGCCTTTTGACTGTCCATTGTAAACATATTGTCACGATTTACGATCCGGGTCGAGGTATCCACCGTTGCCTCCGGGCTGCCGCCCTGGCCGGACAGCAGCCGGTAGGCGCTCTCAACGCCCAGGTAGCCCATGGCGTAGGGGTTCTGCACGATCAGCGCGTCCACCGTGCCGTCCTGCAGCCCGTCGATGGTGGCCACATTGGAGTCGAACCCCACCAGGAATACATCTTCCGCCAGGCCCATGCCCTCCACGGCGTCGGCTGCGCCCACGCTGGTGGGCTCGTTGAAGGCCAGCAGCACGTTGATCTCCGGATGCTCCGCCAGCATGGCGGCGGTGTCCGCCTGCGCCCGGGCCGCCTCGGCCAGCGTATTGATGACCGCCGCCACCCGGGCGCGGCCGCTTTGCTCAAAGGCGTCCACCGCGCCCCGCTCCCGCTCCTGGCCGTTGGCGCTGCTGACGTCGTAGTTGACGATGCCCACCGTCAGCTGCCCCTCCACGCCGTCCAGCGCGGCCTGGGCGGCCATCTGGCCGGCGGCGTAGTTGTCGGTGCCGATGTAGGTCTGTACCGCGCCGGAATCCACGTTGCTGTCAATGGCGACGATGCGCACGCCGCTCTCGGCCGCGGCGTCGATGGCGGCGGCGTTGTTCTCGTAATCGATGGCCGAAAAGACCAGCGCCTCGGCGCCGTCGGCCACCGCGTCGGCCACCATCCGGTTCTGGGTCTCGTAGTCCTCCTCGGTCTCCGGGCCGGTGATGGAAAGCTCGATGTTGTACTCGGTGGCGGCGGCCTCTGCCCCCGCAAACACCGAAAGCCAGAACTCGGTGCGGGTGGACTTGGCCACAATGGCCACCCGGTGGCGGGCGCCGGCCGGCGCGGCGGCGGTGCAGGCGCACAGGCAGGCGGCCAGCAGGGCGCAGACCAGGGCTTTACTTCGCTTCATAATCTGCCTCCTTGGTCACCTTGGGCATGCGGATCTCCACGCAGGTGCCCTCGTCGGGGACGCTGTGGATGCGCAGGCCGTACTCTTTGCCAAAATAGATCTGCAGCCGGTCGTTGACGTTTTTGATGCCGATGCCGGTGCGGTCGCCGGAATTGTTCTGCAGGATGGCGTCCACCTGTTCGGCGCTCATGCCCACACCGTTGTCGGTAACGCGGAACAGGATGTCCCCGCCGTCGGGGCAGACCTGCACCTCAATGTGCCCGTCCTCCACCATCAAATCCAGGCCGTGGTTGATGGCGTTCTCGATGATGGGCTGCAGCGTGATCTTGTTGCACAGGTAGTCCAGGCAGCCGGGGTCCACGTCAAAGTGATAGGTGAACGGATTTTTGTAGCGGTACTCCTGGATCTGCAGGTAGCTTTCGGCGTGTTCGATCTCCTTGCGGATGGGGATCAGCTCGTGCCCTTTGCTGATGCTGATGCGGAACAGCCTTGCCAGCGCATGGACCATCTTGACCGCGTCGGCGGTCTTGCCCTGCTCGCACATCCAGGCGATGGAGTCCAGGGTGTTGTACAAAAAGTGGGGGTTGATCTGGGCCTGCAGGGCTTTCAGCTCGGTCTTGCGCAGGTTGATCTCCTCCTGCCGCACGGTGGTCATCAGCTGCTGGATGCGCACCACCATGTGGCCGAAGGAGGCCGAGAGCTCCTGCACCTCCCGCGTGCCGCCCACCGGCCGGTAGGCAAAGCGGTCGGCGTCCTGCTCAAAGCTCTCCATGGCGTCGGCCAGGCCGCGCAGCGGCCGGCCCAGCAGCCGGCTGAGCAGCCAGCTGGTCAGCACTGCCGCCGCCAGCACCACCACGCCCAGCAGGGCGGACAGGCGGACCATCTCGGTCACGTTGCGGTCCACCAGCTCGTCCACATAGCTGACGCCCACCACGCGCCAGCCGCTGTCGCCCACGCTGTTGACGCAGGTGATGACGGTGTCGTCGTCGTACACGCCGTCGGACAGCCCGGCCAGCGCGGCGGTGTCCTCCTCCTTCAGGCCGGAGTAGATCAGCTGCTGCTGGGGGTGGTAGATGATGTTGCCTTCGTCATCCATAAGGAAGCAGTAGCCCCGCGTGCCGATGCCCACGTTGTTGATGTAGCTGGACAGGTTGGAAAAGCTCAGGTCCAGCGACACCCAGGCCGCCCCGCTGCCGCTGTCCGGCCGGGCGGTCATGGTCACCACCCAGGGGTAGTAGCTCTCAAAGATGGTCTCCACATGGGGGGCGCTGACAAAAAAGCGGACGCCGCTTTGGGCCTTTTCGGCGTCAAAGGACAGGTTCTGGACGATATTCTCCTTGGGCTGGCGGTCCAGCGCCCAGCAGTCCAGCAGAGCGCCGGACTCGTCGTAGCTGGTCACCGCCACCACGTCGGGGCGGAAATTCAAAAAGGCATCCAGCAGTTCGTCGCGGCTGTCCGGGCTTTCGCCCAGAGAACCGATGACCAGCTGCATGGCCTGGCTCATGTCCTGCAGGTAGTTCGACACGGTGTTGGACACCTGCGATACCGCCTGGGCGCTGCTGGTGCGGGCGTTCTGCACGATGGCGCTGCGGTACCGGTCCAGAAACAGCGCGATGCATACCACCAGGATCACCGCCACCACGCCCACCACCATCGACACCAGAATGGTGGTGATGCGCAGCCCGGTGCGGGTCGGGCGGCTCATTGCGCTTCCTCCGCCGGCCGGGCACGGAGACGGCGGCGCAGTGCGTTGGGGGACTCGCCGCTGTACTTTTTGAAGCAGTAGCTGAAATAGTGCTGGTCGGTATAGCCGCAGCGGCCGGCCACCTCCTGGATGCGCAGGTCGGTGGTCTCCAGCAGGCTGCGGGCGGCCTCCATCCGCTTGCCGATCAGGATGTTGATAAAGGTCTCGCCCGCATATTTTTTGATGCAGGCGCTCAGGTGGTTGGGGCTTACGTCCAGCATGCCGCTGAGCGACACCAGCGAAAGGTCGGCCTCCATATAATGCTGGTCGATGGCTTCCAGCGCCCGCTGGCACAGCCCGCTGCCGCCCTTTACGGCAGGCATCAGGTCGCCCACAAACTGGATGCCGCCCTCGGCGGGGTCGGCCTGGCGCAGGGCGTCCATCGCCTCGCGGTAGGCGGTGTGCAGCCCGTCCAGCTCGGCCGCGGCACGGCTTACCCCGATGCGGCACCGCCGGCCCAGCACCCTGGCGGCGATCTGGGCGATCTCCTCGGCCAGGATGTGCAGGTACTCGTCAAAATCCGACCGGTTGCCCAGCAGCACCGTCACCACCCGGCCGCCGGAGAAAAAGCTGGCCCCGCGCAGATACTTGACGGCCAGCGTGTCCACCGTGCTCACAAAGGTGGGGGTGGTGCAGCCGGCGCCGTCCTCGCTTTGCAGGGTGGAGACCATCACCACGTAGTTGGGGTGGTCGTCGGCGTCGCGCAGCAGGCCGCAGTCCAGGGCGTACTGCCGGGTGCCGGGGTCGGCCTCGGCATATTCGTCCAGCACCAGCGGCATCAAAAAGGCGGCCATGGCGTCCTGCCGGGGGCGGTCAGCGTCGGCCGCCTGGCGGAACATGGCAAACTGCGCGTCGATTTTCTGGTGGATGATTTTCAGCTCGGCCGCAATGCCGTCAATGGTCAGCGGCTTGAGCATATAGCTGATGATGTTGTACTGGATGGCCTGCTTGGCGTACTCGAAATCGTCAAAGCCGCTCAAAAAGGCAATGTTCATGGAGGGGCGGACCTCCCGCACCTGCCGGGCCAGCTCGATGCCGGAGATGAACGGCATACGGATGTCGGTCAGCAGCAGGTCGGGCTCCAGCTTTTCCACCAGCTGCAGGGCGTCCAGCCCGTTGCTGGCACTGCCCACCAGGCGGAAGCCCAGCTCCTCCCAGGGCACCATGGTGCATACGGCCTCGCGCAGCACGTCCTCGTCGTCGGCCACAACGACGGTGTAAATGGTTTTGGCAGCCATGTCGGCTCCTTTCTCCGGGGGATGGCCCCGTGTCTGTGATGCTCTCTATATGATCTCTATATAATAGGTGTCCTGCCGGCGCGGCAGATCAGTCTGCGGCGGGCGGGGCGGGCTTTTCCATCACAAAGTTGGTCAGCAGCACACCGTGCCGCTCCACCTGCTGCGCGCGCACCACCCGGTAGCCCCGCGCCTCGAAAAAAGGCCGGGCGGTGATGGACGCATGGGTGGTCCAGGGGCCGGGCACGGCGGCTTCCAGCGCGCCGCACAGCGCGGCGGCCGCGCCCCGGCGCTGGAAATCCCGGTGCACGTACAGCCGGTCCAGATAGCCGGAGGCGTCCATGTCGGCAAAGCCGACGATGCGGCCGGCGTCCTCGGCCACCAGCGTCCGGTGGGCCAGAAAGCTTTTGTCCCAGGCGGCCAGGTCCACCTGCCCGTCCGCCCAGGCGTCCAGCTGGGCGGGGGTGTAGTCCTTGGCGTTGACGGTGTGGACGGTGTTGAAAAACAGGGCGGCCAGTTCGGCACAGTCGGCGGTGCGGTAGGGGCGCAGCTGCATGGTGTTTTTTCCTTTCCGGGGGCACCCGGCGGCGCGGCGGCGGGCCGGCCGCGGGATAGGCCTGCGTGTTTTTTTCAGTATACCACGGCGCGCCCCGGCGGGAAAGCCCCGTCCCTTGCCGGCGGGCTTTGTGGGCAGACGTTGCGGCGGCACCTGCCGCGCCGGCCCGGCGGCGGTGCGCCGACCAGGGCGGGGGCGGCGTTCAAAAAAACGAACGACCGGCGGTATTGCCCCGGCAGGGGGCGCCGCACGGATTTGGTCTGAACTTTAGTCTGAACAATTCAGCGCATAACCGACCAAGCAATCGGCAGCAATCGCCAACGATAAAACGAAAAAGTCCACGATGAAACGCGATCTCTGCGAATCATCGTGGACTTTTTGGTCGGAGTGACGGGATTCGAACCCACGGCCTCTTGGTCCCGAACCAAGCGCGCTACCAACTGCGCTACACCCCGATAGAGAAAACCGCAGCAGCTCTGCTGCTGCGGTTTTTGGTTGGGGATGAGAGGATCGAACTCCCACGGGCGGAGTCAGAGTCCGCTGCACTACCATTATGCGAATCCCCAATAGGGTCTTGGGTCTGCGCCGCCGGCGCTACCCTCAACGGTTATCTATTATAGCGGGCATGGCTGCGTTTGTCAACAACTTTTTTCGGGAATTTTGCAAATGTGTGAAAAAAGTTGTTCCCGCCGCTCTGCGCGGGATCGGGCGGATACGCCCCCGCGCCCGGCGGGAGGGACGGCCGGGCGCGGCACCAGCGTTTTGATATTGACAAACCGGCAGGAATGGCGTAAATTTATGCTATGGAACGCGCTGTGCCGGGAAGGAAATCCCGCGTGCAGACGGAGAAAATCCGCCGCGCTCGGCCTGGCGGCCGGCTGCGGGCCGGTCCGGCCTGCAGCCGGCCGCTTTTGGGTGGCTGTGCCGCGGCAAAGGGGAGGCAATCACTATGAAAAAACGTGTCGGCATCCTGACTTCCGGCGGCGACTGCCCCGGCCTGAACGCCACCATCCGCGGCGTAGCCAAGGCGCTGTACCAGCGCATGGGCGACAAGGTGGAGATCGTCGGTGTACTCAACGGCTACGACGGCCTGATCAACGGCAACTACCGCGAGATGGACCCCAGCGAGTTTTCCGGCATTTTGACGGTGGGCGGCACCATCCTGGGCACCAAGCGCACCCCGTTCAAAAAGATGCGCGTCATTGAGGAGGACAACGTCGACAAGGTCAAGGCCATGAAAAAGACCTACAAGGAGGCCAAGCTGGACTGCCTGCTCTGCCTGGGCGGCAACGGCACCCACAAGACCGCCAACCTGCTCAGCCAGGAGGGGCTGAACATCATCGGCCTGCCCAAGACCATCGACAATGATATCTACGGCACCGATGTGACCTTCGGCTTCCACACCGCGGTGGACATTGCCACCGAGGTCATCGACCGCATCCACACCACTGCCGGCAGCCACAGCCGTGTGATGTGCATCGAGATCATGGGCAACAAGGCCGGCTGGCTGACACTGTATTCCGGCATTGCCGGCGGCGCCGACATCATCCTGATCCCGGAGCATCCCTACGACATCGAAAAGGTGGCCGCCGCGGTGGAAAAACGCGCCAAGGCGGGCAAGAACTTCTCGATCCTGGCGGTGGCCGAGGGCGCTTACTCGGTGGAGGAATCCAAGATGAAGCGCAAGGAATGGACGGCCAAGCGCGCCGAGGCCGGCTACACCACGGCCACCAACCGCATTGCCGCCCAGGTCGAGCAGATGACCGGCGCCGAGACCCGCATCTGCGTGCCCGGCCATATGCAGCGCGGCGGCTCGCCCTGCGCCTATGACCGGGTGCTGGCCACCCAGTTCGGCTCCTACGCGGCAGGGCTGGTGGCGGACGAGCATTACGGCGTCACGGTGGCCATGGTCAACCGCCATGTCACCTGCAACCCGCTGGTGGACGTTGCCGGCAAGTCCCGCCTGGTGCCCGATGACTGCGATATGCTCAACGTCGCCCGCGCCATGGGCATCAGCCTGGGCTGAGATCTGCGCCGCCGGAACGTCCCCGGACCTTTGCACAAACACAAATACAAGAGAAAACCCCGCCGGGGCACAGCGCCATGCCGTGCCCCGGCGGGATTTTTGCGCCTGCCCGGAGGGTGTCAGGCAGGAAAGAGAAGTCGCAGGACAAATACCAGTGCCACAGCGCCGGCCAGCGCCGCCACCAACGCGGCGGCAATGTTGCCGGCTTTGCTGCTGCCGTTTTCCCGCAGGAGGCGGCGAACCCCGTCGCCCAGAAAGCCCAGGCCGATCAGCCCTGCCGTGAAACACAGGCTGTACCAGAACTGCCGCGGGTCGCTGAACCATTCCTGATACAGGTATCTGCCGGCCAGGCACAAAGCGGCGGCCAGCCAGGCCAGCTCCAGCCAGCCCGCCGCCCGGTTGACCGGGCAGGGACGGTTTTCCTCCACGGCCAGCCGGGCCGTCCGATACCAGCCCCAATAGCTGAGCAGCCAGACGCCCGGCAGCCCCAGGGCACAGACGGCCAGCAGTACCGTGACGTCCGGGGCCGTCCGGTAGGAAATGGCCCAGACCGGCCACAGAAGCAGGGCAAGCGCCGCGCTGCCGCCGAACACGACGCCCATGCCCAGCAGGCTGCCCTTTTTCATGGCGGCGTGGAGGTTCTGCAGCCGCAGCCGCTCGTCGGTGATCAGCGGCACCGGGTCGGGCTGGTCGTTTGCATAGATCATCATATTGCCCCAGCCGCAGACCTTCTGCCAGCCGGCCGCCGCGCAAAGTTCGCTGAGGTCGGCTTCCTCGACGGTGGGCTCCGGGGCGTAGGCGGACAGGCCGGGCAGCCAGGTCACCGCATAGTGCACCGCGGCGGGCGCCGCCCGGCGGTAATGCCAGCAGGCATGGCCCACATACTCCAGCCGCCAGCCTTTGGCCGCCATGCGGGTCAGGTGCCGTTCCACCGCTTTCCAGTCGCAGGGGCTGTACAGGTTCAAACTTGCTTTCCGGTCTTTCATAGGGCATCCTCCTTTGCAGCGTCTGGCACGGATGCGGCGTCGTGGCCGAACACCTGCCGGTAGTCGCCGGCCAGGCGGCACAGGCGGCGGTATTCCTCGTCCAGCAGACGGCGGCCCTCGGCGGTCAGCTGATAGACCCGCCGCCGGCCGGGGACGTCCAGCTCCCGGATATACCACCGGCTTAAAAATTCCTCCAGCAGACTGTACAGCGTCCCCGGCCCGATGCCGACCCGCCCCTGCGTCAGCGTGCGCACCTTTGCCATGATGTCCGCGCCGCAGCATGGCTCGCGCAGGCAGAGCAGGGTATAGAACATCGGTTCGGTCAGGGTGCCGAATTTCTCCCGCGGCATGGCATCACGCTCCTTTCGCTGCCCGGCGGGCAGGACATGCTTATATCGAACATCGATATTTCTTTATCTATACTATATCATCGAATATCGATATTGTCAATGCGCTGCGGCGTTTCGGGGCGGGGAAGGGCGGGCAAATTTGTAAAATTTGCCCGCGGCAATGCAAAGCCCGCCCGGCCTGTTGACAAACGGGCAAATCGGTGGTATGGTTAGTTACAGAAGTAATGAACCAACAAACGGGGACGCCCGCCGGGTTCGGCGCTTCCGGGGCTGTGCACGGCCCCGACGGTTATCGGAAACTCAAACGGGAAGGAGGCGCCGCCCTTGAAAGGGATGCTCAACGACCAGGCCCTGATCTACCAGCAGATCGCGCAGCTGCTGGAGGACGGCATCCTGCGCGGAGAATACGCCGAGGACAGCCAGGTGCCCAGCACCAACGAGCTGGCCCGTGCCTTCAACATCAACCCGGCCACGGCGGCCAAGGGCATCAACCGCCTGGTGGACGAGGGGCTTTTGTACAAGCGGCGGGGCATTGGCATGTTTGTGGCCCCCGGCGCATTGGAACAGCTGCGCACCCAGCGCCGCCAGGCCTTTGCCCGGCAGCAGGTCCGCGCCCTGGTGCGCGAGGCCAAACGCCTGGACATCACACAGGAGCAGCTGCTCAAGCTTGTGGCCGACGAGGCCGGCAAGGAGGAATTGTTATGACCGACCGTACCATACAGGGGCAGGGCCGCGCGCTCTGCGCCAAAGGCCTGAAGAAAAACTACGGCAGCCAGCAGGTGCTGCGGGATCTGGACCTGACCATCGAGCCGGGGCACATCTACGGCCTGATCGGCCGCAACGGCGCGGGCAAGACCACCCTTTTAAGCATCCTGACCGGCCAGAACACCAAAAACGGCGGCGAAGTTACCTACGGAGGTGAGCCGGTGTGGGAAAATCCCCGCGCCCTGGGCGACCTGTGCTTTGCCCGGGAGCTGAACCCCTCCAGCGAGGTGGCTGCCCTGAAGGTGGAGGAGTACCTGCTGGCGGCAAAACTGTTCTGCCCGCGGTGGGACACCGCCTACGCCGATGCGCTGCTGAAAAAGTTCGGCCTTGACACCAAAAAGCGCATCAGCAAGCTGAGCAAGGGCCAGATGAGCATGGTGACCATCACGGCGGCGCTGGCTTCCCGCGCGCCGGTGACCATCCTGGACGAGCCGGCCGCCGGGCTGGACGTGGTGATGCGGGAGCGGTTTTACCGCCTGCTGCTGGACGATTACGCCGAGACCGGCCGCACCTTTGTCATCTCCACCCATATCATCGAGGAGGCGGCCGGCGTGTTCGAGCGGGTCATCGTGCTGGACGAGGGACGCATCATCGCCGACGCCCCCACCGAGGAGCTGGTGGACCGGTTCCGCTATGTATCCGGCAGCGCGGCGGCGGTGGACAAAGCCCTGGCAGATGGCCCCGCGCCGCTGCAGGTGCAGATGGTGGGCGCCCACAAGATCGCGGCCATCCAGGGGGACGGCGCGCTGTTTGGACGGCTGGCCGCCGACCCGGACCTGACGCTGGAGGGCATGAGCCTGCAGAACGTGTTTGTGGCCCTGTGCGGCCACGGCGATGAGGAGGGGTGATCCCATGCTGAAAATGCTGGTGCTTTACCGGCGGCTGCTTTTTGGGGCACTGACCGGCATGGCCGTCTATGTGGCCATTGTGGTCGCCGGCGTATGGCTGACCGACCTCAGCCTGTTCGAGACCTATGTTTTTGCTACGCCCCTTTTGTCCATGGCGCTGCCGGCCATGTTCGGCGGCGGCAGCATGAACAACCTGGCGCTCAGCTTCGGCGCGCCGCGCAGGCTGTGTTTCTGGGGCTGGCAGCTGACCTCGATACTGATCGCGGTGCTTTGCCTGGCCATGACCTGGCTGACCTTTGCCCTGACGGACGGCAAAATGGTGGAAAGAAATTCGATCACCTGGGGCTGGGACGGCATGGCGCTGCTGTTTGCAGGCTGTGTGTTCGCGCTGCAGGGCAGCATCCTGTCCCAGACGATGGAGAAAGGCTGGCGGCGTTCGCTGACCGTGACCGCAGCCTGGATGCTGAGCTTTGTGTTTTTGATGGTGGTGCAGATCTGTATTCTGCTGAACGATGAGCCGCTGTTTGATGCGCTGCGGCCGGTCAGCATCGCAAACCCGGTCTGGCTGGCGGTCAGCGGAGGTTTTCTGGCGGCGGCCCTGGTGCTGGGCGTGATTGCCCGCATCCGATTTGCAAAAGTGGTGGTGAGCTTATGAAAGAGAAAACTGCGGCCCTGTCGTTTGGGCAGTTCTTTGCCCGGTGGATGCGCCTGCGCCGGGACGACATGCTGGCCATGCTGCTGTTCCCGGCGTGGTTCTGGCTGCTGATCCTGGCGGTCGTGCTGGTTGCTGCCGCCGTTGAGGGAGAGCCCTTTGACGCCAGCGCCTTTGCCATCCCCACCGCCATGGCGCTGGTGGGCGGCGTTTTTGCCGGGTTTATCACGGGCATAGGCAGCGCGGGCGTCTGCTTTACGCTGACGGTCTGCTGGGGGCATTCCCGGCGGCAGGGCGTGGCCTCGCTGTGGCTGAGCGGCATTTTGTACAGCGCCGCCAACCTGCTGCTGGCGGTCCTTTTGCAGCGGGCGGGGATGCTGATCTGCCTGGCGGCGGGGGTGCAAAGCGGCTTTGACCTGCTGCCCCTGGTCCCGCCGGTGCTGTGGCTGATCCTGCTGGTTGCCCCCACGGCGGGGGCTGTCCTGGTCAAAGCGTCGCTGCGGCGGTTTGGGCCAAAGGCCGGCGGCTGGCTGTACCTGATCTTTATGGTGGCCTGCATCGGCATCCCCAACCTGGACAATGTGGCGGGCGTCGATCTGCGCCCGTCGCTGTTTGCCCTGCTGGGCGTGGCGCTGGCCGCAGCGGCGGTGGAAAGCAGCATCTGGCTGCTGCGCGCCCCGGTGGGCGGCGACTGACGCCGGCCGGCGTCTGCGCCGGAAGCCTCCCCTTTGCGGCAGGCGGAACGGACGGGCAAGGGACATCTGCGGGAATTTGTGCCAAAACGACCCGCACGGCCCCAAACGCGCATTGACTTGCCGGCCCCGGCGTGATACCATTGCCGTATTACCTGCCGGGTGGACCCTGAACCGGCGGTGACCTGCGCGGGCTGCCCTGCCGCCCGCCGCAAAGGGGAAAGGAGAAGTTATGCTGTACGAACTTGGCTGGCTGTTTTTTATCTACTCGTTTTTGGGCTGGCTGCTGGAGGTGCTGTTTGTCGCCATCCGGCGGCGCCGGTATGTGGACCGCGGCGTGCTGAACAGCCCGCTGTGCATCGTCTACGGCTTTGCCGGCGTTATCATTGCGGTGACCATGCCGGACATCCGGGAAAGCACCTTCTTCCTGTTTCTGTTCAGCGCCCTGTACGCCACGGTCATTGAATGGATCGCCGGGCATATCCTGGAGCGCGCCACCGACACCCGCTGGTGGGACTATTCGCACCTGCCAATGAACCTGGACGGCTACGTGGCGCTGCCGGTGTCGGTGCTGTGGGGCATTTTGGGCGTTGTGGTGGTCAAGTGGGGCAACCCGCTGCTGCTGGACCTGATCCGCATGATCCCCCAGCCGGCGGGCGTGATCATCCTGGGCGTGCTGTTTGTCCTGCTGGCGGTGGACGCCGTTGACACGGTGCTGACGCTGGCCGGCCTGCAGAACCGCCTGCCCCAGGTGGAAGCGGTGGGCAACCGCATGGCTGCCCTGACGCTGAAAATGGGCCTGTGGCTTTTGGGCCGGACCGAGCGCCGTATGGTCAAGGCCAACCCCCAGGCCAGCTTTACCCGCGCCAAAAAGGCAAAGCCCACGGTGTTTGCCCAGGGGTGCAGCTTTTACAAGATCGTCATGCTGTTTTTTATCGGCTCCTTTTTGGGCGATATTGCCGAGACCATCTTCTGCCGCATCACCGCCGGTTACTGGATGAGCCGTTCCAGCGTGGTGTGGGGGCCGTTCTCCATCGTGTGGGGCCTGGCGCTGGCGCTGGCCACGCTGCTTTTGTACCGCTACAAGGACCGCTCCTCCACCTTCCTGTTTTTGGTGGGAACGCTGTTGGGCGGCGCCTACGAGTATCTGTGCAGCGTCTTTACCGAGATCGTGTTCGGCACGGTGTTCTGGGATTACAGCGCCATCCCCTTCAACCTGGCGGGGCGCGTCAACCTGCTGTACTGCTTCTTCTGGGGCATTGCGGCGGTGGTGTGGTTTCGGGTGTGCTACCCGGCGCTTTCCCGCTGGATCGAGAAGATCCCCATCCGGCCCGGCAAGATCATCACCTGGTGCCTGATCGTGTTCATGTCGGTCAATGTGGTGGTCAGCTCGGCCGCGCTGTCCCGCTACACGGCCCGCGCCAACGGCGAGCCGCCCGCCAGCCAGTGGGAGGTCTATCTGGACGAGCACTTTGACGACGAGCGCATGTACGCCATCTACCCCAAAGCCGTCCATACCGAGCAGCCGCAGGCCCCGGCGGAAGGCTGACGGGGCGCGGCCCCAAACAAGAAAACGGAAAAGCCGTGCGTCTTTGGACGCACGGCTTTTCCGCTGCTGAAAGAAGGCTGTATGAAGAAAAGGAGATGGCAGGTTTACAGGTTGGTGTAGCCCATCAGGTAGTGATCCACCGCGGCGGCGGCCTCGCGGCCCTCCCGCAGGGCCCAGACCACCAGGCTCTGGCCGCGGCGCATATCGCCGCAGGCAAACACGCCGGGCACATTGGTCTGGTACATGGCGTCGGCCACGCAGCCGCGGGCGGTGCGCTCCACGCCGAAAGCCTCGGCCACGTAGCTTTCGCAGCCGGTAAAGCCGGCGGCGATCAGCGCCAGCTCGCACTCGACGTCAAACTCCTCGCCGGTGGGAACCATGGCGCGGCGGCCGGTGGCTTCGTCCACCACCTTGCTTTCCAGCCTGCTGATGCGCGCGCCGCACAGCCGGCCGGCCTCGTCTTTGTAAAACTCCTTGACGGTGGTCTGATACAGGCGCGGGTCGCTGCCGAACACGGCGATGGCCTCCTGTTGGCCGTAGTCGGTCTTGAGCACGCGGGGCCATTCCGGCCAGTCGTTGCCGGGGGCGCGCTGTGCCGGCGGGCAGGGCATCATTTCCAGCTGCACCACGCCGGTGCAGCCCTGGCGGATGGCGGTGCCCACGCAGTCGTTGCCGGTGTCGCCGCCGCCGATGACCAGTACCTTTTTGCCCTGGGCAGAGATGGCCTTTCCGTCGGCAAAGTTCGAGTCCAGCAGGCTTTTGGTCACGCTGGTCAGGTAATCCACGGCGTAGTGGATGCCCGCCGCGTCCCGGCCGGGGGCGTCGATGTCCCGCGCCTGCTTGGCGCCGCAGCACAGCACCACCGCGTCGTAATTGTCCACCAGTTCGCCGGCGTGCAGGCTGCCGCCCACGTCGGCGTTGGTGCGGAAGGCGACGCCCTCCTGCTCCATCCGCTCCACCCGGCGGTCGATGACCTGTTTTTCCAGCTTCATGTTGGGGATGCCGTACATCAAAAGGCCCCCCACCCGGTCGTCCCGCTCGTACACCGTCACGGTGTGGCCGCGCAGGTTCAAAAGGTCCGCCGCGGCGAGGCCGGCGGGGCCGGCGCCCACCACCGCCACCCGCTTGCCGGTGCGGTTGACCGGCGGCGCGGGTTCCAGCAGGCCGGCGCGGTAGCCGTACTCGATGATGGCGTGCTCGTTCTCCTTGACCGCCACGGCGTCGCCGGTGGCCATGCCGCAGGTGCAGGCGGCCTCGCACAAGGCGGGGCAGACCCGGCCGGTAAATTCCGGAAAGCGGTTGGTGGCCATCAGCCGCTGCAGCGCCAGCTCCCACCGGCCCTGGTAGACCAGGTCGTTCCATTCCGGGATCAGGTTGTTCAGCGGGCAGCCGCTGGCCATGCCGCCGATCATCATGCCGCTTTGGCAGAAGGGCACGCCGCAGTCCATGCAGCGGGCGCCCTGCAGCTGCTGCTCGTCCCGGTGCAGCGGGACGTGGAACTCGTTAAAATTGGCGATGCGCTCCTTGGGCGGCAGCTCGGTGCTGGTCTGCCGCGCAACTTTCATAAAGCCTGTGGGGTTTCCCATGATCTTCTGCCTCCCTTACTGTGCGTTTTTCATGGCGTAAAATGCTTCGATCTGGGCCTGCTCGCTGTCCTGGCCCTTTTCCTCCATCTTGGCGATCAGCCGCAGCATGCGGTCGTAATCGTGGGGCAGGACCTTTTTGAACTTGGGCAGATACTCGCTGAAATTATCGAGGATCTCTCTGCCGCGGGCGGAGCCGGTCAGCTCCACATGCTCACGGATCAGCTCTTTCAAAAGCGACACGTCGTACTTGTGCTCCACCGGCTCCAGGCTGACCATGTCCTTGTTGACCCGCTGGTAGAAATCCCAGTCCTCGTCCA
>ERZ1643246.333-NODE-333-length-62268-cov-44.236542_pt1 | contig 62268 bp, 55 predicted proteins | sample MGYA00579265_ERZ1643246 | MGnify/ENA primary metagenome ERZ1643246 (study PRJEB29033, sample SAMEA4952261) | chicken gut metagenome | biome: Broiler Chicken; feature: Gastrointestinal Tract; material: Caecum | place: Ireland | collected 2018 | study: Broiler... | reverse complement strand
CCTTGCCCTATTACTTGCTCAAGGTAAGATTATTACAGCCCCTTACGGGCGCACAACCATACTGTTTGAGATCGGCGTACCCGTCGCAAATACAACGCCACGCCCTCCAGTAATCTCATCAAGGTAGCGGCACTTCATAAAAAGGTCGGAAGATTTCTGCGCTTCCGTCTGGGCGATACCACCTACATTCCGCATTTTTGTGTAGAGATAGAGATTCTTGTAGTAGTGCGACTCGTCAATAAAGAGACGGTCTATACCGAGTTCTTCAAAGGTTACGACATCATCCTTTCTTGATTGATCGTTTAATTTTTCCAGCTTTGTTTGCAGGGAGCGCTTTGTCTTTTCAAGCTGTTTGACAGAAAAACGGTCGCCACGGTTTCGCTTTATATCCGCAATCCCTTCGATAATATCACTAAGTTGCTGTTCTAAAACAGCCCTCTGTCTTTCAATGCTTATCGGGATTTTTTCAAACTGCGAGTGACCGATAATCACAGCGTCATAATCGCCTGTGGCAATCCTGCCGCAGAAGCGTTTTCGGTTTTTCATCTCAAAGTCTTTCTTTGTAGCGACTAAGATATTTGCCGCAGGATAGAGCTGCAAGAACTCCGCCGCCCACTGCTCCGTCAAATGATTCGGCACGACAAAGAGGGATTTATTGCAAAGTCCGAGCCGCTTGGACTCCATAGCGGCGGCAGTCATTTCAAAGGTCTTGCCCGCACCCACAGCGTGTGCCAATAAGGTATTCCCGCCGTAAAGGATATGAGCGACCGCATTTTTCTGATGTTCCCGCAGCTCGATTTCCGGATTCATACCACTAAAAATGATATGGCTCCCATCATACTCACGGGGGCGGATACTGTTGAATTTGTCGTTATATAGCCGTACCAGCTTTTCCCGTCTTGCGGGATCACGCCATACCCAATCCTGAAAGCCCTGCTTGATAAGCTCCTGCTTCGACTGGGCAATAGCGGTTTCCTTTTTATTGAGGACAGCTTTCTTTTTTCCCTCATCATCTTCCATATAGTCAAAGACACGCACATCTTTCATATTGAGCGTATCTTCGATAATTTTGTAGGCGTTGACTCGCTTTGTGCCGTAGGTATTATAGGCTTTCAGATTGCTGCGGTCATAGGATTTACCCTCTACATTCCATTCGCCCGTCAGCTTTGAGTAGTGGACTTTGATGTTCCACTGTGCATATCTGGGCGTATCCAAAAATTCGTACATAAACTGCTGTGCGATTTCTTCCGGCAGCCAAGTCGTACCGAGCTGCACGAAAATCTCACTGGCAGTCAGGTCTTTCGGCTGTACCTTTTCGAGCGCCTCTACATTGATTTTGTAATCTTCGGGGTAGACCTCTGCGGAATTTTTTGCCCAAGCAAGTTTTTCTCTCACATTGCCTGAAAGATACTCGTCCGCCATCAGGTACTTTTGTTCACCACTGCCGCCGTAGCCGTACATCGGGTTTAAGAAGATTACGCCCTTTAATTCCTGATAGATTTCTTCTTCGGTCTTGCCCGTGAGAGAACACATATATTCCATATCCACATAGGCTTTTTCGCCCATAGATACAGCAAGTGCTTCACTGGCGGTATCAACAGAAGTAACAGGGGTGTGAGGCTTGATCGTCCGTTTCGTGAACATATCCGCCTTGCGTTCAAGCTCCCCGTTTTCGTCCAGCACCTCCAGTGCGGAAAGCAGGGCAAAGGAACTGTCCTGCGAAAAAGCGGACACATTCGCACGGGAATTGATCAGTCCGTACTTCTTGGAAAAAGTATCGTAAAGCGCATTTAACTTCTGCTGTTCCTTTTCAACTTCATAATCGGGATAATCGGCAGTCTGCATTTCAATCAGGCTGCGAACACTATTCCGTATGGCAATCATACCCTTGATCCGGTTTTCAGCCGTAGCCGAACACTCCACCGGCGTCATTCGGGAATTTTCACGGTAATAGATTTTATCGTCCACAACCGTATAGGAAAAGTTGCGGACTTCGGGATCGGCGGGAATGGAATTATCTTCTTCGGTCAATTCCTCGTCCACTTCGTAATCTGTAATCTCTGCGTGGATATTAGAAATGGCTTCGTTCAAAAGCTCTGCAAGGTCGGCGTTTTCATAAGGGACAACGGTATCTTCCTCGCCGAATCTGCCGGACACGGTTTTCCATTCGCCCAATACCATTTCAGGGTGATCGACGAAGTAGGCGTTCATCTTCACGCCGTTTTCATTGGCGTTCAGGTGTACCCACTCCGGCTCAAGGTCAATAAGTCTGTCTCGTTTCTGTAATATCAAAATATCCGAAACGACCTCTGTTCCGGCGTTTCCCTTAAAGGTGTTGTTCGGCAGGCGAATAGCGCCGAGCAGGTCGGCTCGTTGTGCGATATATCTCCGCACGGCTGGATTTTCCTTATCCATTGTGCCTTTGCTCGTTATAAGCGCCATCACGCCGCCCGGTCTGAGCTTATCTAAGGATTTTGCAAAAAAATAGTCGTGAATTAAAAAGTTATGCTTGTTATACCTCCTGTCATTGACTCGAATATCCCCGAAAGGCACATTGCCGATTACAGCGTCAAAGAAGCTGTCGGGGATATTTGCTTCCTCAAACGGCTGCGCCGCTATCGAGGTTTTCTGATAAAGCTGCTGTGCGATACCTGCCGAAATCTTATCAATCTCAACGCCATAGATTTTGCTGTCCTGCATTGAACTGGGCAGCATACCGATAAAGTTGCCGATACCGCAGGAAGGCTCCAAGATATTGCCCTCCTTAAATCCCATCTGTTCCATTGCCTTGTAGATCGAGGAAATGACAACGGGCGGGGTGTAGAAAGCGGTAAGCGTACTTGCCCTTGCGCTTTCATACTCATCGGGAGAAAGGGCAGTGTAAAGCTCGATAAACTCGTCCGCCCACGAGGAATTGTTTTCATCAAATGCTTCTGGAATACCGCCCCAACCGACATACTGTGATAGTATCTCCTGTTCTTCGGGTGTTGCAAAACGGTTATCAAACTCACATTCCTTCAGCACCCTGATTGCCTCCATATTCCTGCGGAAGCGTTCTTTTTTGCCTGCCTCCGGCACTTCGTGGAAAGCGAGGTCAAAAGTGTGCCTTTCGGACATAGGTATATCGGGGTGCAGATCAAAGGTTTGTATCCGTGAGCGTTTCTGCTGACTAAACGCAGGCGTGAATGACTCGGCTTCATTTTGCTCAGGCTGTTCGGCAGATGTATTCTGCTTTGCCCGTTCCACATAAAGCCATTCAGCAGCTTCCTTTTCAGAAACAGATTTTTTGACCTGCTCCAAGTAGTCGTTTGCCTGCCACTCGCTCTTAAATTCCTCGCTGACGCCTTCATCGTCGATATAGATTGCTTCTGTCAAATCGTCCCAAATGGCATAGCCTTCATCGGTTTCAATGACAAAAAATCTCTCATCAGGCGGGAGTGCATTTTCTTCTGCAATTTTCTCCGCCTGCCTGAGCATTTCATCTGCTCTATCATTTGCAAGATAGGGCGAATCAATGATTTCTACGCCTTTCGGTTGTGGATCAAGGCTGCCGATAAAATCTTGCGGTACGGTGTTCCCGTCTTTATCCTTATAGAAAATGACGGTAAAAGGAACGCCGTAGAAAGTTTCCTCCTTAATGTCTTTTTCAAACTGATACGGGCTGGTGTATTCAACGCTTTCCCGCACCGTCCCGTCCGTATGCAAATAATCAATTCTGCCGACTGGCTGCGACTGCACCGGATCTTCCTTATTGGTCGATACGATGTTTCGAGTGCTGCGTCCTCCGTTTTCCAAAGAACAGACCGCCACATCAAAACCACGGTCAAGCAGCAAATTTACATAGGTTTCCAAGCGGTTTGACGGAAAGCCACACATCTCCGTTCGCTGATTGCCGCCGATGGAACGGGAAGCAAGATTCAGCTCCAGCGCTTCGCTTACGGTCTGTGCGTCCTTGCCGTAAACCTCAAAGAAATCGCCCATTTGATACAGCACAAGGCTGTCGGGATTAGCACTCTTAATTTCGCTGTACTCACGGTAAGCGTCCGTAAAGCTGCTGCGCTCATTCTGCTGAACAAGCCGCATAAAGCTGTCCTTGCGTTCCAAGCGAGGCTGCGGATTTTGCACAGAGCGATCCATCAGCTCAACATTCCAGTCATCTACCCGTGTAATTTCAAACGGCTTTCCGTCTAAATTAACCTTATCGCCGATTTTATAAGTGGCAGAGAATAACGCTTTTTGCTGTTCCTGTGCCGCCGCCTGTTTGATCCTTGCGACCACATCTTCAGGCAAACCGTCCACATAGTAGTGGATTTCGCCCTCGTTGCTGATATGAGCAATCGTCTGATAATCGCCGTTTTCTTCTACGGCTCTGTTCCAGACGGTAAGACCGTTTCCGAGATACCCCATACCAATGTCAAAGGCAGGTGCTTCAGCCGAATCAGCTTTTTCCTCCGGCTGAAGGTAATCGCCAAGTCCTTCGTTTCGGACAGCCTGAATATAATCGTCTTGCAGGATAGTGTCGGGAGTGATGACTGCCAAAACCTTGTTTTCCATATCCTCCGCAAAAGAGTAGGACGGGCTTAGATCACGGGGCGTAACATAGAATTTTTTAATATCCCCGTTGTAGCTCTGAACAGCCTGCTGGAACTTTCTTAAATCCCCGGCAGTAAAAATCTCCTGCGTTACCCAATACATCTCATTGCCGTTTACCAAAGCGGTTTCCTTGAAACGCATATTATGGGGAATGAGCTTTTCAAACTCGAAAGAATTGAAACGAGGCTGCTGCTCTGTAACCGCCACTTGATTCGTTTCCTTCAGGTGGTCGTTCATCGGGTTTTCCCGCACTTTGCTGTCAAACTCATCCCGTTCCAATTCCTTTTGGAACAACGGGTACTGCATATCGTGAAGAACGACACGCTTATCATCGAATGCAAGGATTTCATACTCGTCAGCGCCCATATATACCGTATCGCCGAGATGATAGGCATACTGCGCTTCCTGCTGCGGCTCGCTTTTAGCTGCCTGCACCGTTTCCTGTTCGGGTGGAGCAGAGGAGAGAATTTCACGATTTCTCTGTTTTTCGGCAAGTTCCGCTCGGCGTTCCTCCTGCTTCTCAAGCCACTGTGGGTAAATCTCTTTTTCCTTTGGATTAAGATAGCGGTCGAGGCGTATCAGTTCGGCAATCCGCTTTTCTACCTGAGTCCAAGTCAGCCGGATATGCGGCTTATCGTCCCCAATGCCTTTTGAGATCAAAATTCCTTTTCCGTCGTGCTGTTCATCAATGCCTGTGCCAACAATAACGGGATAAGCACTGCCCCAACCGTATTCATTTTTCAGAAAATCGGTGTTTTCTTTAGCCGACAGACTCTTTTCAAACTGTTCATAGATACGGAACTTTCCCTCAGATATACCGCTCCCACGGGTAAGAATCGTATCAATGATCTCCTGAGAAAAAGAAAAAGCAGAGGGCTTTTCCTCTGCCTGCATATCCAAAAAATTCAGTTGTCCGTCCATAGACGGTAACGGCTTCATTGTATCCTGCAATTCGCCGAGCAGCCGCATTGCTTCAAAGTGCTGTGCGATCACGCTCCAATCATAGAAGCCTTGTGCTATTCGGTCTGCATAATTTCCCTCCCAAAGCTGAAGCACATTCTGCCAAGTTTTGTACCCGACTCGCCGCCCGTCGCTCAAAATCAGTTCGGTATGGTCGTTATTGAAAATGCCCTTGATATATTCGGTACGGGCGGCGTTATCGGGATTGTGTTCATAAAAAGCACGAATTTCCTCTTTCGAGGCTTTTAAGTGAGGAGTTGTGCCGAGGATTTCACGAATGGTATCGTCCCCGCTAAAAAACAGCAGGCTTTTGTCCTCGTTGCTTCGGTCGTAATAATCTAAGCGAAGATGACCTCCGCTTTCACGATTTCCTGCACTCTGTTCCTCAGATTGTTCATTCCCTGCACCCACTTCATCATATCCGCCGCTTTCAGGCTCTCGGTCAAGCCCTCCTGCGCCGCCATCTGCTTCATCAGGGTTTCTTCCAGCTTCATCGCTGTCTGCTCTGTTTCTGCTAAATGCTCCGTCAGAGTGCAGCTCGTCAGAAGATTGTAGTAACGGATTTTGTGATGTTCTTTGAGAAATTTCCGCCTCATCTGAGCGTACCTGCCCAAAGTTACCTCCGGCTGCTGCGGCATTGTCAAATCCGGCAGATTGTAGTCGCCCTGCATTGTGTATGTCAGCTCGTTCATCATCAAAACTCCTTTCGATTTTATTTTCAGCCTTATTGTAATCAGGTTTTTCTCTGTCCGCAATGATGCGATTTTGCCTTTCAAGAGCAAGAACAGTACGGGAGATTTCCCCAAGCCCCATCTCCGCAATATCGCTTGACGCAATACCGAGGGCGTTTAAGGTTTCGGGCGTATTGAAATTTGTGATAACGGAAAAATCCTCCGCTTCATAAAACGGCTCGGTATCTATTCCAAGCCTTGTCATCATCATATACGCTACGCTGTTTGTTACCGCCTTTTTATACATAGCAGTAATCATATCCTCCGAAAGACCGTAGAGAAAGCTGTCATCTGCGTCATACATCAGATCGCCCAAATAATCGGGGATATTATCTTCCACGGCGTTTTTAGCGGCGCTCAGCACTGCGTCCGCAAGGCTTTCCCTGTTTTCCAGCTCGCCGAAGGTGTTTTCAAGGGATTCGATCACATCGTCCGTATATTCCGGTTTCATCTCCCAAATCGGGACGGGGCGGGAATAGCGGCTTGCGTGGGTATCGGAAATATCGAAGTAATGGGTTAAGCGCTGCCTGCTCCGGTCGGCGTCCTCAAATACGGCGATACCTTTAGCGCCACGGTTTACCCAACGCCCAAATTTATCGTTCCAGCGCTCAATCTCCAGCACTGCCGTTGCGTCCGGTCTTTGGGCGTAGATGAGAAGCTGCTCGTCAAAGCGCAGACGATAGTTCCGGCAGGCGCAGCGCAAAAAGGCTTGCCAGTTCTGAACATCGGACACAACAGCGTGTGCGGTACGGCGGTACAGCTCGGAAATCAGGTCGTACTTTCGTGCCATCGGTTATGCACCTCCTATCTTTCATAGTCTTTCTGTTTCGGTTTTACGGGAATACCGTTTTTATCATAACTTTTCGGATCGGCGGCAGGGGTATCCCAACCGAACATTGAGCCTGCCTTCATTGCTTCTGCCTGACCTTTCGACAAGCCGAGTTTTTCGTTCATCTCATTCACAAGGGCGTTTGTTTCACTGGGCTTGCCGCCCTGAATATCCGTGCGGTAAAATCCGCTTTCGCCCTTTTTGACAATGCTGACGCAGTTTTCCGTCTGCACAAACACATAACACTGCTCCGGCAGAGAAGAACGGAGCGGGATCACGGTATTGCCGTTTTGCTCCATCCGCTCGGCAAACTCGCAGATGTGATAGAGATTGCTGCCAACTTCCAAATGATAGTCGTCAATATATCGGCAGGTGCGGTCAAGCTGTTCTCCGTCGCTCAGGATAATGCGAATTTTATCCCCGTCGGGAATTTTGAACTTTTCTTTGTAATCCGGCGTGATAAAGCGGATTCCACGGCTCGCCTTTTCCATATGGCGGTCGAGCCATTCCCGCACATAACAGTAGCAATAAAAATTGTAGTCCCCACGGGCAGGATTGCACCGTATCAGGAAAGCGTGTTTTTCGGTATCGGCACGAAAACCGTACTCGGTCGCATAGTTGCCCTGAAAGGTGCTGTCGGGATATTTCTCCGCATACTGCGCCATAGCCGTGCGGCTATTTAACAGTCCATATTCTTCGGAACGCAGGGCGTTGATAACCTCGTCCAGAGCGCTTTTGAACTCATCTGTTTTCAAATTCCGCCTGTGGTCAAACCAAGAGGAAAAGAACTCTTTACCGCCTGCGCCGAAGTCGCCACGAAGATACCCGATACTTCCGGTTTGTCCTTCGATCTGCGTACTTTGCCTGTAAGTGTATTTTTGTTCGTCCGTATGAAGCGGTCGAATTGTAAAAGCCATTTCTGTCTGCTCCTTTCCTTTATCTAAATCGTGTTTTCCTCTGACTGTTGCTCATCATCAGCACCTCCCAAATAGGAAAAGAGCCTGTTTTTTGCGATCTGCTCCTGAAGCTCTGTGATAACCGTCATATCGGAAACAGATATATCGGGGATTTTCAAAATGCTTTGCAGGCTCAGCGCCTTCAAATCCTTTTCCGTTTTACAGCCGGAATCATAGAGCTTCGCCAGCACCTTTACTTTCTGCTGCAAAGCGGTGTTTGCGTTTTTCTTCGCTGCCATTTTCTTTTACCTCCCATCTTAGCTTTTAGCATAGTCGGAATAGACACGCTGCATTTTATGCCTTGCTCTGCGTACTTCGGGGGAGCAGCCGAGTTCAGGGTATTTCGCCTGAATTTTCTGTCTTGTCCTTCGGATACTCTCAAAGCAGGGGATACCGTAATCCTTGTAATTGCTCATCACATCTTCAAAGCTGAAATGGCTGATACCGTGGGTATCATAGATACACGCCTTGCTGACGAGCAGATACAGCTTCATATCGTCATTTCGTGCTTCGGGGTGTTCCTTTAACACCATAAGCACTCGGTTTTCAATCGTTTTCAGGTTTCTCATTTAAGCCTCCCAAAATAGAAAAAAGGGGCGGAGTTTTTAAGCCCCGCCCCCGCAGATGTTCTTACTTTTTCTTTCTGTTACGGATCTGCAAAAAGATAAAGCCGCCTACAATAAAGGCGACCAAAGCAATTCCGATAATCGCTTTCAGTTCCATCAGTTATCCTCCTTCTTCTTTTTCTTAAAGCCGATGATACCGCAAGCCGCAATGCCTGCTACCGATACGCCCGCAAGAGCAAGCCAAAGACCGAGCTTGCTGTTATCTCCAGTTTTCGGCGTATCTCTCAGCTCATTGTGCATTTCAACGACCGTGGTAGAGCCTACCTGTACCGCAGCTTCCTTGTCAGCAGGCAGGATATACATAGCGGAAACAGAATTATTTACTTCGGAAATCTTGTACTCGCCGATCCGCAGACCTTCGAGGAAGATTTCGCCGTTTTCATCTGTTTCAAGGGTAACATCATATCCGTTTGCTCCAGTAATGCGGAAAGCGAAGCCTTCCACCTTCCCGTCAGACGATGTTTTCACGATTTTCAGGTTTCCACGCATAGGCTCGTTTGCAAAGCCTTTGCCCTCTGTGTTTTCCACCTGATAGGTCTTTCCGTCCGTGTCGATAAATACCTCGTACACGCCCTCGTCACGGATATACGAATCCGGACTTGCCGATTCCAAAATGAAGTAGCGTCCGTAGAGCAGATCGTTCATTTCATACTGCCCGATTTCTTTTTCGGTCAGTGTGCCGATCAGCTCGTCCTCACTGTCCAGCTCGCCATTGTCGTTGGTGTCCTTATAGACTTCAAACACAGCGCCCGTCAGCTTCGTATCGGTATATTCAGCGTCCACCTTCGTAAGAGCGATATTGCCACGCACCAGCTCATTGACGATTTCAATCTCAACAACTTGCTCATTCTCTGAGATGTTCACATCATAGACCGTTTCGTTAAGGACAAATCCAGTAAGCGGCTTGATCTCACGGATATACCAGTTTCCGTAAGGCACATTCTCAAAGGAGAAGCTGCCATCATCGCCGGATATGGCGGTCATCAAGGCGTTTTCTTCGGTAAATTCCACATCATCCGTCTTAAACAGACCAATGAGCGCTCCTCCGAGTCCTTCGCCGTTTTCATCAACCTTTTTGCCGGATACCGAGCCGTAAATCAATTTGTTTTCCATCGGCTCTCCGTCATTTACGGCAATCACAACCGTTGCGGTTTCCTGTCCCGCATACTCAAATACAACGGGATATTTCTCACCGCTAAGCTGGTAATGCTCATCAGTCGCAAGTTCTTTTACATAAAAGCTGCCCAAAGGCAGGTCAGTCCCCACGGTCGCTCTGCCGTTTTCATCAAGCGTGATGATTTCAAGCAGTCCGTCTTTCGGAATGGAAGTGCCGCTTGCGGATACAAGCTCCTCATCGGCGAACAAGCCGAAGCTGATATTTTTGATTTCTCCGTTATTGCCGATACCAAACAGCTCGTTTGTCTCCAACGCTTTTTCAAGACTTACTTCAACCTTCTGCCGTTCATTGACAAAGGAAGTCGCCGTTTCGGTTACAGCTACATTCTGTCCGGCGTAAATGAGTTCTACGGTATGGACTTCACTGCTCAGCACCATTCCATAGCCTGCCTTGACCTCTTTTATCTCATATTTTCCGAGGTAGAGTTCCTTGCTTTTTGCAAAGCCGGTTTTATCGGTTGTAACCGTATCAACCAGCTCGCCCTTGCTGTACCTCAGCGTACCGTCTGGCGTTACCACATCTTCGGCGGCACGGATTTCATAAACTGTATCGGGAAGCCCCTGTGTTTCGTAAATCGGCTGATAAATAACGGGAAGTTCCTGCCCGTTTTCATCTGTTCCGCCGCTTACAGAAACACCGAAGAAAACTTCGCCCGTTTTCTCAATGGTAATTGTGCCTTTCTGCGGCATATTGGTTTTTTCAACTTTTATCACTGTAACCCCGCTTTCCTCAGAAGAATTTTCTTCTGTTACATCAAAATAGACGGGTGTGGAATCAAGGACATATCCATAAGGGCTGTGTACCTCAACGATAGAAAAGCCCTGACCGTAAGGCAGCTTTTCCGGCGTTACGAGCGAGCCGTTAGCGTCAGTATAGAAAGTGTCAACGGTTGTCGGGGTAGGATAAGTAAACTCCATCGTGATAAGATTGCCGGACGGATCATAAATCTGGAATCCTGCGCCCGCATAAGGAATGGTCTTGCCCGTTTCTGCGTCTACCTTGATTATTTGGATATAGCTTTCAAAATTCGCATTGTTGATGAGATAGCGGTAGGTCTGACCGTCCTGATTGATGAACACATCAAAAGGCTCCATCAATTCTCGTCCCTCCAGACCAGAAGCGGTCTGCTCTACGGTATAAATACCGTAAGGCATATCCTTTGTCTGTGCAAAGCCGTTTTCATCACAAATGAGCGTATCACGCTCGGATTCCTTTGCGTTTGCAAAAGAGCCTGCGGACTTTAGATACACTTCAAAAACTGCGCCTTCTTCGGGCGTTTCAATCTGTGTTTCGCCATCGTCCGTATGTTTGATAATGGCGATATTGCCCTTAATGACCTGTTCGTTTACATCATTTGCGGTCAGGTTATGCTCAATGGTATAAAGCTCCGGCTCTGCACCGACCTTGTGGACGGTCGGATCAAGCAAATAGCCTTCGCTCGGCTCCAGTTCCTTGATCGTCCAATCCGAGCCGCAGATATATTCTTGCGTGACAAACTGACCGTTTTCATCGGTATAGTATTCGTCAATGAGCTGGTCGCCTTTGAAAATCCCGTATTTTGCACCTGCAAGCGAGGCGTTCCCCTGAGCCGTTCCCGTCTCAGCGTCGCTCTTGGTCACGGTAACGGTAAACTTCTTCAGGATATTCGTGAAATTGCGGGTAGTGACTTCATTCCACTTGACGGGTGCGGTCTGATCTGCGGGAACGACATAGCGAATAGCTGTATCCACTTCCTCGATGGTGTACGGCGTTGTGCCGCTAATCAGCACATCTTCAAAGGTCGCCACACCGTTTTTATCTGTAACCGCATACTCGTCCACGGCAATACCTGAGAGCGATGTGCCGTAAAGGTGGAAGGTCACGCCCTCATTGAAGTTATCCTCCGAGGATTTGATAACCTCAATATCGCCACGCTTCAGCGTATTGTTGAAATTGACGGTCGCAACCTGCCCCGCAACTACGGTTACTCTGCGGGACTCCTGCGGCTCGTAGCGGTCATATTCCTGCTCGGTTACGGTATATACTCCGGGCATTAGGTTATCTACCTGAATCTGACCGCCGTTTTCTGTCTTAACGGTTTTATCAATGCCGTTACCCTGAATACGGAAGGAAATACCGTCAACTTTTCCGTCCTCACTGGTTTTGACGATTTTCGCTGATCCATAGGAAACCTTTAATTTAAGGAATCCCTTAACCGGATCATTGACCGTCTGAGCATAGGTTACGGTATCCTGCACACCGCCGTTCGGTCCATAGATACCGTCCGTCCAAGTGATAACGCCTTTTCTCTGCGCTGTTTTCTCTGCGGTAATCGTCAGCCCGTCGCTCGGCGCTTTCTCGGCAGTAATCGTCAACTTGTTTCCGCTCACGGAGAACTGAACGCCCGAATCATTGGACGAGAACTTATATCCCGAAAGGACATTGTTGCTGTCCGTCAGCGTAACCGTGTACTTAGAGCCATCCCATTCAAGCTCGATCTCCTGTGCGCTTCCCGGCGTTTTGGAAAGGAAGCTCGGCAGCTTGGAATGCTTCTGCACACTTGCCGCCATTGAATTGTAGTAGCTCATAATTTTGTCATAAAGAGGGTGGTTAGGGCTGATCTGATCCAGAACAGCGTCCTTGCCGCCTGTGCTGACCTTGTTAAAGTTTTCATCACGCTCTCCGATCACGGTTTCCCAAATGAGAAGCTGTGTAGCGACTGCGTGAGCCAGCTTATCGCCGCCCTCGTTCTGAGAACGCCACGAGGTTGAGATTGTTCCCGTATAGCCGTACTGGAAGATACGACCAATGAACAGCTTAATATCGTCAGGAGAAATGGTGCTGTTATAGGACGAAGGGTAGTTGTCCCAAAAATCCTCGCCCTTTTTGGTAAAGCTGTCTCCGGTCTGCTGCGGGACGCCGATCTCAATGCAGTAGCAGATATTTCCATTGTACGATCCCATCGCACGGACGGTTGTATAACGGGAAGTGCCTGTTTTCCAGCCGTTCATAAGGCTCAGGTTGCTGTGTCCCCATTCGGCGTTGTAATTCGAGTCCCCGTCACGGGGGAACGAAACGAGATATACCTCGTCGGTTTCTTCTGCGGCATAGGCTGTCGTACCAATCCCAGCAAAGGAAGTAACGCACATCAGAGCCGCAAGAAACAACGACATAATGCGTTTTGGTTTCTTAATTTTCATCTGAAATCCTCCTTGAAATGAAAAAACGCACCGTTTTTTTCGGTGCGTTCTCTAAATGGAATATTAAATTTAAGCATAGCCGATATAGATGTCATAGATTCCGTCGGAGACTTCCTCCACCCAAATCCATACGGCTGTGATTTCTTCGTCAGCCTTGTACCGATCTAAGCGACTGTGAATATCCCTTTCAAGATATTTGCAGTGCGCTCCGGCACGGATCGGATTATCCCAACAGTAAACCGCCTCGCTGTCTAACAGAAGCCCCACGCTCTGAGCGTAACCTTTTGCAAAGGAAATCCAGTAGTCAATGTCAAAGTCAGTTTTAGTTTCGCTCGTCGTTTCTTCCATTTCAGGCGGCTCAGGCGTTTCACTTTCTTTTGGTATATCCGGCTGCGGTGTGGATACGGAATGTTCGGTCTTATCCGCTTTATCGGGTTGTTCGGCGGACTGTGCCGCCTGCCCGCTTTCAGAAACAGTCTGAGGCTGTTCGGAGCTGACCGTATCCATTTCCGTTGTTTCTTCCTGCTTTTCCGGCTCTGATTCCTGTACGGCTTCAGGCGTTGTTTCAACCTCCTTGCTTTCCTTTCCCGCAGGCGCTTCGGATTCAGAGGTGCTTTGAACACTCTCCGAAAAAAAAACGGCTGCGGCTTATCTTCATTCGGCGGGGCATTGTTGCAGCCTGCAAGCACGATCAGCAAAAGAGCCAATAAAAAAACAATCGTTTTTGTTTTCATTGCGTTTCACTCCTTTTCTGCCGCCATTGTAATGCGAAACAGCATTTCAGGCAAAGGTGTGAAACGAAGGTTAATCTTACATCATAGGACATACCTCCTGTTCTTTGGAATGGTGCGTTTTTCTGAGATAGATTGAGTTAGGTGAGATAGCTGTAAGTATGTGAGATAGTTTTATTCTTTCGGATAGTGAGATAGTTTAGGGGTTGGAGTGTGAGGAAGGGGAAGAAGAAAAACACACTCCGCCTTACCTGCTGTCACGCTCGGCACGGTTACGCAAAAACTTGTTGTAATGCTCCAGCGCCTTGCAGACATACTCCTCCGTTTGGTTGATGGGGATATTTTTCGGGATCAGGCTTCGCACCCTGTCCCCACGCAAAACAATCTTCTCACGCTGATTCGGCTTTTCCTCGCTCATAATCGCAGAAATCGCTTCTGTTGTCAGCTTGCCTTCCTCGAAAAATTTCCGCATACGGATTGCCTGATCGTGGGATGGGGTACAATCGTTCAAGTCGATTTCGTCCACCAAATCCCTCTGGCAGTCCTCGTTCAGATAGGACAGTTCAACGGCGGGGCGCATTTTAATCCTGCCCTCGTCTACAAATTCGAGCAATTCAGGAACAAGGTTTGTAAGACGGATATATCTGTGTATTTGATTTCGACTATCGCCACATTCCTCGCTCATTAAATCAAGCGATTGCTTACCTCGTAAATCAATCCCCACTGGGGATGAATTTTCTTTTTTCGGTCTGCCTGCCTGTCTTTTCATAGCGTCCAGCCGCATTTTATATGCGTGGGCTTTTTCCGAGGGAAGTATCTGCGACCGTTGGAAGTTGCTTTCGACCATTAAAATCGTCGCTTCATCACGGTCGAGGTCTACCACCTCACATCTGAGCGTTTCAAATCCGGCAAGCTCGCAAGCCCTTTTTCGCCTGTGTCCTGAAATAAGCTCGTATCTGCCGTCCTCCTTCTGCCTTACGGTAGCGGGAGTAATCACGCCACGCTCTTTGATACTTTCCACAAGCTGAAACATATCCTCATCTTCCCGCACCTTAAACGGGTGGTCGGGGAAATCGTCGATTTCCTCAAGCGGAATATCCCTGATTTTAGACAGCTTCGCTTCGTCCCTTTCCTCCTGAGAGGAAAACAGCTCATCGAGCGTGTTCGTGGGCAGCGTGAAGTCGCTCTTTCTGCCTGCCATCGGCTAACACCTCCTTTGTGAAACCGGCGTAAGCCTTAGACACCGGACTGTTCGGCTCATAGGCGTAGATACTTGTGCCTTTAGAAGATACCTCTGCGGCTTTTACGGCTGCCGGAATCATTGATCTATATATCCTGATATGGCTGCCGAAATTTTCCCTGAGTGCTTCCACTGTGCTTTTCGCAAGATTTGTCCTTCCGTCCACAAGCGTCAGAAGAATACCGTCGATTTTCAAATCGGCGTTTGTGTGTTTCCTTACTTTCGCAATCGTCCCCAAAAGCTGCGTCATTCCCTTAGCGGGAAGATACTGCGCCTGAACGGGGATAATCACGCTGTCAGCCGCCGTAAGAGCGTTAAAGGTAATCATACCCAAGCTCGGCATACAGTCAATAAGGACATAATCGTACTTGTCTTTTACAAGGCTCAGATAATTCTTCAGGACGCTCTCTCGGCTCATCGCTGTTACAAGCGTCATTTCCAATGACGATAGACTGAGATTGGACGGTACAAGGTCTACTTTTTCTTTATGGTGCAGAATACCGTCAAAGGGATTTTGCTCCTGCTCCGATATGATCGCCTGTAACTTCTCTGTCAGCGTTACGGAAAGGCTGTCGCTATCCCTCCAGCCGAGGCAGGTCGTTAAATCGCCCTGCGGATCAGCGTCAATCAGAAGCACCTTTTTCCCTTGCATAGCAAGTCCGACGCCTAAATTAACCGTAGTCGTGGTCTTGCCCACGCCGCCTTTTTGATTGCATACCGCAATCGTCTTGCAGTTTGACATCTCCGGCTTTACCTCCTTTCATAGATTTAGCCATTCACTTGAATTAAAATGAATGGCTATGTAATGATTTATCGTGGACACATTGCTCCGCCCTGAAATGGATGTCTTGCATAATTCGATAAATAACTTGGCACACAAATATCGTCTTGTTTTTTGCCATCATACAGCGCTAATCTTTCACGCTCTAATCTTTCTTTTCTTGCCTTTCTCAAAGCAATTTTTTCCTCTCTTTTCCTTATCGCTTTTTCTCTTGCTTGTTTCTTTATTTGCTCTTTCCAATTGTTGTAGCAAGAATAAATTTTCGATATGTTACCATACGAACAGCGACCTTGATAAATCGTTATATCAGACAGCCATTTTCGTTCAGCAAAAAGCAGGTTAGAAAAGCACACCCAATATTCCTTTCTTCCTATAATAACTTTACAGGTGTTTTTCTGTTGGGTAGGAAAAGCCCTTGCTAAAATAAGTTGATTTTCTTTTGTTACCCGCAAAACAATAAATAGACTTTCAGTCGTTCCTGCCTGATTAAGAAAAAACCGCTCACCCTTTTCAAACTGTTTTGACTCAGGCTCCGGCTTAGAAAACAAGAACAAGTTTCCTCTTATAAGTTGATTATTCATTTACTCATCTCCTTGATTTAATAATGTAAAGACCGCAGTATTTGTTCTCAACGCCCCCTGCGGAAAGCGATTCGCTTTGTACGGGAAGCACTAAGGTTACGGTTTGCGAAACCGTATCATAGGAATCTCACCTCTGCCGGGTACTCCGCCAGCTCCGTAGAGAAGTATCATTATCATTCTGACTGTCATTGCCGTTTCAGTAGCAAGCTGAATTTCAGGTCGGGGATTCTCGCTCGTTCCCCATATATACAATGGAAAAGTCACGGCGTACCCACCTTCGGGCTATTCATCAGAACTAATGTCCTTAGCGCCTGTCTATTCAATTTTCAAGGTACTGTGAAGGGGGAAAATCCCTGTCGAGGAAATAACCCCTTCACTCATTTGGACAAAGGGGGTCAAAATGCACACCCAAAATCGCCCTTTTTCCAAAAAAAATTTCAAAAAAATTTTTTTGCCCTTGAAAATTGCCCTAAAAACGCAAAAAAAGCCGCCTGCTTCTCCGTAGAGAAACAAGCGGCTTGGCTATTTTTTATTTAGATGTATTGAACGGCAATCTTTTTCTTTCGTGCTTTCGTAAATTTGATAAGGACTTCATCTACTGCGTCCGTGTATCTACCTTGCTCTATGAGAGCATTTTTGAGAGAAATCAAACATTGTACGACTTGTCTGTACTCATCATCATCAAGATATATATGGAACTTATCATTTTTCATTGGACTGCCTCCTTTATTTTTGCTGTGCCTTTCTCCATTCAAAAAACCTCTGCCGGATAAATGCTATATCTTCATCTTCATTCGAGGTTATGAAAATATGTATGCTGCGAAACGCTTTTTTGATTTTCTCGGCGAAGTCGGCTTCGCTGCTTCCTACTGTATAAGGAATTTTTATGAGTTTGATTTCCCGCTTTCTACATAGGTATGCCTTTAAGGTTTCAATTTCTTCCGTCCCGCTGACTGTCTCAATCGCCGCATCTTCTTCAGGTACATACATTTCAAGCGGTATGCCGATAACTTTGTCTGTATCAAACTGTACCTTTATATGTTTCATTGCCGCATAAAACATAACCGCAAGCTTCGGGAAAACAGTCAGATAATCTTTCTCACATACCGTACAGCCTTTTTCCTCAATCGCTCTTTCTGAGATTTTAGCTTTCCAAGAATGTCCGAGTGAGCATTTCCACCACACACTCCGCATTGAGTTCCTTGATACTTTATTTGGGGAAATGCCTTTGTTCTTTTCATAATCCCATTCTGAAAGAAGATGTGCGTCCGTTGTTGCTAAATCATTGTACCCTGCAAGAACCGCCCTGTCCGCACAAACCGGGCATACTGTTCCTCTTATCCGAGCATATACAACCGACTGCCACTCGTTCCCGCACTCTCTGCATTTCCACCAAACATTTTTACGGGATTTCTCATTTATCATATCAGGAGTAAGCGGAAGATTTCGGTCTGACCATTCCTGTGCAAGCTGTGGGTGCGTTGTAGCAAAATCATTAAATCCTTTTAGTAGGATTTGCCCACTGCAATAAGGGCATTGGCTACCACCTGAACGAGTGGAAATAAGAGTATTCCATTCGTGACCTTTGCTGCACTTCCACCATACCTTTCGATTTGCAAAAACTGTAACCATATTAGGCTTTAATGGGTAATTTCTCTCAGACCACTCAGAAGCGATTAGAGGGCGTTGTGAAGCAAGGTCGTTAAATCCCTCCAAGACCTTGTTATGAGAGCAATACGGGCAGCCTGTGCCGCTTATCGCCCTACTCTTAACCGTAGCTGTCCACTCGTGACCGCATTTGCCTTTCCAAATTACTTTTTTGTGTGAGCCTACCGTTACCATTGTCGGCTTTAGAGGATTATTCTTACTCGACCATTCAGCAGCCAGTTCCGGCTTCAGCGTTACTAAATCATTGATACCTTCCACGGCTCTTGCTCCTGAACAGATCGGGCATTTCTCACCGCTTGAACGAGCCTTTACGCTGGTCTGCCATTCGTGACCGCAAGTTCCTATCCACCAAACTATTTTGTTTGATCCGTATGTAATCTTGTCCGGTGTCAGCGGCAAATTCCTCTCCGACCATTCCAGAACAAGTTCAGGGTGTACCTCTGATAAAAGATTACTCATATCGAATCCCCTCCTTCCTCTGCGATTATCTTCATTATATTGAGAAAGCGAGGATTGGTATAGTTTGCGATGACGGAGAGTAAAACTATGAGAAAATACAGAAGCCCCTGAGAAGCTATAACTTCTCAGGGGCAGTGTGAAACTAAAAATTATGCGATTTTTTTGTTGCTGCACCGATTTTAGCACCGATTGGTGTAAAATTGGTGTATTTGTGTAAAATCCGAGGTTTTCGGAAAATGAAGTACATCTCGTTTTAGTAGAGCTTTGCGCCTGCCGGAATATGGTCATCTACCATCAAAAGATGGAGTTTTTCTTCGCCTTCCTCGTGGTGTACTGCACTAATCAGCATACCGCAGGAGTCAATGCCCATCATCGGTCTCGGCGGAAGATTTGTAATAGCGATACAGGTCTTGCCGACCAGTTCTTCCGGCTCGTAATATGCGTGAATACCGCTTAAAATCGTCCTGTTTTCGCCTGAGCCATCGTCTAAGGTAAACTTCAGAAGCTTCTTAGACTTCGGTACTGCTTCACAAGCAAGCACTTTGACTGCTCTGAAATCAGACTTGGAGAAAGTCTCAAAATCCACGAAATCCTTGAACAACGGCTCGATCTCCACTTTGGAGAAATCTATCTTTTCCGGCTCTATTTTCGGTGCCTCTGACTCGGCTTTATTTACACCAATTTCTTCTTTTACACCATTCAAGGGTTTCATTGTCGGGAAATATTTTATGATCTCTTCGTGATCACTTATTATCCCTTATTCCGGCTTGCAACTGAATAAATATATTATTCACAGTCCTTCGTTATAATTTATTATTCAATTCATTTTGTTGTCAATTTGTTGTCTTTTCAAAATTTTGTTGTACTCCGCGAATTTGTAAGCCCTTCTCAAAAGATATCTAATTTGGCTGCCAAATTCTCGAATGATTCTTGTTTCTTCTTTTCTGTTGCTTCAGCGTAGATGTCCAATGTAGTCTCAATATTCTTGTGACCCATAATGGACTGGATAACTTTTAAATTTGTTTCGTTTTCGCAAAGTCTAGTGCAAAAAGTGTGCCGCAAATGATGGCATGAAAAATTAGGTAGAATAATCGGATCCCTGTGTTCTTTTTTTGCCCGTACCACTTCATCAGCATTATAGTTGTTGGCAATACGTTTTATTGTGTGATTGACTGTCTGCGGATTTGGCACTGAACCAAAGCGATTACAGAAAATAAAGCCTGTCATTCCGTCAATCTCTGTCTCATTGAATCCGTTTTCCTTTTGCTCTTCATAGAGCATTTCAAAAGCGTCTCTTACAATATCCAGCATCGGTATAGTTCTGATACCAGCATCTGTCTTCGGAAGTGAAACCCTTAAAACACATTTATTACTTCCATTCGCCGGATAATATACCAGGCTGTGGTTAATACTGATTACCCGCTTTTCAAAGTCAAGATCCTGCCATCGTAATCCAAGTGCTTCTCCGATCCTGCAGCCTGTTCCCAATAAAATAGTAAACATAGGCCACCAGTGATAATAAATCGGATGGTTGGCAATATACTCCATAAAACATCTCTGCTGTTCAATGGTCAACGCATGCCTGATACCTCTGTTTTTCCCTGATTCTCTGCTTATTTCCTTCATTACACCGTCAGTAGGATTTTTTCTGATAATCTCATCTCTTACAGCCAACTGAAATGTAGGGTGAAGCAGACAATGTACTGAATCAAGTGTTCCTAATGAAATACCCTGCTGATTAAGAAGATGATAGTAAAACTGCAAAACATCAGAATATTTTATCTCTGCAATTCGTTTCAGTCCAAAAGTGTCCCTCACATAGTGATCATAAGTATATAAATAGGAACTTCTTGTAGACTCTCTCAAATTGTATTTAGTAGAGATATAGCGATCAAAGGTTTCATTCAGAGTAGCCTTCCCGGCCACATATATATCCAATCCGTCCAACTGATCCTTTAACAGTTTTTCTTCCTTTTCTCTTAATTGTGTAAGATCATTTGCATAAATAAATTTTCGTCTGCCAAGCGGATCCGTATAAGTATACATATACCGCTTATCCGACGCTCTTTGCACCTCTCCTTTTCTTAACGACCTTCCCCGCAGATCTTTTCTTGTCTTTGCCATGTTGTTTTCCTCCTCCCGATATGAAAGAAGGACTCACTGATTATTCCTGCTTAGAAATAAAAGCCTCCACTCCACGTAAAACAACATCTGTAGTGGTCATATTATGTTTTTCGGCGTATGCAAGCAGCTGCGAATATAACTGGTCAGACACACGAATACTCAAAACTTTCTTCTTAGTGTTTTCAGACTTTGGTCTTCCCATCTTAGTCATAGCTGCATTCATACCTCCTATGATTCACATTATACTTTTTGTATGACAAAATGTCAACAGGCAGCAATCTTATCTGAGTCCTTTTTCGTACTGTAAATAATCAATATTCTCTAAATGTTTCAAGATACTTCTCAAAGATCTCACAATTTACTAAAACAACCTTATCAATTTTATATGTCGCCTTAGCCTCTTTTGCTAATGCCTGGAATTTTGTCAATCCAAGACTGTATTTTTCCGCGCCTTCCTGATATCTTACAAACTTCTTTTCGCAGCGCTTTGTAGTCTCAACATCTTTTCTAGCGAAACCCATAATAAAAGCCCCTTTCCATAGATAAGATAAGGAATAAATAATTCCCTTCACTTTTCCATAAGTAAAAGGGTTCTCTTACAAGCTACAAAAACAAATCCTTTTTCAAATTAGAGACTCTATTTATCTAATTCGTACCCATTAGGATTCATGGCATATTCAACACTCCTTAAAAACTCTGCATTTTTCTTTTCATAATCGTTCAATGTATCTTCACTATAATTTGCATCAAAAATATCCGGATCATATAGACCCTCATACCAGGATTTTGAAGTAAAGTAATCCATCAATTCTTGAGAGTCAAAACGCCTTCCATGCCGCGCATATATTTCATTCTTTGCATAATTAATTTCTTGTAATGTCAATCCAGCAATATCTGTCTCTGTTAAATACTCTGCATTACTATTAGGAATAATATACTCTTCATTCTCATTTGAATTCCTATTTTCGTGCGATTCATCTTCACGTGTAGCATTCTCTTCAGTATTTGAAGAAGTGCTAAATATATTTGTTAAATTATCTAGTTTCTTTTCTATATCCTGCTTTGAAATTAAAGTATCAACAGTTTTTGCCCTTTTTGAAATTATTACAATTGCCAATATACTACAAATAAATATAATAACCAAAACTATAACAAATTTAATGGATGACGGCTTACTATTTATTACTCCTTCATCGGAAAAATTCTTAACAGATTTTTTCTTATATTCATTGTCCAGAGAATATCCAATATCAATTAACTTTTCTCCACATATAGGACAAACTATTCCCTTTTCTTGTTCTTTATTACATTTTGGACATATTTTCATCTTTACTTATGCTTACGCATTTCCTCCATCCTTTGTAAAACTAGCATTATATATCAAATCTAATTTTCTATATACTGGAATACTGCTTCTTTAAGTAACTTAGCTACTGTCATACCCTGCTTTCTGGCATGCATCGTAATCTTTTGATAGTCCTCCTCATTTACGCGCATACTTACCCGTCTATTTTTGGGATTTTCAATTTGAGGACGTCCTGGTTTTATCATAAAAAATCAATCTCCTCTTTTCAAATAATTACAATAACAATATTTAATCACATCATAATACAAATCTTATTTTTCGATGAACTGTATATTTAAATCTGTAGCTCCTTCTATCCCATCAACTGTTCCACTATTTGTATACTGCCACATTGTAAAATCATAAGGGGTCTGTGGCAACGGCTCATAATCTGCATACCAAATCGGATAAGCAGCTAACTGCTCCAAGTCCAGTTCATATGCCTCCCATAACATATTGCTGTATATCATAGGATTATAGCCAGCTTCCTGAATCCGCTTACAAAAAACTTCCGTATTCTTCGTAAATTGTTCCCCTGATACATTATCAGTTCTAGCCTCATCATCTAGAATACTTTCAGGATCGTAGACGACCGGCAATTGCAACTGATATCCATTTAAATACTGCAGTACAAATTCCGCCTCTTCTAAAGCTTCTTCCTCATTAATTGCTTGTGCGAAAAAATAAACCCCCACATCAAGTCCCGCGTTTTGTGCATTTTTTATATTATCATGGAAACTGGTGTCTAAATTAAGGGTTCCTTCCATTCCATATCCTCTATAACCAATTCGAATCATAGCGAAATCGTATCCATCGGCTTTTACTTTTTCCCAATCTATGCTCCCCTGATGATAAGACACATCTACTCCAAGACGTGAAGAATAGTTATCATCTTCATAAATCAATTTATCTCCTTCCCGGATAAAATTAGTATCTTGATATTTCTTTTTAGCGATATTCGGATTAATTTCTACTTCATACGGATTTCCAAATACATCAACAAATTTTAATATCTCTGGTTCCTTTTTGAGAGAATTACCACTAGTAATTTTCTTTTCTTCATTTTGTTCTTTTGGCGCTTCTCGCTTTTGTTTCTCAGAATATCCGCAGCTAACTAAACAAACACTAATTAAAATACAAATAAGACTTATTATGTATCGGCTCTTCATTTTATTGTCCTCTCCGAAGTATCAATAGTATTAACTTAATTTTCATTCATATATTCCTCGTAACTTCTAACTTCTAAGGTAGTATCAGAAAATCCACATAATCTATAAAAGCATTCGGTCACATACCCTTTTTGCGCTTTATCCAAGTCACTTGTATAACTTGGAAATATAACTTTCATTTGAAGAATATAGTCATTTTCTATTTTACAAAGATCATATATAGCATAATTTTTATCTGTGGAATTCCAACCGGTAACTATTACTTTCCCGTAATTATCCTTAGTTGAAAATACAATATCTTCTTCCTCATAAAGATTTGAAACTTCTTTGTTATAAATATAATTCGTCTCTTCCTCTAATGACAAAGAATCTGTTCTCTGAATTAATTGGTAAATTAATTCAGATCCATTACTTCCAATAAAATCAATCTTCTTAATTAAAAAACCATACTCACATTCTTCATTTTCAACAATCTTAACATCACAATATAAATTATCTGGATAATAAAAAGAGAAATCTGTTATTCCAGAATCATAATATTGATAGTTTTCTGGCTGTAAGGCGTTCGCATAATCTTCTTCTACACCGGAATACACTTGAAATTCCGGACTTATCTGCTGTGATACAGTAGCTCCGTCATTTCCCCCAGGTGTTTCATCACCTGAATTTTGCTGTTCCTGAGATTCATCATCTCCCAATGAATTAAAAAATTCTTTCACATTATCGTTGGATATTTTAGGCGAAACATTTTTTGAATGCATATACACTAATATTCCAATTATTATACACGCGATAATTATACAAACAATGACAATAATAAAACGGAACGTTGAAGGTTTTTCAATTTCCTTATAATTAAAAAGATTGTTATCATCTTTCACTTCACTAATATTCTCTTCATCTATCAATTTTCCTCCACATTCAGGACAGTATTGGCCGGATTCAAATTTCTTATTACATTTAATACATACCTTCATTGTAAAATCTCCTTATGCGCTTAATCAATTTAAATACTCCAGCTCTCTTTAATTAGAGTTTGCTGTTTAATTAAACGATCTTCTACTTCCGGAAGATCTTTTAATGAATATTTTTTTGCTTTATCTTTTATTTCAGCTCTATTGTTCTGAATCGTTTTATATAATCCTGAAATTATATCAAGCCACTGATTATGAGCTTTTACCGTTATTTGACGTGTTTTCTTTGAATCACATTGAGCAAAATCTAATTTTTTTCTTCTTACAATTGTTACTCCCATATATAAAAGAACATCTAAAGTTAATCTACACCATTCTTCCATTAGTTTCTCGTATTGTAACTGTATGTTTTTCTTTTCTTCTATCATTAATCGTACCGGTTCTGATGGCACATAATCCAATTCTTCCGTTTTTTCTTCTTTCAAGTCGTCATAATGAGATTTCCACTTTAAATGCACCTTTTTTAAATGTTTAAAAAAGGTGTTTGATTTTGTATATAGTAATAATCTACGGCTTTCATATTTTCCCCGCATAATTTTGGCACTTTCAAACATATTATAATGATAATTAGGATTGCATATTGCCTTTAATATCATTTCATTATCATCAATAAATTCATCATCTTTAAATTCTTTTATTTGCATCTCAAAGGGTCTTAATAAATCTTCATAACTTACAAGACAATACCCTGGAGAAAAATTCCCCATTTTTTCAATCTGAACAGCATCTGCGGACATAGTTGACCCTAATACCTCTCGTTCATCTTGAGATGTCAAGCGAAGACCAAATTTCAATGAAGTATTTTTTATTATCTCAGGAGCCATAGCTGTTGGCAACTGATCAGCAATAACAATTCCTTCTCCAAGTGCTCGAACTTCTGCCAACATTTTAGTAATATAAGCAGTTGCTGACACTTTAGGGTCTAACCCGCCAGGCATTTGAACACTGGTATTAGCAATCAGATTATGAGCTTCCTCCAAAAAAATAATATGCCTTGGTTTTTTTTCATCGTTCGGCTGGTACACTTGAACATCTAATGTTTCTCTAATCAATGTCATTAACATAAGTATCAAAAAGTTAGAAGGGCCCGTACCTAAAGAAGCCAATTCAATAATCGCACTTTTCTTTAGCCATTCTGCTGGACGGTAAGTAGAAGTTGGAACATCAAAAATATCTCCCATTTCTCTTGCTAATAAAGAACCAATTCTCACCTGTAATATTGACTGTAGATTACTCCTAACATCTTCCGCATACTGGTATTTATCCAAAAGTCTTTCAATTTTAGAATAAAGCATACTCATAGTCGGATATTCAAGATTTCCAGAATTAATCATGCCAGGCAACCATAATAGCTCCTCATAGCATGCTTGTATTCCTTCTGTCAGAAGCATTGGCATTGGAGGATCCAATTGGAATGTTCCATTAAACACGTCTAATAATCTATTAATATGATCTGCCAACTTCATACCAATAGGAAACTCAAATGGGTTAATATGTATTGGGAACATACTATTAGCGCATGGAGAAAATAGTGAAATATTTTCCATGCCAGAAAGAGTTGTTAATGTTCTGTACTCTTTTTTAGCAGGTTCCAACACTAAAACAGGTATACCTTCTTTATATATTTCAGAGACCAAATACATCATTGTATTGGTCTTTCCGCTACCTGGCATTCCAGCCAAAAAAGCATGCTTAGATAATTTTCCCCACGGGAAATAGACTAAATGCCCTAACTCGTTTTTTCCAAGCAATAAACCATCTTGAGAAGGCGCCACTGTCTCCTTTGGCATTTCTATACTTTCACCTGGGTACAACACCGGTAGCACTGCATACGGCACCATTTCTTCTAAAGTCATAAGATGTGGCAAAAACAGCAAATTATCTTCTGCTCTAGGATCGCTCCAACTTGTAAATCCTTGATCCATTCCATCAAAAATAGTTCTTGCAAAAGGTTCACCGTATAATGATAAAGTTCCTGTATGTATCGCTTCGCTTGCCGCTGAATCTAACAACTGTTTGGCCGTTGTTTCCGTTTCAGCATAGGCTTGAATATTAATTAAAAAATGAGGAGAGTTTGCTATGTCATCCTCTAAATCCTCATAAAAATCTAATGCCTTTTTTGCATTTTCATCACGTCCACCTGAGGAAACAGAGTTAGAATTCGTTTTCACTTTAAAAGAATTGAGTTCTCTTAAATGTGGCAAAATATATGCTAAGCCCTTTTCAAGTTCATCTCCATAATCAACAGGATAAATATTAACGCAGTAAACACACGCTGAATTCATAACCCCCATTATTTTAAGTAAGGAATATAATCTCGCCTCAGCATTCATTGTCCATTTACTTACTGTATAAAAGCTTTCGTTTTCATTAACAGACGAATTTATAAATCTTTCCTTTTTAAAAAGATTCACCTGCCACGGATAGCAAACATTAGAAAGGCATTCTTTATTTGTTTCTGAAAGCCGCTCATAATAAGGTGCCAAAACAGAAGCTTGCATTATTTGATTAATTGATATCTTTGCCTCGACACTTGGTGAATCAAAGCGTATGACTAACTTTAATCGTTGTCCTTCTTTTTCCCCAGGATTAAATTCATAAATAAAGTGTATAACACCACCAAAAAGTTTTCCCCACTGGTTAATCTGACGCCAAAAAGCCTGATGCTGTACCAATACCCCTGCAGGTCCAGTTTCTGAAAGCGATGTATATTTATTTAAAGAAAGATCTGGAGCCTTATTAAGTTCATAATAACTATATTCCATAATAATCCTATCCTAAAATATCATCTTCTAACTCTGAAAATCGATCTTCTGAATCTTCAATTCCTTGTTCTGCATTTTCTACGTGTTCATCAAATTGCTCCGCAATATTTTCTGCATTTGCTGCCGAATTTTCAGCCGTACTACTTCCAAACTCAGAAACATCACTTATAGACGAAAACTCCGCAGCTGCTTGTCTACTCTTTTCTGCTTGTTCGGAGCCTTCGTTTATAGCTTCATTTGCCAAATCATAGCCCTCTTCAAGTTGTCCATGAACCTCTGAATCCATATGCTCTATTCCTTCGCTTTTGGCTGCTTCACGAGTGGCATCCATCGCTTCAACAATATCTTCATCGACATCGGTATTCATTCCTTCAATAATAGATTTGATTTCTCTAACCTCAGAAGCATCCTGTTCTGCCTGCTCCAAACCTCTTTGCTCCATTTCCGCTGCCTTCTCAACATTCTGTCCAACTTTTTCTACTCTTGCTCCCATTATCCTTTTCTCCTTCCTACTATATTGTGTAATTCTTCAATCGCATCCAAAGGTTTCTTATCGCTTTTTGCCGCATACATTATTTCATAAAATCCATAAATTAAAGTATATCCTAATTGTGCTGCTATTTCTGCATTTTCCATATGAACAGTACAAAACTTTCCTGCATCAGTCATGAATATCGCAACATCTAAATCATCAGTACGCTGAATCGAGACTGCATAATCTAAAGCCTGCTCTTTTTTTTCAAATTTTTTCTCATTAGAAAGACGTTTTTCTATTTCACATTTAATATCCATATCCCATCTCCTAAAATCTACTAATTAATTCCAAAAGCAGTATTTTCCGGATCATTTAAAATGATCAATTTTTTTCTGTTGTATACGGTCAAGTAATCACATTTAACCCCGGCATTCTTCCATTTTAATCCATCATATCCCAATGCTACAGCATATCCAGATAAACCTGATATTGGGTTTTTCCAATCATTTGTCATATATTTTAATTGTTCCGCCGTAGGTAGTTTTTTAAATTCTTTTTTTAGTTCCTCTCCATCTGCAATATGTATATCAGGTGCCACCGTTACACATGCCGTTGCTCTTTTTCCTCTTTTCCCATACATCAGAGAATTATCCCGGGCATTTATTATATCTATTTCATTTGGCATTTCTCCACTATGAGCATCCGAATTTGCTGTCAAATATATTCCATCTCCAAACGCCTTTAAACCGGTTCCGTTATGCTGAAAATCATCTGCAGAATCTGATGATAGTCGGTTTTTAAAATCTTTTGCTGAAATTCCTTCTTGACTGTCAGAAAATGTCCGAAAACATATTAACCCAGTTTCATTCACATAATTATCAAAAGTATTTCTGTCTACAACTAATGGTTTATCTTTATAATCTCTATATTGAATCAATTCACTAAATTGTCCTGGTAGAACTCCTTCTTTAACCAATTTTGTATAATTCTGGTTATAGTTTGGAAATGCAGCCTTATGTAGTTTCTTCCACTCTGGATCTTTCATATAAATAGCAGCATCTTTTTCCCCATAGTTATGCGCATACATATATGCAGTTAATGCTTCCATAGCCGTAGGTTCTCGATTTTCTTCTCGTCCTTCTTCAAATGCTCGACTGATATTTTTAGGTATCAAATTTGCATTATTTCCACTTCCATCATCTCTCCACTCCAACCCATTTTCCTGCCTATAAGAAACAATATCATCTTCAGACACTCCATATTTTTTAGCGAGCATTGCATCTGCTGCTGCAACTATTCCTACATCAGGTATTTTAGTGTTAACCAGTGCATGAGAAACGTTTGAAAAATCAGGCTTACCTGCATGATAAGGTATACCATCCATCTCAAGATTTTTCAAAATAGAGGCAGCTATATTATCATTTATATTTTTTATTGATTCACCTGGTTTTCCGTTCCAATTGTCATCTTCTAAATCATTTTTTTGCTCATTTACATCCTTGTCGTTCTCTAAATGATTGCCAGAAAAAATTTTATTCGGATCATTAAATTCGCCTCTTTCTGATATTGTTTGTATGGTTGTTGCCGTCTGTATGCCATTCGCAGCATTTTGTGCTGCTTCCGATAATGATCTAAGAATAGAAACTTGGTCATCATAATGCATTTTTCTCTGTTCTGCAAATTGTGAACTTGCTGTTGCAGTTCTTGCACCGAATCTATAGCCAGATAATTTGTCAAAGGAAGATTTCGTTTCAGCGGTTTTTCGTGCTTTTTCTTCATATATAGCAATTTTAGATTGATAATCTGATACTAATGCATAAGCTTCTAATTGTAATTGATTCCTCGCTTCATTTGCCTCCTCAATTAAAGAATTAACGGAGTACAATTGCCCATATAAGGCATTTCTTTGTCCTTCATTAACATCATAACCATCTTCATCCGTTTGATAGGGCACTTGAGAAATCTGACTCTGAATATTGGAAGCTTGAAGTTCCAACTCACTTATTTTATCAAAAATAATGTGTACATCTTCTGCGATTTTATTTATTTTAGGCAATTCGCCACTATATGGATTATCCATATCCCCCTCCCATCAGTTAAATCATAACATTATTCACTTATCAAATGACTTTGCCAGTTATCTACAGCTAAATCTTTTAATATTACGGAATCGCCTGATTTCCATGTCCCTTTAGATAGTTCTCTACTTAAAGGTGTAATAAAATCATGTTCCACAACATTGCCAACACCTCTACCACCATATTCTAAATTCTTAAAGCACGTTGCCAATAATTTTTGATACAATTCACTAGAATCAGGAACTTGTATATTGATATGCCTTTGTTCCATAAGATTGTCACATATTTGTTTTATCTGCTTATCCAGAATCTTTTTTGCCTCTTCTTCATGAATAAAATCAAAAATAATAATATTGTTTCCTATTCTATTTAAAAACTCAGGTCTCCAAGATTTATGTAATTGGGAAACAATTATTTGTTCTAATTCCTCAATGGATGCCTTCGGGGTTGCTAACATTTCTTTTGTTCCATCTGGCAACGTTCTGGTCAATCCTAAATTACTCGTAAAAATAATGACACTTTCCGTAAAATACACCGTCTGGCCTTTTGAATCTGTCATTCTTCCATCATCCAGAATTTGCAAAAATTTATCTAGTATACTCGGATTTGCTTTCTCAATCTCATCAAATAATAAAATTGAAAAAGGATGAGCTCTTACTGCATTAGTCAATTCCCCGCCAGCATCATATCCGACATATCCCGGAGGTGCGCCTAACAGTCGTTGATCCGAATGACTCTGGCTATATTCTGACATATCAAATCTAATCAAAGAACTTTCTGCACCGAATATTTTCCTAGCAATAGATTTTGCTAATTCAGTTTTTCCTGTTCCAGTCGGCCCAGCAAACAGGAGAACTGCCCTTGGTCTGTTACTCGATGAATGTTGTAAACCGGACATTCCAGTTGCCGCTCTGGTAATAGCATCTACAACTGCCTGAACAGCTTTAGGTTGTCCAATAACATCTTTTGATAGATCATCATATAAACTTGTGATTTTAACATCATCAATTTCTTGCCATGGATTTTCCTTTCTTCCGTGACGGTATGCTCGGATCTTTTCTTCCACATTCTTCGTTGTATCACCCTGGCATAAATATAAAACAGAATCTAACTCAATGCATGTAAAGCCATCAGTTTGCGCAACTAACTGGTTTATCACCTTGTCTCTTGCCTTTTTATCAAAAGAATTCCAATCTGAAAAATAATTCTGATATGAAGAAATAATCTGACGTCTTAACTTTTCTTTTGGAAAATCTAAAGTCAATACCTTTATATAAGGAGAATATCGATAAAACCAAGTTGGGAGTTCTTGTACTTTATTTGTAATCATAAAGACCAAATTATTTGCCCACCCATCGCTATTATTGGCTGGAGCAGACGTAGCCTCATTAATAGCCAATAATAACGTTGATAAATATTCAATCTCGTCTTCTTCTAAATGTTCAGCACTACTAATCAATTGTCCGGACATTTCAATTATTATTGCAACTGAATGATCCCTGCCACCTAACGCCTCTCTAATACCGTTCATAGCAGTCTGTATATCTATTTTTGAAGACGTATTTTTCATTTTAGCTTGAATATAAAAGTCATGGATCATTTGCTGTGAATCGTCATAAATATTATAAAAGCCATCTATTCTATTAAAAAAAACAATTGTATGATAGCCTTGTGTCTTTAAATAAATATATAAATATTCATTTAAATCAACCAATTCACCACTTTCAATTCCCTCTGTTAGTATCTGTTTATCAGTAACATTTCCTTCCAGTATAAACATTCTCTGAATAGACCTATATGTATTTAATTCTTCTTTCCACTGTGCAACTTCTAACATTTTATCTCCTCAATTGCTAATATATAATTTGCTAACCAAATTGTATCTCCTATCTTTAGTTCAACCGTTTCATATGGTTTTAGTTTTCTTCTGCCACCACCATCATCTATATATGTTCCATTAAGAGAGCCTTCGTCTTTAACTTGAATCTTTCCGAAATGATTAATTTTAACATAAGCATGCCTTCTACTAATCAATGGATCCATTTTTAAAAATTCTTGTCCTTCTTCTTCACGCCCTAAATATCCTCCTTCATTTGATAAAACAATACAATCGCCACCATTAAATAATCCTATTTTTGTAATATTTTCAGAATTACTATTATGTATTCGATCACTAGTATTGTCATCTTGTTCATTAATAATTGTAAATTTTCTACCTCTATCATGCTTATAAACCGAATGTGTATCATTAACTCCTAAAGATCTTCCTCGTCTTAAAGAATTGTTCTGGGTACTCATCAATGGTTCTTTAGATTTTTCCATCAATGATTCTTTATCCATTTTTTCTTTTAGATCATCGTTGTTATTTTTCTTATCATCCGTATTCTCTTTTTCTTCTGGAACAGTTCCGTCTTGGTAACAAAAAATCGGGCGATTATAACGTCTGTCGTATGGCTGGTTGCAGACAGGGCAACGCTTTGGTAATATTTCACCTTCGGAGTAAGGTCTGGTTTCATGACCTGCATTACATATCATTTTTCGATATTTACATTCTTCCATCCCAATCATCTCCTATATCTAATGCATTACCATACTTTTAGTATTCTGATGGTATTTTTTATTACTATGGCCTCCGACCCTTTTCATTACCATACGATTTTCATCTGGTTCTTCTGTAGTAATATTGTTAAAAACAATTCCAAAATCTTGTCTTAGTTCTTCCACAATTTCGGTCATAATTGAGCAGAAATGAATAGCAGTTGCTGTACTTTTTCTTCGATCATTCATAGTAGGCGAATCCCCTGAATATTGACCTGTAACTTCTAATGTCAAATAGTCTGAATCTGCTCCGGAAACGCTAAGTTCAGCATTCTCCATTGAAAAATGTAACTCACTATTACTTCTAATATCTTGAAAAAGAATCCCATGTCTTCCCATAACCACTTCAATTGCGTGTGAAACATATTCTCTTTTCTTCTTTTCTTGATAAAGGCGTTGAAGCTGTTCGAAAGTTTGTGATAATTTTAGTGCACTTCCTGATACATTCTCTAACTTTTCATCAGGAGTAATATCTAACATCTGACAGATTGCTTCATATTTCAAAATTAAACTTTTCTTCGCATCTTCTGCTTTTATATCTTGTTGAATTATATCAGAAAGTCTTTTTATTAACTTATCAAGTTGCTTCATATTTTTAATTGCAAATGCTGTTTTAGCATATACCGGTTGTTCATTAAAATTTCTTTTTATCAATTCTAATTGAGGTATTCTCTTAACATAAGGGGATGCTAAAGCTCTATCTAATTTAGAAGAAAATATTTCCAGTGGAGATTCTCGTTTCGTATCTTTTGATTCTTTTATATCATTTTCTTTTAAAGAAATCCCTTTATTGATTCTTTTCACTTCTAATGATAAATCCCCTAGGCGAGTTACTTTTAACATGCCTTCAGAAGATTTTTCATGTATTTCCGTTTCGGTCATATCTATATGTTCACGAATTTTCCTCTCTAAATCATCCATATTTTCTTCTGCATGATCTAACATATAATTTAATTTATTCTGTCGCTCTAAGGCTAGTTGCATGTTCCCATAGTGTTCTGAAAAAGTTTCCAATTCAATCTGCATTTTTTGTAGCATTTCTCTCAATTGTTTTTCTTTTTCTTTTTGTTTATTTTTCAATTTTTCTTGTTCTTTTAACTGCTCTTCTTCTGCTGAATTCAGATCTATTTTATACTGTTCATCTTTTTCTATTTGTTGCAATCGTTGTTGTTCAATCATCTTTTTCTGGCTAGTCAACTTATCCATTGCTAATTTCAAATCAGCTGAACATTGTTGAACTATTCCCTGTAATCGTCTTTCTTCTAGTGTGTATGGACTAGTCAAAGAACTACTCATTTATCACATTTCCTCCTAATATCTTCTAATACATCATCCATTCCTTGATATGCAAACCATGCTTCAAATTTTTTGCTTTTAAAAAATTCATCTATTGTTTCATCCAAATGATTTTCATTTTGTTTAAGCCATTCAACAACATCATTCAAATCTTTAAAAAGAAAATCTCCCCAAATCAATCCATCATCTCCACGCAGGGCTTGAAATAGCTGAGCACATGCTTCAAAAGGATGAACTCTGCTTACATTTTCTAATCGTTTAACAAATTCTATTTTTTCTTTAACCGCACCAGATATAATAAGGATTGATGATACATTACCTCTTTGAAGAAATGTTGTTATATCACCTGCTCCAATCTCATTTTCTTCCCATGTATCCTCCATTTCAAGTAAGCTGTTATACTCCACACCTCGCCATACAAAGGACTGATAGTCTGTTAATTCAAAAGTTAATCGAAATAATGCATCTTCACTATTTGGCATTTTTCTTAATTCTCGGCAACGATCAACCCACCTTCTATCAAATTGAGAAAGAAATCTATCCAATTTTGACTGTTGAAATAAAAACAGAGAATAATCCCAATGTAATGCTATCTCCTTGACTAGTCCTTCAATGTCTGCTGCAATCCCATCTGGATTATTAAAAGTAATTGTCAGAATATCTTGATCGCTTTCTTTGTGAAGAATAGCTTTACGTTCTTCACTACCAAATGATGTATTGTTACACCATTTTTTTGCAGCATTTGGGCCGAATCTTTTTCTTGGTTCTATAAAAAGCATCCCATTAATTAATCTTTTAAAATTATAATCGTCACATTCAAATCTAATACCTTTCTCCCATACTTTTCGAGCCATCTGAACAGAATCTGCATTTATCATTCTTTTTCCGGTTAGTAATGTTGCAAGAGTAAGTCCTACAGAACACCAGTCTGATGCCCTTCTGCACACATCATTCAAAAGAAGTTCCGGTGCTGCATAAGCTGGCGTAAACGAGTTAGGTCTTTGTTTTGATAAGATGGCGCTTCCAAAATCTCCCAACAAAACTTTCTGCATATTATCATCCCAGTATAGATTAGTTGGTTTAATATCATTATGTATAATTCCACATTGATGTAAAGCGTTAAGTGCATTAATAATGTCAGGCAATATAACCTTTCTTATTGTCTCAATTTCAATCGGACTTTCTAAATGTCCGTTTTTATAATAAGGGTATACTTCAAACCATGACTCCTCTATAATTCCACACTCTTCAATTGGAACCAGATTATCACATTCTATTTCCCTAATCATTTGAAATGCACTATCGTCAGAATGCTGAGATGTTATTTTCATTACACAACGAGCGCCATTATAATCATTACAATACCATACCTCTGAATTAAAGGTACATGTAATTGGTGAAACCAAGATAAATCCATTGATTTCTGTATTCTTTCCAAACTTTGTCTTTCGCAGTTGAACACTATTATTTTCACAAATCCTCGGGAGAGTATTAGTGATATCATAATTGTTAAATTGAACTGTATTTTCCATCGTCTCTCATTGCCTCTATTTTGGTGGTATTCCAATCATCCATAGTCTATCTTTCAAAAAGACACATTGAACTTTCCTAGAACATTTCTCAACGTCTTTATATTTATCTTTATTCTTCCAAATATATATATTCTGATTGGAAGAGCCTCTCAAACCAATACCGGAATTTAAATCTTCTATGTATTCACCATCAATTAAAACTGAGATAATATTTAATACTTCCTCAATTATCAACGAATTTTTTTTATGTAACTCTTCTAATGTATAGCCTGTAAAAATCAAAATATCATCATTATATTTATTCTCAAACCATTGCACCAATTTTAAAAGTCCTTGCGGTTGATCAAAAGGCTCCCCACCACTAATAGTCAATCCATCTATTATGCAACCTTGAGGAATATTTTTCTCCAAATCTTCAATATGCAATAATTTCCCATTTTGTTTTACTTTGAATTCTGGACTTATACAATTCAGGCAATTTTTCTGACATCCCTGAAACCAAATTCCCAAACGTTTCCCATATCCCAAAGTTATAACTGGATACCATATTTCACCAATACTTAAAATTTCCATATTGTTCCACACCTTGAACATTTATTCATATAAAGTGGAGCTCCACAATAAAAACAGCTTCCTGTTTTATAGCGATAATAAAAGGTTTCCGCAAGTATAAATGTATTAATAAATGCAAAATACTTCTGACTATCTATTAGATAATGTTTTCCCTTAAAAATTTGATTCAAAACAATTGTAGGATTGTCATTCACAGTAGGTATTTTGGAAAAATCCTTTAGATTAGGCAATACATGTTCTACAGGGCAACTAATTCTTTTTTCAAAATCTCTTGGTTTCAGATTTGTTATCATGCCTCGGCCAAAAATTCTAAATTCACCTTTTTCTCCTGTACCCACGCCCGGTACACCTAACGGTTGCTTTAATTCATTTTCTATAGGATCAACTGATACAAACTGTTCAATTTGTATTTTGCCATTAATTATAACATTTCTCCTCTCATAAGCCCATCTTGAATCAAGTTGCTGATTACTAAATAGGTCAAATAATGGCAATAATTGTTTACTATAAAGGTTCAACCATTCCTGCAATTTATCTTCATCTGGCAAATGCAATTTATCCTGAGGTAAAGACCCATTCAATACACATAAACGATACAGTTGGTAACTTGTTTGCTTTTTTATCTGGTATAAAAAATATGGAAATAATTGTTTTACAACAATATGCATATCTTCCATTATCATACCCGATTTAGAACTAAGTCCCTGTGCCGTTTTAATTTGCAAGGCTTTAACAGAGCCAGATATGCTAATAAATTCATTATTAATATTCAACAAATCATACGGCTTATTAATAGAATCCACCCTCTTCTTCAAAAGCAGAAGTTTGTGGTATAACTCTATTGCTTCTGGTGAAATCCACAAAGTTTGCTCATTCAATACACCCTTAAATGTATTCTCTATATCAAATAACATTGCGCTTTTCGCTATTTGTATCAATTCATCGCGTCGAACTTCTACATCCCATAAAGCTTGTAAAAAATATATTGACTGTTCATTCATTGCTGACTCCTATGTCGATGCAGATTATCTTCAGCAATTTCTTTTTGTTGCTGCTTTTCTGCGACTTCTTTTTCAGACCGTTTTAGTTGTTCCTCTTCATGTTTTCTTTGTTTTTCACGCCTTACTCGCTCTTCTTCTGCTGCAATATTAGCAAATATTCGTGAAGCTACACAGACACATTCTTTAGATACTTTGTCCGGCATATATTTTTTCCCTTTTGCTAAAGAATCCAATTGCGAAAGAGGTGCATTCATCATAATAGCCAAAATAACCATCCACCACTGTTTTACTTCTTCAATTAAATCTGAATTTTTTATTTTTGCATACATTGAATGATATTGATCTTCATTATTATAATCTGATGTTATCTTTATTACATCCGACCACATATCGTTTTTCTTATCAATCCGTATCAGAGGATATTTAATTTCTTGCATATCTGAAAAATTATTATCTCCTGCTTCAAACCATGAATGTAATAAGATCAAATCATTTATCTCATATTTTTGTCTATTATTTTTCATATACTATCCTCTTATTATAAATAAAGTCGCTGATATTCAACAGATACTCCATCTTCAGCGACTTTATATAGGGGTTCATTATATACTATTTAAACTTGTTAAAATTTTCCAAACTTGATTTTTCATTTTAAAGTTACTCATGGCTGTGATTAACCATTGTACTAACGCAACAATAACTGGTACAAAATTATAAAAAAACATGAAAAATCCGATGGATGATGCAATCATACAAATAATCATCAAGCATGATAAATTACAAACTGGGACTACTGAGGATGGTAATGTTAATATTACAATAATTCCAAGAACAACCCCAATTGATATCAAAATTATATTATATTGTACAATTGCACAAATCAGTAAATATACAGTAGCTATAATAGTATAGATATTAATTTTTTTATTAGCCGCATATAAAATTGAACTTTCTATAATTTCATTAATTTTCCATGTGCAATGGGTTACGGTATCGATATATTGTTGCATTTGATTCATTTCTTTATTAACATTTAAAATTTGCTCTGACATAGATTATCTCCTTTACTAGGGTTTTTAAAAGTCATCCTCAAATTCTCCTTCGGAATAACTCTCTTCCTCTGATGACCAAGAAACTCCCTCGATTCTATCCATAAATTTTGTAAACCATCCTGCTAATGGCATAGAATAAATTCTGACTTTTTTATTATCTTCGTCAGGGTTGTAGGAAATAACATTATTACCATACGCTGTGTCCATAGATGAACTTTTGATAACTTGCTCATATTCCTCCTCTTTTAAATCATAGACTAAGCGGTAATCAAATTCAGGAATTAAATCTCCATAAAAATTACAAAAGCTTCCCGGTTCATTGGCCCATATGATATAATTGTATCCTTTTTCCGGTCCCTTTTTGACTAGATTTTCAAATATCTTTTTAGGAGGCATTGAATAAGCACTATCGTTATCTAAAAGCCTTCTAGCTCTATTCAAGCCTGCAAAAATAATAAAATGATTGTTTAACATTGTATCATTCTGTTCGTACTCACTCTGAAGTATCTCAATTCCATCCATTAATGAATCCTTGCCAAATATTCTAATTGCAAAAGGAAATCTCGCACTTAGTTCATTCATGATATCAATACTATTCTTCGACACTCTTCTTCCCATATTTGAATTTTTCCCAAAATCGAAAAACGTAATTAATGGTCTTTCTGGTAATACATGGTTCTCTGATCGTACATATGCATTAAACAATATACTCATCGCACTAAATCCATACAATAAACTTGCACGCTTAGAATCACTTCCCAAAATCAATAGATTCTGTGCTCTCCGAGAGGTTAACCGGATAGAGAAATCATTAACCATTGCAATTTCTTCCCCTAAATATAACGGGCATCCAAATTCCAGTCTCTTAGGCATTGCTCCAGTCTCTACAAAAATGTTAAGTGGATTATCATTATCATCTTGGATAGTAGATAATAGAAGGCGAGGCTTTTCAAACTCCTGATTGCCAAACATTCCTTCACTCATACATAATTCCTGTTGTTCTCTGATTTCCTTCAATAAATCTCTCTGTGTTTCTTCTGTAAAATAGGCTACTCTAAATGGATGATTAGCATCTCTGTTACCACCGCCGTCATTAAACACTCCTTTTCCCGGATCAACGTTTACCAACGTATTAACCACTTCATTATCGCTATCTAAAATATATTGTGCCGATGAAGCAGTCGATTGCAGTGCAACTCGATTCATAATTTGCCCATATATTCTAGACAAATTATCGGGTAATGTTTGCGAAGCCAGAATTACATGAATTCCCATCGCCCTTCCTTGGCGAACAATCTGCTCTAGTAACCTTTCACATTCTTTTGAAATTGAAGAATCCGAATTAGAGAACATTTCATGAAACTCATCTATAATCAAAACAATTCTCGGAAGTTTATAGATATCATCGTGTAAATCTGCTTCTGCAATCTCATTATACCTTTCTATATTGTCACAATTCTTATCATGGAACTCTTGCGCTCGTTCTTCCTGTTCCTGCTCAAGATATCTTAGAACAGCTAGGCCAAACTCAGGCTCTGTATCCAATGATATGACTCTAAAGTTTGGCAATTTGCTTTCAGCATACACCTTAAACTCAACACCTCGTTTAAAATCAAGTAAATATATTTGTACATCTTCAGGAGAATACTTTAAAAGGAGGCTCATAATAATAGTGTGTAATAAAGTAGATTTTCCTGAACCAATAGTTCCTGAAATCAACGCATGATGCTGAGTAATCAATTCACCGCCAAGATGTATCTGTACTGTTCTTGATGCCCCCTCAAGCCCTATAGGAATATCAATACCATTAGCGTCATTAAACTTAAACCATTTTTCCTTATGTGTTGTCAATTGATCCGCTATCTCATCAAAATAAATAATAATTCTATCAGAAGTCTTTATTCCATTAATTAATACATTTAATATTTCCGTTTGTTCATCTTTTGATGGCAATGAAATAGGTTGGAGATTATGTTCCATTTTGTTAAATGGATATTTAATATTTTTATTGATATAATTAAAATTTTGTATTGCCTGCGAAATTCCTTTAATATCAAATTTAGAAGCTTTTATATCCTCCGTAGAACCTGCAAGAAATGTATATATTCCACATTTTGGACCAATACTAACAATTTTTTCAAGCATCTCACACGCTTCAAAATCAAAATGCCTTGGAAAATCTGCTACAAACAAAGCTTGCAATGGCTCTGCATTTTTACCAACATGTTTGTTGTATGCTACGATATCCTCAAATTCATTTCTAAGACAATCTTGATTAACATGCTCAATCTGATTAATTAAAAGACTTAATCTTTCTTTTATACGTTTTGGATCACACCATATTCTTGTAGAAATAATCCTTTCATCATCATCACCAAGACAAGAGAACATCGAGAAATTACTTCCTGAATCAACAGGATCGATCATTGTAACTCTCAGCTTTCCACAAGGAATAATCATAAACAATCTCATTTCAAGAGCCCGAATATATTCTAATGCTAATGACCTACTACTTGAATCGAATAGGATTAGTTTATTTATTTTGGGATCAGTAAAGGTTTGTCCAAAAGGTACCATAATCATAGTATGTCCATCAACATTCCTCACTGCAAAGCTAAAATAGTCACGAATGAGATCAACAACAGGTTTATTTGATTGATCTGTATACCAGTAGTCAAGATCAATTTTCAAAAATCCCATTCCTACTGCTTCTGGTATTTCTTTTGCAGTCTCATAATTTTTAACAACTGGATCGTTTAAAAGGAGTTGCTCATACATTTCTTTCAATCTGACAGGATTGAGCCCTTCGATGGTTTTCTTAGCTGTTTCAAGAATAGTAGTATGATTTTCACTTGTTTTTTTGTTTTCGTGATCAACCGAATTGCTATACTCTTCTGTTGCCGTACTTAACTGAATATCATGTGTGTGATCCGCTTCTCTTATTTTATCACTATATATATTTCCTTCTTGCTTTACCAAATTGGCATATGCATCTTCAAATTTTTGAGTTGCATCATTCCTTTTCATAACCACTTGGTTATAAACTCTCATTAATCCAGCTCCAATAGCAGGGCTTACTTGTGGATCTTTACCTGGTAAATCTTTCACCGCTTCAGAATAATGAGAATCCGACAGTTGCATTTTCTCTTTTAAACCGTTCAACTGTCCGAAGATGGTATTTTTCGCCTCTTCTGCTTCCTTGTAATCTTTTTGCTTCTGTGTCTCTATATTCTGTTTTTTTGTATTAAAAGTATTTACAATTGCCTGCATTGCTCCATCATGTCTAGCAGTTTCTTCTTTAATTTGATTCGAATATGTAGCAACAATAGTTGAAAGCTGTCCTGGTAACATTTCCATACAGGCATATGCCTCTGTTATACTAAAAAACTCCTCTTTTCTCATACTCTCTTCCATCCGTGATCCTCCATTGAATATAGGTTTTTTATTTACTGTGGATTGCAATTTACAATACAAAAACACCTATTATCCTTTTGTTAACTATACAATATTAAGTCTATCACAATTTTTGGATTCCGTAAATGATTACATATAACAGAGACAATAAATTTATCCCAAATTTTAAGCAAAAAACAATTAGCTTGTTTATATATCAAAAATATTAATTACAATTTTTTATTATTGCCTTGTATTATATACACATTTGTTTGTGATAAATGAGAGGGTTTGAATTTTCAAGAGCAAGATCCACCCGGGTAATACCGAAATCCATTTTATGGATTTTGCTATTCCTTCCGGGTCAAGATCTTGATGGGGATTTCGCTTTCCCCATACCCTCGATTTAGACATCTTTCGATGTCGTCTGGCTTCCACAAAATGTGGGCGCATCACTGAGCAAAGTCAGAAGGGACAGCTGACCTGTTTCAGTGGTTCCACTTCGTGGAAAAAAACATAATTGAAGGGAAGGGAGGAGTATGCCACGTAAGAAAAAACCAGAAAAAAATCGCTACAAGAACATTGTCTGCATGAAGGTTACAGATACCGAACTTGAGATCCTAAATCAGCACGCTGCCACGGCAGGGTTGTCCAGATCTGAGTATTTGCGAAAACTGTTTCTGGAAAAAGAAATTCATGTCCACTATGAAATTGTTTCAGATATGAAAATTCTGAGAGAACTTTTAGGGGAATATGGAAAGATCGGTTCCAACCTCAATCAGATTGCCCGGTATTTTAACACCGGAGGAGAAAGATCACTGGCGATGGAAGAAGAAATCCGCCACTGTATTTCCGAATTGTTTAAACTCAGGAAAGAAGTATTAAAGTTGGCAGGTGAAGTAGATGGCGATCCTTAAACACATCAAGAGCAGAAACGCAAATTATTCTGATGCTCTGAATTATCTGCTGTATCAGCATGATGAAGAAACCGGAAAACCAATCCTGGATGAATATGGTAATAAACTTCTTCGAGAAGAATTCTATATGGACGGGTTAAATTGTTCGCCCCTTTCATTCGACAAGGACTGTCGAATGACAAATAAGAAATTCAATAAAAATCAAAAGAAGGAAGATATTAAAAGTCATCATTATATCATCAGTTTTGATCCGGCAGACGCAGCAGAATGTGGACTTACCGGGAATCGGGCGCAGGAGCTTTGTCTGGAATTTGCCCGAAAAAATTTTCCAGGTTATCAGGCATTGGTTGTCACCCATACAGACGGTGGCAACCAATCGGGCAACATCCATACGCATATCGTCATTAACAGCGTTCGTAAGTATGCTGTGAAAAGACAGAGTTATATGGATAAGCCAAATGAAGAAAAGTCCGGATATAAACACCGGTCCACAAATCGATTTCTGAACCATCTGAAAAAAGAAGTCATGGAAATGTGTAAACGGGAGGGGCTTCATCAGATTGATCTGCTCTCACCTGCTCCGGAGAAAGTAACAGAGGCTGAATTCCGGGCTAAAGCACATGGTCAGAAAAAACTGGATCGAATCAATAAGAAAATTGTGCAGGAAGGGCTTCGGCCAGCAGCTACAACATTCCAGACACAGAAAGATTTTCTCCGAGATGCCATTAAAGAATGTTCCCGTTCTGCAAGAACTTTTGAAGAGTTCCAGAGTCTTCTTCTGGAGAATTATAACATCTCCGTCATTTCACAAAGAGGGCGATACCGGTATCTCCATCCTGACCGTGACCGGAGGATTACGGAAAAAGCTCTCGGAACGAAATATGGGCGTGAAAATCTGGAGAAGATTTTTATCCATAATGGTAAAGTACTACAAGCGGAGAAAGGAATATCTGCGGATCGTTCACCAGAAACGGATTATCACAAAGATCCGACTGCCATTTTCTATTATGGCACAAAACTGCGTCTTGTTGTTAATCTGCAGACAAATGTAAAAGCCATGCAGAGTGAAGCCTATGCCCGAAAAGTCAAAATCACCAATCTGCAGCAGATGGCAAATACCCTGATCTATATTCAGGAACACGGCTATGACACCAGAGAAAATCTTACTGTCGCCACTTCAGAGGCACATAGGAAACTGGATGATGCTCAAAAAAGATTACGTGACCTCAATGCAGAAATGAAGTCATTAAATACTCAGATCCATTACACAGGACAGTATTTTGCCTCAAAAGCTGATTATGCAGAGTTCTTGAAATCAAAGCATAAAAAGAAATATCGAAGCGAACATGCTTCCGAAATTACAGCCTATGAGGAGGCAAGAGACTGGCTGAAAGATTTTTATCCTGACGGGAAAATGCTTTCTCTGAAATCATTAAGATCCCGCAAGGAAAAACTGCAGGACATGATCCACAGTCAGAAAATGACTCTTCAGGATCTTAAATGTCACTGCAAAGAACTGGATACTGTTTCGTACAACACAGACGCCATTCTTACCCGGCGTGCTATGGAAATGGAACAGACACCGAAGCACTTGACAACTCATCATAAATCACAGAAAGAAAGGAATGAAGAAATCTTATGACACAATCAGAATTCAAATTGCTCTTTGCTGATCAGGTAATGAAATGCGAAGAGACTCTACAAAATAAAAGGAAAGAATATACCGGTGATAATCAGGACCGGCTTTCATCTTTTAAGGTCGCTGCCTCTTTGCAGGGATGTACACCTCAGAGAGCCCTGGTGGGGATGATGGCGAAACACATTGTATCTTTATATGATATGTGCTACGCCAAAAATGCTGCCTTCAAAAAAGAATTATGGGATGAAAAGATTACCGACAGCCTGAACTATCTCTTTTTATTGGCTGCGATCATTCGGGAGGAGGCTGCTTTTGAACAAAATTGAAACAAAAATCCTGAACTGTTCTGCCATCCGGGAAGCAGAAAAAAATATGGTTTTCACCGCCCGGCTGACACAGCGGGGACATCTGATCCACAATATGGAAGATCTCGTCCGGCTGTACAACAGTTCCTTTACTAAAGATACTGTAAGAAATATGGGAAGCCTTCCGCATCCGACCATCCAGAAATTTAGTGTGGTCACAGTGGCAGTGGTCGGTGCAAGCCGGAGATTTCTTTCCCAGATTACCCGGCATCAGAATGAAGTGAAATTTACAAGTGCTTCCTTGCAGTACAGCAACTACTCCGGAGAAGCCGCATTTGTAAAACCATATGAAATTCTTACTGCACCGCCGGATATCCAGAAATTGTATGAGCGGAGCTGCCAGTCCGATATGGATTGCTACGAACAGCTTTGCAAGGCTGGTATCAGCCATGACTCTGCCGGATATGTAACACCCCAGGGGCTCAGGAATGTTCTGATCATCAGTGCCACCCCTTTCGAATGGAAACACATAATCGGCCAGAGATCCTGCCGACGAAATACAGACGAAATGCGGATAGTAGTTCTAAATATCTGGGAGGATTTATATAATCTCAGTCCGACTCTTTTTCTTCCAGAACAGACAGGGCCGTTCTGTCAGAGGGGTAAATGTCTTGAAGGAAAAATGAGCTGCGGGATCCCTATTCCCAGGTCCGCGACTCCGACTGATATTATCTTAAAAGATTATCCTGGCCTTACGGGAGGTGAAAATGCGTGAAAATAAGACTGATCGACTTTGGCGTTACAAAAGAAAGATATCCGTTCCGTCCTCATGAAAACGATGCCGGCGCTGATGTATTTATGCCCTTTGACTGTAGAATTAAACCCGGCGAGATTATAAAAATCCCTCTGGGATATGGAATTGAAATACCGGATGGATTCGCCGGATATGTCTTTCCGCGGAGCAGTATGGCACTAAAGGGGCTTATCTGCGAACTTCCGCCGATTGACTCAGGTTACAGAGGAGAAATCCATGCGATTATCAGCAATGTCAGTAATTCCGAGCATCTCATGAAGAAGGATACACGGATCGGACAGCTTATTATTACACCGGTCGTTATTGCAGACTTTGTTTTTGAACATGGAAAAAAGAGAAAGAACGGTGCCTTTGGCAGCACTGGAAAATGATCAAGAAATCAAGTGCTATTGATTATAGAGGTGTCGTATCAATCTTATTCGACACCTCATATAACGTGAAAGAGACATACTATTTTAATTACTTCTAGGGAAAAATCTTCTAAACAAAAAAATCATTGTGCACAGAAATAGCTTGGCATAGTAATAGAATTTCCCCTCAAAGTATTGCTGAAGAGGGTACATATCCTTCCCTCTATCATTTAATCTATGCTTTTCTTCTTTATAAAATTATTTTATAAACTCAAAATCAGACATAAGCAAACGGAAATCTCCAGCTCCTTCTTCCACATGAAATTGCAATTCAAAGCGAATCCATTTTTTATCACTTACGTTTAGACCCTCTATCTGTACTGGCTCACTATTTCTATTTAATTCTTGATGATAAATCTCTTGATGAGTCTCGTCATAAATCGCAAAGATTCCACCAACTTGTTCATCTTCTGTGTTATCTGAAACAGAAATTATCCCGTTTAACTCTTGGTACTGTTGATTAATGTAAAATTCACCATAGGCAATTCTATCCTCTGAATATCCATAATCCCCCCATATACTTTCACCATATGTTTCCAATTCAAATAAATTATCTGGCGAATAAACATTTCCAAAAATATCTGTCATAGAATGTGTAGAGATTTTTTCAAAATTTTCGTTATAATTTATAATTTTCATGCTTGATAACTTTTGAACATTATCATTTTCATTTGGTTGACCTACTATGGGATTTTCTTTTAATATAACATCTGATAATAAAACATACACATCACCAGCCCCATCATCAGAGCGAAATACCAAATTGAATTCCAACTCATCAACATTTGTTATATCATTTATCTCAAACTCTATAGGCTCTGTATTTCTTTGTAAATCATAATATTCTAATATCTTACTATCACCTAAAATCTCTAATCGAGCACAAACTTTTTCATTTGAAGTTTTATCTGACACAGCAATTGTTCCGCTCACGCTTTCATACTTATAAGCTATATCATATATTCCAAAAGCACGTCTATCTTCAGAATAACCATATTCTCCCCATATCGACTCACCATATGTATTTAATTGGAATAAGTTTTTTGCAGCATATCTATTACCAAAAGTATCTATTTCACTTTCAGTCTCTATTTGGGTAAATCTATCATTAGCACTTTCTACTTTTAAGTCGCATAATTTCTTACTCCCACTTTCGTCATTAGAAATATCAACGGTTTCTCCAATAGAATTATTTGTAGTTTCTTCTTCATCGGAAGCATCATTATTGGAATATTTTACTTCTTTTGTTTCATTAACATCCATATCATGTAAAAACAATAATTCGTTTACTTTCGGATAAATGAATTGCATCAAACCAACTCCACAAATACAAAAGATAGCTGCAATCAAAATGGCTTTGGGGGATGATTCCTTATCAGCCTTTTTTTCGCAATATATAAACACACCATAGATTAATAAAAATAAAATTACTATGAAAATTCTTAAAACGTTCATCCTATCCACTTTCATTTTCCACTTTTCAAAAACATATATAATGAGCATTCATTTTAAAAATTGAGTATTCTATTTATTCTCTTTTCTGACACCCATTAATCGCTTCTTCCAAATTGGTAATTCTATACGAAAAGGTTCTACTCATACTCTATCTGAATTATAACATTTCAGCATATTACTGTCATTCATTATCAATATAAATATCAAACATCCTCGGTTCTTCCTTAATATTATAATCCAGACTATCTCCGCTCTTGGTCCTATAACAAATAGTAAAATGACTCTTACTAAATTCATTTAGATACACATTTATCTGAAGTCTGTTTGGATATCCTATCATATCATAAGAAAACTTGATGTCATGAAAATCATTGTCAATACATCTCTCAATCATTTCTTTCGCAAACCTTTGTTTATCGATAATAAATAGTTTATTAGCTACTACCGTAAAATCCATTTCATAGTAATTGTCAGAAGAAAAATTCATAGATGAAGTCACTTTTACATCACGGCCATACTGCAGATACAGAAATCCGGTGATCATACAGATTATCACAGCCATTGCCACAATACATCTTTTCATAACTTCCACTCCCGGGTAGTGTTCGTATACGAATACTATTATTAAACTAATTTTACGCTAATAATAATTACATAACAACATAAATTTGTAAGAAAGCGATATGCCTGGATGATTAAATACGACAAGTTGTGGGAAACGATGAAGTCAAAGGGAATCACCCAATATGATCTGTACACGCGCTATCATATGAACCGTTCCCAGCTGAACAGACTTCGCCATAATCAGAATGTAGAAGTGAATACCATAGATAAACTGTGCAATATCTTGAATTGCAGCGTGGAAGATATTATGACGCATTATCCCGATGATAATGTGTTTTAACCATAAGAAAAGGAGCCGACCATCAATTAAGATAATCGACTCCTTCATTTTTATTACTCTGTTGTTTTATTCTTCTTTATCATTTGCTGACTTTAAGAGATTTCGTCTTACAGTCTCGATACGCTTTTCACTGTATGGAGGCTGTAAATGAATCGACAGCCTGGTTTTGTCAACCAGGTACTCTCTGCCTCCATATTTATTCTTTGCCTTTAGGCGACAAAACTGTGGATACTCTCTGCTGAATTTTTTCAGACGTGTCTTTAATCCGGCATTATAAGTATAAATGCTTGCCTCATCCTCGGATTCATTAAACAAGATAATTGTTTCCTTTTCATATTTTGTCAGTCGCATTTTTACCTCCCTTCTCACAAACATTTTGACTGGAACTATCACCGGCAAGGAAACTATCGGCTATTTATTTTCCCATGCAAAACAGCCCATCGCGATAAGCTGTTTTTTTCATAAAACGCACCGAAAATATACCAAAACATGAACTTTGTCTCCATGATCATCTCCGGGATTTTTCTCTTTCTATCTGCTGCTCCAAAAACTTTGGTATCGGCTTTCCGGATCTCCTGGCAATCGCAATCTGTTTCTCCCTCAGTTTCCGAATTACGGACGTCCTTTTCTTAAGATGCGCTCCCTTTTCCTTCTTTTCAGGCAGTGCTTTTCCAGGATGGTCTTTCTGATGATTGACACAGCCGTCAATTCCGTCATAATTCACTTCCAGCCCGATCTCCATACTTCTTTCATAAAACCCGTTTATAAGAAATTTCTGCCAGGGCTCCAGACGTCTCCGCAAATTGTAGAAAGATGGAGTATCCTGGTGATGTGTCCGGACAAATTCATGGATCTTCTGTTTTACTTCCCGGTCAAAGCCGTGGATGCACTCTGCGACTTTTCTTCCATAACTGTCCAGTACTACCATAGCTGTCTGCCGGTGATATTCCTGATGCTCCATCAGGAAAAACTGTCTCCCGTCAATAATCACATCATCTGCCGCCATCCAATTGCCGCCGTATCCATCAATCTTATAATCCCTTGTATCGAGTGAAATCAGAGCTCCAGATGTCTGCACCCTGATAAATCCGGTGATCCGACGGGGATATTCTTCATTTACATAGAAACAGGACAGTTCCCCACCTTGATTGACAACCAAAACATCGCTGACCTCTCTTATATCTTTTATTTTTTTCCAAATATCACTCACTGTCTCATTTGGTTCCATAGTTACAATATGAATCATCCGGTACAATTCAATCCGAACCTGCAGTTTCTGAGCCTGAACTTCCTCATATGACTTGTGCCACAGGTCTTTTCCTGCCGTCTTTTTATTTACTCGATAGAGTGCAGCCTGATTATTCAGCATAGGTTTCCTCCTCTATGTCATTCAGATATTCCTGAAGATCGATAGAATAATAATATTTATCCTCGATCAGCTGCAGCTTCTCGATCAATGATGAAAGAATATCGGGCATATCAAGGTCTGCTTCATCTGCCTCTTCCTGTTCCAACTCTTCCAGTGTTTCCTTCAGAGCACGGATAGTTTCCTGTTTTGTCTGGGCAGAATAAATTGCCATTAAAGTAAGTTCATCCTGCTCAAAATAAATCTTTTTCATAGGCTCATATCCCCCCTTCTTTTCTTTTTTGGCGCTTCATTCCCCCTTTGTTTTTCCTCTCTCTTTTCCGGTACATTCTTTTCATGACTTCTTTTTTCCAGAAGTTTTTCAGCCCGCTCCACAGCTGTCTGAACCAGCTTATTGTCACGAAATCCCGGAATAGAATTAATCAGTTCTTTGTCAATGGAATTCCCGGTAACCAGAGGAAACATTCCGCTCCATTCACTTTCATCCTGAAGATCAAAACCGATACATTTCATACCGTTCATACGCTCCCCGGGGATCTGATCGTATTTTGTGAAAGCTTCTTCCAGAGATAATCCTGTATGGCACTCTCCCATCACCGGGAACTCGGAACACTCTGCAGCATAAAAACTGATACAGGAACTGTCATTCAATATATCAAATCTAAGATCTTCTTTTGTGATTCCCAGAATTTCCTGTCTCTGTACCACAAAGTCCGGCAGTTCTGTAAACCCAAATGAATCAATATAATACGAATGAAGTTCTGCTCCCTGATTTGTGACGATCACATCACTGACAGAAAGAGAATGGGATTTAAAGTCCGCCGGATAATTATCGTTGAACATACTGTATAAAGTGTCCAGATTATCAGATGGAAGCATCTGTCCGGAATAAACGCATTGATAGTCCGAGGCTTTTACTTCCAGTCCCTGTTTCTGCAGCGCTTCTGTACCCGTAAATTTATAAGCCCATCCAGGGGAATCAGCAGGAATCTGGTAAATGGAAAATCTGGTTCCTGCCATTTCAAACATCATCTGCTCCGAAGTTTTGTCAAACTGTTCCGGATGGAGCACTCTTCCGATCCGTTCTTTATCCAATGGTTCCGTAAGCATCCTTTGATCCAGCCATTCCCGGACGTCATCCCAGGACTCAGCATACAGCGGTCCGGATACCTCATGGATGCCATCCGGCATAAATCTTAATGTTCCATCCAGACTGTCCTGTTCTTTGAACCGGTATCCGGCAGCTTCCATAGCAGGGATCAAAAGCTTTTTCTGTTCATTTTCCAATTCTGCCTTTCTTTCAGCCGTCAGCTCATGTATTTTTTCACTCAATGTGTCAATCATCTCACCTGCTGTATGCTTTATTGTATCCATAGACATTTTCAGTTCTTTCATGTCTTTATCCGAGCTCCATCCTGCGATATAAGGGAAACTGTAGTCAGAAGTATCCAGTCCCAAAGAGCTGCACACACAGTAAGCAACCGACTCTGCTTCCACTTCTTTCGTCAAACGATCCTTCTTTACTCCTGACTGACCGATAAGGTCTTTATCATGAAGTCTTGCGTGAGCAGACTCATGGATAGCTGTCTTGATCGTCTGGCTGTCGCTCATTCCTTTTTTGAGTACGATCTCTTTCTTTTCCGTGTGATAATATCCTTTGGCATTCCCGCTGATCTCATCAAATCGAATCGGAACAGGTGAGGTCTCAGTGATTGCTTTCATAAACAGGTCATAGTCTTTCACAGCTTCCCGTAACTCTTCCGGTTCCAGCAGTTCAATAGGTTCCCCGACAGTCTGGGCGATATCAAATACTGTGATTGCCTTAAAGCGTGGAAGTTTCACTTCAACCTCTTTGAAGACCGGTTTCCCTTTTTCATCCAATACAGGGCGCCGGTTCTCATCCAGAACCTCCTGCATCTGTTTCTTCTTTATTGGGGTCGGAGCAATGATCGTGATACCTTTCTCTCCTTTTTTTACCTGGCGGCCCATAGACTGCCAGTTTCGATAGCCTGTTACCATTGTGGCGTCCGGCCTCTGTAAAGCGATCAAAAGAGTATTATTAAAAGAATAATTATGAAATTTAGCCATTGTCTTCAGATATTCCGTATATCTTTCACTGCTGAACAAATCGGTGACGCCGGTTTCCAGAGATTTCATGATACTGTCAATATCCTTCCCCGGCAGACGGAATCCCGGAGTTTCCTCGGCTGCCATCTGTCCATCCAGTTGCAGCTCATTCAAGTTGCCGGTATAAGTTAATGACTCTTCCGGAACCATATCTTTCTCCCGAAAAGAATAATAGGCATTTTCTTTACTGACTATGATATGATCGTAAATCTGTATTCCCAAAAGAGCCGCTCCCTTCTGCAGACGATCCGTCACGGCAATATCCGCTTTAGACGGAGTCAGATTCCCAGACGGATGATTGTGGATCAGGATCATTCCGGAAGCATTTGATAAAATTGCACTTTTAAAGACTTCCCTTGGATGGGTAAGCGTATGATCAAGAGCCCCGACTGATACAATATTCATATTGATCGGCCTTAGATCTGCCTGCAGGTTCACAATGCAAAACAATTCCCTGTCCATCTGAGCCAAAAATTCCTTCATTACCCGGATTGCCGCCCTGGGACTGTCCATCGGTTCCTCACTGTATAAAGGCGGCTGTTCCACCATGCGGATTGCTACCTGTTCCAGTTTATCTGCCATGTTCTTCACCTCCGATCGGAATGCTCATAAAAAATTCCTGCCCTTCCAGACTATAGATCTGCCTTGCCAGCTCATCCACAGTCAAAGTTTCGTTATCCTGCATATTTGTATCATCTTTATTTTTCTGTTTTATGGATTTTTCTGTCTCCATTCTCTTGCCTCCTAATAAAAATCCCCCGCGGCTGTTTTCGCCATCGGGGGATTGAAATAATCATCAAATAAATCAAAGTGCCATCTCTGTGCTTTTATGTTTTGGCTTCTCCATCCGGACCTGCTTCCCGGTATCTTTTTCAACAGAATGGTCTTTCCCTCTCATTTCTGTCTCTTTCGCCAGTTTTCTTTCAGCAAAGGTTTCCGCCTTTTCGAATACATGATCAGCTATATCATAGTGATAGACCTGATCGGTCAGCTGATCCTCCGGACTGACCTGAGTCATATTGACCTCTTTTACCATATCTGTCAGTTCCTGCAGTGAAACCCCGCCGTCATCCGGTACCACCAGTGTTTCATGGACAGACGAGGGAAGGATAAAATAATCTCCCTGCATCCTTTCTCCTACCAGATCCATCACACCAGGATAGAAAATTGCAGACGCGCCATCCACAAGCCGGTCATTCGTAATAATTGTCATGGGATTATCTTTATTCGACTCCTTCAGATCCTTTTCCATCTCCTGAATCAATTCCGGTGGAGCGCCGGCAGATTTCATATCTTCGATCATCATTCTGCTAAGAGCCTCCCCCATATTTTCAATCTGCGCCGGACAGATGACGGGACTGTTTAAAAGAGCGTCCTGATACAGCTGATCTAAGTCAATTCCATATGCTTCCATCATATTATCGTTGATCATAGTAGTCGCAGTACCTTTATCGCTCTGATCCAGCATGATATGAAATGTGATCGCAAGATCTTCTTTTCTGATATGCGGCGCATGCTCCAGCAGATCCTTATTTTTTTCTGCCGCTGAAAGCCTCATGAAAAGGTTCTTTTTCACCCGGTCATAATCCATTATCCGGCCGATATCAAATGTTTCCGGCGTATGCTGTATCACTGAGGCGACCTCCTGCATAACCGCTGTAATGCTGTGTTCCGGATGCTTGCTGTAACTGTCAAAAAGGTTATTGAGATTGATCGTTGGAGCCAGCGTATCTCCTTCACGGGTTACAGTAAGTCCTGTATAGTTGGTATTCAATTTCCTGTTCTCAAGAATATTTACCTCTGCATCTCTGTAATCTTCCGGGAGATATTCCTTGATAGTATCCTTTATTGTATTGATAAATTCTTCAAAATTCATATGCTATATCCTCCTATGCTCTTTTCTTTGTCTTTTTATTTGATCTGTTTGTCCTGTTCTCAGGAAATGACAGGGAAAAAAGAACCTTCCCGTCCTCTGTTTTAATCAAAAGATCTGCTTCAAAATATCGATCTTTTTTTGCCGAGTAAAGGTCTTTGATATGTGTACTCCCGTTTTTCAATAATTCCGCAGCCATCTTTTTATCAATGGTCTTCCTCATACTTTGCAGATATCCGGTCTCTTTCCACAGGGCAAAATTACAATCCCGGTTACTGCAGTAGAAGTTCTTTTTCCCTTCATAAACCAGGCTTCCGCATACCGGGCAGGTTCCGATGCTTTCTCTGGTCTGAAAACGCCTTGCTTCTTCTTCACCGATCTGATCACAGCCATTGAGCATCATAGTGATCATATTCCGGATCCCTGTCATAAACTGGTCAGGGGCAATCTTCCCATGTTCCATCTCCAGCAGCTGATTTTCCCACTCCGCTGTCATACTTGCTGATTTCAGGAAGTCAGGCAGGACTTCGATAAGCGCCTTCCCATCTTCTGTTGGAAGGATCTGTTTTCCTTTCCTGACAGCATATTGCGAATGGACCAGTTTCTCTATGATGGATGCCCGGGTTGCTGGAGTTCCCAGCCCCTTCTTTTCTGTGTCAGAAGTAAACTCTTTATTGCCCGCCGTCTCCATTGCGCTAAGGAGAGTATCCTCTGTATACTGCTTCGGTGGAGAAGTAAAATGTTCCGTCTTTGCAGCTGTCACATGAAAAAATGAATGACCTTCTTTTACATCCGGGATCCGGTCCTTTTGTGCCTCAGTAGGATCTTCTATGGCGATCCCATCTTTATTCTTGAAACATTCCTCATAAATCTTCCATCCCTGCTGAAGAACTCGTTTTCCTTTTGCCTGAAAGACATTTCCCTGACACTCCACTTCAACGGTAGTTTCCAGATAAATATGATCTTTTTCTGCTGCTTCCACTGTATGCACTGCAATCAGGAACAGGATCTTCTGCTCCATTTCTTTTAATTCTGTCAGTTCCGTCTGCAGAAGTTCCACAGTTGGAATAATGGCATGGTGGTCAGAGACTTTTTTGTTATTCATGATCCGGGTCAGTTCCGGCTTTCCGGGTTTATCGAAAGGACCTGTGAGCTGATATTTTTCATGGATAATCCGGATCACATTTTTTGCGGTCTGTTCCATATCTTCCGTCAGATAATTACTGTCCGTCCTGGGATAGGTAATCAATTTGCTTTCATAAAGGCTCTGTGCCGCATTCAGCGTCTGCTGTGCCGTCAACCCATAGATCCGGTTTGCTTCCCTCTGCAGAAATGTCAGATCATATAACTTTGGCGGTTTCACAGTTTTTTCAGTTGTTTCCACGGAACGCACTACCGCATCGCTGCCATCACAGGCTTTACGCAGTCTCTCTGCTTCTTGCGGATCAAAGATCTTCTGCTTTTCTGCCTTCATTCCGTCACAATCCAGCTCCACATTGAAATACTTTTGTTTTTTAAATCCTGAAATCTGATCCATTCGTTCTACAAGCATTGCAAGGGTAGGAGTCTGAACTCTGCCTACTGCCAGCTTTTTAAAGTATTTTGTAGTAAAAGCTCTTGTCGCGTTCATCCCCACCAGCCAGTCCGCCTGCGCTCTGCAGACCGCAGCTTTCGCCAGATTGTTGTAATCTGCGCCATCTTTCAGGTGTTCCATGCCTTCCCGGATTGCCTTGTCTTCCATAGAGCTGATCCATAATCGTTTCACCGGTTTTGTACTGCCGGACAAATCATAGACCCGCCGGAAGATCAACTCTCCTTCCCGCCCCGCATCACAGGCATTCACGACATACTGGATATCCGGTCGGTTCAGGAGACGTTTTAAGACATAAAACTGATCCTTTTTCTCCCCTGATACCGCCAGTTTCCATTCTTCCGGAATGATCGGGAGATCCTCATAATTCCAACGGCTGAATTTTTCATCGTAGGCATCCGGAGGAATATATTCTGCCAGATGTCCCAGACACCAACTGACAACGCAGTCCTTTCCCTCCAGATAACCTTCCTCTCTTTTTTCCGCACCGATCACATGGGCGATGGATCTTGATACACTTGGTTTTTCCGCTATCACTAAATACATAAGATAATTCCTCCTTCAATTAACCTAACAGGGAGAGGCTATTATACAGCCTCTCCCCGACAGATCATTATTCATAATTGTCCTCGTCTTCTTCCCGTTCATCCACTGTCTCCAATCCGTCGCTGAGTTCCAGCCCTTCGGAATTTTCTTCCTCGGCCTCAGCCTTTTTCTTTCGGATCTTAAAATAGTAGTAAGCTCCAACCCCTGCGCCGGCAAGAAGAAGAATTGCCAGAATACCCGCAAGGTTCCCTGCAGATGCATTTTCCTGCCCTTCTTCCGCAGCCGGCTCTTCCTCATTAGCCGGGGTAACGGAAGAAGTTTCATTCTCTTCCAATACAACCGACGGCACACTGGTCTCTTCTGAAATTACAGCACCACTGTCAAGGAATTCCTGCAGATCACTTTCATCGATCTGAGAAAGCATGTAAACATTCTCTGTTGAAGCGCTCCTGTCAATCACCAGATAGAATGTATTATTGTTTTTTGTCGTAATTGTCAGAAATTCCTTCGTAGAATCCTCCGTGATATCATCCTGAACCTGTGCATTGCCCGGGGTAGAAAAGGCGGTTCCTGTCTCATCCGTCTCTTCCAGTACAGTATCTCCCTCCGATGTTCCCTCGTCAGGAGCAGCTTCCTGTCCGCTGTCATCAGGGGCTGTTTCGGATGTCTGTGACTGTGCCGTCTGCTCTGCTCCCGGATCTACATAAGCGAAAGCTGTGGTGGAAGTTCCGATCAGAATGGCTGACGCCAATACTGCAGCCGCAGTTTTTTTACTCAGTCTCCTGTGTTTTATCATGTTCCCTGTCCTCCTTCTCCATGTTCATATCCTCGCCATCTATAGTCTCCTTCTCATTTTTCTGATTTACCTGAAAAGTAACATTTCCATCCCGCAGCCCATTCAGAAGAGCATGAAGATCTTTCCTGTCCAGGTTCATTCCCCGGATACTCTTGATCATCTCTTTATCTTCCTCTTCCTTTAATGCATTTCTGATCCCTTTCAGGTACACCTGAAGATCGGCAATCTTCGATTCCGTCTGTTCGATCTCTTCCATATATTTTTTTATCCGTTTATTCAAATACCCTCACCTCCTCTCTATGGCAGCCTTCCGTAACTCAGGAAGTGCTGCTCCCAGTAACTGCTGTTTACATTCGCATATTGGACCGGATCCCCACAGTGGATCATCATCCCATCCCCAACATAGATTCCAACATGGGATGCGCCGGATGTGTTGTAAGTCCCCTGGAAAAAGATCAGGTCACCCGGCTTTGCCTCAGCCGGCGAAACAAAAGTACACTGTCCTCTAAGCCCCTCAGCCGTCAGCCTCCCGTAGTTCCATCCGTTTCCACAGTGATTGACAACATAGGAGACAAATCCGGAACAATCAAAACCGGACGGAGAATATCCGCCCCATACATAAGGCACTCCCAGATACTTATCTGCTTCCCGGATCATCCGAGCGAATTCTTCATCTTCCAACGCTTCCGGCGGAATTTCATAGTCCATGCCTCCGGATCCTCCGGAAATACTTCCCGTATCCCAGAGATAATTTCTGTTCCCAAGAGTCGTATTCAAGGCGTTATAAAGGATCAACTGTTCCTCATCCAGATTTTCCCGGGCAACCGCATCAAGCCCCTGGTTGGAAAGCGTCACATACAGGATCTTCTTTGTACTGGTTTCCGTCACAGTGATCTCATTTCTGCCGTTATCATCCGCAAGGTAACACTCCCAGGTCTGGTGTCCATGAGCAGAGGCTGCCGCATGATTGTCATAGTAAACGTCAAAGTCTACCCCATACCTGGCAAAAGCGCCGGTATCTTCTACGGTATATTCCACACCGTTCATGACAACTTTTGTTCCGATAGGAACAATAGGATCATAAGCATCCACAGCAAGGGTATGGTTGGCAGCGGGATAGGCTCCACTGGCTGTAGGGCCGCCAGCCCACTGTCCGCAGCAGATGCTGCAGCTGCAGTATCCGCTTGTTACGACCTGTCCAATGGATTCCCCCACCCGGACTGTTCTTGTCTCTGTTACAGTTTCTGTTTTTCCCTCGGTATTGAGGGAGTATTGCGAAGAAAACAATTCTTCGATTTCCGACTCCACATCGGCATATGTCCAATCGCCGTATATAGCAGTCAGATAAGAAATCAGATGATACGGATTATGGGTAATTTCACTGACGTTGTACTGATACTCGTCATAACCGGGGTGCTCCGATTCCATATTGTTGATCTGGCTGTTCAGAGCATTTTCCAGTTCCAGATAGGCGTTTTCCGCTGCATAGATATCTTCATCGGAACTTGGATAGGTGGTAATCCCTATCACGGATCCGCTTCCCTGAACGGATGCGCTGCAGCTTCCAAAGGCTACGGCGATCAATAAAAAAAGAAGTCCGAAGATTCCCATAACCGCCAATACAGCATGGTTTCTCCGGATGATATCCTTCATCACAATCTTCGCTTTTACCGTCATGTTTTCTACTCCGCCGGCAGCTGCCGCACCTCCAAGCTTTCCTGCGGATGCCCCGGATTTTGCAGCCCGGTACGCATCTTTATACCGTTTTCTCTGGAAAAAACGGTTCAGGAATGACTGACGTTCCTTTGTCTTATGCGGCAAGGAAGTCTTTGCCTCACTCTCCCCATGAAAACGGAGACGGCTGTTATGAATTTCCTCTTTATGATATCCTTGTCTTGAGGCCCGCACATTAGACCTCTGACTTCTATTTTTAGTCCGTTTCAAAAAGGATGCAGCATGCTCTCCGGCTAGTTCACCGGCATGAGCGCTTTCCACTGCCGCATTGTCATCCTCCTCTTCCCGTACCTTCTCATGAGCATAGGAAGAGACCGCTGTCCCTGCTGCACTGGCTGCCTTAGCCCCAATCTTCATTCCGAAGCCACGGATCATATGATTACCTTCATCTTCAAAGGAAAGTCTTCCGGCTTTTGCCTCTTCTTTCATCAAACGGGCTTTTTTCTGCTTATTACTGATGGATGACTTGTATGAATTCAGGTCTTCACTCTCCGGAACCAGTTCATGATCCCGGAGTTTATTGCCATATCTGTGACCTTTTCTGTCTTTTCCGGTGTTATTATTATGATTCTCTTTTTCTTTCCCGGAAAAATTATCTCCCTTGTCTGGTCCATCGCCATCTTCCAGATATCCCCTGTCTTCCATACATCCGTCGTTTAATCCATACCGGAGCGTCTGGTATCTTCTCATTCTGAGTTTCTTTCTGCTCTTCTGAATGTTTTCAGCTTTTTCCTCTGCTGATCGTTCTTTCTCTCTGGAAGGGATAAATTCCGATTCACTTTTTTCCGGATGGCCACGGCTTCTCTGTCCGACTTCCTTTACTGATCCCTCACGCAGGTTTTCTTCCGTTAAACCATCCCGTGTCATCTTCGATACGGTTTTATCACGGGCTGTATATTCTTTTCCTGTCAGTATCTGCACCTCCTTCTGTTTTTCCATACAAAAAAGGCCATCTACGCAAACGGTAAATGGCCTCAAATAAATAAATTAATCAAGTGATACATCTTCCAGTTCCTTCTGTTTTTCAATCTCCTCCGGCTTGGTCGTCATCAAAGAATACAGTTTCAGGCTCTTATCAAACTTATCCTTAAAAGGAATAATCGTACTTCCATAGAACAACAGTCCTTCCCCTTCTCCGGAATTCGTAACATAAGACAACTGATAGGGTGAAATATTCAGCTGCTTTGCAAGGATCTGCCGATCCCCGGCGGCCTGGTTCAGCATCAGGATAAAATCTGAGTTCTCAAAGATGTTTTCAATCTCCCTGCTTGCCAGAAGATCCTTAATATTTTGAGTAATACCGGTAGGGATGCCTCCCCATTTCCGGAACCGCTTCCAGATTTCCACGCTGTACGCTGCAGTCTGTTCCTCCTTCAGGAGCAGGTGGAACTCATCGATATAATATCTGGTAGACTTGCGGCTTCCCCTGTTGACTGTCACACGGTTCCACACCTGATCCTGCACAATGAGCATTCCCAGCTTCTTTAACTGTTTGCCGAGATCTTTGATATCAAAGCAGACGATCCGGTTATTCAGCTCCACATTGGTCTGATGATTAAATACCTTCAGCGAGCCATTGACATAGATTTCAAGAGCGGTTGCAATCCTCTGTGCCTGTGGTTCCTTCTGCTTTCTGAGACAATCATACAGATCTCCCAGGACAGGCATATTTTCAGGTCTTGGATCCGAAAAATATTTCTGGTACACCAGAGGAAGGCATCGGTCGATCACAGATTTTTCCTCTGCTTCTATCCCATTCCTGCTTCCCATGATTAGTTCACAGAGGGAAAGGACAAAATCTGATTTGACGCCCAGCGGATTGTCGTCCTCCGAATAATCCATATTGATATCCATCGGATTGATATAATCCCGGCTGGTGGGAGAGATGTGAATCACCTGCCCGCCCAGGGCATGAACAAGAGGATAGTATTCTCCTTCCGGGTCTCCGATAATGATATCATCCTGAGTAACAAAAAACGCATTGGTGATCTCTCTTTTGGCAGCAAAGGATTTTCCTGATCCGGGTGTACCCAGGATCAGGCCGTTCGGGTTCTTCAGCTTCTTCCGGTCCACCATGATCATGTTATTTGACAATGCATTAAGGCCATAATAAAGGGACTCGCCCTCCATAAACAACTCCTGAGTCGTAAACGGCACAAAGATTGCCGTACTGGTAGTTGTCAGGGCCCGCCTGATCGGAATATGGTTGACTCCCAGGGGCACACTGCTCATCAGACCTTCCTCCTGCTGATAATCCAGCCGGCGGAGCATACAGTTATATTTCTGTGCAATACCCGCTGTCTGTAGTACCGCATTATCCAGTTCCTGCTTTGTCCTCGCAGTGTTTAAAAAAAGAACAGTCACAAGGAACATCCTCTCATTCCGTGACTGCAGATCCTCAAGTAATCTCTTCGCTTCCCCTCCGTAGGTATTCAGATCGGAAGGGATAATATCCATATCATATCCGGACCGGACAGCCTTTTTCTGCTCCTCAATCTTCATCCGGTTGATGTCCGTAACCTTGCTTTTCACCAACTTGATCGCTTTAAGCTGATCTACAGACTGAATATGGAGATTCACGATCAGGTTTTTATCCATATCCAAAAATTCTGCCAGCATCTTATCGGTCAGCTCAGGGGCAAGGATCTGCAGGAAAGATACTGCTCCAATGGTATTTCCCATCTGAAATGTTTTTCCATCCCTGAAGACAAAACTGGTGGGAGCCACATAATCCTTTGTGGTAAGTCCTGTCCGCAGCATGGAGTCGTAATCAAAGCGGAAATCCATTGTCTCATCAGGATTAAAGGTCTCGTACAGGATCTGCAGCCTTTCCGTTCCATTCAGAGTGACTGCAGGTACTCCCAGGATCTTAAAATTGTTCAGGATATCCGACTCGATACGTTCCAGTTTTGGTTTAGCTTCCCTGATATTATCCGCCTCAATGGAAAAGGTAATATATTTTGACTTCACAAGGCCGTTATTTCCTTTCGCCAGCTGGTGTCTCAGCATCTGGGCGTATTCCATACGTATCTCATCGAAATCATCATTAGCCGGACGGATCCGGATCACATTTTCAAATTCTTTCATGCTGCTTTTATGATTGATAAAGCTGAGCTGAAAATGAATGCTGCTGTCAAAATAATTCAAAAAATCACACCAGTTTTCAAAAATGGCATTTTTATCCTCATTCTGAGCAAGCTGATAGTTAATATCGGAAAACCGGATTGTCTTAGAATAACATCTGTCTTTCACCCTGCAGATCCCGTCTCTTGCCATCTCCTTGTAGGCAATGGTCTTCTGAGCAGAAATCTTCTTTTCATTCTTTTTCGATACAGGTTTTTGAGATTTCCTTCTTTCCGGTTTTTTTACTCTTTGTTTCTTCTGTTTTTTATGCTCTTTTATCATGTTTTTTCTGGCTCTTTTTCTTCTGGTCTTTTCCAGACGCCTTCTTTTGATCTGTTTTCCTGCCAATAGACATTCCCCCTTTCTCTGTGGATTTCAAAACAGACTGCTTTCCCTCCGGCAGGGATACTGTTTCATAGAAATTCTCTATTTCATATTTTCTGACCGGCGGACGCAGCCACCGAACACGGATGATATGCAGGAGTACATCTTCCAGATGCATACCGTCCTTTTCATACATTGCAAACAAGAATGCCGGAAGCATAATCAAAACCATAACTGTAGCTGCATTGCTGTTTCCAAGAATCCCCCTTGTCAGAAAATAAAATGGGATCCCTGCCCCGGCTCCAATCCCGATACAGATCAGCTGCCGTTTTGTCAGGTTAAACGCTACTTTATTTTTTACTTTGGTTAAATCTTTAGGGATCGTGACATAAGCCATTCTCCATTTCCTCCTTTCAGTTTGATTAGTGAGCATTAAAAATTGACTTACTTAAGGCTCCTGTCTTAAACAGACTGAAACAAAGCACAACCGTGTAAGCCATCACTCCAAATAAAGAAGAACTTAAATTATCCGTATACTGGATGCCCGCAACCAGTACGGAATAGATTGCCACGCATACCATTATCAGAAATGCCTGGAACGCAAGGGCAAAAAGTCCTCTGAAATAATTCGTCCCTATCTGCCCCCACTCTCGGTTCGTCATGGTGGCAAACGGGATCGGGGCGACTGAAGTATATAAGTAGATCTCTATCATTCGTCCATAGAGGATCACTGTGATAAGTACACTCACGATCTTCATTCCAAAGCTGACGATCAGGGTCTCCAGCACCAGCACGACCAGCTCTCCGATCTCCATTGATTCCAGAGTCGTATCCAGATCTGTAAGTGCGGAACTGATGTCAATGGCCGTACTTCCGCTGATCAGACCTGCAGCGGAAGAAACCACATGCTGGCCTACATCAAAAACAGCCATTGTGATCGTAAAGGTATGGCTCACAAGATAAACTGCGATCCACATTTTTACGAAATACTTGAAAAACATCCACGTATCAATATCGTGCATATTGTTTTTCTCTGTAACCATCGTGATCAGTTCATAGCAGAGTACAAACGTGATAATGATCCCCGCAATAGGCAGGATCACGGTATCTGAAAGAGTCTCGATCATACTGAAAATACTGCTGTTCCACCCCTGTGGTGTCATTCCAACCTGGGCGGCTATCTCTCCTGTTTTTTCATTGACATCCGTAAACATCCGGTCCAGGTTGGAATGAATGATTCCCGACAGGAGTTCCCTCATCCATTCTTCAATCGCATCAAAGATCTGATCGAACATGGATTGTTACTCCTTTCCTTCTAAAATAAGCTGCTCAAAAGAGGGATCAGCTGCATACCGATCAGGATTACACCGCCGCCGCTCATCAGCTGCTTGATCCCCTGGCTTTTTGCTTATGTGTGATAAAGAAGTAATAGAAGTGTAAAAAATTTTGCCGTTCCTA
>ERZ1643246.330-NODE-330-length-62486-cov-225.661226_pt1 | contig 62486 bp, 61 predicted proteins | sample MGYA00579265_ERZ1643246 | MGnify/ENA primary metagenome ERZ1643246 (study PRJEB29033, sample SAMEA4952261) | chicken gut metagenome | biome: Broiler Chicken; feature: Gastrointestinal Tract; material: Caecum | place: Ireland | collected 2018 | study: Broiler... | reverse complement strand
GTGTTGCGGGCGCTGCCGGTGCGACCGGCCCCACGGGTCCCACCGGGCCTACGGGTCCTGTCGGCCCTGCCGGCGCCACGGGCGCTGCGGGTGTTGCGGGCGCTGCCGGTGCGACCGGCCCCACGGGTCCCACCGGGCCTACGGGCCCTGTCGGCCCTGCCGGCGCCACGGGTGCTGCGGGCGTTGCGGGCGTTACCGGTGCAACCGGCCCCACGGGTCCCACCGGGCCTACGGGTCCTGTCGGTCCGGCCGGCGCCACGGGTGCGACGGGCGCTGCGGGTGTTGCCGGTGCGACCGGCCCCACGGGTCCGACGGGCCCTGCCGGTGCGGCGGGCGCCGCGGGTGCCATCGGCCCGACGGGGCCGACCGGCCCGCAGGGGGCCGCGGCGACGATCACGCCGGCTGCCGCCGTCACCGACGCGACCGGCACGGGCGACGTCGTCACGCAGTTTAACGAGCTGCTCACAAACCTGCGGGCGGCGGGCTTGTTGAGCACGTAATCCGCACGAAGCCGCAGAAAGCGAAGGGGCAGCGTCAGCCGGCGCCGCCCCTTTGCCGTTTGTCTGCCCGCATCTGGAAGGAGGCCTTTTCCCGAATGAAAATCGTTGTCTATGCCATCGCCAAAAACGAGGCGGCCTTTGTCGACCGCTGGATGGATTCCATGTCGGAAGCCGATGCGATCGTCGTGCTCGACACCGGCTCCACGGATGATACGCCCGCCCGTCTGCGGGCGCGCGGCGCGTTCGTCGAGGAAGCCCGCATCGTGCCATGGCGTTTTGATACCGCGCGCAACCGCTCGCTCGCCCTCGTGCCCAAAGACGCGGACATCTGCGTCTGCACCGACCTCGACGAGGTGTTTCACCCCGGCTGGCGGAAAATCCTGGAAGCTGCTTGGAAACCCGGTACAGCCCGCGCGTCGTACCGCTACACATGGAGCTTTACGCCGGAAGGCAAGGAAGGCGTCGTTTTCTGGATTGAGAAGATCCACGCCCGCCGCGGCTGGCGCTGGACCCATCCGGTCCACGAAGTGCTTTCCTGGGCCGGGCCCGGGGAACCTGGCCCCACGCTGCCAATCCCCGGCATCCAGATTGACCACCACCCGGACCCCAAAAAGTCGCGCGCGCAGTATCTCCCCCTGCTGGAGCTTTCCGTCAAAGAAGACCCCGACGACGACCGCAACCTGCACTATTTGGGGCGCGAATACCTCTATTGCGGCCGGTACGACGACTGTATCCGCACGCTTCTGCGCCACCTTTCCCTGCCGCGCGCGACGTGGGCGGACGAACGCGCCGCCTCGATGCGCTTTCTCGCGCAGGCGTTTCTGCACAAAGGCGACACCGAAAAGGCCGTGTCGTGGTGGCTGCGCGCCTGCGCCGAGGCGCCGCACCTGCGGGAAGCGGCCGTCGAACTCGCGCAGCTGTTTTACACGCAGGAAAACTGGGACGGCGTACTCTACTTCACCGGCCGCGCGCTGCGCATCACGCAGCGGCCGCACACGTATATCTGTGAAGCGAGCGCCTGGGGGAGCCTGCCGCACGATCTGCGCGCCATCGCGCTCTCCCGCACGGGGCGCCATGCGGAAGCCCTGCAGGCGGCCAAAAAGGCCTTGGCATATGAACCGCAAAACCCCCGCCTGCGCGAAAACGTCCGCCTGCTTGCGCGGATGGTTTCAAAGGCGAATGCGTCAGATTCTGCCAAATAGCTCCAAAATCTTTTAGAAATCTTCCCCGGATTCATAGAATACCACAGAATTTGGAAATCTCAAAAAATGCCCAAATAAAGCCCTTGACAATCCCGGGCGCCGCACTATAATATCTAAGTGTGGAATGTTAGGATGCTAACTAACCTGACAGAAGGACTTCCCCTACACGTACGGCATCCGCCAAAACAAAGGAGGGTGATCGATGTGGAACCAACGGATGGGAACCCCTTGCATCTGGGCCGATTGATCCAAATGCTCTCCCATCAAATCAAGCGGCAGGATTACCCGTTTGAGTCCGAAAAGGATTTAACCGTCGTACAGCGCCATGTACTGCGGTTTATCCTATTGGAAAGCCTGCACCGCGACCTTTACCAGAAGGACGTGGAAGAGGCCTTCCAGATCCGGCGCTCAACGGCCACCGGCATTTTGCAGCTGATGGAGCGCAACGGGTATATCCGCCGCGAAAGCGTGGCGCGGGACGCCAGGCTCAAGAAAATCGTCCCCACGCAGAAAGCAGAGACCCTGCGGGCCACCCTTTTGGAGACGATGCGCCAGATGGAGTTCAAGCTCTGCCTGGGCATTTCCGAAAAGGATCTGCACTGCTGCACGGAAGTGCTCCAGCAAATGCTGCAAAACTTGAGCCCTCAATGCCACGCCGTTCAGGCGTCCAAAAAAACGAAGGAGGTATATCGAAAATCCGATGAACAGAAAACTCTTCAAATCGCTCCGTGAATTCAAAAAAGAGACGATTCTAACGCCGATCTTCGTGATTCTGGAAGTCTTTATGGAAGTCCTGATCCCCTTCCAGATGGCACAAATCATCGACGTGGGCATCGCCCAGGGCGATGTCAACTACATTGTCGAGCAGGGGATCATCCTGGTCGTGATGGCGATGCTGTCGCTGCTGTTTGGCGCACTGGCCGGCAAATTTGCCGCAAAGGCCGGCGCCGGCTACGCGAGGAACCTGCGTCACGACATCTTTTATAAGATCCAGACCTTCTCCTTCCACAACATCGATAAGTTCTCGAGCTCGAGCCTTGTCACGCGTATGACGACCGATATCACGAACGTGCAGATGGCGTTCATGATGACGATCCGCATGCTGTTCCGTGCGCCGGTCATGATCGTGCTGTCGATGGTGATGACGGTATTGATCAACTGGCAGATCGCGATCCTTCTGCTGTGCACGATCCCGATTTTAGGCGGCGTTTTGATCTTCATCGCGCGCAAAGCGCACCCGCACTTCATGCAGGTCTTTGACGAGTACGACGTGTTAAACAGCGCCGTGCAGGAAAACGTCAACGCCTCGCGCGTCGTCAAGGCGTATGTGCGCGAAGAGCATGAAGACCAGAAGTTTGAAAAGATCTCGATGAAGGTCTTCAAGCTCTTTACGAAGGCCGAACAGATCGTTGCCTGGAACCAGCCGGTCATGCAGTTCGTCATGTACGCCGTGGTGCTGGCGCTGATTACGATCAGCGGCCTGAACATCGTCGGCGGCTCGATGGAAACGGGCGAACTGACGAGCCTGATGGTCTACGCGCTGCAGATTCTGATGTCCCTGATGATGGTGTCGTTTGTCTACGTCATGATCATGATTTCGAGCGCGTCGACAGACCGTATCCAGGAAGTGCTCGACGAAGTGCCGGAGATGGGCAATAAAGAGAACGCGGTTGAGTCGGTCCCGTCGGGCGACATCGACTTTAACCATGTGAACTTCAGCTACGCGGGCAAAGGTGGCAACCTGTCGCTGAAAGATATCGACCTGCACATCAAGGCGGGCCAGACGATCGGCGTCATCGGCGGCACCGGTTCCTCGAAATCCTCGCTTGTGCAGCTGATCCCGCGCCTTTACGACGTCACGGAAGGCAGCGTCAAGGTCGGCGGCATCGATGTGCGCGACTACGACATTAAGGCTTTGCGCGACCAGGTTTCGATGGTGCTGCAGAAAAACGTTTTGTTCACCGGCACGATTGCCGAGAACATCCGCTGGGGCGACGAAAATGCAAGCGACGCGGAAGTCAAGCACGTCTGCGAGCTCGCACAGGCCGACAGCTTCATCCAGGAATTCCCGAACGGCTACAATACGATGATCGTTGAGGGCGGCAACAACGTCTCCGGCGGCCAGAAACAGCGTCTGTGCATTGCGCGCGCACTGTTAAAGAAACCGAAGATCCTGATCCTCGACGACTCGACGAGCGCCGTCGACACGAAGACGGATGCCCTGATCCGCAAGGCGTTCCGCGAAGAGATCCCGAACACGACGAAGATCATCATCGCGCAGCGCATCTCCTCGGTGGAAGACGCCGACCTGATCGTCGTCATGGAAGACGGCCGCATCGACGGCATCGGCACATCCGAAGAGCTCTTAAAGACGAATAAGATCTACCGGGAAGTTTATGAATCGCAGAAGAAGGGGAGTGACGAATAATGCCGGATACGAAAAAGCCTGAGGGCGTGCGCCTTTCGCGCAACACGTTGAAAACGGCAAAGCGCCTTCTCAAATATGTGACTTCGACGTTTAAAAAGGAATTCGTCGTGGTCTTCATCTGCATCGCCGTCAGTGCAGTCGCAACGATTGCCATGTCGTTTGCCCTGAAAATCATGATCGACGGCTACATCACGCCGCTGATCGGCCAGGAGAATCCGGACTTTTCGGGCTTCTTCTCGGCGATTATCCTATTGGGGACGGTGTTCCTGTGCGGCGTGGTCGCAACGTTTGTCTATTCGCGTATGATGGTCCGCATCGGCCAGGGCGTGCTCAAACGCATCCGCGACGAGATGTTCGAACACATGCAGACGCTGCCGATCCGCTATTTTGACCAGAACACGACCGGCTCAATCATGAGCCTTTACACGAACGATACGGATACGCTGCGCCAGATGATCAACCAGGCCATCCCGCAGGTGTTAAACTCCACGATTACGATCCTCGTCACGTTTATTTCGATGATCGTGTTAAGCCCGGTGCTGACGATTTTGGCCGTGGCGGTCATCTTCGTGATGGTGCTGGTCGCAAAGACGCTGGGCGGCAACAGCGGCAAATACTTCGTGCGCCAGCAGCTCGCCCTGGCAGACGTGACGGGCTTCATTGAGGAACGCATGAACGGCCAGCGCGTCGTCAAGGTCTTTAACCACGAACAGATTTCGGAAGAGGAATTCGACAAGGTCAACGACAGCCTCTACGACGCGGCCAACAACGCAAACGCTTACGCCAACATGATGGGCCCGATCATCGGCAACATCGGCAACCTGCAGTTCGTCCTGACGGCAATCCTCGGCGGCCTGCTCTCCGTGGCGGGCGTCGGCAACCTGACGCTCGGCACGATGGCTTCGTACTTACAGCTGACGAAGAGCTTCGGCCAGCCGTTCTTGCAGGTCGCGCAGCAGTTTAACTCCGTGATCATGGCCCTGGCCGGCGCAGAGCGCATCTTCAAGCTCATCGACGAAAAGCCGGAGACGGACGACGGCTATGTCACGCTCGTCAATGCAAAGTGGACGAAAGACAACCAGCTCGTCGAGTGCAAGGAGCGCACGAACCTGTGGGCCTGGAAGCACCCGCATCAGGCCGACGGCACCGTGACGTACACGCAGCTGACCGGCGATGTGCGCTTTGACCACGTCACGTTCGGCTACAACGACGACAAGATCATCCTGCATGACCTGTCGCTGTACGCAAAGCCGGGCCAGAAGCTCGCGTTCGTCGGTTCGACGGGCGCCGGCAAGACGACAATCACAAACCTGATTAACCGCTTCTATGATATCCAGGAAGGCGCCATCCGCTACGACGGCATCAATATCAAGAAGATTAAAAAAGACGACCTGCGCCGTTCGCTGGGCATCGTTCTGCAGGACACACACCTGTTTACGGGAACGATCATGGAGAACATCCGCTACGGCAACCTCGACGCGACCGACGAGGAAGTCAAGGCTGCGGCCCGTCTGGCGCACGCGGATTCGTTTATCCGCATGCTGCCGCAGGGGTATGACACGATGCTGACCGGCGACGGCGAGCAGCTCTCGCAGGGCCAGCGCCAGCTCCTCTCCATCGCGCGCGCGGCAGTCGCCGACCCGCCGGTTTTGATTCTCGACGAAGCGACGTCTTCGATCGATACGCGTACCGAGAGCATTGTGCAGCAAGGCATGGATAACCTGATGCACGGCCGCACGGTGTTCGTCATCGCGCACCGCCTCTCGACAATCCGCAACAGCGACGCCATCATCGTGCTCGACCACGGCCGCATCATCGAGCGCGGCACGCATGATGAATTGATCAAGCTGCACGGTACCTACTACCAGCTGTATACCGGCAAGCTCGAACTCTCGTAAGCGCTTCGCTTAAAACATCCCCCTTGCCCGCCCGGGGCCGCCGCGACCGGCCGTCTCGGGCGGGCAAGGCTGTTTCCGGCAAAAAACTTGCGAAACCGCCTTAAAAAATCCGCAAAGAGGCTTGCAAACGGCAGGGATTTGCTGTATAATGAAAAATACCGCATGGGTTTCCCGTGCGGCAAATGCCGGTGTGTTGGAATTGGCAGACGAGACGGACTCAAAATCCGTTGGTGGCAACACCGTGTGGGTTCGACCCCCACCACCGGCACCACGCCGTCGCGAACGCAGAACGTTCGCGACGGCGTTTTTGTTTTGGATAAAATGCATCCCGACTGATGAATTCTGCATCCATAAAAATAAAAGACGCTCTGGTTTTCCCTTTGCGTCTTTTTGTTCCTATTTTTCTGATACAGTTTCTTAAAAAACGGCATGAATCCAAGCAATCAGAAGCAGATGAGCTGGATAAAACCAGTAAAAGCCCTGTTGAACCCACTTAGATTTTTTACCCCGTTCCCCATTATAATGCCATAGCAGCGGAATGGCCAAAACACGCCAAACCGGGAAAGGGAAAGCGAAGAATCATAGATCAACGATTGCGCCAAGTAAATACCTGCAATCATGCAGAAAAATAAACTCTGTTTCTGCCGGTCTCCATAAAAGATGCCAAAGCCGAGAATCCATAATACGGCAATGTAATTCCAATCCGCCGAATATGCGAGCAAGCAGCATAGAGCCAATCCCCTACATTTTTTCAATAAGCTGATTTTTGAACGATCCCATATCGTCAACGCAACCAGTCCAAAAAGGAGGGAAAACCCAACATCGGTGGACCGCCAAATGGCCCACACGTCTTGTCCAAAGCAAAGATGGAATGGCACATGGGAAATAACCGCCAGTAAAAGAAGCCTGCCCATATATTTCTTTAAGTTCGAGGTATGGTGATAGCCTTCCGCAATAAAAAAACACATAACCGGTGCCGTCAGTCTTCCAAGTAAGCGCAAACACCACTCCCATGAAGATGTTTCCAATAAAACAGACGCACCATGATCCAAGACCATTGTACCGATTGCAAGGACTTTGATCTGATTCGCATTGAAACCGATACCGTTTTGTTGTGCCATGCTCTGAAAGCTCCTTGTGATCTACCTATGTATTCTATCTGCTATCAATTGGATGATGCTTCAAAAAGCAAACGATGGAGGCAGCTGAAACCATCATCTGGACATAAACCAGCTGTTCTTTTGGGCCCGTATCGGTGCTTCAGGTTGGCCTGGTCGGTATGGTTTCATGCAGCATCCCCTTTCTGCTTGCGAATAAAGCATCCATGCTCCAGCACATTTGGAATCATCCAGGATAGAACAAATTGAGTCTATAAGCAAGGCAGACGGCCATTATGCAGCCTCCTCCATAAGCGTAAGGGTACCGGTAAAATCTTCGGTCTTACTGGACAATACCTCCAATCCGCTTTCTACTTTGCCCAGCGGGACAAGTTCTTCAGAATAAGGGAAATCCCCATAGAATATCGTATTGACAACCGCCCGCGTCGTCTCAAAAAAATATTCCATGACCGGGCCGGGCAGTTCCTCCGCTGCCCTTACCGCATTTTCCCACGGCAGAGTGGGGTGGATTGTCACCAGCGTAGGCTGACGATTCAATTCCTCCATCACCGGGTCAAGCTCTTCATTTCCCAGATACAGACCGTGGTAATTGGTGAGCAGGGCAAACCCACAAATCCCCAATTTCTCCCGACCGTAACGAATTTCCTGTATGGATTCTGCAATTTCCGGCAATGGAAGGCTTGCCAGGGCAACAAAACGTTCTGGATACCGCCTAGACAGCTCTGCCCCGTATACATTGCATCCCCGCGCTGTCTCTACAGCCTCCGCTTTATCTCCCAAATGCAGATGGGGAGAGGACAAAGACAGCACTGCAAAGGAAATGTGAAGCCGCTCCATGTACGCCCATTGCCGTTCCACAGACCAAATCGGGGCTTTTTCCCCATCCAGAAATTCTATGTGGTGTCGCTGCAGCAGTTGTTGATATGTTGGCGGAAAGAAATGTCCATGAATGTCTATACGTTCTTTCAGCAAAATGAGGACTCCTTCCTTTCATCGGCTCCCTCGTGATACGCCTCTTCTCTTTAAGAACTTAGAATGCCGCACGATACCAGGAGCCGTACCGCAGCACGCTGAATGCCTATGCGTTTATTATAAAAGCGCTTTTATATAATGTCTAATGCTTATCCATCATTTATATCCATGTGATTTTATTATAGATAAATTGGTTTGCCTCTTTTTCGATCGTTTCTCGAAATGCTTCTCTCAAGCAGCCGCTGTTCTTTTCCAGAAACCCAAAATAGACGGTTCTATTCTCTGCCGCAGTATGGAAAGAAAACACAAAGCAAGGCACCTGCATAGCAGATGCCTTCCAAAGAAACGTTTTGCTTTTTTATGGCCTTGGATCGCACTGCCCGCCCTGGACTGACCGCTGTCATCGCTTTCGGAATACTTTTCCACCATCTGAATCGAGAATCGCTCCGCCCCGCCGCATCCGCGATCCCCTTATGAAAACGCGGGTACCGGGAAGGGCCTTATCCCAATCCGGTTTTCCTGCAGCCACGTTTGCAGGGCATGAAAAAGCCCTTCGCCGCCATCGTCCAGCACCTCCAGCGCGGCGCGCACGTCGGCCTTCGGGCACAGGCGGGTGATCTCCCGCGTAAAGTCACAGGGAACACCGCCGCAGTGCGAGACAAACGGGAGCAGAATCTTCCCCGACAAATCCTGTTTCGCAAGCCAGGAAACCATCGGCGGCGCGATCGCCCCGCACCAGTTGGGGGCGCCTACAAAAAGGACCCGATAGGGGCCGGCGTCTGCGGCGCCGGGCAGCAGCCGCGGGCGATACCCCGTGCGAACCTCTCGCCGGACCTGCTCGAGCAGTTCGGAAAAGCCCATGGGATACGGCTGCCAGGGATAAATTTCGCACCAATCCCCGCCGGTCACCGCCTGCAGGGCCTGGGCAATCCGGTGTGTATGGCCGGAATAGGAATAGGAGACAATCAGCGGGCATTGCCGCGTGGGTTTCTCCATCGCCTCTGCCACCTCTTTTCTATCCGCAAAGCGGCGCTTCATTCGTGGAGGGTCTTCCCAAACGACAGGCACGGGCCGATCACATCGCCCGTACGCAGGTAGGCGTAGGTGGGCATTTCAAACAGGACCGGCTTGAGCGCGCCGTAGTCGAGCTTTCCATCCCCGTTTACGACCCGTTCCTCGGCATACGTCGCGTCAATCGTGCAGATAAAGCTCTCGAAGCCCTTCGTCTCATAAACATCCTCGACACTGCAGACCATCGTTACCGGGGACTGGGTAATCATCGGCACGCCGGACGCATCCAGCACATAGTCAAACAGCTGGGATTTATCCGTCTTTCTGCCGCTGACGCTGCCCGCGTAATCCGCCTGGGGAAGCATCGCCTCGTCCACCAGGTTAATGGAGAGCTTTTTGCTTTCTTTGATGCCCTGATTCGTATAATGCGCACTGGCCAGGCTGACCATCACGTGGTCGTGGCCGATAATGCCCACATGGCCCACCAAAAGCCAGTTCGGCTTGCCGTCCACCATCGCGCCGACCACGACAAGCGGCGTGGGATACAAAGCCAATGCATTTCCAATATTCGTCTTCATAAAATCGAACCTCCTGAAAAAATATAAAAAATACAAAGAAAAGGATACCACCAGCGCCGCAGCGTTTACCGCACGCCCAGGTGCCTGCCCGCTTGATACGCTTCTTCCATCGCCGGCGTGCCCAGCACTTCGCCTTTCTTCCAAACGCGCTCGCCCCAGATGATCTGGAGGACGGAATCCCCCAGATTCTCCAAAATGGCAGCGAGGTCTTCCGCATTGCGCCGGAGGCCCTGCCGGCCGTCATGGCCCGTCACGATGATGTAGGCGTCTTTTCCCGAAAGCCCCTGCCACTTTGGCAGAAGCCGGTCGATAAACCCCTTCATCTGTCCGCTCATCGTCAAAAAATAGGTGGGCGAAGCCAGCACGAGCACCTCGGCGGCCTCCACCTTCGCCAATAGGTCCGCCATGTCGTCCTTCTGCACGCAGGCGCCCGTTTGAAAGCACGCATAACACGCCCGGCAGGGGTGCACCACTTTGTCGCGCAGCGAAACCTTCTCTACCTGATGCCCCGCTTCCTGTGCGCCGCGCAAAAACGCATCACACAGCAAATCGGAATTGCCTTTTGCGCGCGGGCTGCCGTTGACAATCAATACACGCATTTTCGGATGCTCCTTCCCAAATCGCCGAAAAACAGCGCCGTCCATCCCGTTTCCGCAGGCCTCCGAACGCTTCGCCGGGCGCCGGTTCCCCGCAGAAAGAGGCCCCGGGGCCTGTGCGCCCGAACACGCCGCCCAAACCCCCGCAGCCCTGGCTTCTCTGCTTTTCTTGTCTTCATTATAGGCGCTTTCTTTTTCAATGTCTAATACTTATATCTCATTTTTATCCATGTTATTTCCGTATGAAATTGCCCAAAAAAGAACCTCCGGAGGCGCGCTCCGGAGGGATTAAAGGGCGGGACTGGATTCTATTTTGGCGCGCAGCAGGTTAATCTCCTGAATAAACAGGGACGTAGCCGGGGAAAACAGGTTATTCTTCTTCCAGACCAGCACACTGTGGGTCATCCGCCGCGGTTCCAGCGGGATAAAGCGCAGGCGCGGGTCGCTGCGGATGGCCAGGGCGCCGTCCATGCAGAACGCGCAGCCCAAGCCCTCCGCCACCAGCAGCGCCGCGTTCGAAAGCAGCGTATAAAGCAGCGGGATCTGCAGTTCCTTTTCGTCCCGGCCCAGCCAATGGAGGATTTCCGCCCGGATGCTTTCCCGCAGCGGCAAAATCAGCGGATAAGGGGCGACATCTTCCGCCACAAGGGATTCCTTCCCCATCAGCGGATGGTCGTCGCGCACCAGCAGCCCCCAGGTGTCCTGCTGCGACAGGCAGACATAATCGTATTTCGTGACGTCGATGGGTTCGAGCAGCAGCCCGATATCCACTAAGCCCTTGTCCAGGCGGTCGCGGACGTTGTCCACCGTCTCGTTATAGAGGGTAAATTGGACCGCGGGGTATTTTTCGGAAAATGCCTTGATGAGTTTGGCCAGCGTCTGGCTGCCGACCGCTTCCGATGCGCCAATCACGACGGTGCCACTGATGTCATTCTGCCGCTCGACAAAGGATTTTTCCAGGCGGTCCGCCAGCTCCACGATCTCCTGTGCGCGCTGCCGGAAAAAGATGCCGTCGTCGGTCAAGCGCAGCCCGTTTTTGCCCCTGCGCATCAGGGTCGTGTCGAGCTCCCTTTCCAGATCCATGATCTGGCGGCTCAAGGTCGGCTGCGTCACGTGCAGAATGTCCGCCGCCCGGGTCATATTCTCCTCTTGTGCCGCCGCTAAAAAATAGCGCAGCGTGCGCAGTTCCATGCGGATCGCCTCCTCTTTTCGAAAAGTAGTATAGCATATCCATACAAAAGGCGCAACACAGAAAAGGATCCATGCAAAATAGAAATTATTCGGCGGCTCCATCCGCCCGCTTGACGAAGGCGCCGGTTTCTGCTAAAATACAATGTGTTGTATTTTGGAGGTGCAGAATGGACCTGGATTTTTCAATTGAGCGGACCATTTTAAGAATCGGAAACCAGCTTTTAAGCCGCCGCAGCGATGACTTGAAGCTGTATGACCTGACGCCGAGCCAGTCCGAAACGCTTCTGTTTTTCGACCGGTATGCGGGCGCGCGCGTGCTGGACCTCAAGGCCTACTTAAAAATCAGCCACCAGGCGGCCCGGAACATCGTGGAACGGATGAAAGAGAAGGATCTTTTGTATGTGACCGTTTCCGGCGCGGACGCGCGGGCGCGCGAGGTATATCTCTCCGAAAAAGGGCAGGCAATCTGCCGGGAACTCAAAAAGAAGGGCGGCGACGTCGGCAGCAACCTGCTCAGCGCACTGACCCGCGCGGAAAAAGAGACGCTCGCAAAGCTGCTCGAAAAAATTTCCCAAACGCTTTAAAGCGTTTCTTTTTCTTCAAATATACAACGTATTGCTTAAAATGAGGAGGAGTCTGTGCAATGCACAAAAAGGAATTGGCAAAGCGGTATCTCGTATTTTTGGTGGGGCTCGTGTTCAACGCATTCGGCGTGGCGTTCGTGACGGACGCGGCCCTCGGCACGTCCCCGATCGCGGCAATCCCCTACACCCTGTCATTGATCCTGCCGAACCTGTCGATGGGCACATGGGTCATCATCTTTAATTTGGCGCTGGTCCTCATACAATTCGCGATTGAGGGCAAAAGCGCCCACAAGCTGCAGCTGCTTCTGGAAGCCGGCGTCACGGTGCTGTTTGGCTACGGCATCGACCTGTCGCGCTTCTGCCTGCAGGCGTTCCGGCCGGATTTCTACCCGCTGCAGCTCGTGTCGCTGCTCGTGGGCTGCTGCATCATCGCGTGCGGCGCGTACCTCGAAGTGGTCGCGAACGTCGTGATGCTCGCGGGCGACGCATTCGTCAACGCGATTGCGAAGCGGATCCACCGGTCCTACGGCGGGGTCCGCATGGTGTCGGACATCAGCATGACCGTGATCGCCGGCGCGCTGTGCCTTTTGTTCCTGCATGAACTCAGCGGCGTGCGGGAAGGGACCATCCTCTCCGCGCTGCTGGTGGGGAATCTCGTCAAAGTGCTGGGAAAGGTCTCGCCGCACTTTGGGGAGCGTCTGTTCGGCACGTGCTGAAACGGGTTTAGCGGAGCGCTTCGGCCATCTGCGGCGGCATGCGGCGCGGGCTTCGCACCGCAAAAACGCCGTAGGTGCGCATCTTTTCGCGCGGCATGACCGACGGCGCGTACCGTTTGCGCCTCTTTAAGCGCATCAGGCGGCGCACAGACCCGTCCCCGCTGTACGGAATGTCCGTTTCGAGGACCTCGCATTGATAAAGGACCGCGCAGACCGGCGCGGTGACGTACAGATAGACGAGATCGCCCCGCGCGATGGAAGCGGTTTGCTTCCAGGTCAATTCCCCGTGGTTTTCCGTAAACCCCCGCTCGACATCGTAAACTTTGGGGTTGGCGGGCACGAGCCACGCCTGCGGGCCGCCCGGCCGCGCGCGTTTGTCCGACGTCAGCGAAAAGCTCACATCGAGCAAAAACAGGATCTGATCGAGCGGGACCGTACCGTCCAATAAGATGGAGATCCAGTGCGTTTTCGGCATATGATAGCCCGGAAAAATCCCCCGGCCGTCCAAAAAAGAGCCGGCCAGCAGCGGGTCGCATTTGACGTCTAACAGGTCAACGGTACCGCTTTCCGGCAGGCCGAGCTTTTTGCGCTCCACACGCAAAAACAGCGCGAACCACTTCCCGCTGCCGCTGTGGCGCAAAACCGCATTTTCCGGCGACGCGGCCCATGGGAATTCCGGCTCGACGCCGTACTTTTCGGCGGCAGCGCGCAGCACGCGCGGGCGCAGCGTATCCGATTCCGGTTTTATTGTTTCCATAATCGTGCCCCCTTGTCCCGCCCAAAAGCGGGTTTGCCTTCAGTATACGTTTGGCGCCGGGGCGCGTCAAGGCCATTTTCGATCCATACATTTTTTCATGCATACAAAAACGCGCCCGCTTCCGCGGCTTGTCAAAAGACCGGCCGGAAGCGGGCGCGTTTTTTGAATTTTTAGGATCGCATGCACCGTACGGTCAGGCGGGTTTGGCCGCCGAGCGTGCACGTAAAAAGGGTCAGGTCCCAAGCGGGATCGATCATCTCCTCGATGGCGGCCGGCTGCAGGATCTCGACCTGCGCGACCGTGTAGGCATAGAGGCTGCCGGCAGCGTCCGTAAACTGGACAATATCGCCGGGCTTCAGTTTATCGAGGCTGCCGAAATGGCTCTCGTAATTGTGCGCCGCGAGGACGAGGCTGCCCTGCGGCGTGCCCGCATACCGGCACGGCGCGATGCGCAGATTCGGATAACTCCAATCGCGCAGCACCGGCAGACGGAGGCCGAGGGCCGGAATTTGCAGCGTGCCGATGTAGGCGCTGCCGTCGACAATAACCGTAGGCATTTTTGCGGATGCCGGCGCACTTTGGGAAGCGGGCGGCACGGCCTGCGGAATCCCGGCAGGCCCCGGCAGCGCGGACATCTCGGCCAAGATCTGTTCGGCGCTTTCGGCCGCGCGGTGATCATCCCACGTGTTCCACGCGACAAGGCCCAGCGCCGCCGCGAGCAGCAGCACGCCGAGCAGCCCGCACAGCCGCCCCGGCCGGCGGCGTTTATGCGCCACGGCGGCCCGTTTGCTTTGCGCGGTGGTGTTCAATCGTTCCCGCAACGATCAGCGCCGTGCCGGCACAGAACAGCACGGGCACCGGCCACCAGAGCTGGCCCGTCTGCGGCAGCTTCCCGCCGTTTCCGGGCGTGCCCGGCGTGCCGCCGCCCGGATTGCCGGGGCCTGCCGGCGCACCGGGGGTGCCGGGCGTCTCGGGCTGCGAAGACGAGCCGGGCGTTTCGGGCTCCGAGGACGAGCCGGGCGTCTCCGGCTCTGAGGACGAGCCGGGTGTCTCGGGCTCTGAAGACGAACCGGGTGTCTCGGGCTTTGAGGACGAACCGGGTGTCTCGGGCTTTGAGGACGAGCCGGGCGTTTCAGGCTTTGAGGATGAACCGGGCGGCGTTGTGGGGTGCGACACGGTTCCCGGCGGTGTCACGGTTGTGCCGCCGTCGTCCTTGGGGTTAATCTGCGAATTGCCGGGCACCTTCACGAGGACCGGCGTCGGCTGGTACGTCGTTGTGCCGCTTGTCGTCTGCCGGCCGGTCACAAGATAATACCCCTCCGCAAGATTGGAAAAGGTCACACAGCCGCCGCTGGTTGTCCCCGTTCGATCGGCCTGTATAGCAGAATTTTCATTCACATACTCCGCGAATGCCTCTGCAGCTTTCTGCCACGCGGAATTGCCCGCATCCACATTTGGAATCGCGGCCGAACAGTCCTCAAATGCAGAGACTTTTTCACCTTGCAAATCCGCTACGCGGTACAATGAAAACGGCACGCCGCTTTGGAAATGCACCGTCAGCCGGTTCCCCGCTGCGGCGGCGGGCAGCGCAAACAGTGCGGTCAGCAATAGGCACAGGATGCCGCATACAATTTTTGATCCACTCTTGTTTCTCATGTACATTCACTCCCCCTAGGGTGCTTTTCCGATTTATCGATACCGGTTTCGCCGCCGGCGCTTCGGGCGGTCCTCGTAGCGGCTGCGGGATTTCCCCGCGGCACGCGCGGGCGGCAGTTTCTCACGCTTTTTCCGGCGCTTTTCGGCGCGGGAATCGAGATAATGGTTTCTCGGGTCCCGTATCCGGCGGCGGCGCCGGACAGCCCGCACAAGCAGCAGGACCCCCAGCACCACAACCGCCAAAATCGCGCCGAAAAGCACGGGCTCCATCGTCGAGGGGCCGGCCTTTGCGGGCGGCGTTTCGGCCGCGGCGGGCGTCGGGATGCGGTGACCGCGCACCAAAAGCCGGTGCGTGTTGATGCCGTAGGGCGTACACGTGTACAGCGTGACGTAATCCTTGCCCGGTTCAACCTGCAAGGGCTCGATGTCATCGGGCAGGACCGTCAGAATCTGGTCGACTTCATACGTCAAAACGCGGTCGAGGACGGACAGTGTGAACGTATCGCCGAGCTCTAACTGGTCGATGTCCGTAAACATTTTCGCTTTCGTCAGGCCCGTGTGGCCGGTGAGCACGCAGTGGGTGCCTTCCCCGCCGGTGGGCAGCGACGTGCCAATCCACCAGCCGCAGCCGGACTGCAGCTCGCGCTCCTCGGTGCCCTGGTAGATCGGCAGATGGACGTCGATTTTCGGGATGTCGAGATAGCCCATCATACCGGTGCCGAGCGGGTTTAAAAGCTGCGACGGGTCGAGCGTGTACACCGCGGACGAAAAGATGCCGTTTTCGGCGACCGTTTCGTTGTAGGCGTCGGCCGCGGCCCACTCGGCGGAATAATCGGCCTTGTCGGGTTCGGCGACGTACGTATACTGCTCGATGACCTGTTCGGCCTGCCAGCGGCTGTACAGGTCATAGAACGTCGGGTACAAAAACACGCCGAGACCCACGAGCAGAAGCAGAACGGCCGCAATGGTCAGGGCTTTTCTCTTCATAACAGCTCCTTTTTTAGTCAGATGAAACATGCCGGCCTTTCGGCAGCAGGGGCTTCGCCGCAGGGCGCAAATCTGCTGCGGCGAACCCCCTGCCGCCGCGCGGCGAACGGGTTTTGGACGTCCGCGCGCGGGGCAGGATTTCAGGTTTTAAGAAAGATCTAAAAACGAGTAATACGTTGTAAGCAAACTTTACGCGCTCTGCTTACGGGACTTGCGGGAAGCAAGGAACACAACCCCCGCCGCAGCGACGATCGCCAGGCCGCCGAACGTGTAGAACATCGTGCCGGCGCCGCCGGTGGTAGGTGTTTTCGTGTTGGCTACGTTGACATCTACCGTATAATCGGTTCCAGCTGCTTCTTTAGAAACTGTAACAGAAATCGGTTCACTTGCACCCGTATAACCGGTTGGCGTTTCGGTTTCGACTAAGTAATAGGTGCCTTCAGCAAGGCCATTGATGGAAATCTTTCCATCCTCACCGGTTGTGATTCCTGTACGAATTGGGTCTACAGCAGGTTTTGCCGAATCTGTTTCATCTGCCGGATAAAGGTCAAAAACCGCACCTGCAAGATATTTAATCTCTTGACCGTCTTTCGCAATCAATGTATTCGTGTCTTCATCATATGTTGCTGTGCTGGCGTCATATTTCACAATCTGAATGCCGTAGGTATCGACAGTAACCGTAGATGGCGATGTCTCCTGCGTCCAAGCGATGTTTGTATACGCACCTGCAGCGGTTGCATCTTTCAGATTAGCCGTATAAGTAATGACAATCGGCGTCGTTTTGGAAAAATCATCCGGCGAAATAATGTTAGCATCCAATGCATTCTTTACATCAATCGTGAGGTGGAAGGTGCAGTCATCACCAAGCTCAGTAGTGGAAACTGTGATGTAATCGTTCAAATTTCCCGAGTCACCATTGCCAAGCGTAACGGTAAAGTCGCCTTTTTCATCAGGCCCCGTAAATTCACTGGCCATTTGATCATGAATCGTGATGCTATCGGTAGCCTGCGTTTTCGGCACATTAGTCGTCAGTTTAAAGATGACTGTATCGTCAGAACCTGTAGCCGTAGAAACTTCCGTAGAATAGCTTGTTCCGTTATCAACAGAAACCTCTTTTTTAACACTGGGGATATTGGGCTTCTCCGGGGTCGGTGTTGTACCGGGCTCAATGTCTGTTAAGAAATGGCTAACCTTATCTTTTGGTGCAAGAACATATGTCTGACCATCTTTTTGATAGCCAAAATAATATGTTGCACCTCCCTTATCATTTACTTTATAGGAAGATGCATTTCCTGCGTAATAGAATGTACGATCTTTTGGTGTTCCGTCATCATTTAAAATGCTTCCATCAACCTTTAAAATTGCATCCTTTAATTCTTCGCTCATTTCCGTTGCGCCAAAAACGACTACAAACGACGCTTGTTTTACAACAGCAATGTTATTAACAGTTGCTCCGTAATATGTTCCAGCAGGAAACCCTGATCCTCTTGATCGAGTGTAATTGTTGTCCATTGTTGATCGCCCTCATACTTATGCAACGCCATATCCCCCTCCGCAAAAGCAGAGACGCTCGCAAAGGACAGGACCAGCGCCACGGTCATCAGTATGGCCAGCAGGCGGCTGGAAAATGTTTTCCGCTTCATAAACTGTTCCTCCTTTTCATTTTTGAACGGTTCGGGAAAGCGGGCGCGCCGCTTCCCGTTGGGGCTTTTATGCCCGTTCTTCGTTTTTTGCCGCGGTCCCCCGCGGGTTGGGCCACTGTTCGGCCTCCTTTCCCCAGAATCTTCCTTGTATTCGCGCAAAACGCCGCATACATCCTGTTTTTTCTGCGGAAATTCTGCTTTTGAATACAAATGATTGCATTTACCTCCCATTCCATCCTATCACAGACAGAAGGAATATTCTGTCTACTCCTAGCGGATGCAAAATGAACACATAGGTATTAATTGTGTTTCTGTTTACTTTTCCCATGGAATTTTTGCATACTCTGCACAGGATAATTCCCGGGCGCCGAGAAAGACAGTAAAGAATTGCATAGGAAATGTTTGGGTTGTAATTCACGAAATTGCAGCCCTATTCGTGCATCATTTGGTCAATTTGTGTGGTTGCGATTGAAATTTTTGCGTGCTATAATGGGGGATAAACCCGTACATCCTTTCTTATGTATGACCGGCATTACCAGACAGAATATTCCTTCTGTCCGCTAACTGACAAATCCTAGGCGATCGAGCGTCCGTCGATGCTCCGTGCCTGTCGAAATCAAATAGATGCGCGTCGTCGAAAGGCTGCTGTGGCCGAGCACGTCCGCGAGCTGCGCGATGTCGTGCGTTGCGTGGTAAAACGTGCGGGCGAACAGATGCCGCAGGTTATGCGGGAAGACTTTTCCCGGCGCGACGCCGGCCGAAAGGCTCAGCGCCTTCATCTTCTCCCAAATCCATTTGCGCGACATTGGACTTCCGCTTCTGGTGCGAAACACCGCACCGGAGGCGATTTTTTTGCGCGCGGCGTACGCCATCAATTTGCGGCAGAGCTTGCCGGGCAGCAGCACCGTGCGGATTTTCCCCTTCAAGGAGATTTCGGCCTTGCCGCGGCGCAAGGCTTCCACCGTGACCGCCCGCACTTCGCTGACGCGGATGCCGGTGCCGCCGATTGTTTCGAGCAATAGCGCCAACCGTTCGTCGCCCTTCTTGCGCGCGGTGCGCACGAGGCGCAGGTATTCCGCGTACGTCAATTCCCGCGCGTCGTCACAAAACGCGCGCCGCTGCACGCGCAGCGCCTGCACGCGGCAGTCGTGCCAGCCGAGCATGCCAAACAGCGCGTTGAGCGCCGCGAGCTTGCCATTGACGGTGGCCGCGCGCTGCCCGCGGGAAAGCAGGGCGGCCTTCCAGGCGGCGGCCGTTTCCCCGCAGACGGGCCTTTCCCCCAGCCACGCCGCGAATTCCCCGGCCGCACGCAGATACTTCTGCACGGTTGCGGCGGCGCGCTCCTTCGAAAGCAAATAGCGGTGAAAGGCCGTCAAAAAGCTTTTGTCCCACAAATGGGCGGCTCCCTGCGCGGAACGGCCTTGGGATTTTTCAATCTGCATACAATCCACCTCTTATTTTCTACGCCATATTGTACCGCGCAGAACCGGCGGCTATACAAACCCTTTGCAAAACAAATCGCCGCAAAATAAACAAAGCCCCGCAGGGAGCGCGTTTGGCGTCCCCGCGGGGCTTTGTTCTCTTTTTCGAATATGCAAATTTCAGGAAAGCTTTGCGGGCCCTGTCAGGCGTTGCGGACGGTAAAGAGCTTCTTGCCATCCGCGTAAATGCCGGCCGCGCTGCCGCTCTGCAGCGGGCGCACGCGGTAGACGCCGACTTTCGTTTCCGCGTCCCAGGCTTTGACGAGGTCGACCGTCGCGCCCTGGCTGCCGGCGCAGATGGCGGGCGCCTGGTCCGCCTTCACTTCAAACGTCGTGCCGGCCGCATCGGACAGCGCAACATCACCCGACAAGCTGCACAGGGCCTTTGCCGTGTCGGCCGCAGTCGTCTTCCGGATCGTAAACGCCTCGTCGACGGGCTGGACCGTGCCGTCCATCGTGACCTCATACGTCGCGATCGTAAAGCTGTCCGCGTCGTAGTCGATCGTCGAGTAGCACGGCAGCCAGTTCTGGCTGCGCTTATAGATGTAATTCTGCTGCATCGGATCGTAGCTGTAGAAAGAGGAGCCGGAGGAGGAGTTTGCGGTTACGTACAGCGTCCCCGTCGGGTCCGTGACCTCGTCGCCGTCCACGACCTGCATCACGTAGCAGTCATTCTCGTTGAGGTAGCCCTGCTTGGCCGCCTGGCCCTCGGTGTCGCCGTCTTCCGGATACAGCGGGAATTCGGCGCCCGTATCCTTTTCCACGATCGTATTCGTGTCATAGCGGCCCGTTTCGGGGTCCTGCTTCGCGACGAACGCCATATGCGGCTGCGCGTCGCTCTCGAGCAGGTTCGTGCGGCAGTATGTATGGCTGTGGCCCTCGAGCACGACGTCGATGTCGTATTGATCAAAGATCGGCGTCAGCTGCGTGCGCTGGAGCATATCGTCGCCGTTGCTCGTGCCGTACAGGTCCTGGTGCACCGTGACAATGCGCCACTTCGCGTCCGGGTACGCGGCCAGGGCTTCCTGGATGGCCTTCTCGTGTTCGGCGCAGTTAAAGTCATTCAGGTTGAGCACCACGAACACGGCTTCCCCGTAAGCGTAATAGTAGTCGCCGCCGGCTTCCGTCTCGCCATATTCCGTCGCGTTCGGGGTATTGAAATGGTAGGAGAAATCCGGATTGAGCGCGTCATGGTTGCCGATGGTTGCGGCAAACGGCATCGACTGCAGCGCGGTCGCGTTCAGCAGGCCGGCATACTCGTCCTCTTTCGGCTGGCCGGTCTGCTGGACCTGGTCGCCCGCGCAGACGATCAGGCTCGCGTCCGGGTTCTCGCGCGTCGCAATGTCCAGCGTGCGGTCAAAGTTGAACGCATCGTTGCGCGCGGCCGTGTTGCCAATGCCATCCTCTTCCTTGAGTTCCTCGCCGTTTTGGACCTGCATGTTCGAAGCGCCGATCTGCGGGTCGCCGATAAAGAGCAGGTGGCTTTCGTCGAACGAAGCGGCGGTCTTTACGGGCTTCGGCTCGGTTTCGACGCCATTCTTTTCGATCGTATAATAATAGGTCTTGCCGGCCTGCAGGCCCGTGACGGTCACGTGGTTATAGAAATAGGGGACATCCGCGGTTAAGCTCTGGTCCACCTCGCCGAACGTGCCGGTAAAGGTCTCGGCGTTTTCCATTTGTTCGTTGTCCGCCCAATGGAGCACCGGCGTTGCCGGGAAACCGGGTTCGACCTTGCTGTACCAGGCGAAGTTCATCTGCGTCTCGTCGGCGCCGGGCGCGATGGAAACCTTCTCGTAATCGGACGAAACGTCGCCCCATTCCTTGACCCAGTCTTCCCACGTCGTGTCGGTGATGCTGACCGACGGGCCGCTCGTGTACTTGCCCGGTGTGCCGCTCGCAAACGACAGCACCGTACTTGCGGAAAGAACCATGGCCGCGGTCAAAATGCCCGCCAGCACACGCTGATTTTGCAGTCTCCTCATAAAGAAAATCTCCTCTGTTTTCTGATAAAATGATAGGAAAGCGGTGTTTTGCGCCTTTTCTTTCCCGAATGATACCAGCCGGCTTTGCAGATTTACTTTAGCACAGTGTGCCTTCCAGAAACAAGAGGATTTACAAACTTTTAAAGGAGGTTTAATCCACCGGTAATATTCCGGAAAACCCCGTTTAAAACGCATCTTTTTCATGAAAAAAGTGGGAACATTCTCCGCCCCTTTCGCCGCAAAAAGGCCCGCAAACAGAGGGTATGTTCCCCCTTTTGCGGGCCTTCTTTTTTATGCTGCTTTCTGTTCTGTTTCCGGTGCAGCGCGGTCGAGCACATACCGCTTCGAACCGACAAATGTAAAGATCGCACCGAACAGGATATTCGAGTAATACGTCATCAAACGCCACACGAGCATGGCCGGCGTCAGCATGCCGCCGAAAAACATGCGGCAGAACGCCAGGAACGTGCCCTCCGCGCCGCCGGACGCGCCCGGCAGCGGCACAAACGCCGCAATCATCGTGGCAAACACCTGCGCCGCCATAATGACCCAGAACGACGCCTCGCTGAGGTGGAACGCACGGTAGATGCAGTACGTCGTCGAATTCGTCATCGTGATCTGGAAAACCGTCAGCACACAGACCTTTACGTACAGCCCGACATCCTTCCCCATCGTGCAGAAACCGTCGTGGAACGTGTCCAGCTGCGTCGTCGTCTTTTGGTACAGGGAATCCGGATTTTTCACCAGGCGGATTCGGTGCAAAAAGCCATACAATTTTTGAAGCAGCCCATACAGGAAACGCGGGTTTACGGAGACCAAAATCACCGCCGCGATAAAGATGGAATTGGCCAGCAAACCAAACACCGTCAAAAACGAAAGGTTGCTGACATTGGCCTGGAAAAACGGGAGCTGCAAAATCATCAAAACCAACCCGTAAAGCACCATGATGATCTGATACGTAATCGTCTTTACGGAAATGACCGCCCCGGCAGAACCGGGCTTCATGCCCATCTTGCTCATCGAATAGATCTGCATTGGCTGGCCGCCGGTCGAAAACGGCGTGACGGCGCTGTAAAACAGGCCGGTCATCGCGATGGTAAACGATGGGCCGAACTTCCAGTTCGGTGAAACGTGGCGGCACAATAGGTAGTCGCACCACCCTTCCATCAGCCAGCCGCCGACCACCATGACGCCGGCGAACAGCATCCAAAACGGGTCTAAGCCCGAGAAAATCTGCTGCAGCTGGCTCACGGAATTTCCCGAAAACAGGAAGATCAACAGAATGGTCATCGAGATGCCGAGTGTAATCAGCGTGAAAAGATACTTTTTCAAGACCTTTTTGAATTTGATAACAATCACGTCCTCTGCCCGCAGGCGAAAGATAGATGTATTATACCGCAACCGCCGCCATTCTACAAGGTGCCCGGCCCCGACGTGCGGCCGTCCACGCGGCGTTTTGCCCCGGCGGGCGCGCGCTTTGGATATGAATTTTAGAGTTCTATGCTTTTTTTCGCCGGTGCGGGCTTTGCTTTTCTGGCGCTTTTGCCGTTCTTTTTGCGGTGTAAAAATTTTTTCCGCACACGCCGGGCCTGTTTTTTCTACACAGTTTTTCGCATTTTTAAAAAGATATTCGCCAAAGAGAACCCCGCAAAAGAAAAAACTCGTTTTGCGCACCCGGCGCATACCATGGAAGGGGCCCATCCCCCGCGAAAGGAGTGTTCAGCATGGCAATTGCATTGGAAGGACAGTCGTGCTCGATGCAGGAAACCCCGCCGCTGCCGGCGGACCCCGTCGTGGCGATGGCGTACGTTCCCTTCCAGAAATTCGAAAACCTTTACCCGTCCGACAAGGCGCTGGAGGCCGGCACGCTGTTCTGCGCGCTTGACAAACCGTTTTTGGGAGGTGCGTCCTCGTGAACGAACAGCAGAAAGCGCTGCGCAAGATCCGCGGCATCCAGTTTGCAATCTGGGAGCTGCGCATCTTCCTCGACACGCACCCGAACGACTGCAACGCCTTAAAGCGCCTGCAGGCCTATGAAACGCAGCTGGAAAGTGCCGTTTCGCAGTATGAGGAGGCGTATGGCCCGCTCAACGAGGACAGCGCCACCGCGAACCGCTGGGCGTGGGTCCAGGAGCCCTGGCCCTGGGAAATGCAGAAAGAGGAGGAGGAGTCGTAATGTGGTCGTATCAGAAAAAGCTGCAATACCCCATCCACATCCACACGCCCGACGCGCGCATGGCGAAGCTCATCATCGACCAGTACGGCGGCCCGCACGGGGAACTCGGCGCTTCGCTGCGCTATATTTCCCAGCGCTATTCGATGCCGTGGCCGGAGCTCAAGGCCATCCTAACGGACATCGGCACGGAGGAACTCGCGCACCTCGAAATGATCAGCGCGATCGTCTATCAGCTGACGCGCAACCTGACGCCCGAACAGATTCGGGAAGCCGGCTTCGACGCCTACTTTATGGACCACACCACGGGCATTTACCCCGCGGACGCGTCCGGCGTCCCGTTTTCCGCGCAGACGTTCGCCTCGACCGGCGACCCACTGGCCGACCTGCATGAAGACCTGGCGGCGGAACAGAAGGCGCGGCTGACGTACGACAACATCCTGCGCTTTGCAAAAGACCCCGACGTGCGCGACCCGATCAAATTCCTGCGCGAGCGCGAAATCGTCCACTACCAGCGCTTCGGCGAGGCACTGCGCATTGCGACGGACCACCTCGACAGCAAGAATTTCTATGCCTTAAACCCGGCTTTCGACAAATGGAAGCGCCGCCCCGCAGGCGACAAAAAAGCGTAATGCATCCCCCGAAAGGCATCTCCCCGGCAGGAGATGCCTTTCCTTATATATAAAAGGGCGGCGGGAAGCCGTTTGCCCGCGCCGCCGTTTCGTGGTATGATAAAAGGCAGAAACGAAAGGGGCGAAAGAGATGGCGGTGCGTGAAATCCGGCACAGGCTGCCGGAAGCATTCCTTGCCCAGCTGGACGAGGCCTATTCCCCGCTGACGGTGGAAAAGGTGCTGCTGGGCATGAGCGGGCGGCGGGACACGACGCTGCGGGTCAATACGCTGCGCGCGACGGTGCAGGACGTAGCAAAGCAGCTGCAAAAGCAGGGCATCAAATTTCAGCGTGTGCCGTGGTACCGCGACGCACTCGACTTAAAAAACGCAAACGAACGCGCTATCCAGAAGCTGCCGCTGTACAGCGAGGGCGGCGTCTATCTGCAAAGCCTTTCAAGCATGCTGCCGCCGCTGTTTCTGGCGCCGCGCCCCGGCGAGCGCGTCCTCGACGTTGCGGCGGCCCCGGGCAGCAAAACGACACAGATGGCGGCGATGATGGAAAACCGGGGCAGCCTTGTGGCCAATGAACCGGATGCAATCCGCCGCGAACGGCTGGCCTACAACCTCAACGTGCAGGGCGTAACGATCGCGCAGGTGCTCGCGGGGCCCGGCGAACGGCTCGGCGCCCAGATGCCGGAATCCTTCGACCGCGTGCTGCTCGACGCGCCGTGCAGCGGGGAAGGACGGTTTCTGGCAAACCGTCCGATTACATACCGCGGCTGGTCGGAAAAGGCCGTACACCAATGCGCAAAGCTGCAAAAGAAACTGCTGCAAAGCGCGTGCGAGGCGCTGAAACCGGGCGGGTTTCTCGTGTATTCCACGTGTACGCTCAACGAGGAGGAAAACGAGGAGGTGCTCGCGTGGGGGCTCCAGACGCTGCCGCTGAAGCTCATGCCTCCACCGGTCGAGGTGCCGGGCGCTCTGCCCGGGCGCACCGGCGGCCGGCCGGCTTCGCTCCAATACAGCGTGCGCATCCTGCCTTCCCAGACGATGGAGGGATTTTTTGCCGCGCTGCTCCAAAAAAAGGGCAAACCAAACGCATCCTAAAAGAAGAGGGACGCTCAAAATGGGCGTCCCTCTGTCTTTTCTATCTATCATGTATTTGCGCGGAATAAGCGAATTTTAAGGAAACGGACTCCAAAGCATCGGTTACCACGCAATGCTTCGACTTCAATTGACATGTTAGCATTCCAGCACCTTTTTGTCAAGAAGGAAAAAGGAAAAAATCGCCGGCCTTTTCGGGCCGATCCACGCAAATTTCACAAAAAGGAATTGGCAAATTGCAAAATACATTGGATTCCCTCTAGTTTTTAAAGGGTGCCCTTTTCCAGAAACTGTGCCTTGCTAGGCAGTGGGCCTGCGCGCGCGCACGACCGCCTTCTCGAGTTCGACCACCCAAAGCGGCATACTGGAAAGCAAAAACGTCCACGCCCACTGCACCGGCGTCAAAAGGGCCGTCTGGAAAATGGCCGAGAGCGCCGGCACCGCCGCGACCAGGACCATCAAAACGCCGCACAGCACGATGGCGCCAAACAGGCGCGGGTTGCGCGGCCGGCCGCGTGCAAACAGGGAGGTGTGCTCGCTGCGCATGTTCAGCGCATGCACAAGCTGGGAAAGGCTCAGCACGGCAAACCCCATCGTGCGGCCAATGACCGGATTCTGCGGGTCCGCGTCAAAGAACACGCGCCCCACCCCATACGCCAAAAGCGACAGCGCGCCGATGAAAAGCCCTTCCACGACGATGGCAAAGCCGAGGCCGCCCGCAAACAGCCCGCTGCCGCGGCGAACCGGCTTCTGGTCCATCACATCCGGGGCAATCGGCTCTACGCCGAGCGCCAATGCCGGCAAAGAATCCGTCACGAGGTTGACCCACAAGAGCTGCACCGCTGCAAGCGGCAGCGGCAAGCGCATCAAAAAGCTCACGAACACGGCCAAAAGCTCGCCGACATTGCACGAAAGCAGGAAGTGGATCGTGCGCCGGATATTTTGATAGATCCCGCGCCCCTCGCGCACGGCCTCCACAATTGTCGCGAAGTTGTCGTCGGCTAAGATCAGGTCGGCCGCGCCCTTTGCGACGTCCGTGCCGCTCTGCCCCATGGCGCAGCCGATGTCCGCGGCCTTTAAAGCCGGCGCGTCATTGACGCCGTCGCCGGTCATCGCGACGACTTCGCCGTGCGCCTGGAACGCCTGCACAATGCGCACTTTGTGCGCCGGGGAAACGCGCGCAAAGACCGGGTACTCATAGATATGCGCGCACAGCGTCTTCTGCGGCATGGCTTCCAGCTCGGGGCCGGATAAGACCTTCCCTTTCCCGTCTAGGATGCCGACTTCCCGCGCAACGGCGGCCGCGGTATCGGCGTGGTCGCCCGTAATCATCACCGGGCGGATGCCGGCCTTCCTGCAAAGCGCGACCGCCCCTTTCACCTGCGGCCGCGGCGGGTCCGATAAACCGACCAGCCCCAGAAACGTCAGCCCCTGCTCCAGCTGCGCCGCCGTCTGCCCTTTGACGGACGCGGTCTCCTTTACGGCAACGGCGAGCACGCGCAGCGCTTTGCGGGCCATTTCCCGGTTCTGTTCCGGCGCGCATCCGCCCGCACAGAAAGGCGAAAGCACCTCCGGCGCCCCCTTGACGATCACACGGAAGCGCCCGTTTGGCAGCTGCACGACGACCGTCATGCGCTTGCGGGCGCTCGAAAACGGGATCTCCCGCACACGCGGGAATTGCCGGGAAAGCGCGCCCTTGTCCGGCACGGCCGCGCACAGCGCCGCTTCGGTGGGCTCGCCGAAAATGCGGCCGTTTTCCACCGTGCAGTTCGTACACAGGGCCGCCATTTCCAGAAGATACCGCCCCTGCGCGCTGTGCGGCTGCAGCGGCCCCGCACGCCCGCGCAGTTCGGCGACGGTCATGCGGTTTTCCGTCAAGGTGCCGGTTTTATCCGAACAGATCACACTCGCGCTGCCCAAGGTCTCCACCGCCATCATACGGCGCACGATCGCGCGGCGGTTCGCCATGCGGCGCATGCCGGCCGCAAGCACAACGGTCACGACCGTCGGCAGGCCTTCGGGGATGGCCGCAACCGCCAAAGACACCGCCGTCAAAAACATTTCGAGCGGCTTTACGCCCTCCAACAGCCCCAACAGGAAAATGCACGCGCACAGCGCCAGCGCGCCGATGCCGAGCACGCGGCCCGTGACGGCGAGTTTCTGCTGCAGCGGCGTGGGCGGCGCCTGCTGGGCATGCAGCATGCGTGCGATTCGGCCGACCTGCGTGTGCATGCCGGTGCCGACCACCAGACCGCGGCCGTGGCCCGCCAAAAGCGTTGTGGAGGCGTAACAGAGGTTCTTCCGGTCCGCGGGCGGCGCATTTTCCGCACACAGCGCGGCGGCATCCTTGAAAACGGGCCGGCTCTCCCCGGTCAAGGCGCTCTCCTGGGCCTGCAGGTCCGTGCTCTCCAAAAGCCGCACGTCGGCCGGGACGCGGTCGCCGGCTTCCAGCACGACGATGTCGCCGGGCACAAGGGCGTTTGCCGGCACGATCGCCGTCTGCCCGCCGCGCACGACGCGCGCCTGCGGCGGCGCCATCTTCCGCAGCGCATCGAGCGCTTTCTGCGCGCGGCTCTCCTGCAGGAGCCCGATGACCGCATTGACGAAAACGATCACCAAAATCATGACCGCGTCCACATATTCCCCTTCCCCGGAAAGCGCGGAGGTAAAAAAGGAAAGGGCCGCGCCGGCAAGCAGGATTAAGACCATGCAGTCTCGAAACTGCTCCAAAAAGCGCACGACCAGCGGCTTGCGCGGCGGCTTTTCGAGTTCGTTCGGCCCGTACTGCCGCAGGCGCTTCGCTGCCTGCGCGGGAGAAAGACCTCCGTGATCCGTATGCAGCGCTTTCATGCACGCGGAAATGCTTTCGCTGTGCCATTTCATGCGCCTTCCCTCCTTTCGCTGCATTGTATGCGCCGCATCGATTGGATAGAAGCGCCCTGTCCCGCAAAAGCCTGCGCCGGAATGCCGCAGAAATTTCCAATTTGAGGAACCCTGCATCTAGACAGCGGCCTGAAAACTCGGTATAATGAAGAAAATCCGCCTTGTGCGGATATAAAATTGGACAATCCATAAGGAGGATGATGCGCTTTGTCAGAGACTGCCGTAATCTTTTATTCCTATACCGGCCACACACGTGCGCTCGCGCAGAAAAAGGCGCGCAAACTGCACGCAGACCTCATCGAACTGAAGGACGCAAAGCCGCGCTCGAAAGTAAATGCCTTTATTGCGGGTTCCTTCGCTTCGCTGCGCAACCAGAAAGCGGCGCTCGCACAGCCCGTGCCGGACCTTTCGGGCTACCAGAAGATCGTGCTCTTGTGCCCGATCTGGGCGGGACATCTCGCGCCGCCGGCCAACAATGTGATCGATGCGCTGCCGCCGCGCAAGGACGTGCAGGTGTTCGCCGTCTCGATGAGCGGGGACTCCTCGTCCTCGCGGCAAAAAACGATTGCCCGGCTGAAAGAAAAGGGCTGCGCTTCCGTGCAGTACCAGGACGTGCGTTCCTCGACGATTCAATGAAAGCCGCCGCGGTGATCCTGTCGCCGCTCGGCCCCGTGCTGCTCGAGGAAACGGACGGCGCCCTGACGCGGCTGTCGTTTTGCGGCGGCAGCCCGTACGGGAAAGCGCCCGAAACACCGCTTTTGCGGGAGGCTGCCGCGGAGCTTGCCGCCTACTTTGCGGGAAACCGCCGGCAGTTTTCGCTGCCGCTGGCGTTTCCCGAAGGGACGCCGTGGGAGCGGCTGGTTTGGAAAACGCTTCTGGCAATCCCCTACGGGGAAACACGCACCTATGCGCAAATTGCCGCGATGGCCGGACGGCCCACCGCCTGCCGTGCCGTCGGGGCGGCCAACCGGAAAAACCCGCTGGCGGTCGTCGTGCCTTGCCACCGGGTCATCGGGAAAGACGGCGCTTTGACCGGCTATGCCGGCGGATTGTGGCGCAAAAAGGCCCTTTTAAAGCTCGAAGGGGCGCTGTAAGGCATCCGCGGGCGCACAAAAAAAGCGTCCCCGCCCTTGTGGCGGGAACGCCTCTTTGCACAGGGCCGCACAACGCGGCTGCTTATTCCTCGACTTATTCCTCGACCGGGGAGAAGTTGTCCTTCCCAATCCCGCACAGCGGGCACTTCCAGTCGTCGGGCAGATCCTCAAACGCCGTGCCGGGGGCGATACCGGTGTCCGGATCGCCGACTGCCGGATCGTAGACGTAGCCGCAAACGTCGCAAACATACTTCTTCATGACAAATCTCTCCTTTTGATTGATTGATTGCAAACTCGATGGCCGCACCAAAGCGGACGGCCGGAACGACGCTAACTTTTAAAAATCAGAATCGTTCTTGTTTTCGAGTATGATTATAAAGAAGCCTGTCCCGTTTGTCAAGCCTTTTTTTCGGTGCATGGCACCTCTTCCCAATCCGCAAGGACTTCCAGCAGCGTGCTCGGGAAGACCTGGCCGCGCAAAAGCGCCCGGCAGCAGGCCTTGGCGTCCTCGTATCCACCCGGAATCCGGCCCCACTCCCGCTCCGTGGTCGTTTTCGTCACCCCCACGCTGTACTGCCCGTCTTCTTCGGAAAGGAAATATTCGAGCTTTGCGCCTTCCACAAATGTGCTGCCAACAAATTCTGTCATGTTCATTTCCTCCTTAAAGCCTGTATTTGAAATTTACTGTTCGACAATTTTTTCGTCGAAACATAGGAATTGATTATATTTTAAAAGCTTTCCCGGCATTTTGCAAGGCGGCACATCTGCCAAAGTTTGCAAATTGCGCAGCAGCCTCTTATCTTGTGGGAGCGTTCTATCCGGCACACAGCTCTTTGCACAGAGTGGGGGCAGCGGAGAGCGGGAACATTTCTTTTGTCCCATTTTATGTAAATCCCGGTGGTGCTTCTACGTCACTTGCACAAAATTCTGCGCCGAACCTCGGCTTCGCGGGGGCGTACCGGGCAGCCGCCAACAAATTTACGGAATGGAGGGATGCAGCATTTCTGTCTCCTCGTTTTCATTTCTCATTTTTCTCGGCGTGATCGCGCTTTTGCACCGCGCACTGCCGGCGCGCTGCAGCGGCGGATGCCTGCTGCTCGCAAGCCTTGTCTATTACGCAACGTGGGCCCCAAAGGCCCTGCCGGTCCTTCTCTTGGCCGCCGTCATCGTATATGTTGGCGGGCGCATCGTCGGCGGGCGCGTCAACGCGGGCAAACGGGCGCGCCTCGCCCTCGGCATCTCGATTGCGGCGTCGTTTGCGCCGCTGTTCCTGTGTAAATACCTCGGCTTTTTCGTCTCGCTGTTCCAGCGCGCCCTCCACGCCGTGGGCATTTCCGCGACCCTCACGGCGCCGTCGCTGCTTGTACCGATCGGCATTTCCTTCTTTACGCTGCAGGGCGTGTCGTATCTGGTCGACCTGTACCGCAAGAAGCTCTCGCCGGAACGCAATTTCTTTTACGTTTTGCTGTTTTTATGCTTTTTCCCGTCGGTCACATCCGGCCCCATCGCGCGGGCGGGCGAGATGCTCCCGCAGTTTCGCGAGAAGCACACCCCGACGTACGCACAGGTCAAGCACGGCTGCCTGCGGATCTTATTGGGCCTTTTTATGAAGCTCATGATTGCCGACCGCATCGCGCCGTGGATCTCGATGATTTACGGCGACCCCGTGCAGTACGCGGGCCTGCCGATGTGGAGCGCGGTGTTCCTGTATGGCATGGAGATCTATGCGGACTTCGCGGGCTATTCGCACATCGCACTCGGCGCGGCCGAACTGCTCGGCGTAAAGCTGCCGGAAAACTTCACGCTGCCGTACCTCTCTTTGAGCATCCGTGAATTCTGGCGGCGGTGGCACCAGTCGCTTTCGAGCTGGCTGCGCGACTATGTCTACATCCCGTTAGGCGGCAGCCGCTGCTCGAAGAAGCGCAAGTATGTAAACGTGCTCGTCACCTTTGCGTGCAGCGGCCTGTGGCACGGCGTCGGGCTCAACTACATTGCGTGGGGCCTGCTCCACGGCATCTACCAGGTGCTCGGCGACGTGCTCGCGCCGGTACGCGAATTTTTGTGCCGCGTGCTGCATTTGGGCGAGGGCAGCCGGCTGCGCACGGTTTTGAGCACATGCTGGACGTTTCTGCTCGTCGATTTCGCGTGGATCCTGTTCCGCTGCTCTTCGCTGTCCAACGCCCTGGCCATTGTGCGCGGGCTGTGCCAGCGCGGGACGGCGTCGTTTGCGGGGCTTGTCGCGGAACATTTCGTCAACTATGTGCCGGGATTCGTCCTATTGATGATCCTTCTCGTCGTCTTTCTCATTGCGGAATGCTACAAGCGCTACACAGGCAAGAGCCTTTACGCGCGGTGGCTCTCCAAGGGCGCCGTCTTCCAGTGGGTCACGCTCTTTTTGTGTGTGATGCTTTTATTGGTGTGCGGCGTGTACGGCCCGTCGTATGACGCGCAGTCGTTTATCTATTCGAATTTCTGACCTTTCGTGTTAGGAGGCTATCATGACCGGAAAACGCAGACTTTGGGGCCGCCGCGTTGCGGGGCTCCTTTCGATGGCGCTGTGCGTGTGCTTGTCGCTCGCGTTTCTCAATGAATTCTGTGTCGACAAAGGCCACTACCGCGACCTCAAACGCATTATGTATGAAGACCCCGAAAACAGCTACCCGCTGATTTTCGCGGGCGGCAGCCACATCAGCGGCGCCATTAACCCGAACCATTTTAAAAAGATCTACGGCGTCTCGAGCTTTAACTCCTCGACCGGCGGCCAGGAATTTTACGAGACGTATTACCTGTTAAAGGAAATTCTCAAGCGCCAAGACCCGGAAGTCGTCGTGCTCGACGCCTATTACGCGATGAACCAGTCCCCCTACGGCGACCCGAGCTTTACGCACCGCGTATTGGACCCGATGCGGATGGGGCCCAATAAACTCGAGGCCATCCGCGTGTCCGTCGAAGAAAACGTCGGGTCGTATCTATTCCCGTTTTTGCTCTACCACAGCCGGTGGGAGAATTTTCCGCAGCTGATTTCGGAGTGGGCCGATTACGTCGGGCCCTACAAGGGCGCGCTCGGCTTTACCGGCGGCCCGAACCAATACGGCAAGGAACTGCAGTATGACAACTGGGACGACACGCACTGCACCCCGCTCGCGGAAAAGCAGGAGGAATACCTGCAAAAATTCTTCGCGCTCGCACGCGAGGAAGGGTTCAAACTCATACTCATCAATTTCCCGTGTGAACTCGAAAGCGACGAGCTGACCGAATGGGCCGGCGACGCCGTGGGCAAAATGAACCAGATCAAAAAGGAGGCCGCCGCCGCAGGCGTGCCGATGCTCGACTTAAACCGCCCGGAAATGATCGCGGCGATGGATTTCGACTTCCCGACGATGATGAGCAACGCGTCGCATGTCAATTACTACGGCGCCTACAACGTCACCGAGTACGTCGGAAAATACCTGCAGCAGGTGACGCCGGAATTGTTCGAAAATGCCGAGCCGGCCGCCTCGTGACGCCGCAAAAAGGAAGGGAACGCTGTGAAACATATCTGGCAGCCGCTGCGGGTAGCGGGCGCGTCGGTGCTGCTGGTTTTGGCGGCGCTGTGCGTGCTGTTTGCGTGCCTGCCCGGGAATAACGGCGCCTCCATCGGCATCCTGCTGGTCCTTGCGGCGGCCGCGGCGGTGCCGGGGGTGCTGCTTTTGCGCCGCTTTTTGTGCGAGCTGCGCCGGCAGCCGCCCTGCACGCGCGCCGAGGCGGAGGCGTCGAAGGCAAGGCTTGCCGCCTTGGAGGCCCAAAACCGCGAAAAATGGGCGGCGCAGCATCGGGCGGACCGCGCCAAAAAGCGCGCCGTCCGGCAGGAAAAGCGGTTTTTGCGCGCGGCCGAGCGCGCGGATGCGCGCAAAGCGCGGGAGCTGGAGCGAAACACCGTTTCCCTGCCGCTTCTGCACGGCCTGCCGCTGCCGAAACGCACGGTGTGCACGATTGCATTTGCCGAAGACCTCGTGCGCATCTATGCCAACGGTGCAGAATTTTCGCTGCCGGCAGAACGCGTACTCGATGTCCATGTCCAAAAAGAGCAGCGCCAGCACACGCAGTACGTGTCGAGCGCCGGCGGCGCCATCGCCGGGGCCAAGATCGGCGGCGCGTTCGGCGCGATGCTCGGCGGCCGCATCCAGCCGAAAACAATCTTTTCCGTGCGCTATCTTCTCGTCCTCACGTACCAAAAGGGCGCGGGCGTCTCCTACCTCGCCTTTTCCATTCCGAAAGGCCATCGCCGCATCCGGCGGCTTGCGCGCCGTTTCTGCCCGGAAGGGCGCCCGGCGTCCTTTTCTCTGTAAATCCATCAACGTCCGGATGCACCCCCACGGCGCACGGACACCGCCTCTTTCTCATTGGAACCATCAAAAGGGAGGTGCCTCTCTATGAAGCAACCAAATATCATCCTTATCATGACCGACCAGCTGCGCGGCGACTGCCTGGGATATGCCGGCCACCCCGACGTCAAGACGCCGTATCTGGACACGCTTGCATCCCGCGGCGTGGTATTCGACCGCGCGTACAGCGCCTGCCCGAACTGCGTGGCGGCGCGCGCCACCCTGCACACCGGCCTTTCCCCCGAGCACACGGGCCGCGTCGGCTACGCGGACGGCATCCCGTGGGACTACCCCACGACGATGGCCGGCGAGCTCTCCAAAGCGGGCTATTACACGCAGTGCTGCGGCAAAATGCACGTGGCCCCGCTGCGCAATTACATCGGCTTTCACAACGTGGACCTGCACGACGGCTATATGCACGCGGCGCGCTACGGCAGCGTGCCCTACCGCGAATCGCAGTTTGTTGCGGACGATTATTTCCATGACCTGAAGAAAAAGTACGGCGCCGACGCCGACGTCACGCTGACGGGCCTCGACTGCAACAGCTACCTCGCCCGCCCGTGGATTTACGACGAAAAGGACCACCCGACGAACTGGGTAACGGACCGCTGTCTCGATTTCCTGCGCCGCCGCGACCCGCGCAGGCCGTTTTTCCTGATGGCCTCGTACCTGCGCCCGCATCCGCCGCTGGACGCGCCGCAGTACTACTTTGACCTGTACAAGGATAAGCCCCTGCGCCCGCCGTTCGTCGGCGATTGGGAGACGGACGAATATTTAAAGCGCGACGGCCGCATCTTTGACTCGAAGACCGGGCCCATCGACCCGGAACTGATGCGCCAGGCGCAGATCGGCTACTACGCCTGCATCACGCATTTGGACCACCAAATCGGGCGGCTGATTCTGGCGCTCGTCGAGCAGGAGCTTTACGACGACTGCATCTTCCTGTTTACCTCCGACCACGGCGAGGAGCTGTGCGACCACCACATGTTCCGCAAATCGCGCCCGTACGAGGGCAGCTGCCACATCCCGCTTTTGATCAGCGCCGGCGCAAATGTGCTGCCGGGATTAAAGCGCGGGGAAACCTGCCACACGGTCGCGGAACTGCGCGACGTGATGCCGACGCTCCTAGATGCCGCGGGCGCGCCGATCCCCGCCTCGCTCGACGGCAAGAGCCTTTTGCCGCTTACTTACGACCCGTCCGGCAGCGTGCGGGAATGGCTGCACGGCGAACACAGTTACGGGGAATTTTCAAACCACTGGATTGTCACTTCGCGCGACAAATTCATCTGGCACAGCACAAGCGGCCGCGAGCAGTATTTTGACCTTGCGGATGACCCGCACGAGCTGCATGACCGCATCTTAGACCCCGCCTGCAAAGCGCGCATCGACGAGCTGCGCGGGCATCTGATCGAAGCGCTCACCGGCCGGCCGGAAGGCTTTACGGACGGCACCCGGCTGATCGCCGGGCGGCCGTACCCCGAGGTGCTGCCCTTCTTAAAAGCCGCACAGGAAACTTAACCGAACCGATAGAAAGCGGCCGGCGCCATCAAAGCGCCGGCCGCTATTTTTGTTCTTTTAAAGCCGCTGCGCCGCGAAGGCAAGCCGCGGCAGCGCGTATTCGAAAAAGGTCTGATAGGCGTTACAATAGCGGTTTCGCGCGGCTTCCCCCTCCCCCGCGCAGTCGCGCCGGCAGCCGCCGCGGCACAGCGCATAGTACGGGCACTGCGGGCACGCGGCCCCGCGCCGCTGTGCCTGCGCAAAAAACGGCCCCGCACCGTTTAATGCCGGCTGCAAAAGCGCCGTAAAATCCGTCTCAAGAATATTCCCCATATAAAAGTCGTCGAGCGCGTAAAAATCGCACGGATACACGCTGCCGTCGGCTTCGATGACATTCTGCATCAGGCAGCAGCCGTACATCGCGCAGGCCTCCGGTTCGCCGCCGCGCAGAATCGACAGGTAATCGTCAAACTGCCGGATATGCGGCGCTAGGCCGCGCTGGAAGTCGGCAAACCACAGATCGAACAGTTCGCACAGGCATTCCCCGTACGTCTTTTCCGAAAGGCCGCCCGCCTCCCCGAGCGGCGGCATGCACGGCAGATACTGCTGCGCCAAAAAGCCTTTTTCGCAGAAAAAGCGGTATACGCTGCCGATGCGCCGCGCATTTTCCTCCGTCAGCACGCAAAGCACCGCAAACGGGATCCGTTCGGCCTGCATCTGCCGCATCGCGGCAAAGGCCGCCGAAAAGCTGCCGCGCCCTTCTCTGTCGGGGCGCATGCGGTCGTGCAGGCCGCGCGGGCCGTCGAGCGAGACGCCGACATAAAAATCGTGTGCCTTGAAAAACGAAAGCCATTCGCCGTTTAACAGCGTGCCGTTCGTCTGCAGCGTGTAAAAGACACGCTGGGCGGGCGCCTTTTTCGCCTGCACATACGCCGTAAACGCGCGGTAGAACGGCAGGCCCGCAAGCGTCGGTTCACCGCCCTGGAACGCAAACGTGCAGTCGTCCGCCGCGGCGAGGGCTTTCTCCACCACGGCGCGCCAAACGGGTTCCGGCATCTTCCCGAAATCCGCAGTCCCGCGCTTTTGCGCCTCATCGGTGTAAAAACAGTAGCGGCAGCGCAGGTTGCACGCGCTCGAGGCCGGCTTTAACAGCACCTGCAGCCCTTTCCGTTTCTCCATCCATCCATTCCCCCGCTTTTTGAAACTTCCGTTGCTTGTACCATTGATTGTACCATGGACCGGCACGCTTGTCACGCGGGACTATACGGCGGCGGCCGTTTTATGGTATAATAGATGGATGGATACGCTGATTACAGAAAGGAAACGGTGAAGACCTTTGCAGATTCCACAGGAACGCATCCGGAACTTCAGCATCATCGCGCACATCGACCACGGCAAATCGACGCTGGCCGACCGCATCCTCGAACAGACGAAGTCGGTGCCGCTGCGCGAAATGGAGAACCAGATTTTAGATGATATGGACTTAGAGCGCGAACGCGGCATCACGATCAAGGCACACGCCGTCACGCTCGTCTACACGGCCAAAGACGGCCTCGATTATGTATTCAACCTGATCGACACGCCCGGCCACGTCGACTTTAACTACGAGGTCAGCCGGTCGCTCGCCGCGTGCGAGGGCGCCGTGCTCGTCGTCGACGCGAGCCAGGGGATTGAAGCCCAGACGCTCGCAAACACGTACCTCGCCGTCGATGCGGGGCTCGAAGTCGTGCCGGTCATCAATAAGATCGACCTGCCCAGCGCCGACCCCGACCGCGTCAAAAAGGAAATCGAGGATGTCATCGGCATCCCGGCCGAAGACGCGCCGTGCGTGAGCGCGAAGACCGGGCAGAACATCGGCGACGTCATGGAGGCGATCGTCCACCAGATCCCGCCGCCGAAAGGGGACCCCGCGGCCCCCTTGCAGGCGCTGATTTTCGACTCCTACTACGACGCCTATAAGGGCGTCATCGCGCACATCCGCGTGATGGAGGGGACGGTGCGCGTCGGCGACGTCATCCACATGATGGCGACCGGCAGCGACTTTACGGTCGTCGAGTGCGGCTACATGCGCGCGACGTCGTTTGAAAACGCCGGCGTGCTCGAGGCCGGCGAGGTCGGCTATCTGACCGCGTCGATCAAGGCCGTCAAGGAAGCGCGCGTCGGCGACACGATCACGCTGCGCGACCGGCCGGCCGCAACGGCGCTGCCCGGCTACCGCGCGGCGCAGCCGATGGTGTTCTGCGGCATCTATCCGGCCGACGGTGCAAAGTACCCGGACCTGCGCGACGCGCTCGAAAAGCTGCAATTAAACGACGCCGCGCTCTCGTTTGAGCCGGAAACGAGCGTCGCGCTCGGCTTTGGCTTCCGGTGCGGGTTTTTGGGCCTTCTGCATATGGAGATCATCCAGGAGCGCCTGGAACGCGAATACGCGCTCGACCTCGTGACGACGGCGCCGAGCGTCGTCTACGAGCTGCGCCTGACCGACGGCACCGAGCTGCACATCGACAACCCGACGAATTACCCGGACCCGAGCCTGATCGCCGAGGCGCGCGAGCCGGTCACCGACGCGCACATCTACACGCCGAGCGCCTACGTCGGCAACATCATGGAGCTGTGCCAGGAGCGCCGCGGCACGTTTGTGGATATGCAGTATATCGACACCGACCGCGTCGATATCCACTATAAGCTCCCGCTCAACGAGATTGTCTACGATTTCTTCGATGCCTTAAAGAGCCGTACGCGCGGCTATGCGAGCTTTGACTATGAATTGACGGGTTATGAAAAGAGCAACCTCGTCAAGCTCGACATCCTCATCAACGGCGAACTCGTCGACGCACTGTCGTTTATTATCCACGCGGACAAAGCCTATCCGCGCGCGCGCAAGATGGCCGAAAAGCTCAAGGAAAAGATCCCGCGCCAGCTTTTTGAAGTGCCGATTCAGGCGTGTGTCGGCGGGCGGATCATTGCGCGCGAAACGGTCAAGGCGCTGCGCAAGGACGTGCTCGCGAAGTGCTACGGCGGCGACGTCAGCCGCAAGAAGAAGCTGCTCGAAAAGCAGAAGGAAGGCAAGAAGCGCATGCGGCAGATCGGCTCCGTGGAAATCCCGCAGGACGCGTTCATGGCCGTCTTAAAATTAGACGAATAAAATCTTGCATAAATCATCTTGCATAAATCATCTTGCATAAATCATCAAGAAACGGGGCCGCCATCCCATGCAGATGGCGGCCCTGTTTTGCGTGAAAAAGGCACCGGGCCTTTTAAAAAAGCGCGGTGCCTTTCAAAAACGCGCAGCGCGGGGATTCCCCGCCGCCCGCATTCACCATTTCTTTACGCGGTCAATCGTATACAATCCAAAATTGCATTCGGAATCGCTGGGCTTTTCACTCTTCCACCATTCGTCGAACGCCTCAAACAAGAAGCCGACAATCTGTGCCTGCTCGAGCCACGCGCTCACCTCTTCGATATAGCGCTTCTCATTCTGGAGGGAGGCACGCCGCGGCGCATCCTTAGCAGGGACGATTTCGCGCCGGATCTTCCCGGTTGTCGCGTAGTAATTCGGCGTCGAATTCTGGGAGCTCCATCCAAGCTCCGTAAAGATGACCTGTTTATCGGGATACATTGCCTGTATGTCCGCATAATGCTTCTGATTCGTCGGCACGGCATCCGCAATGTCCGTCCCATAATGGTACGGATAACTGTGCACACTGATCACATCGAGCACATCCGCTAATTTGTGGATGGCCGGCCATTCATAATACCCCTCGCAGAAGGTAACCGGCTTATGCAGCGCCTCTTTTAAGCGCTTTGCATGGGCAATCAGGCGCTCTTCCGAAACCATATGCGCGCCCCACGGCGGCGTGTTCTCGTTGCCCACCGAAACCGCAACGACCTCTTCCGGAAAATCCTTGACCAGCTCGATCAATTTTTCAATCTGCGCATCATTCCTCTGCGCATGCTGCCGCAGCTCCTCATCCGTAAACGTCTGCTTGCCGGACATACAGCCCGGATTGTTGACTTCCGGCTGCGAATCGATGCCGACAAGGCATTGCAGCGGCAGCTTGCGCTCACGAATGATTTCCAATGCCCGCCGTGCCTGTACGTTCGGGTCATACAGGCGGACATACGTATACCCGTCTTTTGCGAGGATCTCCATATCCTGTGCGATTTCCTCTTTCGAGGGGACATCCCCGTTCAACGGGTTTTGATTTTTCCGATACCCGGAATAGCAAATGGCTTTTCCATACTTTAAAACGTCCATCGTTTCACCCAGCTTTCTGCAATCTCCAAATCTGTTTCGAGTATAGCGGAAAATGCCCTTTGATTCTATCAAAAAGCAGGGGAAAAATATCAGAATCCCATCTAAGCCAAGGGTTCTTGCGTAAAATAAACAGGCGCAACGGCGGCCTTTTCTATTGTGGCATTCGGTAAAAAGGCGCAGCAGACAAAAACAAAAAGCCGGCCACATTGCTGTGGCCGGCTTCGGTGTGGAAGGGATGGACACTTTAGATGCCCACGGCTACAGGAAATAATCATACACTATCTTGCGTTTTTATGATTTTATTCTTGAACCAATAGCAATTATATTTTCAAATGGATTGAAAAATACGAGTAGATATAATTATTGGCTGACGAGGGTCAATCCCCAATTCTGTGTAAACACCATTTGAGGTGCAAATAGAGCAAAATTGATTCAGGGCGGTAGCAGGCTAGTCCGGCTGCCGCCTTGTGAACAACATAACGCCGGCGGGGGCGGATGTCAAGGGCGGCGTAGCCGTTCATCTTGCCCTTGACATCCGGCCCCGGCGGTGTCACTCGGGCATACGCTCGGCAAAGTAGAGGGCCATCTGGGCGTGGATGATACTCCAGTCCTGCCGCCGTCCGGTCCACTTTTTCGTAATATCTATCATAGCCAGATACAACATTTTCAGCAGACTGTCATCGGTGGGAAAGACGGATTTGGCCTTGGTCACCTTGCGCAGCTGGCGGTTGAAACCCTCAATGGCGTTGGTGGTGTAGATCAGCCTGCGCACCTCCTGGGGGTACTTGAAATAGGTGCTGAGGTTGGCCCAGTTGGACCGCCAGGACTGGGAGATTTTCGGGTATTTCTTGTCCCAGCGCTCCCCGAAGGCGTCCAGAGCATCCAGGGCAGCCTGCTCGTCCACAGCGGCATAGACCGCCTTCAGATCGGCCATAAGGGCTTTCAGGTCCTTGTAGGACACATACTTGCTGGAATTGCGCAGCTGGTGGATGATACAGTTCTGGATCTCGGTCTGTGGGAAGGTGGCGTGAATGGCCGCATCAAAGCCCGTCAAATTGTCGGTGCAGGCAATGAAAATATCCTCTACGCCCCGGTTTTTCAGGCCGTTGAGCACAGTTGCCCAAAACTTGGCGCTCTCATTTTCCCCGACCCACATGCCTAAAACATCTTTCCGTCCATCCAGGTTGACTCCAATGGCAATATACACTGCTTTCTTCACGATCTGCCCTTCGCTGCGGACATGATAGTGGATGGCATCCAGAAATACCACGGCATAGATGGACTCCAGAGGCCGCTGCTGCCACTCACGAGCCACGGGCAAGATTTTGTCCGTGATCCGACTGACCGTGCTGTCCGAGACGGAAACGCCATAGATATCCTGAATGTGAGCTTCAATGTCGCTGGTAGTCATACCCTTGGCGTACATGGACAGGATCTTTTCCTCTATGTCCTGGCTGATGCTGGTCTGGTTCTTTTTCAGTACCTGGGGCTCAAATTCACCCTTTCGGTCTCGGGGAACCGATACCTCCACATCGCCAAAGCTGGTACGCAGTGTTTTGCTGCTGTGGCCGTTGCGGCTGTTGTCGGTATCCTTGTTCTTGTAGTCATACTTGCTGTAGCCCAGTTCGTCATCCAGCTCAGCCTCCAGGCCATTCTCCATGAACTCGGCAATGGTCTCCTTAAACAGATTCTGGATGTCATCCATGCTGCCGATGTTTGCCATCTGCAGCAACTCTCGGATCTTCTCTCGACGGGCATTTTCTTCCGGGGTACGGTTCTTTCTGGCCATATAGTAATCCTCCTGTGCGGTGCTTCTATTCTACACCACCCAGGAGGTTTACACAAAACTTGGGACTGTCTCGCTGACGACAATTTGCTATCCTTGTTATTGGATTTCATACCAATCATTCGGTACAAGATTTTTATCGATGGGCCACCAATTTTCACAGACAAACTGCCTAAAGTTTTTTTCATTTAGATCAGCATGGTCAACAATGATAACTTGCAGTTTTCCACCAAGTTCATCTGTGCGATCAATAATGAATTGATACATTTTACTAACTTCATTCCAGTCTATCTGTTTCTCATCTAACTCAGACGGAAAATACACTTGCGATGGCTGATCAAGGAATAAAAATCTTGGAACCGGGCGATCTGCGTTAATAAAGAATTTCTGTAATGCAAAATATGCAATAAGATGAACCCCTACCCAGTTAGAACCACTTCCCAACTGCTTAAGAGGAACTGCCCTTTCTGGCTTATCTACAACAACAGTAACCCTATTTAAGTCAAGCCTATATGGATTATCACAATGTTCCAATTGCAAAGTCTTGGCCCAGTCCGTCATATCTACCTGTATTCGAGAAAGGGCGGATTGTTTGCGCTCCTCCACAGAGTCTCTGTCAAGAGCATCATCAATTTCTTTAATTCGCTCTTCAATTCTTTTTATAATCTGTTCCTGCTTTTCTGACTCCGTATCGTTTTTCACACTCTCAATCCAAAGACTGATTCGTCCAACTACTTTCCCTCTTCGAGCATTTATATCTCTTAGCCGCACCCTTTCATCTTCCTGTTGATATAAACCGTCAATTTCTGCCTCTAGTGCTTTTATCTCTTCCAGCTTCTTTTCACGTTCTTGCTCTAATTCAGAAATAAACGCTCTTAGCTTCGGTTGCTCCCTGGCTACATTTGCTATGGACTTGTCCAAATTGACAACAGAAGCTTTTATCATTTCCACACTAGGTAGTGGTTCTTCAAGTGTTCCAGAGCAAAACGGGCACTTTCCCGGATTAAAATTCAGTTGTTCAAAAAGCCCAATAGATTCAAGCCGCATTTTCTGATGTTGTGCTTCTCCGGAATATCCAGTAGTCTCCCCAACAAATTTTTGCGCATTGTCGAGGCTAACGCCAATCTCGTCAAACTCATCTCGAATCTCTTGAAGTTTGCTTTGTAAAAAGGTTAGCCGATCCATCCCACTGCTGGAGCTTACCGTACTAGGTGACCAATTCATGACGGATTGAAGAACAGAATACATTTCCTGATAGTCCTGATAATCTATCTGAATCGACGCATCAATAAGGCCAGCTTGTCTAGCTTCTCCAATTAACGCAATTGCTCTCTCAGAACCACCGCCCATTAAATACCGGGTTTCTTCAAGTTTGCGCTTTTCAAGTGTTAATTTGCGCTTGAGTATACTTCTTTCATTTTCTAAAGCCAATGCATCTTCACTGATAGCTCCCAAAAAATAGGGGATAGTGTCTTTTATAGCTTGTGTGATGAAATCATCTGACTGGTGGTGAAACAAAAAGTTCTTTGCTGCAATTTCGTCTTGCCCTTGAAAACAATAATATAATGCATGTCTTATATTTGCTGCAAGAGGTAATCTGCTATGTCCTTCAGGTGGTGTGTTTAAGTTTTCTGAGATTCCAATTCTACGTGTCAATGATTCTTCAATCCCAGCAACATTTGTATTGGATGAGAAATCACACTTATCAGGAGCTTCGATTTCTTCCCCAAATTCAATATAACAAACCCCTGTGGTTTGTTGACCCTTATCAGGATTTTTACGAGCGACAAATACGCGCTCACCTTCAAATTGCAGGAGCAAACCATACCACGCTACATTATCACGAACTACTCCGTCTGCGATATTACATGAATCGCCGCCTAAACAATAGTCAATAATATCTCCTACCACGGATTTTCCTGATTTTGATTTGCCAGTAATAATATTTACTCGGCCCAGCGCAAAAGGCAGATGACGCACTTTCCCATTATATCCATAAAGCACAAGTTCACGTATCTGCATCACGGTCTTACCCCCAGCTCAATATATATTGTCTCAACTTTACCTGCTGTTGCAAACCACTTGGCAATATGTTCTCCTTTTTTGAGACACTCTGAAACTTCATCATCAGCAAATTTAGTTTTGCTCAATGTTTTCGAATTTGGCGTTATTTCAAATTCACCATTTAGTGCAATCGAAATCTTTCCTGTTTGAAGCAGAAACTCAATCGATTCATTTGTAATTGGGACTAGTTCTTTTGCCCTTTGTGGGAAACCGATTAAAAGTTGCGGATGCCGCTGAACCCATAATTGAAACTGCGTCCTGCTATTTATATTTACCCTTGTTTCTTTATGTAGAACAAGAGGTAAGACTAAATAAATCAAAGGAAACGGAAACGTCCTGTTTGTTTTTTCGTTATAAGTTTTAATTGTTGAATATAATACTCTCCCACAAAAAGCGGGATTAAGAAGGAATGCGACTTCATGTGTTCGCATATTCCAGCTTTTCATCTGTATCGCCTCCTTCTCCTGGGGCCAATAGTTTTTTTAGCCGATCATAGAAATCAATATGCCACCCAACTTTAAGCTGATTGGCAAGCATATGGTAACTACCTCGCATCACAAAAGCTTCTTGGCACTTAGGTCGAATGCGGATGTCTTTCTTTTCTATATCAGAAAAAAGCCTACGTCCTTCTTCAATTTTTTCTTCTTCTGTAACTCCGCTATATTCCGCTAGATTATCTTCCATAGCTGCGAAAGCATGCTCCCACTCATCAATCAATCGTTCCTCATATTTTTCTAATTCATCAATATATAGCAAATCGTTCCTTACCCAATTGGCTCTCTGCTTAAATGCACGGTAATAGTCTCTAAGAGCAATTTGCATACGACGATTGCCAAGACATATCAGTTTGAGTTGTTCGTAAAACACTTTTTCATTTTCACTAAAATCATTTTCATTTAGACTGCCAATATCAAAAATATCAATGGGCAAATTATCGTCTGCATACTCTTGGCCCACAGATACAATATATGACCTAACTTGGCTTTGAGTAATAAATATTGGACTATCTGAACAAAGTGCCTCGATTGCCTTTTGATACCACCAGCCCTCTAACCGTTCTATAATTTGATTTTCATATTTAGGTAGACAAGTATATCGAATTTCTTTTCTAATGTCTTTTTCAACATCGACTATATCACTTGCGCTATCGATAACGCATATTTGGCTAATTAGGCTCTTAATGATTGTTTCATCGGTATTCAGAAAAGCTTCGTAATATTTTTTGTGGTCTTGATTACTGGAGTTCAGACAGACATCCTTTAATTTCTCGTATGCAATTTTCACATTTCGGTTTCTATCCTTTTTTAAATAAAACGCAGCTGTGTCATCAGGGGCAATGGCTGTCGTAATAACAAGAAATTCTGTTCCACTTAACATATCTGGAGATTTGGAAATTGCATCTATCCACACTTTTAAAGTTCTCCACAAATCTGTACTTCCATCGGTAAGACTGCCTTGTTTCCTCACATGATGTTTTAGCTGGATAAGCTGCTTGGGGACATCATTTTTGCTAAAAGCAACATCGTCAAATTTTTCAATGCTTATTTGAAAATCTGAGTTATCATTCGCCAATAGTAGTGCTAAAGCATACCGAACCTGATATAAATAGCCAATCATCTGTTCAGAAGCTTGATGACTAGACATTATGTAGCCCCCTCTATAAGATTAATTCATCCAACATTTAATTTTGACTTTCTCATGGAGCCTACAATTTTTGAGATATCCATATGTTTTTATTATAGCAGAGACTTCATAATTTTGAAAGCCGATATCTACACATATCTGGAGTTATCTGCAAAAAATAGCACCGATGCTTCGCTTGAAGACATCAGTGCTATTTACATACAACATATTTTTGCAACAGCAAACAGGAAGCATTCCTCTTCTAGTCGCCAGCAGTACGTTGTGCGTTTCTACCGCACTACCTCGTACCAAACTCCTTGAATAGACCGTTGATGATTTCCTCGTTATGCTGTATGGTTCGTTTAGACATGGTTTGCTGTCTACTTTTGAATATTATATTACACCCTTGTTCTTTCAAAATTTACAAATTAACTTTTCACAGGCTGATTATCTATTCAAAAGCAGCTTACTTTAGGCCCAACAACTATTGCAGAATTAATTTTGCAATTTCTTTTCCAACTTTTGGGGCATCGATTTCTTCGCCAGGATTTTTCCTGTAATACACATAAAAAAATTTATGCCGTTTAGTGTCATTGACAGTAAAAAGATTGATTAATTTGCTAAGCGGATAGATTTTTCCTGTCCCCGGGAAAAATATTGGTATGTTACCAAGGTCTTCTTTTTTAAAGCTGCTTTCAAATTGCGAGGCTGGAATGATAAGGAAGTCAAATTGACGGAGATTTTGTTCATCCGCAATTTTTTCAAACATTTTAAGCCATTTCAGTAGCATAGAGTATCTAGTTGTCATGTCTATTTTGTCATATTCAGAAAGCTCTAAAGCACAGATTTCTTCTAAACGTTTTTGGCAATAGTCTACGGCCTCAGAATCAATAGCGGGGGACGGGGCCTCTTCCAGAAGGAATTTATATAAAACTTTTATTTGAGACTGCAATTCATCGTAGCTTTCATCGCCTATGAATCCATCCATATAAATTTTATATTCTGATTCAGACTTCCAAATAGGATGACGACGAATTCCTCTATTAAATAATTCATTTGAAAAATATTGGTCAATAGTTTTGGACAAATGGATGATATCATCATCACACAACAAAGAGATATCTGCATAGGTATTTGCTGTTTCAATATGTTTTTCAATAATCTGCAGGTTTCCCAATATTTCATCTTTATGTTCTACATTTAAAAGCAGAGATTTTATTTTTGCCAATTCTTTGCTTAAAACAGGAAAATGCTTATCATGCTCAGTACGTTCATCATTCTTGGACGAAAGTGCACGTATCGAGAATAATTCATTTCCTGTTCTTTTTTTATATTCCATTCTTGTAGAAACAATAATTCGTTGTATTAAAAAAACCTCATACAAAATCACAGGATGATTTTGTATCCACTTTTTCTCTGCATCATGAGCATAAATAACATTTTCAATTACACTTAAGGCAGACTTTTTATATGCCAGTTGTATTGGAGAATAATTAACAGTTCCTTGTACTTTAACCAACATAATGCCTTCCAAAAGACGTTGATAATCAATTGATACGCTATTATATCCCATAACGTAAGCGTCTCGAATCAAGTAATCTAATCTATCAACATCTATAGTAGTAGAATTTAGTAAGGAAATAAATGCATTAAAAATCGCATGGTTTGCGCCTTTTTCTGATTCTAAATCCCGATATTTATATCCGGTAATACATCTAGCAAAAAAGCTCCGTTCCTCATCCGACTTAAAATAATCCTTATAGTTTTTTAAGGCAATAATTACGCTCATAATTTCGTGCGGTGCTGCTGTTTTTCCATTAGAGTGATAATAATCTACATCAAGACTAAAGGACTCATCTTGAACTATATTTTTAAATTCTGCATAAAATTTTCCTTCTCCATCAACATAAAAACTTTCTCCCGAATGTGAAAACGGAGCATGCCCCACATCGTGCAACAAACATGCTAACTGAAAAGTTTGTTTTATATCGAAGGTCGTCGAATATCTCTCAAGTATCTCTTTTGAATTATTAAAAACAGCATCACTCGCCATTTTTCCAAGATGATATACACCGAGAGAGTGGATAAACCTATTATGTAATGCAGCTGAATACACAGGAAGGTAACTTGTTTGTTTAATATATCTAAGTCGTTGAAATTCCGCTGTATCAATTATATCCTTAACTATTGTTTTCGGTATATTGATATACCCATATATGGGATCTTTAAACTGTTTCATGGCCATTACCTGATTATAGTTTCTACCGCTTCTGGAGAAACAAAGGCAGATAATAGATGCACTGCAAGATTTATTCGAAACTTTTTTCTTAAATAAGCCGTAGATATATTATCATTAAGTGTTATTTCAATATCTGACTCACTTTCATTAATTGTAAAAATATCAGAACAATCATGGAAAAATTGTTCTGTTTCATCACGCGTATAGATTAAGGTTGCATCTAGATTTCTTGCTCTTAATTTGGCAATAATTGCATCTCCATATTTGTTTAATTGAGAGAATGATACTGTTCTATTCCCAGTTTTCTCAACTAATTCAATTAATGCATTTGCAACTAAATCCTCGACACCGATAAAATAATTCATAATAAGCACCTCTTCCAACAGGCATATTTGTCAAAATCGAATATGAATATCTTCTTATTTAGAGTTTCACATTGTTATATATTTATGTAAAAGAAAAGGCCTAACCGCAAAGAGCTAGGCTTTGTACATATCAAAACTTCCCTCGGTAGGGTCATTATGGCAAAGCCTCCTACTGTCTACGGTACTTTTATAAGTAGTATAGCACTGCGGACAAGAGATTGTCAAGCCAGGCTAAATCACCTAAAAGAAATTAATAGTAATTTCGAGCAAATTCTACTGTTCAGATAGCCCCAGGCCCACGTTGTGACACCGGGGCTATCTGAGCAGGCAACCTATTTTTGCAATGGCAGGATAGCATCCAGTTCATACCCTCCGACAAACCGGATTCTTATTTGGGAGGCAGAGAGTACGGTCACTTGTTCGATGATTCTTCTGATGAAGTCATCGTTAAATTCAGTGAGGTTCATGTTTTCTTCGTTGTTGATATAAATGAGAGCCTGTTGGTATTGGTATTCCAGAGCTTGATTCTCTATCTTTTTCTTTTGGATTTCCTGCAGCTGGCTGGTGAGATCCATCTTCTGCTCTGAAAGCTGCCGAAGCTTGGCAGTGTAGAAGTCGCTGTCACCGCCTTGTGCTACGATCTTGACTAAGGCGGACATTTCCTGCTCCAGCTTGTTGATTTGCTTTTCCAGTGATTGAGGAGTGACTTGGCTCCCGGAAAAGAGGATAATGTTCTCTTGGACATCCCGGAGGTTTTGCATGATATCATCCTTGTCACCGGCCACGGTTTGAACGCACTGCAGGATTGCCTGATGTAATGCTTCCTCGGATAGGGTCGGAGAGTGTTGGCAATACTTCGTGCCGAACTCAAGGCGGCTGATGCAACGCCAGACAACTTTTTTCTTGCCCTTTTTAGACCAAGTGGTTCGTCGGTACATGGAACCGCATTCTCCGCAAACCAACCTTTCGGATAAAGCATATTTGCTGCAGTATTTCCCCAGCACGCTCTTGGTTTTCTTTTGGGAAACCTTCTTTTTGCTATTTCTGCGGGCCAGTTCAAGTTGGGCATTCAGGAAGTCCTCACGGGGAATGATGGCAGGGTGGTTATCTGTTATGTAGTATTGGGTGAGTTCTCCGTTGTTTTTCTTCTTTTTCTTGGTTAGGAAATCCACAGTATAAGTTTTTTGTAGGAGAACATCTCCCATGTATTTTTCATTCCGCAGGATATGCTCAATACTTGAGAGGCTCCATTCGGTATTCCCTCGTGGGGTTAGCACATTCCGTCGCTCCAGGGCTTCTTTGATCTGGCGGAGACTCCGGCCCAGCAGAAACAGGTTGAAAATCATTTTGATGTGTTCCGCTTCTTCTGGCACAATTTCCGGTTCACCATCCTCACCCTTCCTATATCCCAGCATACTCGAATATGGAAAGGCAAACCTCCCTTGGCTGTACCCTTTCCGCTTGCCCCATTTGACGTTGTTACTCAGGGATTCGCTTTCCCCCTGGGCAAAGGCGCTGGTCCATGTGAAGAATATTTCGCTGGTCACACGGGAGGTATCCAACCCTTCTTTTTCAAACCGGATGATGATCCCCCGGTCCTTTAACATCCGTATGTATGAAATGCATTGGAGGGTGTTCCGGGAAAAACGGGACAGCGACTTGGCAAGTATCATGTCGATTTTACCTTTTTTGCATTGCTTGATCATTTCCATAAAGCCAGGGCGGTTCTCATCCCTGGTGCCACTGATGCCATCGTCCGAAAAAACGCCGGCGTATTCCCATTCAGGGTTTGAGCGAATGAGATCCTCATAATAGGTTATTTGGTTTTCGATGCTGGTCTGCTGTTCTTCCTGTTCCGTACTGACTCGGCAGTAGGCAGCCACCCTCAGTTTGTGATTCTTGGTCCGAGCCTGCAGCACGGGCGATGGCTTGATTTCTCGAATGATTTTTTGCCTTACAGGTGGTTGAGATTGCATTTTATATCCCTCCAATACAGGTTAAAAAATTTTACGGTTGATAAGCTGCAAAGTAACCGTAGTATCATAGGCAATTAAGACTTTGTAGACGACCTTTTGAAACAGTTGAACATCCAGCGACTCCGAAGGTGAACGACTCTCTAATTCCTTTTTCAGCAGTTCATTCTGCCATCCCACAGATTGATTTTGCAGTGCATTGTATTTCTCTTGGGCGCATCTTTTAATAAGTTCCAGCAGATAATCTGAGGAAATATTCGGATCATTCATTTTTCGATTGAGTTCATTCGTTAATCGCATTGCTTCTAAGGAAAGGCACTCAGCTGACTTGGCGGATTGCGTTGCCTGAGCGGAATGGTCGATTACATAATTTAACTTGGCAATGATCTGTTCCAGCAGTTCACCATCGGGAAGAGCTCCTGTTTCAATTTCACATTTGGGACAAATCCAAATCATGTTTTTCCCGCTATGGTGAGTGCTGCGAATCAATTTTTGACCGCATTCAGGACAGCAAAGTTTTTCCCGTACGGCTTTAATTATAGGGTTTAATCTTCCGCTCCGAATTACGGAACGCTGCGAGAGCACTTTATCAAAAAGGCATTTTTCGATTATAGGTGGATATTCGCCGTTCCCCAGGTAAATTTTATTATCCAGAATCCGACACACCATATTCTTGTTCCACCGACTCCCTTCCCGATAGGGGACATTGAAAGCCTGTATCCGCTCCGTTAATTTTGGTACGGAAAGCCCTTCTGAGTACTTCTGAAATATAAATCGAATGACCTCTGCTTCTTCCACATTTAAGTCTATCTGGCCCTCAGTCATTCGGTAGCCAAATGGGAAAATACGTTTTTTGTTCATATCGGCCACCTCTCAATCGGCTCTACCAGTTCCAAGCCATTGATTAACTGGAACCGTAAGGCCTGTGATCCTGCAATTATCCTGGAAATCATCTTTTTGAAAACGGCAGGTTGAAACTCATCTAACGCTGCTTGCTTCAACACATCCAGTATTGTCCTGGTTCCATCTAAAAGTTCTTGGTAGTCGTTTATGTCTCGATACCTTTGCAACTCTGCCCTTAAAGCAGAAATCTTCTGCTCCAGTTCATTGGTTTGGGATATAAAAAAAGCAGAATCAATGCACTCTTTGGCTCTCAGGGTAGCCAGCGCATGATTCTGCTCCAGTAATTCGGCAATCTCTTGATTCAGCTTTACGGCTCCGGGATGGGACATATACTCCTTGTCTTTCAATTCTTCGATTTGGTGAAGGAAAGGCACCAGAATCTCATCTTGGTATTGGTTCAACTTGTTAAGCAGGGACAGGAATGCTCTATATATGATATCCTCTAAAATCCCTTTTGCGCTGCATAGGGACAAATCTGATAGGTGTGTTGAGCATGTCCACATAGTTCCCTGCGATGTGATTCTTCGATAGCAGATAGAGCCACATTCTTCACAAACAACCATCTTGGTCAAGATAAAGGGTTCCGATGATTGTTTTTTCCCGTGCTTTTTCTTTTTCTCTCGCAGCAGTGATTGAGCCTTTTCAAAAGTCTCCAAGCTGACGATGGCTTCATGCGTATCTTCAGCGTAAAACTGAGTCTTTTCACCAAAGTTATCAATTTTCTTAAAAGGGATGCTTTCAGTTCGATAGCTTTTTCGGAATAACTCATTTCCAGCGTATCGCTCATTGGTCAGAATATATAAGATCCCGTGCTTGCTCCAAATAGGTTCCCCTCTCAATTTGGGGACTTGCTTTGCTTCCAGTTCACGGGATATCGTTTGAACACCCTTTCCCGATAAAAAACTTTTGAAAATCCAGCGCACAATTTCTGCTTCTTCCGGCTGAATAATCAGAACTCCATGCTCATCATATCGATATCCATATGGGATTTGCGACAGGCGGAAGGTGCCGTTTTTCATACGCATGATTGCGCCTTTGCGCATATTTTGGGAGATAGAAATAGATTCTTCCTGCGCAAAGGCGCTCATCATGCTCAGGAACATCTCGTTACTTAGGTTCCCTGTGTTGATCTGCTCTTTTTCAAAAATCACAGAGACTCCAAGCGCCTGTAGTTCTCGAACAGCTTTAATGCAATCAGTGCTATTGCGGGCAAATCGAGACACGGACTTGACCAAAATGCGGTCAACCCGTCCGGCTCGGCAATCCCGCATCAACCGCTGGAATTCATCACGCTTGTCCGCTCTTGTGCCGGTGATGCCCTCATCGGCGTAAATATCTACGAATTCCCAATCACTATGGGATTGTATGAGCCGAGTAAAGTATTCTACTTGTGCAGAAAAGGAATTGAGTTGATCGTCAGAGTCACTGCTCACACGGGCATACGCACAAACCCGGATTTTTTGCTCTTGTGGTTTTATGGTAGGTTCTATGATTTGCACCTGTGGCATTCTCTGCACCATCCTTTCTGCGTTTTCTCAGGTGGCATCTATTTTGACCACCCCGTAGCGACAACACTACCACAATGGCTGGCACAAAGCTATTACGACAACCACTAAATATCGTATCTCGAAACTCTGTACTTTTCGGCAAGAGCAACAGTGGCTTTCCTGTAGTTTTCCGGCGCTATTATTCCATTGGTTAGCATCTTCTTTAGTACGGAAACTGCCATATAATACTTGACTTCATTGACCACAATCAGGGACGGTGCTTCTGGATTATATGTAACACGCATATAAGCACAGCCCCCTCACCATGGAAGCCGGAGCCCTGTTTGGGCGGCTCTCCTGAGAAAATGTTTTTCGAGCCCTTTGATGTAGAGTTCATACTGCAGGTCGCTTTCGGTGGTGATCAGTACCGCATTGTGATCCTGTAGGAACTCCAGTATCTTCATAAGGATGGCAGGGTCATGGCTCAGACGGGTGAGGTCCTGCACAAGGACAGCTTGGGCAAGGCCGCCTTTCACGGCCCGTATCATCTGCTTCAGGCCCATTCTGGCCATGCTCTTGCCGGAACCCATATCCTGCGAAGTACCTGCGACAGTGTATTCTCTGCGGTTTGCTTCATCCAGCAGGTTTTGCATCTGCCGAAACAGTACCTTCAGATGCTTATCGCTGCTGCGGCTGTATAGCCACATGGGGCGGTCTGCATATGGAAAACTCACCGTGCATCGCCCCCTTTCCTCTTTGAGGGCGGCTTTTGAGACAGCGGAAGGGAAAGCGCAGAGGCGTCTTTGGCGTGAATGTGTACCTTCTGTTTTTGAAATTCGGCCAACACAGGGAGAATTGCATCGAAATCCCGGCCAAGATGATGGAGGCTGGGCATCATCACCGCACCCGCTTTCCCTTCACGGACAGCCGACAGCATTTCCTGAACGCCGGGCCGCTCCATGGGCGGCAACTGCCTGCTGGTATCAGTGGAGACTCCGGCAACGACAAGGCCATTTTGCTGGGCCGTATGTTTCATGGCCTCCACATTCAAATCTCTCACCTCTGTTTGCTCTGAATGTTTGGAACTGGCGTAAAGCCAGACTTTTTGCTCTATTGGCGTAGTGGCTGTTCGGAAATAAACTGCCACCTTCATATTCTTCTTGTCCATCTATGTCAACTCCTTTATGGCATAAAATAATCCGGGCCTTTCTTTGCCCGGATGAAGTCCTCCACATCTTCTATTTTGGTGGTGATGCGGATCGGTGGCAGGGTTTCCAGCACAGCTTTATGGTATCGCTCTCCGGGTGCGGCACGGTGGTCCAGGATGCTGACCACGCAGGTGTCGGTCTCCGTGCGGATGGCACGGCCAAACCCCTGACGGAGTTTTACCTGCATATCGGGTATCACCACAGTTTTAATGTAATCCTGCAGGGTGGGGTATTGCTCCCGTTCCGCTTCGCTCAGTGGGTCCGGGACGGGGAAAGGCAGCCGCACAATGATCAGCGACGATACCATGTCTCCGGGAAAGTCCACCCCTTCCCAACAGGAACCCGCTGCGAACAGCACAGCGTTTTGGGCCTGCTTGAAGCGATGGATGACATCCTGGGAATGCCGCCAGACCTCCATTAGCGGGAAGGCCATCCGGCCTTTCACCTGGTTGTAGACAGCGCCCATGAGGGAATAAGAAGTAAACAGTACCAGCGTGTGGCCATGGGTGGCGTCCACCAACCTGCAGATTTGCTCTGCCAGACACTTGGCCTCCATTTCACTGCCCATTGGCGTTTTCGGCAGGTCCCCCGGAATGTAGAGGATACAGTTTTCCCGGTAGTTGAAGGGAGACTCTGCGATGAAATCTTCCAGACGCTGGCTTGAAGACAGCCCCATGCGCTGTCGGGTCCGGTGAAAGCTGCCCCCGGCCATGAGGGTGCCAGAGGTAAGAATGGCGGGAATGTTGTTGCGCCAGAGCGCACGATTCAGCTGTTCCGGCATCTGCCGGCTGGCAGCGCAGAGGCTGGGGCTGCCGGTCCTGTCGTATTGGATGTAAAGGATATAGCGGCGGTCCCCTGTGAAGAACAGGTTCAGCGCCTGTTCTGTTGTTCCCAGCCGGTGAAGGATCCACCGTGGCAGGTGGGGCGCCAGCTGCTTTTGGAGCACCCGGAGAAGGGAGAGGCAATCCCGAAGGGCCGCTTCCCGTTCTGCGGTCAGCACGAAGGCAGTGCGCTGTGCTTCTTCCAGCAGCTCACCCCGGCACAGGGCGCCCATCAGCGCCCGGAACTTTTCCCGCAGGTTCTGTGCCGCAAGGATATACTTCTCCTTTGTGAGCAGAGAACAGAGTTCATGAAAATCCTCCGCCGACAGGCTCTGCCCGTACATCTGGCGGGCGGCATCCGGCAGCTTGTGGGCCTCGTCAATGACCAAAGCCCGGTAATCGTTCAGAAGGGGCCGCAGTTCCTGAAGCCGATGGGCTGCATCGGCCAGCAAATAGTTGTGGTTGCAGATCTGGACAAAGATCTCCGCACTTCTGGCCTCTTTCAAGTATTGATGGTAGCGGCAGCTGTTCCGAAGCCGGCAGGTTTTCTCGCAGACCTTCGGAACGCACACCTGGCGGCGGTCAAAACCGCTGAGGCCGGTGACAGCGTCCAGGTCATAATTGCTCTGAAGAGAGAACAACGCTTTCCGCTGTTCCTCGTTTTTATTCTTCCCCTTGACGGCCTCCAGCCGCTGGGCGAGGCGGGCGTCGCAGACGAACCGCTCCTTCCCCTTGCGAACCATAGCCCGAATGGGCTTCGGGATGATATGGTTTTCTAAAAAGATGCGGGATAAGAATGGGATGTACTCTCCGATGATGGCGTCCTGCAGGGCCACACTGGAGGTGGAGACCACCACCGGCTGGGAACCGGCAGGCCCGGATGGATAAAACTTTTTCAAAAGGATGCAGGTGGTCAGGTAGGCGTAGGTTTTCCCGATCCCCACCCCTGCATCGCACAAGGCAATTTTATTGTGGAGCAGGGTGTCCAGCATGGCATGGCACAGGGCAATCTGTTCTTCCCGCACCGCCAACCCGTTTTGAGGCAGAAGGATGCGGAAGATCCGCTCAATTTCCCCATGGGCCTGCTCCTTCAGGTCTATGTTCATATCGGCACATTCTCCTTTGAGCGTTGGCGGCAAACTGATGCGGCGCAGTTTTCACTGCGCCGCACGGATTTACCGTCAACGACGACAATCTGAATTGATGGTTAGTTGATGTGATGTGCCGTATTTGCAACTCGCCCCCCGGCAGCATTGGGAACCGTGCGGGCAGGCTTGCAGTTTACAAGCCGTTCACTGGCTCTCCGAGGGTCTTGCTGATTACAACCCAAGGTCGGCCAACCCATCTGACGTGTGGGCAAACGGTATTGCGTATCATAATACTCCGGCCAGGGTCGTGGCAAAAAGGGCAACTGCCTCCTCTTTCCGGTCAAAAGGGATCGCTCGAAGCAACGACACAAGCTGCCATCCCATTGGGGAGTGGCAGCTGTGCCGCAGCTTGTCATGGCGCTTTTTCCATCGTCGCTCGCCTGGACGGGAACGTACCCGCATGGCTGGTATTGACTTTTCAAGCTACAGGTTGAACGTATTTCTTTTCCCCGTTCATCCCATAGCCCAGGAAAAAGGGCCGATAGCTTCACGCTTCAAAAAATTTTTTCAGTTTTTTTCTGAGGCGTACCATCCGAAGGTTGACCGCCTTTTGTGTCAGGCCGGTTTTCTCAGCGATTTCATACCCGTTGTAGCCAGACATCCTTAAAAAGGCGATTTGGATGGTGAGCTTGTCCTCCTTGGAGAGGATACGCAGCAATTCCATATCCTCAATGCTGTCCATGAGGGATTCCACATCCTCGACGGGCAGTTCCAAGTCCTGCGCCGAAACCAAATCCACATAGGGCGACCACTCCACCTGCCGCTGCAGGTACCGGCGCTCCCGGTTGAATTCGGCCCAGTCGTATGTATGCAGGCGCTGGATGGTTTCCTCGTCCACACCCAACTCCCGGAGTTTCTTTTCCTCTGCTTCCTTCCATTTGAGCCACTTCTTTTCGGCTCTGGCTTTGTTATAAGCCATGGCTGTTTCCTCCGATCAATCTGAAATTTGAGAAAATTCAGATTGTCGTGGGCGGCGGCCTGCCGCTATGTGTTCTGAGCCATGACCTCCTTCTGCAAAAGTAAAAAAAGCGCACTCGTCCCTGGACGAATGCGCTTGATAGGGCTACCTCGTTGGAAAACCCACAATATGGATGCTTATGGAAAAGTGATGATACTCGAAAAAGGGCTGCAGCTTCGGGTGAAGCTGCAGCCCAAATCATATGATGCGGTTTCCAACGCCGCATTGCTGGCATCCCCTCTATGCGGGGGAAACCGGCAACCTCCTATTATACCAGTTTTCCCCAACCAAATTCAGATGGAGCCAGTATAAAAAGGGGAAACTATTTTCTTACTATCTTTCTCCTTCTAATTACATATTTCATAATGGCTTATTCTACAAATTACGACAAAGGCCGTTTTCTACTTGGCTGAATAGGTCAATCGGTAGCCATTTCCCCGCTGGGTGGCCTCGTCGACGATTCGGCAGGCGGAGTCCGGCTGGTCCAATTTCAGCTTCTCCCGCAACCTATTTATATAGGCTGCCACTTCTTCTTCGCCGTGGTCTGCATCGGGATGAGACCAAACAGCGTTGTGGAGGAAATCTGCGGGTAAAGCCTGGTTTGGGTGCTCGGCAAGCAACCCAAGGATTTCGAATTCCCTGCGGGTCAAATCTACCATGACTCCGTTGAGGGTCACCTCCTGCTTGGGCTGGTCGATCCGCAGCGAACCGAATTCATAGACCTTTCCCGGCCCATGGTACGGGTGGTACTCATATTCAGCAATCATGTTCTTGAGCTGTTCAACCATGCGGTCAGCTTCTTCATCGCTGCACTCGATAATAATCATTTTAGGCATTGTGGCGCTCCTTTCGCTACATTGATGATGGGGATGGATTTTCTCTGTGCATACCGGTATGTCTGATAGGCCCCGCCATATTGGCGGATAATATAGGAAATCAAGCAATCCGCTTGATCTACCATCCAGCGGTTCCGTTTGGAAATCGCTGCTTTGTAATGGGCATATTCTAAACCCTCCGGCATGAGAATTTCATCGTACACAGCTTGCAAAAAGCTTTTTTCTGCATTTATTTTGTCCGATAAATACGGGATGACTAAGCATAGCTGTATCTCTTTTTCAGGATGCCTTTTCTTCAAACTGCGGACAGCACTGGCACAGAGCGCATCAAACTGGCCCATACCTCCGTTCAGGAACACCAACCGGCTGCCCATCTCCACAAGGCTTTCAAGGGCATTTCTTATTTTTTCCTCAATTTTAGACTCAAAAACCTGCCTGTGACCGGAAAACGTGCATACAAACTCCTGATTTGGCACTTGATCATCCTCGCAAAACGGAAAAAACGAAACCTGTTATCTTAGCGAATCGCTAAACACTTTCATTATATACTTAGCCATATGCGAAGGTCAAGCGGGTAAAATATATCTGTACGCTAAGTTCGAGGATAAAGCGAGGTGAAATGGGATGTTTGATTTTGGGAACCACTTGCGGATGCTGCGGGAACGGTATGGCATTTCTCAGGAGGAACTTGGGCGGAGAGTAGGCCGGGCCGGATCGGTCATCAGCAACTACGAGAACAATATCAAGATCCCTACGCTGGATGTCCTCACGACCATGGCTCGGATTTATAACGTGTCGCTGGATTACCTGGTCGGCTTCGATAAGAAAGACCAGGTGATACTGGAGGGCATGACCGATGGGCAGCGGGAACTGATCCATCGGTTGGTAAAAGAGTTGAAGGAGAGCACCAAGCCGAAAAACGGCGGCTTGTCTGCTGACCAGCAGGAAATCCTAAACCTCATTATGCAGGAGTTTTCGAAGTAGATTTTTGATACAAATGGAAAAAGGGCATCTCACCGGATTGTTCTGGTGAGATGCCCTTTTTTCAATATTTTATGTTTGATCATATTTTTGATGTGCTCCCGTTAAAAGGACGTCAAGAGCTGCACTTAACTCTCTTTTAACTTTGTCCGGTTCGGAAAATGCATATCGAAGCTGGAGTGTTGTATAGCCATGAAGAAATCCTGTTAGCAAATTAAGAATTTCAGAAACCCTTTCGAGTTTAAAACCACATGAAAGAATCAGTGTTTTCAAAAGATTTGTGTATTCACCAAAAATCTCTGCTGTCTCATGAGTTCCATGCCAAGTAGCCCATTGGATCGTCTCATAGACTCCGCAGTGTTCAATCATATAGTTTAGGTATTCTACCGATACTGCTTGTATTGCGGCATCGCCAGACTTACCAATGGCTGCTTGCGTCATCCTTTGATTCATCGCACGCATCCCGGTATGAGCCACCTCACGGAGCAGGTCGTCTAAGTTATCAATATGGTTGTATAGTGATGGCGTGCGAATATTTAACTTTTCGGCAACTACTTTGAGAGAAATATTATTTAATCCTTTTTCATCGGCTATATCAGATGCAGCTTGGATAACTGCTGCTTTTGTAACTCGCATAACTATCCTCCTGACAGTATGTTCCCCTTCATTTTAACTAATCTAATTAGTAAAGTCAATGATTCGATTAACAAAAACGCTATTGCTCTTGACACGAGGGCGTATCTGATATACAATACTAATTGAATTAGTTTTTTTACTATTTTAAGTAGCCAACGGGGGAACTATGCAAATACAATCTATATTAATTGGGAATATACCATCCGTTCTTTGGGGAAACAATTCAAACCGTCTATATCTCTACATTCACGGACAAAACGGGAACAAAGAAGAAGCTGCTACTTTTGCAGAAATTGTCTGTCGCAAAGGATGGCAAGTTTTAAGCATTGATTTGCCTGGACACGGAGAACGCCGTGCAGAGATTAATTCTTTTAATCCATGGCATATCATCCCGGAACTCCATTCTATAGAGCAATTCATAGATACCCGTTGGAAGTGTCAGGCTCTCTTTGCCAACAGCATTGGTGCTTGGTTTAGTCTATTATGCTTTGAAAACAAACGGTTTGAACAAAGTCTATTTGTCTCGCCAGTTCTTGATATGAAACTTCTTATTTCAAAAATGATGAACTGGGCAAATGTGACCGAGGAACAATTAGAACGGGCAAAACTTATCCCCACTTCATTCGGACAAGATCTTTCATGGGAATACTGGCAATATGTTTTGGAGCACCCTGTCGTGAAATGGGGTACCCCAACCAAAATCCTCTATGGTGAGCATGATAACATGATTGACTATAGTAGCGTTGAGGATTTTGCCAGAAAGTTTCACTGCAAAATAACTGTTATGAAAGATGGCGAACACTGGTTCCACACAGAACCGCAAGTCACCTTTTTGAAGAAGTGGGTTGCTGATAGTATTCCATCTAAGCAAATTGATCCACAATTGCGATAAGCGATTTCACCTCTTGACTTTTACTATTATTGATAGTAATATTATTGATAGCAAAAAGCGGAGGTGTAACTATGTCATCCATAGATTTGGTCATACTCGGCATCGTCCTGGAAAAGCCGCAAAGTGCCTATGATATTCAAAAGGACGTGGAATATCATCATCTGTCCCGCTGGACAAAGATTAGCACTCCCTCTATCTACCGCAAGGTCCTTCAACTAAGTGAAAAAGGGTATCTCCAAAGCGATGTTGTGAAGGGCAGCAAATTTGCAGACAAGGCGGTATATTCTATAACTGATGCCGGACGCACTTATTTTAAGGAACTGATGGCGTTATATGCTGCCGGCCCAGTCCCACTCCTGTTTGATTTCAATGTAGTCATCACCAATCTGAACAAAATGGAAAAAGCTGAAGCAGCAAATCTGATTTCAACCCTGCGTCAGAGTATCCAGTCCTCCTCTGATGCAAATGAGGCTTATGCGAAGGAATTCGCAGATATTCCCCTGGTTGGGAGAACGATTTTTGAACAACAGAGACTTCTGTATAACGCTCTCTTGGAATGGCTAAATCAATTTGAAAGGCAATTCTCGCAGAAATGAGTACGGGAGATCCCCAATTTCAAAGCAGCTTAACCATTTTGTTTGAAGCGCCTTTTTGGATTGGACTATATGAACGCATAGATAACGGGAAATACGAAGTCTGCAAGATCACTTTTGGGGCCGAACCCAAGGATTATGAGATATATGAATTTCTTCTAAAGAATTGGGGACGGTTGAGGTTCAGCCCTCCAATCAAGGCCGAGGCAGCATTGGAAAAGAAAATCAACCCCAAACGTATGCAGCGTGAAATTAACAGCCAATTGCAGGACAGAGGGATAGGTACGAAGGCACAACAGGCACTTAAACTCCAGCATGAGCAATACAAACTGGAGCGGAAAACTAAAAGTCGGGAGCAGCGAGAGGCAGAAAAAGAACGTCAGTATGCTTTGCGTCAGGAGAAAAAGAAGGCAAAGCATCGTGGCCGGTAGGTATTTATTTTATCTGTTTCCTTCAGACTGCGGTAAATAAGGAGGAGGTGATAGTATCGGACACATCATTATTTTAGATTTACAAGAACAGGACAGTAAGGCATTTGAAGAGATCTTATCTGTTTTGGAGGCATACCCTGAAATTGAAAAACATGAGATGAAACGGATTTCGATACTATCGCTTTCGGGCCTCGAAATTGATCCGCAGCAACGCAGGGTGTATCGAGATGGGCATGAGATCTCTCTTACCAAGACGGAATACGAGATTCTTCTGTATTTATTCCAGAACTCTAACCATGTCTTAACGCACAGCCAAATCTACGAGAGGATTTGGCGGGAGCCAGACTATGGGGAGGCTCGTAAACTGGTCAGCCATCATGTGCAGGCCATCCGGCGCAAGCTGGATTTGAAGCCGGATTCCGGTGTTTATCTGCGCTGTGTTCGAGATGTGGGATACAGTTTTGAAAATAAACTTTAGTTGGCGGCCTGAGAAATCAGGCCGCCGTTACTTTTTTTCAAAAGTAACACTTACTCCATCAAAACTCCATCTTCGTATGGTACACTACTACCTGGAGGTGCAGACGATGTCGAAAACGATTTTAATTATAGAAGATGAAGAGGCCATTCAGAGCGTGGTGAAAGCGTTTCTGGAGGATGAAGGATATAACGTAGTGCTGGCCAGCGACGGATTAGAGGGGATGGAGAAATTCCATGAGCATCATCCCGACCTCATCCTGCTGGATCTGATGCTTCCTAAAATGAACGGTTTTTCTGTGTGCGAGGCGATTCGGAAAGAGAGCCAAGTCCCCATCATCATGCTCACCGCCTTAGACGATGACGCCAGCCAAATGAAGGGCTTTGACGCTCTGGCAGATGATTATATCACCAAGCCCTTCTCCATGCCCCTTGTGGTGAAGCACATCGAAGCGGTGCTGCGCCGGGCAGAACAGGGCGCCGGGGTGGAGACGAACATCCTCCGCTATAAGGATCTCACCCTGGATACGGACAGCTTCACGATCCTTGTCAAAGACGAAAGCGTGTCCCTGACCATCCGGGAATTTGAGATATTGAAACTCCTGGTGGAGAACCAGGGGCGGGTGTTTACACGGGAGAGCCTGCTGGACAGCATTTGGGGATATGACTACTTTGGCGATGAGAAGATCGTGAACACCCACATCAAGAATATCCGCAAAAAGTTGGGTGTGGATTATATCGAAACCATTCGAGGGGCGGGATATAAAATTGAGAAAGAGAATTAGCGAGAGCATCCAGGCAAAGACCTTCCTCAGTATGCTGGCCCTGCTGGTGGTCTGCTGCATTATCATCTACGGCATGGTGATGATCTTCCTGCCGAGGAATTACCACACGCAGCTGGAAGGCCAGGTCACGGCGGACTTCTACGACCTGGTGGAGATCTTAGAGCGGAACGGCTGGGAGGCAAGTTCGGACAGTCTGATGGAATTTTCCATGATGAACAACGCCTCGGTGGAAGTCAACGATAATTATGGGAATAATCTGTTCTCCGTGAATTTTGCCGACATGGAGAACATGGACACTTCCGCTCCCTCCATGAGCTGCTCCGCTACCTTCCGGCAAAATGGGCAAACCTATCATCTGTTTGCCAATGCCGCCCTGGTCGCGGTGGCTCAGTCCTACGATATCCTTCTGAAGCTGATCCCCCTCATCACCGCTGTGATCCTGCTGATCTCCATCATCGGAGCGGTGATTTGCTCCCGGTACTATTCCAAGCCGCTGGTGGGCATCAGCAATGTGGCGAAACGGATGACCACTCTGGATATGACCTGGAAGTGCGATGTACGGCGGAAAGATGAGATCGGCGTCCTGGCCTCCAGCCTGAACGAGATGTCCCAGCAGCTGAGTAATGCTCTGGACAGCCTGCAGGCGGCCAATGAGCAGCTGCAGCGGGACATCGAGCGGGAACGGGAACAGGAAAAGCAGCGGGTGGACTTCTTTACCTCCGTATCCCATGAACTGAAAACCCCCATTGCCATCATCAAGGGGCAGCTGGAGGGGATGATCCATCAGGTGGGCCCCTATAAGGACAGGGATACCTATCTGCGCCGGTGCCTGAAAACCACCAATGACATGGAGGCACTGGTCAAGGAGATTCTATCGGCGGCCCGGATGGGCGGCAGCGACTTCCACCTGGAACGCACGGACCTGGACATCAGCCAAATGCTGCAAAAGGTCTGCCAGCAGTTCCGTGGCCGGATGGAGGACAAGGAGATGGAACTGC